>Ga0302326_10020050_pt1 | contig 13781 bp, 8 predicted proteins | sample Palsa_T0_3_FD_202264 | JGI IMG/M metagenome (GOLD analysis project Ga0302326, IMG submission 202264) | Peat permafrost microbial communities from Stordalen Mire near Abisko, Sweden - Palsa_T0_3 | ecosystem: Environmental > Terrestrial > Soil > Palsa > Peat permafrost | place: Sweden: Abisko... | reverse complement strand
TCAAAAGCGAACTCGAGCCCGGCAAGCTCAACGACGGCCGCTCGCTCTTTTACTCAGCCGGGCTCTTCATCACAGCGCACAATGGAGCGCGCGAGCTCAGCCACCCCGGCTCGACCGCCGGCTATAGCACATGGCTCGGCTACTATCCAAACCACGAGCTTTCAGTCGCCGTGCTGTGTAACGAAGCCGATGTCAACGCGACGCTGCTTGGGCACAAAGTAGTCGATGTGTACCTTCCGCCCTCGGAAGGAAGCGACGTTCAGGGAGGAAGCGGGAAAAATATCATTCTCGTTCCCGATGCCGAGGGGCTCTACAAGAGCCGCCACAACCAGGTCGTCTTCACTATCGAACGCAAGGACGACAAGCTGGTTGCGCGCGGGCGCTTTCCTATCACGGCTATCTCTGCCACGTCCTTCCGCCTAACGCCTGACGGCACTACCTTTGAACTCGAAACCGACGCTTCAGGCAAAGTTACCGCCATGCGAGCGATGTCGACGGGATATCAGACTGACATTTTCGACAAGGTTGAGCCATCCAATCCGGCCAAGGCTGAGATGCAGGCGATGACCGGCGACTACGTGAGTGACGAAGCCGAGACCACGCTTAAAGTGGTGTTCACGCCCAACGGGCTTGAGATTCACCAACGTCCCGATACGGTTTATGCGCTCAAGCCAACCTACGCTGACGGCTTCGAGTGCAAACTGGGCAGCATACGCTTTCTGCGCGACACTAGCGGTCACATCACCGGAATGAGCCTGGGCGACTCACGCATTTGGGACCTGCGCCTGAAGAAGATGGAAGCGAAGTGCTGCAGCACATCCCAGTAGAGGCAACGTTCCTTAATAGAGCAAAATAATCGTGGGCAAGCCCCCAAGGTGTATCGAAGAACACATCCGTCCTCACCACCCTCGGAATCTTTCGTACTTCGCCGATCCTCTCAGCTTGTGGACAAGCGCTTTGAAACGTTTTATATTACGGGCGGAATCTGATAACTGAGAGGGAGGAGATACTCTATGAGGTCCGTACTCCTGCAAAGCGCGCTTCTTATCCTCACCGCCGGCACGATTTGTTCTGCCCAAGATTCGTCCTTCAAACCCAAGGGAGAGCAGATTCCAGTACCCGATTGCCTGACCATGAAGGGGCTTTGGGAGGGCGGTTCGAAGCCCTGCAGTCAGACGGAACACGAGGCATGGCTCGCTGATATCAACCACTGGAGAGTGGAACGCCGGATTCGTATTGGCTACGACGGCGCCCGCTACGATTTGCCGGCGTTGAAATGGACGCAGTCGAGTTTCATGCAGCCCCAGATGATGGTTCAGGATCGCTACTTTTATGATCCGGTCGCGGGGAAGTACACCGTGGACCGTTACCTCGACGACCTTGAGAAGCGCTACGGTGGGATCGATGCGGTGCTGATCTGGCCCACTTACCCGAACATGGGAATCGACAATCGGGATCAGCACGACATGATTCGCAGCATGCCTGGGGGCATTCCCGGGATAAGGCAAATGATCGCCGACTTCCATCGCCGCGGCGTTCGCGTATTGTTTCCGATGATGATGTGGGACCAGGGGACGCGCGATCCCGGCACGCCCTGGCCCGATGCGATCGCGAGCCTGATGGCGGAAGTGGGCGCCGACGGCATCAACGGCGATACGCAAGACGGTGTTCCTCTGGCATTCTCGTTAGCTGCGGACAAAACTGGCCACCCACTCGCTTTTGAACCCGAGGGAGCGCCGGCCGACGAGGCCTTAGCATGGGACGTGATGACCTGGGGCCAATACCAATTTCCCTTCACGCCCCTAGTCGACAGATACAAGTGGCTTGAACCACGGCACATGGTGAACATCTCGCACCGTTGGAACCGCGACAAAACCGACGATCTGCAGTTCGCTTTTTTTAATGGAGTCGGTTGGGAGAGCTGGGAAAACATCTGGGGCATCTGGAACGGAATCACGCCGCGCGACGCCGAAGCCACTCGACGCGTCGCCATGATCGAACGCGGCGTTTCGCCGTTCCTCATCAGCAAAGATTGGGAACCGATGGCGCCGATGCTTCGCTACGGAGTATATGCCAGCCGTTGGCCGGTGGGCGAAGAAGCAGTTTGGACCATTGTGAACCGCAACGAATACGATGTCGAAGGCGACCAGATCGAACTGGCTGCGAACGACAATCTTCGTTACTACGATCTTTACCACGGAGTGGAACTCAAGCCTCAGACCCGGGCAGGTGGCAGGACGGTGCTTGCCTTTTCGATTGAAGCAAAAGGATATGGCGCGGTCTTGGCGACCAACAGCGCACCTGATCAGAAGGTGCTAACGCTGATGGCCAAAATGAAGGAGCTGACGGCGACGCCGCTGGCCAGCTACTCGCACGAATGGAAAGTCTTGCCGCAGCAGATCGTTCCCATCGAAGCGGCCAAGAGCGCGAGCAGTGCGCCCGCGGGCATGGTGAAGGTGCCGGAGGCCGATTTTCTTTTCACGGTTTCGGGAATCGAGATTGAGGGGTTCAACGATATCGGCGTTGACGTGCAATATCCGTGGGAAGATTCGCCACGACGGTTTCATGAGCACCCGATGCACGTTACCTCCTTCTATATCGATAAGTACCCGGTTACGAACGCTGAATTCAAGAAGTTTTTGGATGCCACTCACTATCATCCCAAGGACGACCTGAACTTTCTTCGCCATTGGAAGGATGGAAGCTACCCGACTGGCTGGGAAAATAAACCGGTAACCTGGGTGTCGCAGGAGGATGCGCGGGCCTATGCGAATTGGGCCGGAAAGCGCCTGCCTCACGAGTGGGAGTGGCAGTATGCGGCGCAAGGAACAGACGGCCGGCTGTATCCTTGGGGCAACGAGTGGGACGGCGGCGCTGTGCCGGTTCCCGACAAATCGCGCACCATGCGAGGTCCGGATCCGGTTGACGCACATCCGAAAGGAGCGAGTCCATTCGGTGTGATGGATATGGTAGGGAATGTTTGGCAATGGACCGAGGAATTTGTTGACGAGCACACCCGCGGCGGAATCCTTCGCGGCGGCAGTTACTATCAGCCTCAGGGCTCGATCTGGTATTTCCCCCAGGCTTACAAACTGAACGAGCACGGGAAGTTGCTGCTAGTGTCTCCCAGCATGGATCGTTCCGGCGGAGTCGGTTTCCGTTGCGTAGTAGACTCGCAGTGATCGGGTCGGCTGCCTCTTAGAGTGCGGTGGAACAGTCCGCCTGTACTTCGACGCGGCAAGCTGCAACGCGGCAACCCATGACAGCACCTGTGACAATGCGACAGATCGCCGAGCGTGCGGGAGTTTCGATCGGCACCGTGTCGCATGTGATCAATGAAACCGCGACCGTGCGACCGAAACTGCGCGAGCGTGTGATCGAGACGATTCGCAGCATGGGCTATCAGCCCAGCGCCTTGGCTCAGGGTCTCCGAAAGAACCGAACCAACATGCTCGGCATGGTGCTCCCGGATATAACGAACCCATTTTTTCCGGGCGTGGTTCGGGGCGTCGAGGACGTCGCTTATAAACGCTCCTTCCGCGTGATCCTGTGCAATGCGGACAACGATCCGGCTAAAGAAGCGTCGTACGTTCGCGAGCTTCGCTCCTATCACATCGCCGGCCTGCTGATCATTCCCGCGGCAGGGGCGGACATTGCGGCCCACCTCCGCGCCTACGCTTCGGCCTCGGTTCCCGTAGTCTGCATCGACCGGGTTCCGGATGGGTGGAAGGGCGACGCCGTCCTGGTGGCCAACGCGGAGGGCGCGTATCTGGCCACACACCATTTAATTCAGATGGGGCACAAACGCCTGGCCGTGATCGCCGGGCCGCTGAAACTAACCAACGCCGCAGAGCGCTTAAAAGGTTTTACTCGGGCGTTGAACGAAGCCCATATCGAGATTGAGCCTGAGTTTGTACAGGAGGCGCGGTTCGATACAGCCAGCGGTTACCAGGCTGCGCTACGGCTGCTTCGGATGCTTCCGCGCCCGACTGCTATTTTTGCATGCAATGACCTGATGGCTTTCGGCGTCCTGCAAGCCGCTCGCGAACTTAGCCTGCGATGTCCGGAGGACTTGTCGATTGCCGGTTTTGACAGTCTCGAGTTCACCAATTTCACCGATCCTTCGCTGACTTCTGTTTACCAACCGGGATACCAGCTGGGCACCACGGCCGCCCGGCTTCTATTGCAGAGAGTCGATGGGATGACCTTTGCCCCGAAAAAGCTCCTTCTGCCGACCGAACTGAAGAAGCGCAATTCGGTGGCGCCGCCGTATTCCGTTGTGCCGGAAGAGGCAAGGCCAACCACCAGAATGCGAGAACGTGATGATGTGAAGGCCGGCAAACAACGGGCCTAGGGGTTCTTCGAGAAATTTCCCAGGGTATTCCAATTTAGAGATTGACAAACGCAAACGAGTCGGAGTAGTTTGCTTAAGTCTGCTGAGTTGAAACGTTTCAAATTCCTCGCTTTCGCCGCCGCTTGCAGCGATTTTTCCGCCATGATGCGGCGCTGGGCGTGGAGGGGGAAATCATGCGCCGTAACCATTGTGTATTTGTGTTGGCGTTTCTTGTCCTTGTCGCCACCGCGTTGCTGGCTCAGGTCGTGATCACCAGCACCATCCTCGGCACCGTCACCGACCCGCTGGCAGCCGTAATCCCGGGCGCGAAGGTAACGCTCACGAACGTGGACACGGGGGTGACGTGGAGGGCGACCACAAACACGAGCGGGGACTATCAATTTCCTAATCTGATAGCCGGCCACTATACGGTTCAAATCGTCAAGGAAGGCTTTGCCAACACCACTTCAACTGCAGTGGCTCTCGAAAATGGCACGATTCAGCGCATTAACCTCAGCCTGAAAGTGGGTCAAACCGCCGAGACGGTGCAAGTGACCAGCGCCGCGGAATTGTTGAAGACGGACGACGCCAGCCTGTCCGAGGTCATCGAGAACAAATTTGTCCGTGACCTGCCCGTGCAAGGACGCAACTACCTGAACTTTGCCCAGATTCTGCCCGGCTTCAACAGCGGCACCGGCGACAACACTCGCATGGTTTGGGGACTTGGTTCGGCCAGCGCGGCAGGGGGTGCAATGGAATTGAACGTGGGCGGTACCGACTACGGTGTCGGCTACTACGTCGACGGCTTGGACAACAACGACAATTGGGTGGAAGGCCCGATTATGAACATCAACGCCGACACCATCCAGGAAGTCAAAGCCGAGGTTTCAAATTACTCGGCGGAGTACGGCCGAGACGTGGGCCAAATCAGTGTGACTACAAAGTCCGGGACCAACAGTCTCCATGGCAGCGTCTATGACACTTTCCAGAACGCCGGCATGAACGCGAATAATCCCTACAGCATCTTTCAGGGCATTCCGCGCAGCGCCTATCACCAGAATCAGTACGGTTTCACCACCGGTGGACCGGTTTACATCCCCAAGGTGTTTAATGGAAGAAACAAGGCGTTTTTTTTCGCCTCCTTCGAGCGCTTGCGGAACTCCGGTCTTACCGCATTTTCCGGATACGTGCCAACCGCAGCCGACCTCGCAGGGGACTTCAGTCCCTGGCTGGCAAACGCGCCTGCCGGCTTCAATGCCTCGCAGTGCAATGGCAATCCAACCAGCGAGCCCAGCGCCTGCCAATTTGTGATTTACGACCCAACCTCATATAACCCGGTCACCAATACGCGAACGCCCTTCCCTAACAATCAGATATCTCCAGCTGTCCTCGCTTCTCCATCCAGTCAGATCGCGCTGAGTTATCTTTCGCATTTTCCCCATCCGAATGGTTACTCATCGAACGAACCCGGCGACTACGACAATTATTCCGGCTCCTACCTCGCGGGGATCAACGGCAACAACTACACGGTGCGCGGAGACTACAACATCGGCACTCACGATTTCGTATATTTCCGCTACCTACACGACACTGGCTACAGAATTAATAATCCCAATAACCTCCTCGCCTCCAATACCTCCGGGGTTGGCGTGGTTCTAGACCCGCCGGGCCTCAGTGCCGGCGATGGTCCGGTGCACCGTGTCAATACCTACCAATTCCACTACGTGCATGTCTTCAATGCCACGCTCAGCAACGAATTCAATATCAGTTGGATGAGAGCTTACAATTTCAGTAACGCACTTTCGCAAATCAACGCGCTAGACAACTCCTGGCTCCCATCCCTCTTCCAGAATTCGTCCTCGAATCTGGCGGGCTATACGTCCTTTGACAAAGGCCTGTTCGGCGTACGCAATGACTCCAATTTGGCCGTGAACATTGGGAGCGGAGGTTTATTTGGAAACGATCTGAGCCTCGGCACCGATAATGCTGGCGAGTACTGGTATCAGTATGTCCCCATCTTCCAGATCACCGACAACGTGCAGAAAGCGTTCGGGCGGCACATTCTCAAGGCGGGCTTTTACCTGGCGCGGCGTTACGAGCGCGACAACGACATCATTCGCTCGGTCACGTCAGACGGCGGATACACGGGCTTTAGCCCCAATTCTTCGGACGGTTCCGGGTTCAATTATCTGGCGGAGTTCGAAACCGGCTTCATCAGCAATATGAACCAGCGCACTCCCGCCCAGAGCGGAGACGCCAGCCTTTATTACGGCACGCCGGAGTACGCTGCGTACGTAAATGACGCGTGGAATGCGACGCGGAAACTAAACGTAAATCTGGGTCTCCGCTACGACCTGCCCATCCCCGCATATTCGGTCGATAATTACTGGGGCGTACTCGACCAGACCTATCCGGGATGGCGTTTTGTGATGCCGGGGTTGACCCCCGGAACCAGCGCGCATCCCTTTTCCGCGCCTAAAAAAGACTTCGCGCCGCGGGTAGGGATCGCTTACCGATTAGACGACAAAACGGTAGTTCGGGCTGGTTATGGTCTCTTCTACGAGACCGGCCGCTTCAAGTTCCTCGACCAGGTGACTTGGAACTCCCCGGCGTATGGAGGAACGCAGTACTACACCTCGAATATTTCGAATGGTCCCGGAGGCACCGGCTACACTCTCGCCGAAACGTTTCCGGCGGCCATTTCTGTTGCGCGGGGGACATGGCCATATCCGCTTGGCACCGACGGTGGTTTGATGTGGACTCCGGATAATCAAAGCACCACTTCAACTGTGGATCAGAAAACCTGGAAGACGACCTACGTCCAGCGCTGGAGCCTGGATGTTCAACGCGAACTGGGAAAAGCTGTGGTGGGTTCGGTCGGCTATGTGGGCTCCGAAGGCACGCACATGGCGATTCAGTATGACCTGAATCTCTTCCCCCAAGGCTTCTATCCCGACATCAACGTTCAGCTCGATGGCGATGGCGAATGCCTAACCTGCGATGCTGCACGTCCACAGACGGCAGTGGCACCCGGCCGGTGGGGCGCCGTTAATTCGGTCCGGCCCGACCAGAGCAACAACTACAACGCCATGAATGCCGAATTGAAAACCCGTGGATGGCATGGCATGACAACTCAGGTCTCCTATACCTGGTCGAAGCAGATGGATGAATTCTTCGGTGAGAACGGCGAGTCGAACAATGCCGGTGTAGCAAAAGAGATTATCGGCGGCCAGTGGCATCCGCGATGGAGTTATGGACCGTCCGATGCAAACCATACCAACCGCTTCGTCGCAGCTGTCACCTACGAACTGCCGGGAAGGAGACTAGGGAATCGCATCGTGCGCGAGACGCTGGGCGGGTGGCAAGTGAATTCGATTACTACTTTCGAATCGGGATCTCCCACCACTGTTTTTAACGGATACACGAGCTCCTACGACGGCATGGGAGATGTTCCGATCCAAACCTGCGATGGCAATCTCCCGCGCAGCAGCAGGAGCTTTAGCCAAGCTTTCAACACGAACTGCTATACAGAGCCTGCCGCGAGCACGGATCCCTTCTACCTCAATCAAGGCATCACAAACTTCGCAGTCACTCGGGGTAACGAGCAACGGAATAATGTCCGCCAGCCCGGAATCAACAACTGGGATATGGGATTGCAAAAGGCTTTTAAACCGTTCCGCGAGGGCCAGGAAATACAGATCCGCGCGGATGCGTTCAACGCATTCAATCACACACAATGGAGCGCTATGAACAACAGCAGTTGCCCGTTTCTGGGTTACGCTCCCTGTGTAATCGACGACCGCCAGACCAATGCCGAAAGTCATTTCGGATATGTCAGTGCGGCTCGTCCCGCTCGCCTGATCCAGTTGAACATGAGGTTCGTGTTCTAAACGGCGACCGGACGGCACGAGATCTCCCCATCGCGCTCGTATCGTCCGGTCGCCCAAAGTCTATCCAGATGGACCTGCGATTCGAATTGGTAAAGCCATGTATCAGCCAGAGGCGTACGGAATTGCGCTGTTGTTCATGATCATCAGCATGCTCTGCTGGGTTCGTGGGCGAATACTATGAAGCTCACTCCGGGATATGCCTTCCAGCTCTTTTACTGGGATTATGTGATTGGCATTGTTCTGGGCAGCATCGGTTGGGGCTTGACACTGGGGAATTGGGGTGGCGGAGATCTCTCTTTTCTCAACAATATTCACCAGGCCGACTTTCGTCACATACTTTTTGCAGGTGCCGGGGGGGCTGTGTTCAATGTGGCGAACCTCCTTTTAGTTGCAGCCATTGATATTGCTGGCCTCGCTGTCGCCTTTCCGATTGGAATCGGCCTGGCGCTTGTAGTCGGCGTTCTTTTGAATTACGCAGTCTCTCCCAAGGGCAATCCACTGCTGTTCGGCGGCGTGGCGCTGGTGGTGCTGGCCATTATTGTTGACGCGCTCGCCTATCGCCGCAGAGAGATCGAACGACGTTCCATCAGCGTGCGCGGAATCTGGATTAGCGTGGCTTGCGGCGTGCTCATGGGCATTTTCTATCCGCTGGTGACCGAAGCGGTTACAGGAGAAAATTCCCTGGGGCCTTATTCCGTAGCCTTTTTCTTTGCTCTGGGAGTAGTCGTCTGTGCCGTCCCTGTGAACTACCTGTTCATGAAAAAGCCTCTCACCGGCACTCCCCCGGTCAACATGTCTCAATACTTCCAGGCAGAATCCGCGTGGCACTTCTGGGGAATGATGGGCGGACTGATCTGGTGTACGGGAACGGTGTTCAACTTTGTTGCATCTCACGCACAAATCATCGGTCCGGCAGTGTCTTATGCAATCGGCCAAGGTGCAACGATGGTATCCGCAGTTTGGGGCGTGTGGAAAGAATTTGCCAGCGCTCCGCCGGTCTCTCGCAAACTGATTCCCGCGATGTTCATTTTCTTTCTGCTCGGGCTGGGATCCATCGCGATCGCTCCTATGGTGAAGTAATCGAAATCGAGCCGTTATGCAGAAGCCTATTGTTGTCGTCGGCAGCATCAATCTTGACCTCGTGGCGGGAGCCGATCGTATTCCTCGCGTAGGAGAGACGATCGTTGGCAACAGCTTTCATACTTTTTACGGAGGGAAAGGCGGAAATCAGGCAGTAGCGGTAGCAAAGCTCGGCTACCCGGTTTCGATGGTCGGAAATGTAGGGAGTGATGCTTTTGGAACAGAGTTGCGCGTTGGGCTGAAAGACGCCGGCGTGGACGCGGCTTATGTGAACATCGTGGACGGGCCATCCGGCGTTGCGTTGATCACGACCGAACGCGGTGGAGAAAACAATATTGTGGTTGTGCCGGGCGCGAATGGCTGGCTTACTCCGAAGCTGATGGAAAAAGCCGCGCACACTCTGGAACGCGCCGGATTTATTCTTGCGCAGCTCGAGATTCCCCTAGAGACGGTTGAGTACCTGACTCAATTCGCCGAGCGGCACGACATTCCGCTGATGCTTGATCCGTCGCCGGCGCGCGAACTTCCAGCGGCTTTACTTCGCAGGCTGACCTGGATTACGCCGAACGAAACGGAAACCCAAAAACTGCTAAAAACCGACATTGCGAATGCCGATCAAGACTCCGACGCGGCGGCGGAGCGACTCCTGGATTGCGGTGTGAAGAATGTCCTGTTGAAGTTGGGATCGCGTGGTTGCCTGGTCGCTCAAGGAACTTTAGCGAAAGAGCGGGTTCCAGCTTTTGAAGTGGAAGCCGTGGATACGACCGCTGCCGGTGATGCATTCAATGCGGGATTCGCGGTAGGGTTGATGCGCGGATTCACGGTTGCACAGAGCGCCGTTTTTGCTTCCGCAGTCGCCGCAATTTCGGTGACGCGGCCTGGAGCGCAATCTTCGATGCCGACGTTGCCCGAAGTACAGGCTTTCTTAAGCGAACGTTTGGGGGCAGCCTCGTTTGTCGAGACCAGCGCTTAGGCACGCTCCGCGATAAGGGAATCTCCAAGGAGGACGGTGGAGACTATGCGTCACTCACGACGGCTAGTATGTCTTGGAGATGCGCCATGAACCGGCGACAATTCGTTAGGAATATTGCGGCAGCCTCAGCGGCCTTTTCGGTCACAAAATCTGCTTATTCGCGAGTACACGAGAACAGTACGGTTCCTGCGCCAAACGTTGACCCCGTCGCAGAGGCTTTGCCAAAGGCGAAGACCGAATTCAAATCGGAGATATTCCCCCTGCGAGCGATTCGACTGCTCGACGGACCCTTTGCTCGGCAGCAGGAAATGAATCGGCGCTACCTGTTGAAGCTCGATCCCGATCGTCTGCTTAGCCTTTTTCGCCGCGAAGCCGGACTTGAGCCCAAGGCTCCGCCCTACCGCGGCTGGGAGTCCGAGCCTCCCTACGCTCTTTACGGACACATCCTAGGCTTCTACATGTCGGGAGCCGGGATCATGGTACAGGCGACGGGCGACCCGGAACTGCGCGGGGCTTAACTATATCGTGGATCAACTCACAGAAGTTCAGAACGCTAACAAGTCGGGATACCTTCTGCCCGTGCCAAACGGCAAGCAGCTGTTTGAAGATATCGCCGCGGGCAAGTTCAAGATCACGAACGCTTCGGTGACCTATGGATTTCAGATCAACGAGGTGTTCGAGCCTACCTATACATGGAACAAGATCACGCTGGGTCTCTACCAGGTCTATCTGGCGACCGGAAATCCCAAGGCGAAGGTCGTGCTGATTAATACTGCAGATTGGTTCGGTCACGATGTTTTGGACAAATTGTCCGAAGATCAGGTCCAGGCTCTTCTGTTTTGCGAACATGGATCGATTCACGAATCGATGGTAGATGTATACCTTCTTACAAGTGATGAGAAATACCTCAAGTGGGCGCGTCACCTTTGTTTTGAGCGGATGCTTGATCCGTTGGCGGAAGGAAAGGGCGAGTTTCTCGATGGTTACCACGCCAACTGCAGCATTCCCATCTATACCGGATTTGAACGAGTCTTCGACTATACGGGGGAATTGCGTCTCCACACTGCCGCGGTAAACTTCCTGGACGAGGTCATTGCGCACCGCTCCTGGGTAATCGGAGGCAACAGCAGTCGCGAGCATTTCTTTCCTCCGACCGATTTCGAGAAGGCCCTTCATCAACCCGCCGGCCCGGAGTCGTGCAACTCGGTAAACATGCTGCGGCTGATCGAGGCCGTCTGTCGCACGCGTCCTACGCCAGCCCTGATGGACCATTACGAACGGATCCTCTGGAACCACCTGCTTGCCGTGCATGAACCGGGACGTGGGATGTTTGCCTACTTCGTTCCGATGCAACCGGGAATGTATCGGGTCTACTCGGACGAATTTGATTCGATGTGGTGTTGCGTGGGTACGGGACTGGAGTGTCCGGGGAAGTATGGGCAGATGGTCTACACGCATTCGGCCGACAACTCTTCGATCGATGTCAATCTATTCATCGCCTCCCGACTGACGGCTGAGAAGCATGGCATTGTATTGCGCCAGGAGACGAACTTTCCTGACGAACTCTTCACCACGATCACGTTTGAGAACTCAGTTCCCATCAGTTCGACCCTCCGAATACGGCATCCGTACTGGATTCCAGACGGGGAAATGAAAATCGTTCTCAATGGCAAAGATCTCAACTCAGTATCGAAGCACGGGGAGTTTGCAGAGATCAATCGCACCTGGCGAAATGGAGACACGCTTCTTGTTTCACTGCCGATGCGCGTAACAACGGAAAGACTTCCGCACAGCAACAACTATCTCGCGTTCCTGTATGGGCCCCTGGTACTTTCCGGAGCGTTGGGTACCGAAGGGCTAACCAAGCTCGATTTTTGGCAGCTCAAGACCACGATTCCCACGAAGATCCTGGCGGAAGACTTCTTCCCGGTAGTTTCGTCGCCGAAAAACGCTGTGGATCACATCAGGCTGGCGTCGAGCGCACCCCTTACGTTTACGACGGAAGACGGCTTCATGAAACCCGTGAACGTGAGGCTCATCCCTTTCTACCTCAATCACTATCAGCGCTATGCTTTGTATTGGCGAGTCGCGAATTCACAAGATACCGGGGTAAAAGAGGTCAATTGATTGATGCATGCGGTCCGAGATAGTTTTTCCGTTACTCGGGAGCCGTCGAGAGTCAGACCGGCGAAAAATCCCCGCCTCTAACAATGGCGGCGGTGTCCAGCACTCCGGGGGCACACTACCACCATCAAGACGAAAATGTGTTTGAGATTGTCAAGACCGGACGGCACGGCGTACTTCTGCAATGAGTAGATAGCGCACCCAGTGCCAGGAACGTTTCGCTAAAACGAGTTTCTGTTGATCCGAGTCGAACTAAGTTTCCCGCCATGATTGGGCGGAGATCAATCTATGTCAAACTAATCTGAGAGTTGGTAGGGGAATAACTTCTTGTTACGAATCCGAATACCCCGGTGCATTCCCGCATCCGCCTTCCAGCCGGCTTTGGGTGTCGCGATGCCCTCTCTATAAGGCGCAGTAACTCTACTCACTGCCGCAGCACAGTGGATCTGGAAAAGCCCATAACTGTCGCTAACGGGCGATTACACGTTTTGAGCCTTGCTCGACGAGTGTACGCTCTGCAAATTCTGCGGCGCAAAGCTATTGACGTTGTGCTCCTTGATTTTGATCTCGGCGAGGGCGACGGTCGGAAGTTTCTGAGATTGGCAAAGGATCAGGGATTTCGGGGAAAAGTTCTCGTTGTCACGGCAGGTGTGGATGCGGGCGTGGCTGCGGAGTTGATCCGGTCTGGTATTTCCGGAGTTTTTCGAAAGCACGATTCAGCCGCATTGCTGGCCCAGGCAATTCGTGACGTGATGGCCGGCAAGGTGTGGCTGGACCAAGAGCAATTGCAAAGCGTCCTCAGAACTGAGGTCGGGGCCCCGCAGGACAACACTTCAGCAACTTTTCTCCAAGTCTGGTGTACGTACGCGCAGTCAATTGGTACGTATCGTCTTAGGACAACATCGGGATCAAATCTAGCACGCAAACTGCGGCGATTACCGGATGATCAGCAAGGCGGAAATAATCGGGGAAGCTGGGTGTTTTTCCCGGCCCGGGCCCGCGAATCTATGGGATACTGTGGTCGCTGCGGGGTATCTGGGGATTCCAAAGCGAAAAAGCATATCGTACAATAAACGTACAATGGATCGGGCGATGGAGCCTTTTTAGCCGTTGTGGCAGTTCAAGGAATCAATAAGTTACGTGTTATCAATACCCTGAATAGTTCGACTCCCGCCGCCTCCACCAATAACATACTTATTATCAATTGTTTACTGACATATTTTAATGTCGTACAATAGGTTCCTGCGAGGAACGCCTCCGAGTAGAGGAGACTTGGTAAGCTGTAGGCATCCCTTGGCTTCTGTCCACCGTTTCCGGCTTCGTGCGCGTTTAGGTCCACCATGGCCACCAAGATCTCCCCCCTCACAGACCCCACCGTGCA
>Ga0302326_10020047_pt1 | contig 13782 bp, 8 predicted proteins | sample Palsa_T0_3_FD_202264 | JGI IMG/M metagenome (GOLD analysis project Ga0302326, IMG submission 202264) | Peat permafrost microbial communities from Stordalen Mire near Abisko, Sweden - Palsa_T0_3 | ecosystem: Environmental > Terrestrial > Soil > Palsa > Peat permafrost | place: Sweden: Abisko... | reverse complement strand
AACTGCTGGAGCTTCCCGATTTGCTGGTGCTTCCTGAACTGCTGGAGCTTCCTGAACTGCTGGAGCTTTCCGACTTGCTGGTGCTTCCTGAACTGCTGGAGCTTCCCGATTTGCTGGTGCTTCCTGAACTGCTGGAGCTTCCTGAACTGCTGGAGCTTCCCGACTTGCTCGTGCTTCCTGAACTACTAGAACTCGCGCTGGACATCGTGGCGCTGGAGCCGACCGTGGCCGTGCCCGCGGCGAGGGAATCGGAGCTCGTCGCGCTCGCCGCATCATTGCCGCTGGATTCTATTCCATCGCATCCCGCGATCGCGAGACATGCGACGGCAAGCGCTGCGCTAAGAAGCTTTGAAGAAGACGAGGGCATCGGAGAATTCCACTGAACGGCGACGTGTGTCAATAGTGTCTTTCTAAAGGCAATTCGTGCGACGTACAATGTGTCTGCAAACCGCGTCGTCGCAATGTTGCGACAGCAGCAGCGACCCGTGGCGCCACCCCTGGACATCGCATGATTAAATTTCCTGCGCGGCAACAGGAACGAAATCACGGTGCGCCTTTTCGCGTGACAGCGACCGGATCAATCATCCATTCCAGACTGGGCAGAATTGCGGTGCAGATCGCGTCGGGACGCCGGTCGAAACCGAACCTGTACGCCCACTCCCGATACGCCCGGTGTTCTGAGAGTTCTCGCAGCTATGTGCCTTGTGCGATGGAGACTTAGGCGCTGTCTCTGATGCAAACTATAGAAAGTAGCTCCATCAATTGGCGATTTGACGGCGTCCGAAATATTTGGGCGCTCCGCCGTGCGTGTGTCGACGTCAGCCGGCACTGTACGCATTAGCACCTCCCGTCCTAGGCAGGCTGGCTGAGGACGAGTAGAACCCACTTCAAACGAAGGTCCCCGTTGACATAATCCAGCCGGGCAGCGCTGGAGCGGCGTCGATCCGGCTGCGCGGCCCTAGCGGCCACGCAGACGCCGCGCCGCAGGGTCGGGCGCTATTGCCCCCGTTCCAAGGACTGCCGATGCTATGCAATCTGATCAGGGACCGTGCATATGAAGGCAATGAAACGCGGAAATTGGCGCTCGAGCGCCTCTGTTAGTGTTAATAGGCCCCAGCCCTAAAGTACAGTGAGAGCAACATCGACCTCTGCATTTCGTTGACAGACGTCCTAGCGGCTCAGGCGCGAATCGCCGAGCAGCTGGCCCCGACGCCGTGTCGACTTTCCCGTGCGTTGTCGGAGCTTACCGGCGCGCAGGTCTACCTGAAGCTCGAGAATCTGCAATTCACGGCCTCATTCAAGGAGCGCGGCGCCCTGAATCGGCTGTTGCAGCTCTCGGACGCAGAGCGAGGCCGCGGCGTATGTGCCGTGTCGGACGGCAATCACGGACTGGCCGTCGCCTATCACGCGTATCGATTGGGTATCCCAGCGACCATCGTGATGGCGCGCCACACGCCGTTCGTCAAAATCGAGCAGGCCAGATCGCACAGCGCCGAGGTCGTGTTGCAGGGCGAGAATCTCGGCGAGGCTTACGCGCAAGCGCAGCAAATCAACGCCGCGCGTGGTTTGACGTTTGTGCACCCGTATGACGATCCGTACGTGATCGCCGGTCAGGGAACGATCGCGCTCGAAATGCTCTCCAGGGTGCCGCAGCTCGAGGTGCTGGTCGTGCAGATCGGCGGCGGCGGATTGATCTCAGGCGTCGCCGTGGCGGCGAGGGCCCTGTCGCCTGAGATCGAGATCATCGGCGTGCAGACCACGAGTGATCCTTCGATGATGGCGGCCCTCGAGGGCGAGGAGGCCGTCTATCGCGGCAACACCATCGCCGAGGGTATCGCCGTAAAATCCGCGGGCATTTTGACGCGCGAGATCGTGCGCACGTTGGTGAAGGAGATCGTGCTGGTCGACGAGGGCGAACTGGAGCGCGGTATCGGGCTGTTGCTCAACGTCGAGAAGACAGTGGCCGAAGGCGCTGGTGCAGCCGGACTCGCGGCCATTCTCTCGCAGCCCGAACGCTATCGGGGCCGCCAGGTCGGATTGATTGTCTCGGGCGGCAATATCGACCCGCGCCTGCTCGCCTCGGTCATCATGCGCGAGCTGGTGCGCGAGCAGCGCATCGTGACGCTGCGTATTGCCATCGCCGACCAACCTGGTGTGCTCGCACGCGTGGCGCGAGTGGTCGCGGATCAAGGCGGCAACATCCTCGATGTGTTCCACCGCAGACTCTCGATTGGCACACCGGCGAGATCGGCGACCCTGGAGCTGAGTTTTGAGGCGCCCGACTCGGGGCAGGCACAACGGATTGTCCAGACGATCCGCGAAGCTGGATTCGATTCTACCGTCGTGGGTTCCTGACAGGCACTCGGCCGAGAGAACGGTGCCTTCACAGGTCTGCAACGACGGACGATTATCCTCGCTGCTGTTGAACATAATCTTGCAGCTCGAATGCTGCTTGACGCCAATTAACTTAACGCATGAATCCTAGTCAGCTCCGTCTTAGAGCGAAATATTTACGAATGCCCATCGATTGTGCACCCTTCAGTGATATGCAAGAATCCAAGCGGGATTCAGTGACGCAAGTCGCAGTTTTATAGCCAGTCTCTGAATACCTATCGCGGGCAACGTGTGGCACGAATGATGCTTTCGTCATTGAGTCCGTTGCCATTCGGGCGTGCGTAAGGGAGTACGAATGAACGCGCGATCGTGGTGTGGGTTGCTGCTCGGGATTCTGATGTTCCCTGCTGCTGCCACTGTGGTGGCAAGCCTCTCTAAATCTGGCGACGCCGCATACCTGGTTGGTGATACGCAGGTTTACCAACCGGTCGTATCCGACCGTTCGACCTCTTCGATACCCGTCGATGTCGATGGCGGCGCCACCACCTCTCCGCAGGGCGAGAGAGATTCGCTGCTCGCTTCGGAGAGATGCGGAGTAGACAACTGCGCCAGACTGCGGCTGGCGGTTCTCTCCCGGATCGAGGTCGGACGGCCGGGGCGCGCCGCACTCTACGGCGACGGATCCGATTCGGGCTCAATGACCCTGCTGGATTTTGGACTCATGCTGCTGATTGCGGTGGCGCTGCTCGCGTATCAGCTGGATCGCAAGCAACGGGTGCTGCGCCAGGCGTCTTTGTTTTTCGGCGCCTCTAGAACAAGTGGTTTCGTCTCGAGTGTGAGGTAGATTGGCTGCGCAAGTGCTGGGAGATCTGAGAGGGTTGCGTCGGATACGACGCGCCTCAACACTGACTGCTACTGAACCGCCGTCGGTGTTTGCGCTCAAGTCGCTGCTGCACCCGGTGATGGCAGTGGGCTGCCTCGTGCTCTGCTTGTTCTTCTGGCAGGTACCTCTCTACGGTCCCTATTTCCTGGTTGCGGTCTTGGCGTTCATTGGTTGCGCGCACTTTTTGGGCGAATGGGAGCTGCAACGCAGGCCAGGCGGCTATTTCTCGCTGCTCTCGCTCATGGACATCCTGCTGCGCTGGATGTTAGTCATCGCATTCATCTGGGCACTGCTGCACCTGTCAAGATTGGGTGGGAATTTCCGGCCCAAGGTACTCGGCAGTTGGGCGCTCATCACCCCGCTGTTTCTGTGGCTTGGCGAAAATGTCGCGCAACTGGTGCTTACGCGCAATAACGTCAACGCGGTCGGGCTTCGCAAGGCGGTCATCATCGGCCTGACGGAACCCGGTCTGCGCCTGGAGCAGCAGTTGATCAGCAATCCCTCGCTGCGGGTCCAGGTGGCGGGCTATTTTGAGGATCGTCACGCGGACCGGCTGCCCGCCGAAGAATTGCATCGTATCTTGGGAAAACCATCGGAGCTAGCCGGCTTCGTCCGCGAAAACAATATTCACGTCGCCTATGTCACGCTGCCCATGACGCGACATTCACGCGTGCTCGAGATGCTGGAAGCGTTGCGCGATTCCACGGTTTCGATCTACTTCGTGCCAAATCTGGCCGTATTCGACCCGTTGCAGGCGCGCTTCGATGTGCTCGGTGGAATTCCGGTAGTCGCGGTGTGGGAGTCTCCGTTTTATGGGGCGAGTGGAATTGCGAAGCGCCTGAGCGATCTTGTGGTCGCGACGACGCTGCTGATCCTGTGCGCGCCCTTGCTGGCGGTCATAGCGCTTGGCGTGTGGTTTGGTTCGCCTGGCCCGATCGTGTTCAAGCAGCGACGCTATGGGCTCGATGGCCGGGAGATCCTGATCTACAAGTTCCGATCCATGACCGTCACGGAAGACGGCGCGACGCAGTATTGCCAGGTCGCGCAAGGGGACGCCAGAGTCACACGCTTTGGCGCGTTCATTCGCCGGCTCTCGCTGGACGAGCTGCCGCAGCTGTACAATGTACTGCGAGGCACGCTGAGCATGGTGGGACCCAGGCCGCATGCGATCGCTGTCAACGAGCAATACCGCAAGTTGATTTCCGGCTACATGCTGCGCCACAAGATCAAACCGGGCATCACCGGCTGGGCCCAGGTCAATGGTTATCGCGGAGGCGATGATCTGGAGTCGATGCGCAAGCGCGTTGAGTTTGATATGGACTACTTGAGACATTGGTCGTTGGCGCTCGACCTGTCGATCATATTGCGGACTGCGTCGCTTTTCTGGAGAGACAAGAAAGCCTATTGAATGGCGGCCACCTCGGTGTCAGAGGGAGCGCCAAACGGCTGATACTCGCCATGGACCGCTTCATTCCACAACCATTTTCAGTGTTGCCCCGCATCTCATTCCGGCGATGCAACGGGTACGCTTGCAACCCGGCTGCTCGTTAGTGGCCCGAGTCGTCGACGGCGGACAATGCGGCGCCTGATCGTTACTTTTACGTGCACCGCGTAGCGGATACTGAGGACTCGGCATTCCTGCGCAGCATCGTGTCGGCCGCGGCGCTGTTTCATACCGAAATGGACTCGGACTATACGCCGCTGGAAACCCAACGTTTCGCTGCTGTTAGCGGCGGGCTTGACGCCTTGCTCGGCCAGATTGCCGGCGTTCGCCTCGGACCGGTCGAGAACTCTCAACTGATCGTGCAGGACAACGCCGATCGAGGTTGCGAACCCCTTGCCCTGAGTCCGCAGGCACCTTGATGAGGCCGCCCTTCCTAATCCCGTTGACCGCAAGCCCCTGATCGATAATGTGGATTTGGAAGGTTGCTGGGTAAACGCTTCTTCACTTCGCAAGGAGTCGATCAAAATAGGCTATGGTTTCCTTCAGTCCTTCGGCAAGCGGTACTGAAGGCTCCCAACCAAGATGCTTCCTGGCGAGAGTTATGTCGGGCTTTCGCTGCATGGGGTCGTCTACGGGTAGCGCGCGGAACACGATTTTTGACTTCGACCCAGTCAGTGCAGTTACCATCTCTGCAAGCTGAATCATGGTGAATTCGGATGGATTTCCCAGGTTTATAGGCCCCGGGAATCCAGGATTATCGCCCGATGACCCGGCGAGATCCATAAAGCGCAGGAATCCGTCAATCAGATCCGTTACGTAACAAAAGCTTCGCGTCTGTAAGCCGCTCCCAAATATGGTGATATCTTCTCCCCGCAGGGCCTGGACAATGAAGTTACTCACTACCCGCCCATCGTTAGGATGCATTCGCGGTCCGTAGGTGTTGAATATCCGCGCGACGCGAATATCCAACTTGTTCTGTCGATAGTAGTCAAAAAAGAGCGTCTCAGCGCAGCGTTTCCCTTCGTCATAGCAGCTCCTCGGACCGATTGGATTGACGTTGCCCCAATATGATTCCACCTGTGGGTGTACGGCCGGATCGCCGTAGACTTCACTTGTACTCGCCTGGAAGATGCGCGCCCGCAGGCGTTTCGCAAGACCCAACATGTTGATGGCGCCATGCACGCTGGTTTTGGTCGTCTGCACTGGGTCATGTTGGTAGTGCACCGGGCTTGCCGGGCATGCCAGGTTATATATCTGGTCTACTTCGATGTATAGCGGAAATGTGATGTCGTGACGAATGAGTTCGAACCGAGGATGCGCAAGAATGTGCTCGATATTCGGCTTGGTCCCGGTAAAGAAATTGTCTACACAGACTACGTCGTTGCCTCGTTCGATCAGTCGTTCGATAAGATGGGACCCCAGGAACCCGGCGCCACCGGTGACGAGGACTCTTTTGATGTGATTGTAATTTCGCATAAGGAGCTGGCTAGTTGCGGCCAATGGAATAATACGTAAAGCTCCGCTCGCGCATCCGTCTTGACTCAAACAGATTGCGCCCGCCGAAGATGAGCGGAGCTTTTAGCAGTTGCCCGAACAAATCAAAGTCCGGCGCCTTGAACTGGCTCCACTCGGCCACACCCGTTCCAAAAACCGTAACTTTCATGTGCTAAATTCCACCTTCCGATGTGACTCACAACCCAGGACGGCCGAGCAGGCAATACGCAGTTGCGTCTCACACAGTTGCTCAGCTGGAAAATCGACCAACTCAACTAGAGTTACGTCGGGAAGACGCCCAACTTATCGCCAACGCCAGCTTGGAAGCCATGGCCGTTGGATCGGCAGGAAATGGTACTCCAAGCTGTCGCTGTTAAGCCCGCCATTTTCCCTATTCCCGTTGACCGCAAGCCCCTGATCGGTATATTTGGAAGGCATCTGGTGCCGCAGGCATCTTAGGGTTGCGTGGCCCCTGGCTCCGGCAACTTAAGGTGCCGGACCTGCCGCCGGAATCGCATAGTTCTTGCAAGACATGCCGTGGGTGCTGCCCCCATCGGTGTCAGATCCGCTCGCCCTAGACGGGCGGCGGCCGGAAGTATAGGGCTACGACATGACCAATGAGACCCACCGCGGGCTGTACCGCGAGGCATTCGAACGCGACGGCTGCGGCTTTGGCCTGATCGCAAGTCTCGACGACAAACCCAGCCATTGGCTGGTGCAGACGGCCATTGCCTCCCTGAACCGCCTGACGCACCGCGGCGCCATCGCCACCGACGGCAAGACCGGCGATGGCTGCGGCCTGCTGCTGAAGAAACCCGAGAAATTCCTGCGCGCGCTGGCTAAGGACGCGAAGATCAAGCTGTCGCCCCGCTTCGCCTCCGGCCTGGTGTTTCTGCACCAGGAGCCGGCAGCGGCCGAGGCCGCCCGCACCGAACTGAAGACCCAGCTCGAGCGTGAGGGTCTGACGCTGGCCGGCTGGCGTGTGCCCCCGACCACCCCGGAAGCCTGCGGCGCCGAAGCCCTGAAGACCCTGCCGCGCATCGAGCAGCTGTTCGTCAATTGCCGCATTGCGGACATCGACGATGCCAGCTTCAACCGCAAGCTGTTCCTGGCGCGCCGCCGCACCGAGAAGCAGCTGGCCGCCGACCCGATGTTCTACCTGCCGAGCCTGTCGGCCAGCACCATCGTCTACAAGGGCATGGTGATGCCCGAGCACCTGGCCGAGTTTTACCTTGACCTGGCCGATCCGCGGCTCGAGGCCTCGGTGGCGGTGTTCCACCAACGCTTCTCGACCAACACGCTGCCGCAGTGGCGCCTGGCGCACCCGTACCGCTTCGTCGCCCACAACGGGGAGATCAACACCATCGAGGGCAATCGGCAGTGGGCGCTGGCGCGCTCATCCGTGCTGCGCTCCCCGCTGCTGCCGGACCTGTCCGACATCATGCCGCTGGTGTCGCTCACCGGCTCGGACTCGCAGAGTCTGGACAACATGGTGGAGCTGCTGCTGATGGGCGGGCTGGACGTGATGCATGCGCTGCGCCTGCTGATCCCGCCGGCCTGGCAGTCGGTGGACACGCTGGATGCCGATCTGCGCGCCTTCTACGAGTTCTATTCCGCGCACATGGAGCCCTGGGATGGCCCGGCCGGCGTGGTGCTGACCGATGGCCGTTATGCGGCCTGCACGCTCGATCGCAACGGCCTGCGCCCGGCGCGTTTCGTCATCACAAAAAACCGCCACCTCACGATCGCCTCTGAGATCGGGGTCTGGGATTACAAGCCCGAAGACGTGGTGCGCAAAGGCAAGCTCGGACCCGGTGAGATCGTCGCGCTGGATCTGCAGACCGGAACGCTGCTCGAGACCCGTGATGTCGATGCCATCCTCAAGGCGCGCCACCCGTACAAGGCCTGGTTGAAGAAGGGTGTGCGTTACCTCGAATCCGACCTGATCGACCCCAGGCTCGCCGCAGAACCCATGGATCGCGACACGCTCGCGATCTTCCAGAAGATGTTCGGCATCACCGCTGAGGAGCGTGACGAGATCATCCGCGTGCTGGCCGAGGATGAGAGCGAAGCCGTGGGGTCCATGGGCGATGACACGCCGATGCCGGTGCTGTCGCACAAGATCCGCTCGCTGTACGACTATTTCCGCCAGCAGTTCGCCCAGGTCACCAATCCGCCGATCGATCCACTGCGCGAATCGATCGTGATGTCGCTGTCCACCCAGATCGGTCCCGAGTGCAACGTGTTCGTGCCGCTGCCTGAGCACGCGCGCCAGATCGTACTGAGCTCGCCGGTGCTGTCACAGAGGAAGCTGCGTCAGATCCTCGCCTCCGAGGACGTGGTCGAGGCGAACGAATTCGTCGATCTGCAGTACGAGCCGGCCGAAGGCTTAAAGGCCGCGATCCTGCGCATCTGCGATCAGGCGGAAGCCGCGATCCGAGACGGCAAGCTGGTGCTGCTGCTGTCCGACCGCTATCTGCAGCAGGGCAAGCTGCCGATCCATGCGCTGCTCGCCACCGGCGCGGTGCATCACCGCCTGGTGGACACCGGCCTGCGCTGCAAGTGCAATATGCTGGTCGAGACCGGCACCGTGCGCGACTCGCATCACTTTGCAGCCCTCATCGGCTATGGCGCCACCGCGGTGTATCCGTACATGGCGTATCAGACGCTATACGAGATGATGCGCAAGGGCCAGGTGAAGCTCGGCTCGCAGGAGCGGCGCGAACTGGGCCGCAGCTACCGGCACGGCGTGCGCAAGGGCCTGTACAAGATCATGTCGAAGATGGGCATCTCGACTATCGCCAGCTACCGCGGCGCGCAGCTGTTCGAGATCGTGGGCTTATCGAGCGAAGTGGTGGAGCTGTGTTTCCGGCACACCACGAGCCGCATCCAGGGCGCCGATTTCGAGGACCTGGAAGGCGACACCAACTATCTGGCGATGCGCGCCTGGAACCCGCGCGTCGGCGTCGAGCAAGGGGGCATATATAAGTATGTCCACGGCGGCGAATACCACATGTACAACCCGGACGTGGTCGGCGCGCTGCAGGCCGCGGTGGTCTCGGGCGACTACGAGCTCTACAAGCTCTATGCGCAGCTGGTGAACGGCCGGCCGGTGTCGGCGCTGCGTGACCTGCTGGCGCTGAAGAGCAGCAAGCCGCCGATTCCGATCGAGGAGGTCGAATCGCTCGAGGCGGTGCTGGCACGTTTTGACGGCGCCGGGATGTCGCTCGGCGCGCTCTCGCCCGAGGCGCACGAAGCGCTGGCGATTGCGATGAACCGGCTCGGCGGCCGCTCCAACTCCGGCGAGGGCGGCGAGGATCCGGTGCGCTATGGCACCGAGAAGAATTCCAAGATCAAGCAGGTGGCCTCGGGCCGTTTCGGCGTCACGCCGGAATACCTGATCAACGCCGAGGTGCTGCAGATCAAAATCGCGCAGGGCGCCAAGCCCGGCGAGGGCGGACAGCTGCCCGGCCACAAGGTGAACGAGATGATCGCCCGGCTGCGCTTTGCGCGCCCCGGGGTCGGATTGATCTCGCCACCACCGCATCACGACATCTATTCGATCGAGGATCTGGCGCAGCTGATCTTCGATTTAAAGCAGGTCAACCCGACCGCGCTGGTATCGGTGAAACTGGTGGCCGAGCCCGGCGTCGGCACGGTGGCCGCTGGTGTCGCCAAGGCCTACGCCGACCTGATCACGATTTCCGGTCATGACGGCGGTACCGGCGCCAGCCCGCTGTCGTCGATCAAGTACGCCGGCACGCCCTGGGAGCTGGGACTGGCCGAGACCCATCAGACGCTGCGCGCCAACGACATGCGTCATCGGGTGCGGGTGCAGACCGATGGCGGCTTGAAGACCGGTCTGGATGTCATCAAGGCGGCAATTATCGGTGCTGAGAGTTTTGGCTTCGGCACCGCGCCGGTGGTGGCGCTGGGCTGCAAGTACCTGCGCATCTGCCACCTGAACAACTGCGCCACCGGGGTCGCCACCCAGCACGCGGTGCTGCGTTCAAAGTTCTTCATCGGCAAGCCCGAGATGATCATCAACTACTTCCGCTTCGTGGCGCGCGAGTGCCGCGAGCTGATGGCCTCGATCGGCGTGCGCAGCATCGCCGAGCTGATCGGGCACACCGAGTACCTGGAAATCCTGCCCGGCGAAACCCCCAAGCAGCGCAAGCTGGACTTGAAGCCGCTGCTGGCCGACCTGGCACTGGGCTCGGATCGGCCGCAGTTCTGTGTCGACCCGTCGAACGCGCCGTTCGACAAAGGTGAATTCGCCGAACACATGGTCGCGGACATGCTGCCGGCGATCGAGAAGAAGTCCGGCGGCACCTGGCACTACCAGGTCAGGAACTTCAACCGTTCCATCGGCGCGCGCCTGTCGGGCGAGATCGCGCGCCACTGGGGTAACTACGGCATGGCCGAGGCGCCGCTGAGCGTGTACCTGACCGGCTCGATCGGCCAAAGCTTCGGCGTCTGGAACGCCGGCGGCCTGCACATGTACCTGGAAGGCGACGCCAACGACTATGTCGGCAAGGGCATGGCCGGCGGTCGGCTGGTGTTGAAGCCGCCCATGGGCGCGACCTACGAGGCGCGCGACACCATCATCATGGGCAATACCTGCCTGTATGGCGCCACCGGTGGGCAACTGTTCGCGGCCGGGCAGGCCGGCGAGCGCTTCGCGGTGCGCAATTCCGGGGCCACCGCGGTGGTCGAGGGCACCGGCGATCACTGCTGCGAATACATGACCGGCGGCGTGGTGTGCGTGCTCGGCCGCACCGGCGTGAACTTTGGCGCCGGCTTCACCGGCGGCTTCGCCTACGTGCTCGATCAGGCGCACGACTTCGTCGATCGCTACAACCACGAGCTGATCGACATCCATCGCCTCACCCACGATGGCATGGACGCCAACATTCAGCACCTGCGCGAGTTGATCCAGATGCACATCACCGAGACCGGCAGCGTCTGGGGCGAGGAGATCCTGAACGACCTGCGCTCGTTCATCGGCCATTTCTGGCTGGTGAAACCCAAAGCGGCATCGATCGACTCGCTGATCGAGGACCTGCGCCGCGCGGCATGACGCGGCGGCACGCGCACCATGGTCGACAAGACACTCCAGTTTCTCGAGTTCCCGCGTCGCGAGCCGGAGAAGATTCCGGTTTCCGATCGCATCAAGGTGTACAACGAGATCTACGCGCACTTCGATGCCGACGGCGCCTCGCAGCAGGCCGGCCGCTGCCTGTCCTGCGGCAATCCGTTCTGCGAATGGAAATGCCCGGTTCACAACTACATTCCGAACTGGCTGAATCTGATCAGTGCCGGCAAGCTGTTCGAGGCCGCGGAGCTGTCGCACAAGACCAACTCCTTGCCGGAGGTCTGCGGCCGTATCTGCCCGCAGGACCGGCTGTGCGAGGGCGCCTGCACGCTCAACGATGGCCTGGGCGCCGTCACCATCGGCTCGATCGAGAAATACATCACCGACGAGGCGATCAAGCAGGGCTGGCGGCCCGACATGTCGGGCGTGCGGCCGACTGACAAGCGGGTCGCGATCGTCGGTGCGGGTCCGGCGGGTTTAGGCTGCGCCGATATCATGGTGCGTAACGGCGTCAAGCCGGTGGTGTTCGATCGTTATCAGCGCATCGGCGGTCTTTTGACCTTCGGCATTCCGCCATTCAAGCTCGAGAAGCAGGTGGTCGAGATGCGCCGCGAGCTGATGGAAGGCATGGGCGTGGAGTTTCGTCTCGGCGTCGACGTCGGCACCGATGTGTCGTTCGATGCACTGCTGTCCGACTACGATGCGGTGTTCCTCGGCATGGGAACCTATACCTCAGTGACCGGCGATTTTCCGGGCGAGGAGCTGCCAGGTGTGCATATCGCGCTGCCGTACCTGATCGCCAATATCAACCGCGAACTCGGACTGGCCGGCGCCGAAGAGCGCTTCGTGAACCTGGCGGGCAAGCGCGTCGTGGTCCTCGGCGGCGGCGACACCGGCATGGACTGCAATCGCACCGCGATCCGCCAGGGCGCTGAATCAGTCACTTGCACCTACCGGCGCGATGAGCTCAACATGCCCGGCTCGCGGCGCGACTACAAGAACAGCAAGGAAGAAGGGGTCGAATTCCTGTTCAACCGCCAGCCGGTCGAGATCCTGGGCAAGCATCACGTCGACGCCGTGAAAGTAGTCAGCACCCGGCTGGGACCGCCAGGGCCGCGCGGTCGCCGGCTGACCGAGATTGTGCCCAACACCGAGCAGATCATCCCGGCCGATGCGGTGATCGTCGCCTTCGGCTTTCAGCCGAGTCCCCCCAGCTGGTTCGCCCCGCACCAGATCGGCCTGCATCCCAGCGGCCGCGTGCGCGTCACCGCAACCGCAGCGCGGCCGTTTCAGACCACCAATCCGAAGGTGTTTGCCGGCGGCGACATGGTGCGCGGCTCGGACCTGGTCGTGACCGCGGTATTCGAAGGGCGCGAGGCTGCGCGCGGCATGCTGGATTATATGGGCGTCGTTTGAGCGCGCAGGCGACGCTGCGCCGCCAGCGCGACGTTCTAGGCCCGTAGCGAGTTCGAAGCCTTGAGGTCCCGCGAGCTGCCAGGGCGGTGACGCGTGGTCGGCTCGTCAAGCCATTTGAACACCGGCTGCCATTGCTCCAGGTCGTCGGCGACCTGATGCGGCATCATCTCTTCCAGCCCCAATCCGAGCTCCGCGGCCCGTACGTAGTTCTGCGAGTCACGCAATGTGGCGACGATCGGAACTCCGAGCGTATCCAGAAAGCGCATCAGTGCCAGCGAACTCAAGGTATTGCGGCGCACGCGATTGGCGATGATGCCCAGCCGATTCTCACTGCGGTGCACCTTGGCGACCAACAGCAGGTTCTGCACGCAGCGCGAGCAGGCATGGATGTCGATGTCGGAGGGCAGCACCGGAATCAGGATCTTGTCGGCGCTGCGCGTCAGCTCGGGCATTTCCTGCGCTTGAACCGCCGCGGGAGTATCGACGACGACGCGGCGGGTACTCTCTGGGAAGCGCAGCTCGAAGGTGCGTGTCGCGCGCGCCTCGCGTTCGAACACCGAGATCAGGTAGACGTGCGACTGCTGCTCATCGCGCTTGCGGACCCAATGGGACGATGAGCCCTGCGCGTCGTAGTCCATCAATACCGGATGCTCGCCGTGCACAGCGAAGTGGCTCGCCAGGTTGATGGCGACGGTGGTCTTGCCAGAACCGCCCTTCGGGTTCAGCACCACGATGCGCTGCATGAGAGTTACTGCTGTGCACAATGATTATGTTTACTCCAATCTACGCAGCGACCGGGCGTACTGCAAGCGGAGTTCCTTTGGGCTCGACTTTAGGATCCGATTCGGGCCCAGTGTCAGTTTTAGCGCAGCACCCGGCTCGCCGCTCCGAGGATCGGACCCTGATCGCGCTGCTGCACCAGCACCGCGACCGCGGTGGCATCCCCCGTCAGCGTGTTCAGCGGCACGCTGAATGATTCGCCTGCGCCTTGCCAGCTGCCTAGCTTGCGGATCGAGCGCACGATGTTGAATTCATGCAGTTCACGGCCGGCGTTCTCGCCGCGAGTCACCTTGGACACCGCTTCGGGCAGGTAACCCACCAACAGCACGTCGCAGG
>Ga0302326_10020041_pt1 | contig 13783 bp, 10 predicted proteins | sample Palsa_T0_3_FD_202264 | JGI IMG/M metagenome (GOLD analysis project Ga0302326, IMG submission 202264) | Peat permafrost microbial communities from Stordalen Mire near Abisko, Sweden - Palsa_T0_3 | ecosystem: Environmental > Terrestrial > Soil > Palsa > Peat permafrost | place: Sweden: Abisko... | reverse complement strand
ATACGGTATGCGCAGGCCGTCGGTCGCCAGATAACAGAAGCCACAGCGGTTGTGGCATCCGCGGGTGGCGATCAGGCTGGTGGTGGTGAGAAAACTGTGGCGTGGAAGTATCGAGCGGCGGGGGGATGGATCGTCGCGGTAGTCGTTTTCATACGTGGCCGCATATCGGGGCTGCAGATTGTTCGATTCCACGTCGCGAAGGATTTTTGGCCAGAGCTGGACGCCGTCACCGAGCGCCAGCGCATCCGCGTGCGGCGCGCATTCATCGGGACAGGACAACACATGCAGGCCGCCGAAGATTACTTTCGATCCGCGGGCGCGATACCAGTCGGCCAGCTCATAAGCCCGCCGCGCAAACGTGAGATGCACCGTGATGCCGACTACCTGCGGGATGGGACAAAACGGCGGGCGGCCATCGAGCAGGTTTTCATCCCAATAGTCGACGCGCCAGTGCGCTGGCGTGGTCGCGGCGAAGCTGGTCAGGGCCAGTGTGGGCGTGAGCACGTGCTTGCCGAAGCTGGCATTCGCGTCTTTGGCATAGAACGGGTTGATCAGCAGCGCGTAATGCGGCTCGATTTTGTTTGCGGGCTCGTTGCGATCGAGAGCTGGAGCGGTCGTCATTTCCGCGGGGATCCAGCGTTTCTTGACCGTGCGAAGGAAGGGTTCGTCGGGTGCGATCATGAACTTACTTTATATTACAAAGTACTTCATTTCAATACCATGAAATGCTCAGCCCGTCACCAACGATGCTTAACCACGGGCCATTGTCATGCTGAGCGGAGAACGAACTTCGCGAAGCGGAGGTCGCTTGCAGTCGAAGCATCCCTGCGGACGCCACGGGACGCGCGGGGTAAGGGGCGTAAAGAGTCTCGGAAAACGCGGCGGAATCAGGCCCCCGTGGTGGCCATAGGGATGCTTCGACTCCGCGGTGACGATCGCATTGCGATCATCACCGCTTCGCTCGGCATGACAGGGCCGCTGACCGCGTGATGATAAAAATCGAGTCGGGGGGCGACAACGCGACTATGCCATCGTCAGCACGACTCTGAATCTCGCTCGGCCGCTGATCATCTGGTCGTAAGCGTCCGCGGCTTTTTCCAGCGGATACTTTTCGATCATGGGGCGGACCCCGGTGAGAGAACTGAAGCGGAGCGTATCCTCGGAATCTTTGCCGGTGCCGGAGGCCCATCCCTGGAGAGCTTTGCGGCCGCCGATGAGTTGGATCGGCGTGACCGTGAGCGAGTCGAAAGCCGCACCCACGACCAGGAGTGTGCCATTCACGGCAAGACCATCCACGAGCGTTGAGATCGATTTTGAATCGGGAGCGGTCGCCAGGATCACGTTCGCTCCGCCAAGTTTCCGGAGCGCTGCGGCGGGCGCGCCGGCGCTGGTGTCGATATATTCGTGAGCGCCGAGCTTGGCGGCCAGCGGTTTCTTGTCGGCGCCGCGGCCGATGGCGACGGTGCGAAAACCCATCTGGCGGGCATATTGAATTCCGAGATGGCCCAGGCCGCCGATGCCCTGCACCGCGACCAGATCGCCGCCGCGGGCGCGGGAGTTGCGCAGCGCGTTGAACACAGTGATTCCGGCGCAGAGCAGTGGAGCGGCTTCGGCTGCGGGCAGGTCGTCGGGCATGGCGGCGACGGCTTCGGCGGGAGCGACCATGTATTCCTGATAGCCGCCGTCGAAGGAAATGGCCGTGATCTTCGCGTTCTGGCAGTTCACGAAATCGCCGCGGCGGCAGGGGTCACACTGGAAACAGTGCCCGCCGTGCCATCCCAGGCCGACCCGCTGACCGGGCTTCCACAGCGTTACGTCGGCACCGAGGGCGTCGATGCGGCCAGCAATCTCGTGCCCCGGCACGCGCGGATATTGAAGCCCGGGCCAGAGTCCATCTTTCACCAGCGCATCGCCGTGGCAGATGGCGCAGGCCTCAACTTTAATGCGCACCTGACCGCGGCCGGGCTCGGGAATGGGACGCTCGACGAGTTCGAAACTTCCACCGGGCTTGCTGATTTGGACGGTTTTCATGGGAGTCCTCTTTCGATATCTGATTTAGAAATTTGTGGGTCGGATGGCGATTGCCGAAGGATTTACTATGCCGGTGAAGACATTCTTACGCGCTAATAGATTAGAAACTGGGCGCCGGGATGCAACAAACTCTGCGGCGACATATTCGACGCCGACAAACCTCATTCACCACTAAGGACACTAGGGCGCACGAAGGAGACCCTTTGGTCTTCCGCTTGTTATCCAGCTTTTTGGATCGCTTGTTCGATTCGCCTGAGAGTGGTTTCCTTGCCCAGCACTTCCAGGGTCTCGAACAGCGGCGGGGCGTTCTTGCGGCCGCAGACGGCTACGCGGATGGGTTGGAACATCTGTCCGGCTTTCACGCCTAGCTCCTGGGCGGCGGCGCGTAGAGCCTGATCCAGCGGGTCGTGCTTGAATTCGACGGCCGGCAATACTTCCTGCGCGCGCTTTAGAACTTTCAACGCCATCGCCGCGTCTCCTTTTTGTGGGATGAGTTCGGCGGGATCGTAGGGCGGGAGCTGGTCGACGAAGAAGAAGTCGGCGGCGCTGAGCACTTCGCGGAGCAGTTTGATGCGCTCGCGGATCAGCGGCGTGATGCGCAGCATTTTTTCTGAAGTGATGTTGAATCCGGCGGCGTGCACGATTGGCAGCAGGCGGGCGCTCAGGTCTTCGACGGGCAGGCCGCGGATGTGTTCAGCGTTCAGCCACACTGCTTTCGGATCGAAGGTTTCCTCTGGAGTTGCGGCCGGCTCCTTGAAGTTCACCACCGCGTTCGAGCGGTTGATGCCTTCGAGCGAAAAGGCGTCCATCAGTTCCTGGAGCGTCATATTCTCGCGGTCGTTTTTCGGCGACCAACCCAAGAGACACAAAAAGTTGATGAAGGCTTCGGGAAGGAATCCTGCGTCGCGATAGGTGGTGACGCTCACGACTGGGCCGTGGCGGCGCTTGGAAAGCTTGGTGCCGTCTGGGGCCACCAGCAGCGGAAGATGCGCGAACCGCGGCGGCGTCGCGCCGGCGGCTTCGAAAATCAGGACGTGTTTGAACGTATTCGTCAGATGGTCCTGGCCGCGGATGATGTGCGTGATGCGCAGGTCGGCGTCGTCGGCGCACGAGGCCAGGTGATAGGTGGGCATGCCGTCGGAACGCAGCAAGGCGAAGTCTTCGATGTCGGCAGCGGATTTTACCTGCTCGCCATAGACCGCGTCGGTAAACCGTACCGGCTGGCCGTTTTCGCGAGGAACGCGGAAACGCAGCGCGAACGGCTCTCCCGCGGCGGCGCGGTGGTCGCTTTCGGCGCGCGAAAGCTCGCGCATGCCAGGATTGAACAGCCACGTCCCCTGCGCGCCGGAGCGTTCGCTGTCCCCGGTGTGAGCGGGAGTGAAATCACGGTAGGCCAGGCCTTTCTCGAAGATCGCTTCGGCCGTCTGGCGGTGAAACGCGCCGCGTTCCGACTGCTTGTATTGCTCGTCCCAGCCGAGACCGAGCCACTTGAGGCCTTCGAAAATTGAGTGGACCGAGGCGTCCGTGTTGCGCTCCACGTCGGTGTCGTCGAGGCGCAGGATCATGGTTCCGGTGTTGTGGCGGGCGTATAACCAGTTGAAAATAAACGTCCTTGCACTGCCCACGTGCAGAAAACCGGTAGGCGAGGGCGCGAAGCGCACGCGCGGCTTCAACGTGGCAGAGGTGTCGCCCGCCGATGCCCCGCCTGGCAAAGGGTTGCTTGAAGAATCAGTCATCAGGAATCTCTTGCGATGTTACGGGCGGTGGAAAACTATCGTCAAGCCGTGAGCCTTGGGAAACGCCGCCTAAATCCAACAGGTCACAGGAGTTCGCAAACTTCTTAGAGTGTACTTAAATCCTGTTGTATCGGGACGCAGCGTATGAAAACATAGAGTTGCCGTTTCCCCCCGAAGATGTCTGGGAGAGTTTTTCCTTGGAACCCTAACCTCGGAAGTCTTCCCTCAGGAGTATTCGTCGGCCACATGGATAATCTTGTCATTCCCGCAGTTGTGATCCCGGGTGTCGTCTCGGTATTGCTGTTTCTCGTCTTTACCTACCTCTACGAACAAAGCCGGCAGCCCTACTTCCGGGCATGGAAGTGGGCGTGGGCGGCTTACTCGCTGCACTACGTTCTGGATGCGTTTTCCTTTTATCGCGCCTCGCCGCCGGCCTTCCTCGCGAGCTCGCTGTTCCTGGTGGCGATGGCGTTGTGTATTTTCGTTTCCACGCGGCTGATGCGCGGCCCTTACCGCTTCCGCTGGTATGACGCCGCTCTGGGAGCCGCTGGTGTGGTTCTGGTAGGCATCAGCTTCCGCGGACACATCATCGGCGGTGTATTTGTTCCCGATGCCCAACCCGCGATCCGGCTCGGCGCGGGACTGGGCCTCGTACTGCTGTATTGCTCCGCAGTGTTTTATCTCAACGGACACCGGCGCGGGTCGCTGGCGTTCAAGGTGCTGGGGCTGGCGCTGGCTTTGTGGGCGGCGCTCATGGGGATGGGGCAGCTGCATAGCCCGTGGGGCGAAACTCTGGGCAGCGCCAGCCGCTTGCTGGGCCCGGTGCCGCAGATGCTGCTGGGCATCGCGATGGTGATGGTGCTGTTCGAAAACCAGCGCAATTCACTGCAGGAAAGTACGCTTGCCCTGTCGACGCTGGGAGCCGATCCGCGCCGCCTGCTGGCCGCAAGCGACCTGACTCCGAATATGCAAACCGCGCTGGAGCGCCTGGTGAGCGCGCTCTCGATGCCGCGCGCGGCCATCTGCATTGCACAACGCTGGCGCGGTCTGTTGCCCTCGGTGCAGCATGGCTTCTCGGCGGAATTCCTGCAGGAAATCGAGGCCAGCGGGGCCGCCGATTACATTTGCCAGGTTGCCTACCGGCAAAGCGGCATCTTCACTGTCTACGATTTGGCGCAGATGAACGAGCCGCTGCTGGCGGGGCCGGTGGGAACGTTCGCCGATTTCAAGCGAGTTTTCACGCAGGCTGGCATTCGCAATCTGACCGCCGTAAGTTTGCAGACACGCGAGCACAATTTCGGGGTGATTGTGTTTCCGCATGCGGAACGTGCAGGGTTTGGCGTCTCCGGTCCGCGTCTGATGGTGGGGCTGGCGCTGCAGTTGGCGCTTACGCTGGAAAACTATGTTGTCACCCACGATGCCCACCGCCGCACCCAGGAGTACGAACTGCTCACCGAGATCGGACAGGCCATCAGTTCGCGTCTCGACCAGGACGAGATTCTGCGCACCATTCAGATCGAGCTGGGGCAGATTTTTGATACCAGCGACTTCTACATCGCGTTCCAGGAAGGCGACCGCATCCACTTCGAACTGGAAGTGGAGGGCCACCGCGTGTGCCCCAAGCGCTCGCGCAAACTGGAGAATGCGTTTACGGAATATGTAATTCACAGCGGGCAGCCGCTGATCGTCCGCGGCGATCTGGAGGCGGTGCGCTCGCGCCTGGGAGTAACTCACATTCCACCGCATCCGGCGAAATGCCTGATTGCAGCGCCGGTTTTTCTCGGCAACAAGCCGGCGGGTGTGATGGTGGCGATGAACCGGGAACGAGAAAATGTTTTTGAACAGCGCGATCTCGACGTGCTCATGACAGCCGCCGGCCAGGTTTCGGTCGCGATGGAAAATGCCCGGTTGTTTGCCGAGGAACAGCGGCGGTCGCGGCAACTGGCATTTCTCAACAACGTGTCGCGCACGGCGATTTCCAGCGAAGACCCCGTCCACATGCTGGGCCAGATCGCAAGCGAGATCCAGAAGAACTTCAGCTTCGATCACATCGGCATCGGGCTGCTCGATTACGGCACCAAGGAAATCGAGATTAAGGCCGAGGCTGGCGTCACCACCCACGCCATGGGCCAGCGCATTCCTCTGGGCACCGGCATCCTGGGACGCGTGGCTCGCACCGGCGAGAGGGCTTTGGTGCAGAACGCCAGCCAGGGCCAGCTTTCGGGAATTCTGCCGGACGCGCGCGCCGTGCTTTGCATTCCCATCACCTACGGCGAAAACCTGCTGGGAGCGCTCAACATCGAAAGCCGCAACGAAAACGCGTTCGCTCCGCAGGACGTGCTGATTCTCAACACTCTCGCCGACCTGCTGGCCACGGCGCTGCATAACGCCTTCGTGTTCCAGAAGCTGCAGCAGCAATCTATTACCGACGGCTTGACCGGGATCAAGACGCGCCGCTTTTTCTGGGAAGCGCTCTCCGCCGAGTGGAAGCGGGCTTCGCGGTCGGGACGTCCGTTCTCGGTGGTGCTCATCGATCTCGACAAGTTCAAGGAAGTCAACGACACCATGGGACATTTCGAGGGCGACCTGGTGCTGGCGCGGCTGGGCCGGTTGCTGGAGCAAAAGTCCCGCCAGCAAAACGTGGTGGCCCGCTATGGCGGCGATGAATTTATTGTGCTGATGCCGGAAACCGGTCCCGATCAGGCCATTGTCCTTGCGGAACGCCTGCGGCAGTGGATTGCCAGCGATCCCATGCTGAGCGAACACAAAATTACCGGAAGTTTTGGAGTCGCGAGTTTCCCCATGCACGGCTTTTCCATCGAAGACATTATTCGCGTGGCGGACGCGGGCATGTATGTTTCGAAGCGATCGGGCGGGAATCGCGTGTCAACGGCGGAAGAATTCGCCGAAGGTCAGGATTTTGCCCGGCAGCGGCAACAGATTTCCGCCTACATCGAAGGCTTCCTGCAGCGCGAGCACACCGGCTTTGAGCACGTCGAAGAGCTGACCACAACTTTGCGCAAACTCTGCGGCGGAGATCAGGAGACCAATCTGGCGTTGCTTCGGGAATCGATCGAGATTCTCAGCCGCGCCGTGGAATCGCGCGAACTGCGCACGGCCGGACACGGCGACCTGGTGGCTCGTTACACCGAAATCATCGCGCGCGCGCTGCGCCTGCCGGCGGAAGAAACCGCCGACCTGGTCTATGCCGCGCGTGTGCACGACGTGGGCAAAATCTTCGTGCCCGAACGCATCCTGAACAAGCCCGGCCCGCTCACGGATCAGGAGTTCACGAGAGTCCGGAGGCACGCCGAGGTGGGCGCCGAGATTGTCGGCATGCTTCCGCGCAGCGAGAACATGTGCGCCGCGATTGCCCACCACCACCAGCGCTTCGACGGGTCTGGTTATCCCGATGGCCTGATCGGCGAACAGATTCCGGTGTGGGCACGCATCATCGGCCTCACCGACGCCTACGCCAACATGCTGACGGAGCAATCCATTTCGGCGGCAAGAACTACGGATCAGGCGTTGGACGAACTGGCCAAAATGAGTGGAACCCGATTTGACGGTATGCTCGTGCGGTTGCTGCTGCGCGAACTGAAGTCGGAGCGGATGTCGTTCCCCAGCTTGGGAGGGTAGTAGCTTCTAGCTTCTAGCTTCTAGCTTCTAGCTTCTAGCTTCTAGCCTCTAGCTTTTAGCTTTTAGCTTCTCGTCTCCGGTTCCTTGCCTCTCCACTTCCCCCACTTGCAACTGGAAACCGGAAACTGGACACTAGCTGCCATGTCTATTCCTCTTTCTCTTTCTGGCAAGGTGGCTCTCATTTCCGGTGGGTCGCGTGGCATTGGAGCGGCGACCGTGCGGATGTTCGCAGCCGCGGGCGCCAAGGTTGTGTTCAGTTATCAGAAGGCGCGGTCTCAGGCGGAGGCGCTGGCTCGGGAATGTGGCGCGGCGAATTGTCACCCTGTCGCTTGCAATCTGGATAGTCCGGAAGCGGCCCGCGCTTTGATTGCCGAAACCGTTAAACATTTCGGGCGGCTCGACATTCTGGTGGCCAACCATGGCGTCTGGCCGCCGGAGGATGTCGCCATCGAGCGCATGTCTGATGAGCAGTGGCGGACCACGATGTCGATCAATCTGGATGCGGTTTTTGGGCTGGTGAAACACGGCGTCGCGCAGATGAAGTCGCAACCGCGGGCCGGGATCACGGCGGGGCACGACATGTCGAGCCGCGACATGTCGTCGCACGCCATATCCGGGCCCGGCGTTTCCGGTCCCGCCGCCGGGCACGTCGCTGCCGGGCACATCGTGCTGATCAGTTCCACCAGCGGACAGCGCGGCGAGGCGTTCCATTGCGACTATTCCGCGACCAAGGGCGCGCTTATCAGCATGACGAAGAGCCTTTCCGCTGAACTGGCGGCGGCCGGCATTTACGTGAATTGCGTTGCCCCGGGGTGGGTCGATACCGACATGTCGAAACCGGCCCTGGACGATCCAAAGGTTGGCGAAGAGATTCGCCGTGAAATTCCGCTGGGCCGCGCTGGCCGACCGGAGGAGATTGCTGCTCCGGTGTTGTTCCTGTGCACCGAACTCGCCGGATTCATCACCGGAGAAGTCTTCAACGTGAATGGGGGCGCGGTCCTGGCGGGGTAGGGCACGTCGGAGGGGTAGGCGCACTGGCTGAGCGCAATCGGTGAGCGCAATGCCACAGACGGAGAAGATCGCGACAAAAATGCTTTTCGGGCTCCGCCTGCGGGCTTGTTCGTGCATCCAAGAACTGAGGATATTCGCAGCTGCGAGCGGGAATTCCACGCGAAACGCTACAATTCTGTTTGCAGGTATCGACCCCATCAACCTGGATGAAACGGCTTCTTATTTTGTTTCTGGCGATCCCGTCGCTGGCAATCGCGTTTCCGACGATCGTCTTTTCGGCGGTCGTCTTTTCGCAGACCCCTGCCTGGGGACAGTCGCCGGCTGAGGCTCCGTCCGCCACGCAGTCTTCTCCGCCTTCGAATGCACCGAGCGCCGCCCCGGCGAGCACGCAGAGTCCGAACATTCCCATGGACTTGGAGAATGCGCGGAAGGCGAAGGATTTGCTGAATCAGGCGATCCAGGCGCTGGGCGGACAGGCTTATCTCACCATCCACGATAAAGAAATGCAGGGGCGCGGGTACAACTTCTATCATGGCCGCCCCACCAGCACGGGCGTGCTGTTCTGGAGCTTTTTCGAGTTTCCCGACAAGGAGCGCGACGAACTCAGCAAGGAACGCGACGTGGCCGAGGTTTACGTCGGAAACAGGGGATACGAAATCACCTACAAAGGTGTGCATCCCATGGACGAAAAAGATCTTACCCCTTACCTGCGGCGGCGCAGGTTCTCGCTCGACAATCTCCTGCGCACCTGGATCAACGATCCGAAAGTGGCGCTCTTCTATGAAGGCAACGCCATCGCTGCCGAAAAGCCAGCCCTCAAAGTGACGCTGATCAACGACAAGGATGAGGCCGTCAGCTTGTATGTCGATGCCGACACGCATCTTCCGCTGAAAAAAACATTCCGCTGGCGCGACCCGGTCGACAAGCAGCCAAATCTGGAGGAAGAAATCTACGATAACTATCGCCCGGTGCAGGGGATCATGACGCCCTTCAGCCTGACGCGGTATTTCAACGAAGATATGGCGGGCCAGCGCTTTCTCAGTGGAGCGACCTACAACCAGAATCTGGACCAAACCATGTTCGATCCGCATTCCGGGTACGATCCCAACAAAGTCCCGAATAAACGGTCGTCCAAGCACTAGTGGGGACGAGGCGTCGCGGTCCTGCTGCTTTCACGCTGTTAACTCATAGAACCGACAGGGTTTGCGTTTCCAGCGGGGCAGATACCAAGTTGGTTCCAAGTCCATGATCTGCCACGGAGTGTGGCTTTTTTGCCACACACAGATTTCCTCGCCGGGCAGTAATCTAGTAATTCGCCGAAACATAACAGGTTTCTTATCTGATGCAGGAGCAGACAATCCGCACTGCCGTGGAGTGCACGGGCATTGGCCTGCACAGCGGCGCTCCGGTTTCTTTGCGCATGCTCCCGGCTTCGCCCGCGACGGGCATTCGCTTTCGCCGCACCGATCTGGACGGTTTTGAAGTCGAGGCCGTGGGCCTCAACGTCGCGCGCGTGAGTTACGCGACCAGCCTGATGAAAAAAGGCGTGCTCATCTCCACGACCGAACATATTCTTTCCGCCTTCATCGGCATGGGCATCGACAACGCGATCGTGGAGCTGGACAACCTGGAGTTGCCCATCCTCGACGGCAGCGCTCGGCCGTTTGTGGAAATGATTCAGAAGGCGGGCATCCGCAAGCAGAGGCGGCCGCGCAAGTATCTGAGGATCAAGCGCGAGCTGGAAATGCGAGAAGGCAATAAGTTTATTGCGGTGTATCCCGCCGAGACTTATTCAGTTTCCTACTCCATCAATTTTCCCCATCCGCTCATCGGCAAAGAAACTTTTCAGGTGGAACTCTCGAACGGCAATTATCTGCGGCACATTGCGGGGGCGCGCACGTTCGGTTCGCGGGAGGATGAGCGGGCGATGCGGAATATGGGCCTGATTCGAGGCGCGTCGCGCGAAAACTGTATTGTCCTGACCAAGGACAGCGTGGAGAACGGGCCGCTGCGTTTTGCCGACGAATTCGTGCGGCACAAGGTGCTGGACCTGGTGGGCGACCTGGCTTTGCTGGGGAAGCAGATTCTGGGCAAGGTGGTGGCCGACCGCGCGGGTCATGCCATGCACACGGCGCTGGTCTCGCGCATCCTGCGCGATAAGACGCTGTGGGAGGAAGTTACGCTCGATCAGGAAGAGGCTGCGAGCGTGCACCGGGCGGTGGCGCATGCTTCGGCGGGGTCTGTTTTTTAGCGGGAAACCTTCTGTTAAAGCGATTTCAGATTGTTGATTTTAGATTGCAGATTGAAAGCCATAAGATTTTGACTTTTAATCTGCAATCTGAAATCTGCAATGTTCGGCGGTGGCCAGGAGCGAAACCTCAGAGGCTAAAGCCATGATCTCTATTGACTCTTCACGACACGGCTGAAGCCGTGCCCTTCCTAAAACCAGTTATGCGATGACTCCTAGTCTGCGGGTTCGCAGGGAGATTGCTCGGGATGGCGGGCTTCTTCGGGCTGCTGCTGTAGCAGGCGTTCCAGTTCCGCGCGGGTCTGGTGAATTAGAGCGGCGGCGAACTGGCGGGCGGATTCCTGGCGCTCGGCTGAAAGTTCCTTCACTCGCAGGTCGAGCAGCGGCATGTCTTCTTCAAACCAGCGCAGGGTTTTTTGCACGCGGGCAATGCGAAAGTCGTTGGTCAGCATTTGGATGGCTCTCCCGTAAACGTCTAGATTGCCATGTTGGCGGGGAGGCGCAAGTCTTAAGGTGGATACTGCTGAATGCAGAAGTTAGAAGTCAGAATGTAGAAGTAAAACCGGGTCTTACTTCTGCATTTTGCCTTCTGCCTTCTGGCTCCTGCACTTATTGAAGGTTTTCTGACGACGTCGCGATGCGATCTTTGGCGCCGGGAAATTCTTTTTCCATGCGGCCGTCGAGCCACTTTTCCAGCAGCTTTTGCGTGCTTTCGGCAACGCCGTGGAAACGGAAGCCGGCGCGCCCTTTCAGGTCTGCCCAGGCTACCTCGGTTTCCACATCCAGGCTCAGATTGATGTCGGGGATCACAAACTTCAGGCGCGGCGTTGCGCCCTTGGGCATGGCGTCGCGCATGGCCAGGGCGATTCCGCCCTCGCTGATGTTGGTGCTTGTTGCCTTCAGTTCCTTCTCGCCCAGGAAAACGCTGACTGGCATTTTCACCGGCTGCCGGAAATAGCGGCGGCGCTCTTTCAACATGAAATTCAAGGCTGCGTGGAAGCAGCGTGAGGCGTTCAGATTGCTGATGGGCTTCTGCAGGACAAAGTTCGCGCCCATGCCAAAGGCATCCTGCGTGGTGGTCTTTTTTCCGTTGAGGATGGCGAAGGTTACGGAGTTCTTGTTGCTGGGTGTACTGCGCAGGCCCTGCAGGACTTCTAAGCCACCGGTCAGATCGTCGCAATCCACGATGACGGCATCGAATTTTTCGGAGACCAGAATATCCGTCGCGGCCCGTGCCTCCTGGCAGAGTTCGACCTCGATCGACAGCTTTTCCAGGGTGGGCCGGATAACCCGCACCAGATCGCTGTCCCGGCTCAGCAGAAGAGACTCCAACGTCATAGACTCGATTCTAGGAGTACACCCGGAGACCCGAAAGTGACAAAGGTAACGGTCTGCGACTGGCCTGGCGGACATTACCGGGACGGGAATCGGGGTGGGAGTGGCCTTCAGGCTGGTAGTCTGACACGAGTGCCACTCATGAGCACACTGGTCTATCTCTCGCTTGGATCGAATGTAGGAGACTGCGCCCGTAACATTCGGGAGGCCGTCACGCGCCTGGAGTCAGCAGGGCACGTGGTTGCGGTTTCTTCTTTCTACGAAACGGAGCCGGTGGAATTTACCGAGCAGGCTTGGTTTCTGAATTGCGCTGTGGCTCTCGAAACCACGAAGACCCCCGCGCAACTGATGGCGGCGCTGCTCACCATCGAGCGGGAGATGGGGCGGCGACGCACGCAGAAAAAAGGTCCGCGCATCATCGACATTGACATTCTTCTCTTCGGCGACACGGTGGTGGATTCGCCGGAGCTGACGCTTCCACATCCTGCGATGCAGCAACGGCGCTTCGTGCTCGAGCCGCTGGCCGAGATTGCGGCCGAGGCGCGGCATCCGGTACTGGGGAAAACTATTCGCGAATTGCTGGCGGAGCTTCCTGCGGGGCAGACGGTGCGGAAAATTCCAATCCGGGTCACGGATTAGCACGGATTTCCGCGGATTGAAATTTATTGATCACGTCAGGTCTCTCGTCAGGTCAGGGGAATCCCCACTTCTCGCAAAGGACGCGAGAAATGGGGCACCCGGCGCGGTTACGTTTCACGCGCGAAATCCGTGGCCATTTTTTACGGGACGATGATGCGGCTGGGAGCTTCCTGCGGGGTGATAACGCTTGATTCTTTCTCGGGAAACTGCGCTACCAGGAACTCTGTGAAGGCTCGCGACTTTGGACGTCCTGACGTACGCCCGTATCCCAGCCGCACCAGGAACACCAGGGCTTTCAGCACATCGGAATCGCGCACCGTGGAATAGCCCATGTGCTTCTGCTCGGCCTCGCGATATTCCTTCAGCATGGTTTCGACTTCGGCGGCTACGCGTTGTTGCGGGGCGCTCGGGATTGCCTGTTCGTAGTGCAGACCGGAATTCACCAGACGCTGGTAGCTGGTGCTGAGGGCAGAAAGCGCCGCGATCAGGTCGGCGTCGTTCAAAGTGCGGTCGGCGCGGACGGCCTTGGCGAGGGCGAAAGTCAGGCCCAGCAGCATATGCTCGCGCTCGTAAAGGAACTGGTCGGGCACTTCGACTTTTAGAAACAACGCATCGGGATCGATCTGACCGATCTGATCTCTCGAACGCGGCTTGTCGTGCTGCCGCGCCTGTTGCAGATACGAACAATCGCTGGGGCAATCGAGTGTGACTTCGCGTTGCTCGCCGCAACACTGCGGACAGATGCGCCCGTGCAAGGCCGGGCAAAAACGTTTCTCTTTGCGAACCTCACAGATGGCGCAACTCAAGAAAAGATCTCCTGGAAGTATTATGTCATCCCGTCGGCGGGACGGTTCGCTGGGTCGAAAGCAAGAACCGCTGACCATAAAGGACACTAAGTATCACGAAGGGATGTGTGCTGCGGTTTGAGTTCCTCTTTGTCTCGGTGCCTCCGCGGCGAATTCGCGGTTGGTTTTCGTCAGCAAAAACGCTTTTAATGCCCGATTTGCGATCCCTGTCCATGGGAGACCGCGTAAAAAGGCCCTCCCCCACGTACCACAATTGCCAAACCCGCGTAAAATCAGGTGTTTTTCCACAGGGTTGTGGTAGTAAAATGGCGGCCAACGGAATTACATTATTTTTTCCG
>Ga0302326_10020039_pt1 | contig 13784 bp, 11 predicted proteins | sample Palsa_T0_3_FD_202264 | JGI IMG/M metagenome (GOLD analysis project Ga0302326, IMG submission 202264) | Peat permafrost microbial communities from Stordalen Mire near Abisko, Sweden - Palsa_T0_3 | ecosystem: Environmental > Terrestrial > Soil > Palsa > Peat permafrost | place: Sweden: Abisko... | reverse complement strand
GGAGACCGAGGTCTCCATCCCGAAGGCTCCGGCCGTCCCGGTGGAGGCCCTCGCCACGCCGCTGCCGGTGCTCGCGGCGCAGGCTTCGTCCGAGGGCGAGCGGCAGGGCGCCGAGGGGTCGCTGACCTGGGTGGTCCTGGCGTTCGTGCTTCTGGCGGCGGCCGTTGCCTTCGCGCTGCGCTGACGCCGTCCATCGCGGGCGTGCAGGAACCTCTCGTGAAGCGCATCCTGGTCGGTCTCGACGGCTCCCCGCGCGCCGCAAGGGTGCTGGCCGTCGCCACGATCATCGCTCGCGCGCAAGACGCCAAGCTCACCCTGGTCCGGGCGGTGGGACTGCCGCCGGAGATCCCGCAGGACTTCTGGAAGACCACGGACGAGTCGCTGCTCGGCGTCCTCCAGCGCCACGCCCAGGAAGGCCTGGACGCGCAGGCAGCCGGCATTCCCGCCGAGCTCGCGGGGGACCGGCTGGTCGTCGTGGGCGTCCCCTGGCAAGCGGTCTGCGAGACGGCGGGGCGTATCGACGCCGAGCTCGTCGTCGTCGGATCGCATGGCTACTCCGGCTTCGACCGGCTGCTGGGCACCACGGCGGCCAAGATCGTCAATCACGCCACCTGCTCCGTGCTCGTGGTCCGCGCCTGAACGACCTCGCCCCTACCCGAGCGTGGGCTCCCGGCGGGAACGTCTGCAAGGCCCCCGTCGTGGCGCGCGCCGGACTACTGGACGATCCCGGGATCGGAGATGGTGAAGCACGATTTGCCCGACACCCAGGAGAGGGCATTGAACCAGAACTGCGGCACCTGAAAGACCTCGGCGGCGGACTTGTCGTAGCAGGGGTTATTGGGGTCTGTGTACATCGAATTGTTGTTCGCCGGGGCCGTTCCCAGCCACTGGCTGGAATAGGTGATCCACTCGTCGGTATACGAAAAGATGCGCCCCTGCCCGCGGCTCTCGTGGACCGCGTAAACCAGGCCGGACGGATCCGAGCAGTCCACCGTCGCGCTCCCCGGCTGGATGGAGCGACCGTCGAAGGCGCCCACCTGGGTGACGTTCGTGCCGATGGGCTTCGGCGCCCATCCACCCAGGGGAACGGAGTTGCCCCAGCAGTAGCAGTCCAGCGACGCCGGGCAGGTGCTGAGGACGGTGTCGGTATTGTACGAGATGTCCGTGAAGGACAGGAGCTGATTGAGCGGAACGACTTCTTGCGAGTTCGAATCGTAGCCGGAGAGGGTGATGAGCCCGCCGCCGCCTTCCACCCAGCTCTGCAGCGCGCCGATCTCGTCGCTGGAAAAGGTCCAGTAAGGGCCGCTGTTGCCGTCGGTCAGCCACTGAAGGATGATGACGTCGTAACTCGACAGGAAGGCTGCGGTCAGCGCCGGCTGGCTCGTGAACAGGTCGACCGCGGCGTTGCTCTTCGAGTTGAGCCAGTCGGTGAAGGCGGTGGTGTCGTCGCCCGCGATGCCGTAGTGCCCCGGCTTTCCAATGGAGGCGATGCGCACGCAGGAGCACCCCGCGTCGTCGCAGACCGTCTGACCGGGCCCGCTCCCGCCGAAGGAGCCCACGCCGCCACTGCCGCTGCCCCCGCCCCCACCGGGGCCGTCCTGGCCGGTCGAGGAGGCGCATGCGGCAATGGCGATCGCCGTGCCCAGCACGGCGCAGAGGGGACCAGCACGGAGGGTCATTCGGGGGCAGAGGTTAACACCATCGAGCGGGCCGGGCGACCTCCGCGCCACGACTCACGGCGCGCAGCAGAGGGTCCCCTTGTTCTGGAGGGCGACGTCTTCCGCGGTCGACGCGGTGGTCGTGCACGCTACTCCCTGGGGCGGATCGGGAAGATAGACGTACGAGTTATACGTGCCGTTCGGGGCATTGGGGTCGTGGCACTGCCCATCGGCCGGGACGTCGAGCTCCTGCTGCATGCAGTTTCCGTCCATGAAGAGCTCCATGGTCCCCGCGCAGCTCGCGGTCACGCTGCAACTGCAGTCCGAGCAGGTGAAGGAGGTGCCGGTGCCGACCAGGTGCTGCTCGGTGAAGGGAGCACCCGGGCAAGTCTGCACGCCGCTCTGCAAGATGCAGACGTCGTAGGGAGCGGCCAGGGTCAGCGTGCACTCCTCTCCCGTGCACCCGGCAGACTGTGCGCTATCGGGCACGCATGCGCGCCGCTCCGCCGTGTAGGTGACGTTCCCGCTCCCCGTCCCCGCGCTGCTGCACTGTCCTCCGACGGCGGCGGGCGGCGTGTACTCGACATCCAGGGCCGAGTACTGCGGCGGCGTGTTGCCGGTGTAGAGGTCGGTGTTGCAACCGCCGGCGGGTGTGTTCGCCATGGAGGCGCTGCCCTGCGCGCAGAGACCGGCGCCGGCAAAGCCGATCTTGTCGACGCTCATCACGACGGGGCTGGTCGGGCAGGTCGGCTCGCCCGCGATGCTGCACGAACAGGTGCAGGCGTTGGAGGCGTCGGGCCCCTCGTCGAGATCGGCGGGCTCGGTGGCGGCAAAGCCTGCGGGACAGGCGGCGGACCGGTCGGCCGCGGCGGCGACGAGCTGCCAGTTCGGGGGGATGACGTAACAGCCATCCGCCGCCGTGCACGGAGCGTGGTCCGGAGTCCCCGTGTCGACGACGGTCGACGAATCCATGGCGGCGCCGTCGCCCGCCCCGGAATCTCCTTCGGCGGAGACCACCTCGAGGCCTTGCATGTCAAGCCCGCACGCCCCGAGGAGGACAGCCATCGACGCCACGGCAAGAAGGGAAGCAAGGCGCACGGCCGGAATCTTACAGATCGAGTGGGCCAGGCTCGTCTCATTTCCGATAGCGCTCCCGGCCACGCTTTCGCCTGCGTGTAGGCCGCTGTCAGCGCAGGCGGATCCGTGCCCCGCCGTCCGCCAGGAGGTCTTGCAAGGCGCCGGTCAGCGCGGCCAGCGCCCGTGGGTCGGCGCGCAGGGCATCCCCCGTGAGGCTGTCGACCCGCAGCGTGGCGCCGGCGGGGTCCGTCGGGTCCATCTCCACGTGCCTCAGCGATCGCGCCAGGAGGCGCTCGCCGCGCGCGTCCAGATAGTCCACCAGCGCCTCCTCCACGGAGGTTCGCGGGGCGGGCGGCGGCGCGTCGCGGTATGCGGCGGCCGTGGCGCGTGCTTCCGGATCCCAGCAGAGGACCAGGTCGAGAAGCACCTCGCCAGGGTGCGTCGCGATGGCGGTGGCACATGCCGCGCAGAGGGCGTCCTCCACCCCCGGTGCCGCTCGCAGCGCACCCAGCCGGCGTGCGTCGACCGCCAGCAGGACGCGATGCGCTTCCACCGGACCGCCGCTTCCCTCCCATCGCGCGATGCCGGCGATCATGGCGATGCGCCCGCTGGCAAGGGCGTCTCGCGCCCTCTCGTCGGCGTGCCCTCCCAGACCCTGGAGGGCCGCGCGCCGGACATCGTCCCCGGACCGGTCGGTCCATCGTGGGCTCACTTGCGGGTGTTCGCGGTGGCCGGATCTTCCTCGTCGTCGTCCTCGAGCTTCGGGGTGCGGGCGGGCTCCGGCTTGGCCACCCGCACGTTGCGCTTCTCGCCGCCCTCCATGGCCGCCGCCACCGCGGCTGCGCCGTGCACGTCGGCGTACGGCTTGGCCAGATCGAAGATGACCTTGCTGGTCCCCTGCGCCGTCAGGTTCTGCAGCGCCTCGAGGCGCCGCAGCTCCATGCCGCCCGGCGACGAGGCCAGGATGCGCGCGGCGTCGGCGAAGTTCTTGGCGCTCTCTACGTCGGCCTGGCTCTTGATGATGACGTACTGGCGATCGCGCTCGGCGATGGCTTTGCGCGCGATGACCTCCTGCATCTGGGTGGGAAGCTGGATGTCCTTGAGCGCGATGAGCTCGATGTGCAGCCCCCACTGCGCCACGAACTGCTCGACCGCCGTCCGGATCTTGGCCGCGATCTGTTCGCGATGGGTCAGGAGCTCGTCGAGGCGCGTCTCGCCGGCCACGTCGCGAAGGACTACGCGCGCCCGGTCCCATACCGCGGCCTCGAAGTTCTCGACGTTGAGCACGGCCTTCTCGACGTCGACCACCTTGTAATAGATGACGGCGTCGATCGAGGCGGTGACGTTGTCCTGCGTGATCACCTGCTGATACGGAAGGTCGCGGTTGCGGATGCGCGAGTCCACGCGCACGAGCTTCTGGATCCCGGGCGCCACCAGACGCAGCCCGGGGGAGACGCGCCCGGAGAGCTTGCCGAGCGTGAACTTGAGGGCGACCTCCCACTGGTTGATCACCCGGACCGACCGCAGCAAGTAGAGCGCCGCGATGAGGGCGGCAGGGACGCCGAGGAGGAAGGGCAGCGGGTCGGGCATCGCGAGGAGAAGCGTACGCCTCTTGACGTCCCGGCACGAACGCCGTGCGCCAACCGGGCGCTTCCCGCTGGAGAACGGGCGGACGCACGCGACCCCGGTGAGGTAGCTTATGCCCTCGCCGTGCTTCTGCATCGCCGCTCACGCCACCACCCCATCCGTCGGTTCCCGCTGGCCATCGCGCTGGTGGCCTGCGGCGCCACGCCCATCCGCGTCGACGGCGTCATGCACGAGTCCTCGGAGATGCGGCCCCTGCAGAGCGTCCCTCCCGATGCCTACCGCCTGCTGCGCGTGCTGGTGCGCGCGGGAGCGGCGGACCGGCAAGGGACCGAGGCCTGCGGCACGGCGCAGCTCGAAGGCACCCTCGAGTCCGACGACCTGAAGAACGTGGCCTGCGTCCCGGCGGACGCGCAAAACGACGCCGTGCGCATCGTCCGTCAGCGACTTCGCGGCTACGGCGTCCTCGTGGCGCGCGACGGCACGGAGCCGTACGACTACGAGGTCGACGTTCGCGTGTCCGGTCTGGCTCCCAAGGAGCCGAACCGTCTCGCGGCCAGGGCCGTGGCGCGGCTGACCTTCCGGCGGCGATCCGACGAAGCGAGCGGCGGCTTCTTCAGCGGCCTCGACTCCGCCGCAGCCGGTGCCGCCTTCGCCGACGCGGCCCGGGACTGTGCGCTCCACGATGCGGAGCTCTCCAGCTTCACCGTGGAGAGCACGCAGCCCATGAACCCCGAGTTCGACCTCATGGCGCTGGCCGCGGGCGCGGTGGATGCCGCCATGGGCTGCGATCAGCTGGCGCGCTTTTTCCGTGACGCGCACACACGCTTTCCCAGGGCTCCGGCTCCTCCCTCGGTTCCCTGAGTCACGCGCGCACGCGGGCGAGCGCCCGGCGCGCGCGCTCCAGCTCGCCGGTACCGGTGTCCGGGAAGAGCCGTTCGGCCACGTCGAGCAGTGCGCGCAGCTCCGCGGTGGTGTGTGCGCCCTCGTCGCCCGTCGCCACCGCCACGACCAGCGCGGTCGAGGCGCGCAGCAACGCGTCCGAGAGATCCGTGCGCCGGCCCGGGATGCGGCTGGAGAGCGTGTCCACCGCGCAGGCGGCGTCGATGGCGGCCTGATACGCGTCGCCGGGGGCGGGGGACGACGGGACCGTCGCGCCTCCGCTGGAGACAGGCAAAGACACCTCGACGGGATCGGGGGCGGGGCTCTCACCCGCCGGGTGCAGCCTCTGGGCTTTTTCGAGCGCGTCCTCCATGTCGCGCACGCGCTCGATCGCCGGGCCGTCGTCGGCCGAGAACGGGTCGTCGTGCGTCGCGACCACGTACCCCAGCCGGTCGACCGGCGTCACCTCGGTTCGTGGGATGGCCGGGGCGTGTCCGCGGCGGGCGTTGAGGAAGGTCAGCCAACCGACACGCGGATGATGCGCCGGTCGCACCGGGAGGACGCCGTAGAGATACGAGTCCGTGCTCGCCAGCCCCCAGTCCGCGCGCCAAACCCGCGCCAGCTCGGCCAGCAGCGTGGTCATGCGCGCTCGCCCCAGCAAGGCATCGATCGCCGCCTGACCGCGCCCACGCGGCATGTGTAGGACGCTCGAGTTCGGCGTCGGGCTAAAGAAGATCCTGGGGTGCGCTCCCAGAACGAGGTCGGCGTGGGCCGACTGCGCCTCTCCGAGACCGTTCCACACCGTCACCTTCCAGCCGAGCTCGGGGCCGTCCTCGGCCACCGGCGCCAGGCCGCCCTCCAGGAGATCGCGCTCACCGGCGTCGGTCAGCTCGGTCTGGAGGGTTTCTTCCCGCGTGGGGCGTTTGAGGTACCAGCGCGAGAGCAGCGGATCGTGCGCACGAAGGCGCGCGAGCATCTCCCGCACCTGGGAGGCGCACTCTTCGCGCGAGGCCGCGCGATCCTCCCAGTAGACGCCGACGTAGTGACGTTCCGCCATGACAGAAATGAGGATAGAACGGGCGGGCCGGCCATGAGCAAGCGACTCACCGCCTCGGAGCTCGACGCGTACGCCGCCCGAACCATTCGGCGGGAGCGGGCGGACGTCGAATGCGGATACCCTGGAACGGTAGCGAGGATTCTCGAACATGCGGACGCTAGGCATCGACATCGGAGGCACCGGGCTCAAGGCGCTGATCCTCGACGCGCGGGGCAAATCGTTGACCGAGCGCGTGCGCGTGGAGACGCCGCGACCGGCGACGCCAACCGCCGTGATGCGGGCTCTCCAGCAGCTGGTCGCCCCGCTGGGGAAGTTCGATCGCGTCTCGTGCGGGTTTCCGGGGGTGGTCTTCGACGGGGAGGTCAAGACCGCCCCCAACCTCGACCCCGCCTGGACTGGTTTCCCGCTGGCCGCCACGCTCACCCAGCGCTTGCACAAGCCGGCCCGTGCGATGAACGACGCCGGGGTTCAAGGCTTTGGCGTGGTCGACGGCCAGGGGCTGGAGATGGTGCTCACACTGGGCACCGGACTGGGGTGCGCGCTCTTCTACCAGGGCACCTACATCCCGAACCTGGAGCTCGCTCACCACCCCTTTCGCAAGGGCAGGACCTACGAGGAGATGGTGGGGGCGCGCGCGCTCGAGCACTACGGGAAGAAGAAGTGGAACCGGCACGTCGCCGAAGCGCTGGCTCAGATCCAGCCGATATGGAACCCCGATCGCATCTTTCTCGGCGGCGGCAATGCCAAGCACCTCACCATCGAGCTACCGCCGGGTGTCCGCATCACCTCCAACGTCGCCGGCCTGCTCGGCGGGATCGCGCTCTGGGACGGGCGTGCGGCGGGCAACGAGATGCGTGCGCGACGCAAGGCCGCCTCCAGCAAAGGACCAGTCTAGGAGCCCGCGGGAGGGCCACGAGCTCGCGCGTCATCGCGTGGTGCCCTCGATGCGAAGAAGACCGTCCCGGCGTCGGTTGCACATGGCGTTGGGAGTGTACGTCGCCTGGAGCCAAAGCGAGGTCACCGCGCCATTGCCGACCCCGTCCCTGACCCCGCCGTAGTTCTCGTAGCTGGTCGACGCGCCCACCTGCAAGCCCCATTCACAGAAGGGCTGCGCGTCGAGGGCGGCCCAGTACGACGCGCTGAAGAAGCTGCCCGACTTGGAGCTGCCTGCGGTGTCGGGGGCGAACAAGTACTGACCCACGTGCACTCCCACCCCGGTGGACACCGCCGCCACCACCAGGGGGAGGCGCACGCCGGGACGGACTCCGACGCTCCAGTGCGAGAGCGTAGAGTCATAAGCCACCGTCGCCCCCGCCACCTCGGCGCTGCCGGTCACGCGCGCCAGCTGGAAGCGCGCGTCGACGAGCGCCGTCAGCCAGCGGCCCTGCAGCCCGGCGGTGGCGGTTGGTCCCACCAGGGTGGCGCCGACGCTGCCGATTGTCCCGAGCCCCGCGCTGGCGGAGAAGAAGTTCTTGAAGGTCGTGAAGGTCGTCGGGCTCTCGACGAGCCCCGCCGAGAGTCGCCACCCGTCTGGGCTCCCCGCCGGGCTCCCTTCCAGCCATTCGTTCGACGGCGCCAGGGCTCCCTTCACCTCGGCGATGCCCCCCTCCGCGACGTCGACCACGGCGTCCTGCGCCCGGCAACGCGGCGAGGCCACGTGAACCAGGTGGTGCCCCGGCGCGACTCGGTACGCGACGTAGGCGACCATCTCGCGTCCGGGTTCGCGCCGGATGCGGGCGCCCAGCGGGAGCGCGGACTCGGTCGCGTCGTCGATGAAGACGGCGAGCCCGTCCTGCGGCAAGGGATCCGGGCCTTGGCAGCTCACCGTCACGTGCAGGTCGCCGAAGGGCGCGGCGGCGACCTCCAGCGCCAGGTCGAGCGCGCGGGACTTGCCGTCCTCGACCACCACATCCGTTTGCAGAGGTCGCATGCGCGGCGCAGTGACCCGCGTGGCGTGAGCCCCCACGGGAAGATCGAGCTCGATGCGCGGACCGTGACCGACGGCCTTTTCGTCGACCCAGACCGTGGCGTCGGCCGGCACGTTGAGCTGGAGGTGGCCGCCCTGACGCTCGAGCGTCACCTCGATGGTGGTGGCGGCGCTCCCGCCGACCGGGAACTCCCTCTCGTAGAGGCGAAAGCCATCCTTGGCCACGCGCACCCGGCGCGTCCCCATGTCCAGCGCCACCTGGCCCTGGAGCGGCGACATCCCGACCAGGGCGTCGTCGATCCAGATCTGCGCACCCGCCTCCGACACCTGGACGTCGGTCGGCACGGTGAAGGGCGCGATCGCGCGCGAGAGCTCCTGCGCGTCGTGCCGGTCGGCGGCCGACAGGAGGTCGCCCCCTTCCGCGAGGTAGCGCCCCAGCGTCGCTGCCGCCTTGGCGTAGTGCCGCTGATCCTTCTGGCATACGGCGACGTTCCAGAGCAGACGCGGATCGCGCGTGCGATCGTAGGCCGCCTGGTACTTGAGGAGCGCCGTCGCGTAGTCGCCGTCCTCGAAGAGGAGCTTGCCAGCGTCGTAATCGCGGCGCGCGTCGGCCGGAAGGGAGTCTGCGAGGGAGGGCAGCGTCCGCCGCGGCCGGGGCGCGTGCGGCTGCGCGGATGCGGCTGGTTCGAGCAGGACCAGGGCCGCGGTGATGGCGAAGAGCCGCAGTGCACCGAGAAGAAAAGGCCCCACCTCGAGCCCGAGCGGGCGACCCATCGCGCTTTTCACGGTACCACAGCGACCCGGCGTCACCTTGCGTGCTCTGGTGCGCCGTGTAGCCTTCGCCGGAGCGAGATGCCCTCTACGCCGCCGCCCCCGCCTGTCGCGATCGGGGAGCTCGTCGCCAACAAGTACCGCGTCGAACGGGTGCTCGGACGCGGGGGGATGGGCGTCGTCGTCGCCGCCATGCACGAGCAGCTCGCGCAGCGCGTGGCCATCAAGATGCTCCTTCCGGAGGCCAAGGCCAGCCCGCAGGCCCTGGCGCGCTTCGCCCGGGAGGCGCGCACCGCGGCCACCATCCGGGGCGAGCACGTGGCGCGCGTGCTCGACGTCGGTGAGCTCGAGGGGGGCGCGCCGTACATCGTCATGGAGTACCTCGACGGCCGCGACCTGGCGCAGACGCTGGCCGAGCGCGGCACGCTGGGGTGCGAGGAAGCGGTGGCCTTCGTCCTGCAAGCGTGCGAGGCCATCGCCGAGGCGCACGCCGCGGGGATCATCCACCGCGACCTCAAACCGTCCAATCTCTTCGTGAGCCGGGGACCGGACGGCTCGCCCCTGGTGAAGGTGCTCGACTTTGGCATCTCCAAGCGCCTGCTCTGCTCCGATTCGGACGGGCTGCTCACCACCACTTCGTCGTTCATCGGGTCGCCCCTCTACTCGCCGCCCGAGCAGCTGGTGCGTTCGCACGACGTCGACGCGCGCTCGGACATCTGGTCGCTGGGGACCATTCTCTTCGAGGCCCTGGCCGGTCGGCCGCCCTTCGTGGGCGACAGCGTGATGCACGTGGCCTCCAAGATCTTCAACGAGGATCCTCCGTCGCTCCTCGAGCTGCGACCCGAGCTGCCCGCCGACCTGAACGCCGTGGTCATGCGCTGCCTTCGTCGGCGGCCGGACGAGCGCTACCCGGACGTGCGCGCCCTGGCTCGGGCCCTCGCCCCGTTCGCGCCGGCCCACTCGGACTCGGCCGACCGGGTGGCGCGTATCGTCGCCGCCTCGCTTCCGCCTTGGCAGGCGCCCGGGCTGGCCGACACCCTCGCCTCGTCGAAGGCGGCCGCCTCCGGTGAGGCTCCGCATGCGCTGGTGAGCGCCCACACTCCGACTGCCGGCAGCTCGCGTCGATGGATCGTCGTCGCGACGGGGTCCGCCCTGGTGGGCGCCACCCTCGTGGCCATCCTCGCTCTCGGCCGTTCGCCGGCGCCGCCCTCACCCTCCGCGCTGCCGGTGCCTTCCCCAGGCGTTATCCCCGCGAGGGCGACCGGGGTCATGCCCGTGCCGCCGGGTTCCACCGATCGCGTGCCTGACGTCGAGACGGCGCCGCCGCCCCTGCCGTCATCACCGAGCGTCTCCGCCTCCGCGCCGGCTCCCCGTCTTTCGCTCCCGGTGGCTCCCAAGAAGAGCCCCCTCAGCGTCAGCGTGAAGTAGCGCCCTCACGCGCGCCGAGCTGGCACGAGAGCGCGGCGGCGACGGGCGCGGAGTCCGATCGCGACGCCGATGCCCAGCGCGACGCTGCCATAGCCGCCCGTGGGTGCGTCGACGACAGAGCAGCCGCATCCAGCCGGCGCGTCCGGATTCGCGGCGACGTTGCTGGGCGCGCCGGTGTCCCCGCTGGCGACGCTCGCGTCGGCTCCCGCGTCGCTCCCCAGGGTGCTCGCCGTCCCGCCGGAGCTCGACCCGGCGCCGGAGGTCGAGACGCTGCCACTGCTGCTCGACGACCCGCTCCCGGCGCTCGCTCCGCTGCTGCTCGACGACCCGCTGCTGGATCCCGAGCTTCCGCCGGACGACCCGCTGCCCGAGCTCGAGCCGCTGCTGCTGGTGCTGCTCGAGGCGCTGCCCGAGCTTCCGCCGGACGACCCGCTGCCCGAGCTCGAGCCGCTGCTGCTGGTGCTGCTCGAGGCGCTGCCCGAGCTTCCGCCGGACGACCCGCTGCCCGAGCTCGAGCCGCTGCTACTGGAGGACCCCGAGCTGCTGCCGCTGCTCGACCCCGTCGAACCGGAGCTGCTGCCGCTGCTCGAACTGCTCGACGCGCCGGTGGGCAAGAGGAGCGCACCGTTCGGCGACCCCCAGCCGGTCGGGCCGTCGTATCCCACCCCCGCGGTGCAGTAGTAGGCGGTCGGGCAGGTTCCGTTCTTGCCAGTGGTGACGTCGAAGAAGTTCTGCGGGTTCTCCCACGCGTAGGAGGGGGAGGTGCCGACGCCGAGCAGAGTGAAGGACGCGGCGATGATGGGCGAAGACGCGCTGGTGCCCCCGACCACGAACCACGCTCCGCCGCTCGCATCGCTGCAATACACGGCGACTCCCGTGTCCGGATTGCCCACCGCGGACACGTCCGCGTCCATGCGCTTCTTGCAGGTCGGGTCGGTCTGCCAGCTGGGCTTGGCGATCTCCGCGCTGCAGCCGCTGCCGCCGCCGCTCCAGGCGCCCTCGGCCCAGCCTCGCGACGACGCGGAGGTGGTGAGCGAGGTACCCCCGACCGCGACCACTCCGGCCGATGTGGCCGGGTAGGAGGCGCCATAGCCGCTGTCCCCCGCCGCCGCCGTGACCAGCACGCCCGCGTGCGTGTAGGTCGTCTCCTCCTGGAGGACGGCCTTGCTCTCGGTGCTGGCGTAGCTGTTGCTGATGGCGACCGCCCCGAGCGTCACGGCCGTCTCGACCGCCGCCTTGAAGCTGACCTGATCGGTAGGAGACTCGACGATGAGGATGCTGCAGTCGGGGCACGCCGCGCTGACCATCTGGAGGTCGAGGGCCGCCTCGCCCGGCCAGCCGTTGTCGCATCCGCCGGGGTCCTGCTGGGCGAAGTGGGTGGTGCCGTCGGAGGCCACCTGCTTGAAGCACCGGTTGGCGCTGGTGCACGTGGGAAGCCCATACCTGGTGCGATAGACCTGGAGATCGGCCTCGGCGTCCTCGTAGTGGAATGCCTCGATGACGGCGACCAGCTTGCCGGCGCCGCCCGTGGTCGGAAGCTTGTAGGCGCTCTGGATGTCGCTGGGAACGTAGCCGCCCTTGGGGACGGCGAGCTTCTCGACGTTTCCGTGCGCGTCGGTGCGAACCTTGGCCAGGCAATGAAAGCCGCTGCCCGAGTCGCTGCACACCGAGCGCCAGGGGTGCTGCACCACCCGCGACAGGGCGTCGGTGTCGGCGATGCGGTCGAACGTGCGCCGGTCCTGAGCGGTGGCTCGACTGCCGGACAGCAGCAGCGTCGCCGCGGCGATCGCGAACACGGTGGGCGGGGACCTTCGACGCATGAATCGGAATCTTCTGACCCTTGCGCGGGGCCGTGTGAGTGCAAGCTCGAAAGCTATTTTTGCCCCACTTAGGTGCGAGGAAACTGCGGCACCGGCGCGATTGTGAAACGTCCGCGGACCTTCGCTCCGGGCGGGGTCTCGTCGGCTCTACCAGGGCGTCGGGGGCAACGATGTCCCCGGATGTGCTAGCCCTGGGCGGGTCCCCCCCCACGCGCGATGGCCACGAGCTCCACTTCGACCCGGGATGCGCGCGAGCATCGTAAGCGCGCGGTGCTGGTCGGGATTCAGCTTCCGGGCGTGTCGGATGGGGATCACGCCGCGGACCTGGCCGAGCTGGGACGGCTGGCGCAGACGCTGGGGCTCGACGTCGTCGCCACCGTGACGCAGCGGCGCGACGCGCTGGCGGCGGCCGCCGTGCTCGGGGAAGGGAAGCTGAAGGAGCTGGCCGACCTCACCGGCGGCAAGGGGGTTGTCCCCTCGGGGGCCCCCGCAGTGAAGACCAAGGCCAGGACCCGGTGGGCTTCTGCCGGTGCCGAGGAAGCCGAGGCGCCAGCGGACGAGTCCGCGGAGGACGGCGGTCCAGAGGGAGCGGCGCGCCCCAGCGTGGTGGTGGTCGATCACGAGATCAGCCCGAGTCAGGCCCGGAACCTGGAGCGCGCGACGGGCGCCGAGGTGCTCGATCGCACCGGGGTCATCGTCGACATCTTCCACCGCCACGCGCGCAGCCGCGAGGCCAAGCTCGAAGTGGAGATCGCCCGCCTCGGCTACGTTGCGCCGCGCATGCGCGAGTCGAGCGGCGGCAAGGAGCGCCAGCGTGGCAAGGGCGCCGGCGAGGCCGCCATCGAGCTCGACCGGCGGAAGATCCGCGACCGCATCGCCGAGCTACGCCAGCAGCTTGCCCTCATCCAGAAGGAGCAGGAAAACCGCCGCCACGCCCGCCGCGACCAGCTCCGTGTCGCCCTGGTGGGCTACACCAACGCCGGCAAGTCGTCGCTCATGCGCGCGCTCACCGGCAGCCAGGTCCTGGTCGAAGACAAGCTCTTCGCCACCCTCGACACGACGGTGCGCGCGCTGTTGGTCGAGACCAAGCCGCGGATCCTCGTCTCGGACACGGTGGGGTTCATCAAGAAGCTCCCGCACGATCTCGTCGCTTCCTTTCGCTCCACCCTCGACGAGGCGCTGGAGGCGTCGCTCCTTCTCTACGTGGTCGACGCCTCCGATCCCACCCACGACGCGCAGCTCGACGTCACGCGCAGTGTGCTCCGGGAGATTGGCGCCGACTCGGTGCCCAGCAAGCTCCTCTTGAACAAGGCGGATCGGCTCGACGACGCGGCGAAGCAAGACCTTCTGCGCAGGCACGGCGCCGACGGCGCGATGGTCCTCTCCGCGCACGATCCGCGAGACGTCGCCGCGCTGGAGCAGACCATCGTGGCCTTCTTCGAGGCCTCGATGGTGGAGGAGGAGCTGGTGGTCCCCTATTCCCGGCAATCTCTCCTCGGGGACATCTACGAGAACGCGCGCGTCGTCGGCGAGTCCTACGACGAAACGGGGACGCGGCTCACGGTGCGCGGTCTGCCGGC
>Ga0302326_10020038_pt1 | contig 13784 bp, 11 predicted proteins | sample Palsa_T0_3_FD_202264 | JGI IMG/M metagenome (GOLD analysis project Ga0302326, IMG submission 202264) | Peat permafrost microbial communities from Stordalen Mire near Abisko, Sweden - Palsa_T0_3 | ecosystem: Environmental > Terrestrial > Soil > Palsa > Peat permafrost | place: Sweden: Abisko... | reverse complement strand
TATCTGTGGCTACTGCCCACCGGGACAGCCTGGCGAATCTCGCCCAAGCGCTGGAGCATCTTGCTCGCCATCGCTTTCGCGACCTTCGCGGCGCTCGACTGGACGCCCTTCATGCCCTCGAGCTGGCGCTACGGGCTCGACTACATGGCCGAGAAGAAGACCATCAGCGGCAGCCTGTTCTTCATGGGGCGCCTCTACCACAACCTGCCCAGCTACTGGCTCAAGGGAACCCCGCCCTGGTTCTACTTCGTCTTCTATGGCGTGAAATTCGGCCCTCTCACCGTGGCCTTCGCGATCGTCGGCTTCGGACTGGCGCTGTGGCGGCGGGCGCCGGCGCATCGCGTGCTCCTCACCTGGATGCTGTGGTGGCTGCTCATCCTGTGCGCCTCGGGCTCCAAGTGGGGGCGCTTCACACTCTCGTTCACGCCGGCCTTTCTGCTCTGCGCGGCCTACGGCTTGGTCGAGAGCATCCGCGGTCTGGCGCGGTCGAGCACCGCCAGGTTTTTGATTCCAACCGCCGGCGTCCTCCTGGCCGGCCTCGAGCTGCGCGTGGCCCTCGAGCACTTCCCCCACTATCGCCTGTACGTGAACGCCCTCGGCGGCGGCGACGACGCCGTCGAATGGTACTTTCCGCACTGCGACTACTTCGACACCGGGTTGCGCGAAGCCCTGGCGCACGTCGCCCGGACCGCCGAACCAGGAGCGGAGGTCGTCTCCGAGGTCGACTGGCCGGTGCGCTACTACCTCGATCGCTTCGGTCGCGCCGACCTCACGGCCACCATGCTTCGCCCCGAGGTCGCCTGCGCGAGCGGCAAGGTCTGCTACGTGGTGGTCCAGACCGGGCGGCTCTACTTCGCGAACCAGGCCGCGCTGGAGAACCTCGCCACCCGGACTCCCTGGTACGTCGAGCCGGTCAACGGGCGGCCGACGGTGCGCATTTACAGACTGGCTCCCGGTGAGCACCCATTTCCCGCGCAGTCTTAGGGTAGGCTAGCCTCGCGCATGACAACTCCCGACAAGGACGACGTCCCGCTCACGCTGGGTCTGACGGCCGACCTGGTCGCGGCCGACGAGGTCGCGCCTCCCAAGCCGGAACAGCTGCGCAACGCCCTGTTGCGAACGCTGCTGGTCGTCGGGCTGCTGACCGGCCTGTTCTTCTTCGCCCGCGGCATCAACCTTCGGCTGCTGACCGCGGCGCTCGAGTCCGCCAACCTCTGGATGCTGGCGGCCGCGGTGGCGCTGAACTTCGGCAACGCCTTCTGCAAGGCGGTCTACTGGTCCGTGGCCATCTCGCCCGCGACCCCGGTCCCGATCTTCCCGGCCTTTCGGGTCGGTCTGGCCGCGCAGGTGGCTTCCCTGCTGGCCCCGGCGCGCGCCGGCGACGCCTTTCGCATCTGGCAGCTCAAGCGGCTGTTCCATGTCGAGGTGCCGGTCTCGCTCGTCGTGACCGCGGTCGAGAAGATCGGCGACATCGCGTCGCTGCTGGTCCTGTGCACACCGATCTTCTGGCTGCTTCCCGATCTGCCGGCCAGAGTCCACCAGGGGTTGCTCGTCCTGCCACTCGGGCTCGCCGCCATCGCGGTGGCCGCGGCGTTCGTGGTGCGCCATCCCAAGCTGGCGGGGTCACGCTGGCTCTCGGGGCTCTCCCTCTTCGAGCGGCCGAAGGCGGTCGCGGTGGGAGGGCTATTCATCTTCCTGGCCTGGGCCCTCGATCTCGTCGAGATCCGCTGCTGCATGGCGGCCATCGGCGCCGACGGTGGCTACCCGGTCGCGCTGCTGGCGCTCTTGCTCGTCAATCTCGCGGTGGCCCTCCCGATCTCGCCCGGCAACGCCGGCACGCACGAGCTGGGCGGAACGCTGGCGCTCTCGCTGGCAGGAGCGCCGAAGGAGCAAGCGGTCGCATTCGCGCTGCTCTACCATGCCGTCCAGACCATCCCGCTGGTGCTGGCCGGCTTTTACGACGCCCGCGCCCTGCTGGCCGGCAAGGCCCGCTTCGGCCGGAAAGCGGAGAGCCCTCCCCCTCCCCTTTCGGCCGAGAATGTTGGCTGAGCAGACCGGGACGCTGATTTCATGTGCGGAATCGCCGGCGAGCTGAGCTTCCAGAGATCCCCTGACGGCGAAGCCTTGCGCCGCATGGCGCACGCCATTCGCCATCGCGGTCCCGACGGCGAGGGCTTCTTCGAGGAAGGTCCGATCGCCCTGGCGCACCGTCGGCTGGCCATTCTCGATCTCGCCACCGGCGACCAGCCCATGACGCGCGGCGATTGCACGGTGGTCTTCAACGGCGAGATCTACCGCTTCGCCGAGCTGCGCGAGCAGCTGCGCCTGCGCGGGCACGTGTTCACGACCACCAGCGACACCGAGGTGCTGCTCTTCGCCTACCTCGAATGGGGCAGCGACTTCGTGCGCCACCTGGACGGTATGTTCGCCTTCGCCCTCTGGGACGCGCGCAGCCGGCGCCTGCTCCTGGCGCGCGACCGTGCCGGCAAGAAGCCGCTCTACTTCGCGCTGGAGACCGAGGGCGGGCGGGCGCGCGAGGAGAGCGATTCGCTGCCCCAGGGAGCCGTCCACCGGCTGACCTTCGCCTCGGAGCTCAAGGCGCTGGTGACCCACGGCGGCCTCGAGCTGTCGACCGATCGCGCCGCGCTGGTGCGTTATCTCGCGGCCGAGGCCATCCCGGGGAAGCGCTGCGCCTTCGCGCAGGTGCGCAAGCTGCCGCCGGCCCACCTCGCGATCGTCGACGCCACCGGCTTCCGGGTCGAGCGGTACTGGGAGCTGCCGTATCCGGAGACGCGCCGGTGGCCGCTCCGAGCCGCCGAGCTCGACGCTCACGCCGCCGAGCTGCGCGAGCTGCTCGAGGGGGCCGTGCAAAGGCGCCTGGTGGCCGACGTGCCGGTGGGGGTCTTCCTCTCGGGCGGCATCGACTCCAGCGCCATCACCGCCTTCGCCGTCAAGAGCCACCCCGGGGTCTCGACCTTCTCGATCGCCTTCGACGAGGAGAGCTTCGACGAGAGCCCCTACGCCGCGCAGATCGCCCGGCGCTTCGAGACCGACCACCACGTCGAGCGGCTCTCGGCCGAGGCTTGCGCCGCGCTCGTCCCCGACGCCGCCGAGATCCTCGACGAGCCCTTCGCCGACGCCAGCTTCTTCCCGACGCTGCTGCTCTCGCGCTTCGCGCGCAAGTCGGTGAAGGTCGCGCTGGGCGGCGACGGCGGCGACGAGATCTTCGCGGGCTACGATCCCTTTCTGGCCCACCGGCCAGCCCAGCTGCTCTCGGCGCTGCCCACGCCGGTCCTCGACCTGCTCGCCGCCGGCGTGGCGCGGCTGCCGCCCCAGGCCACCAACATGAGCTTCGAGTTCCGCGTCAAGCAGATGCTGCGCGGGATGCAGAGCGAGCCCGCCTTGCGGCACGCCAGCTGGCTGGCGGCCTTTTCCTCGAACGAGCTCGAGGAGCTGGTGGTCCCCGAGCTGGCCTCCTACGCGCTGCCGAGCGAGATCTACCGCGACGCGCTGGAGGGGGCGCAGGCCGACATCCGGGCGGGCCTCAGACCGACCGGCGTCGACGAGGCCCTGCGCTACTACTTCCACCGCTACCTTGCCGACGACATCCTGGTGAAGGCCGACCGGGCCTCGATGGCCGCTTCGCTCGAGGTGCGCTCGCCTTTTCTCGATCAAGCGGTCATCGAATGGGCCGCCCGGCTGCCTTTCCAGGCCAAGCTCTCCGTCACCACCACCAAGCGCATTCTCAAGCGCGCCCTGCGCGGCATCCTCCCCACCGAGGTCCTCGACCGGCCCAAGAAGGGCTTCGGCATTCCGGTGGCCCGCTGGATCCGCGGGCAGTTGCGGCCGCTCTTCGAGGACCTCTTCAGCGAGCAGAACCTCGCGGCCAGTGGCCTGGTCCAGCCCGCCCCGGCCCGGGCTCTCTTGCAGCGGCATCTCGACGGCAAGGCCGACCTGCGAAAACCCCTCTGGACCTTGATGATGCTGCTCTTGTGGCAGCGCAAGTGGGGATAGAGGAAAGAGGTTCATGCGTCGGTACGTTGCCTTGATGGCTTTCTTGATCGGCTGCAGCAGCATCGATGGAACGCCGTCTTCCTCTCTCCAGGGAGTGGGCAGCTTCGTTCCGAACGCCGTCCATGCGGAGCAAATACGTCTTCGCGACGGCGGCGGCGTTCTGCAGGGCTTCGCCGAAATCAATATCGAGCAGACGACCCCCGCGGATTCCTGTGCCTTCATCGATGCCGGACCGCCCGACTCGGGACTGATCTTTACGGGCTATGTACAAGTCCTCGTCGCCAATAGCACCCCGATCCAGACCGGCAGCTACGACATCATCGCCCAAAGCACCTTCGTCGCAGACGAGAACCATCCCGACGGGGGCATCGCATTCGTCGAGTTGTTCCAACCGACCGATCCGCCAAGCGGCTTCATCTTGGGCAACGAGAGCTCGCTTTCGGGCAACGTCACGCTCACGAGCGTTGGTTCAGAATGGGCGGGGAGCTTCTCGACGGTTCTTCAGCTGTTCGACGGAGGGCAGGCCCAGCTTTCGGGCACCTTCGATACGACTTCTACCTGCGTCGCGACCCAGTAGTACCGCCAGCGCCAGTAGGGCCGGCCCCTGTGCCGGCCGTCACCCGAAGCCCGCGACCGGGTGCGGCGCATACGGCGCCTCGAGGCTCGCGACTTCGTCCGCCGACAGCTTCACCTCGAGCGCGGCGACCGCGGTCTCGAGGTGCTCCATCTTGGTCGCGCCGACGATGGGCGCAGTCACGCCGTCCTTCTGGAGCAACCAGCCCAGGGCGACTTGCGCGTGGGGGAGCTTGCGGGCCTTGGCGATCGCGTCGACGGCGGCGAGCACCTGCTCGTCGGCTTCGCCCAGCGAGGCGTAGAGCCGCTTGCCGAAGGCGTCGGTCTCGGAGCGCTTGGTGCCCTTGGCCTCGGGGGCGCGCGCCAGACGACCGCGCGCGAGCGGGCTCCAGGGGATGAGGCCGACGCCCTGATCGCGGCAGAGGGGAACCATCTCGCGCTCCTCCTCGCGGTACAGAAGATTGTAGAAATTCTGCATCGACACGAAGGGCGTCCAGCCGTGCTGCTCCGCGAGTTGCTGAGCCTTGGCGAACTGCCAGGCAGCCATCGACGACGCGCCGAGGTAGCGCGCCTTGCCCATGCGGACGACGTCGTGCAGCGCCTGCATGGTCTCCTCGATGGGCGTGGCCGGGTCCCAGCGGTGAATCTGGTAGAGGTCGACGTAGTCCATCCCGAGCCGCTTCAGGCTCGCGTCGATCTCGTGGAGGATGGCCTTGCGCGAGAGTCCTCCGCCATTGGGGCCGGAACGCATCGGGCCCCAGACCTTGGTGGCGACGACGAGCTCGTCGCGGCGGGCGTACTCGCGCAGCGCGCGACCGGTGATCAGCTCGCTGGCTCCGTACGAGTAGACGTTGGCGGTGTCGAAAAAGTTGATGCCGAGCTCGACGGCGCGCTTGAAGAACGGCCGGGCGTCGTTTTCCTTGAGCGCCCACTCCCAGCGCATCCCTCCGGCCGGGGGGACGGCGGCGGGATCGCCGTAGCTCATGCAGCCAAGGCAAATGCGCGAAACGGAAAGCCCGGTGTTGCCCAGTCGCCGATATTCCATGGGAGGTCTCCTGAGGCGGTTGCGGGCGAGTCTAATCACGGCCGCATCTTCCGTCTCGTCGTTCGCGTGGCTACGGCTTGTTCAGGCCAACTTTGCTAGGCTGGGAAGGTGAATCCAACGCGGACGGACTTCGAGCTGATCTTCGAGGCTCTCGGTCAAGCGCGGGCGCGCTATCTGGTCGTGGGCGGCGTCGCGGTGGTCCTCCACGGGTATTCTCGCTTCACGGCGGACCTGGATTTGGTCGTCGCGCTGGACCCCGCCAACGCACGGAGCGCGATGCTGGCGCTGAGATCCTTGGACTACCGGCCGCGAGCCCCCGTCCGAGCGGAGGATTTCGCCGATCCCGTGCTCCGCCAGCAATGGATCGATGAAAAGGGAATGGCGGTCTTCTCGTTGTGGAGCACCCGCTTCCCGGCAACCGAGGTCGACATCTTCGTGCAGGAGCCGATGCCATTCGACGCGATGCTGGCCCGGGCAACGGAGGTCTCGATGGGTGGCGTGTCGGTGGCTGTCGCCAGCGTCGAGGATCTGATTCTGATGAAAGAGCGGGTTGGCCGACCGCAGGACTTGCAAGACGTCGCCGAGCTGAGAAAGATCTTGGCCTTGAAAACCAAATGAGCGACCAGGATCAGGCTTTCCGTCGGCACGAAGACGAGCAGCGCCGGGCCAGGCTCGCACTGTCGCCCCTCGAGCGTCTTCGCTGGCTCCAGCAGGCCAAGGAGTTCGCACGCCGCTGGCTGGGCGCGGCCTCCAAGGCTCCTGACCGAAAGCCCTGAGGCTCTCCTCGTTCCCTTGAACCGCCTGGAGAAGTAGGTTACATGGCCGGCGCCGGAATGGTTGGGGGCACCGGACATCAGACCCTATGGAGATAGAGCTCTCGGTCGTCGTTCCGCTCTTCAACGAGGAGGAGAACGTGCGCCTGCTCCATGAGGAGCTGGTCCGTGAGCTCGACAAGCTCGGCAAGAGCTACGAGCTGCTCTTCGTCGACGACGGCAGCACCGACGGCACCCCCGCCATTCTCAAGGAGCTGGTGGCGATCGACCCCCGCCTGACGGCCATCCGCTTTCGCCGCAATTTCGGCCAGACGGCGGCGCTGTCGGCCGGCATCGAGCGCGCGCGGGGCGAGGTCATTGTCCCGATGGATGGCGATCTCCAGAACGACCCGGCCGACATCGGCCGCCTGCTGGCCAAGATCGCCGACGGCTTCGAGTGCGTCTCGGGGTGGCGCAAGGCCAGGCAGGACAAGGCCATCACGCGCCGCTTCCCCTCGATGATCGCCAACTGGATCATCTCCAAGGTGAGTGGCATCCAGCTTCACGACTACGGCTGCACGCTCAAGGCCTATCGCCGCGACGTGATCGAATGCGTGAAGCTCTACGGGGAGATGCACCGCTTCATCCCGGTCTACGCCGCCTGGCAGGGGGCCCGCGTCACCGAGCTGGCCGTCAACCATCGCGCCCGCCGCTTCGGAAAGTCGAAGTACGGCCTCAACCGCGTCTTCAAGGTCTTGCTGGACCTGATGCTGGTGCGCTTCCTTTTCCACTACATCACGAAGCCGATCTACGTCTTCGGCGGCTTCGCCTTCTTCGCCTTCGCCGGCTCGTTTTTGGCGGGAGCCACTGCGGTGGTCCTCAAGCTGTGGCACGTGCGGGACTTCGTCGCCACGCCGCTGCCGCTGCTCACGGCCATGCTGTTCCTGGTCGGGTTTCTCTCCTTGCTGATGGGCCTGCTGGCCGAGTTGGTCATCCGCACCTACTACGAATCGCAGGGCAAGCGCCCCTACCTGATCGCCGAGGTCCTCCACGGCCATCCGGGCGAGGAGTCGCCCCGCGCCCGCAGCGCCCGCATCCAAGGCGCGATCTGATAGACCTCGCCTCTTCGTGAGCTTCTTCAGGCCAAGCCGGCTCGCCTTGATCGGCAGCCTGATGTTCGCGGCGGCGCTCCGCGTCTACGGGATCCACTACGCCCCGACCGCGCCCCGCGCCCGCCCGGACGAGGAGATCATCATCACGCGCGGCTTCGACCTCGCCGACGGAAACGACCACGCCGAGGAGATCTTCAACTCCGGCTGGCCCGAGGGCATCTTCCGTCTCGCGCACTTGAGCGAGCGGGTGGAAGCAACCGTCCTGGCGGTCATCTACCGTCAGCCGGTCAATCCAGCCTGCCTCTACGCCGTCAATCCGGGCGCCATCGAGCTTCCCTTGCGGCTGCTGTCGGCGCTCGCCGACGTTCTCTCCTGCCTGCTGGGCGCGCTCATGGTGCGCAGTCTCTCCCGCAAGGGCGACGAGACGTGGGCGTTGCTCGCCGGAGCCCTGGCCTTCGGCTGCAATTACCTGCTCGTTCGAGACGCGCACTTCGCCGTCAGCGATGCGCTGCTGACCTTCTTCTGCACCCTGTGCCTGTATTTCGGGATGCGGGCAGCCCGGGAAGGCCCGCGGTTTCTTCCGCTGGTGGCGGCAGCAGCGGGGGCCGGCTTCGGCGTGAAGTACTCGGCAGTGGCCATGGCCGGAACCTGCCTCGCGGCGACGATCGCGAGCCTGTGGGGGCCACCGAGTCGACGCCGCCACTGGGTGCTCCTCGGCTTGCTCTCGGTGGCCGCGGCGTTCGCGGCGTTCTGGATCGTCTCGCCCTCGGCCTTCGGCCATTTCAAGTCCTTCTGGGGTGGGGTGACGGGCCACGGCTATCGCTACGACGAAGGGGCGCGCGGCCATCTGCTCGATCCCAGTTACCAGATCCCGCCTGGCTGGAAGTTTCACCTGTTCACGAACCTGCCGATCGCCTTCGGGTCGGTGGGCCTGCTCCTGGCCTTCGTGGGTCTGCCGCTGTGCAGTCGGCGGCAGGGGCGCGCTTCGGTCGTGCTGTGGGGCAGCGTCCTGAGCGCCCTGGCGATGCTCTTCCCGATCAAGGCTCAGTTCGTGCGCTACGCGGCGCCGGCGATTCCTGGGCTGGCGGTCAGCCTGGGGTTCTTGCTGGCACAGCTGGCGGGATGGGCGCGCGTCCGACTCCGACCTTTCAGCATCGGCCTGGCGACGGCGGCCGCGGGATTCGCGCTGGTGCCGCCCCTCGTCACGACACTGGGGTTCGATCACCTGATGGCCCAGCCCGACACCCGCGATCTCGCGAGCCGCTGGCTCCTGCAGCATGGGGTGAAGACCGGCGCCGTCTCCGAGGGCTGGTACGCGCAGACGCAGCTCATGGAACCGGGCGCGGAGGCAGCCTGCGCCCCCCAGGTTCCGGCGGGGCTCAATCCAGGGGTCCCGCTCCTTCCCAAGGGCTCCAACGGATATCAGGACGCCATCGACCGCGGACCGAGCGGCTGGGGGGCCATCGCCCATGACTCGATCGACCACTACATCTGGGGCTCGCCGGGCCGGGACCCGGCCAGCTACGTTCTCTCGGGCCAGGGCTTCCTGGCGGGCGGAAAGCTCGGCCACGCCGAGGACCACGGGCCCTTCCCACCCGACTGCTACACGCTGGTCGACGTCATCGACCCCGGCCGCATGGGCCCCGACGCGACGATGGACCTCTTCGACGCCTTTTACCTTCCTTATCAAGGCTTCAAGGGACAGGTCCTGCCGGGTCCGCGCGTTCAGATCTACGAGCACACCTGCGTGAAGGGAGCCATCAAGGCTTCGGACAGCAAGAAGGCCGCCGTTAGAGTCCACTCCCCGTGAGCCGCTGGGCTGGCACGCCGCTCCTGCTTCTCTTGCCGCTGCTCTGGCAGGCGGGCTTCACGCTGGCTGCGCGCGCGACAGGGGGGAGCGCGAACAGGCGTCTCGCGCTGCTTCTCGCACCCGGATGCGCGGGCGCCGCCTGGCTGTTCGCGATTCATTGCATCGGGCTCGCGACGCACTCGTTTTATGTCGGGTTGTTCGCCGGGACGAGCGCTCTGGCGGGACTGGGGGCCTGGAGCTGGTATCGGACCGATCTCGAGACCCCCGACCCTTCCCTCCCGCGGAGGAGAGGGGTTGCTGCCTGGAAGTGGATCGCGTTGCTCTTGGCCATCGCGGCGATCGCCGGGCCGGAGGTTCGGTGGTCGGAGCACGACGAGTGCCTGGTGACGGGACACGTCAGCCTGCCACTCGAGATCCAGAACGGCATCTATCCCCCACGCTATTCGAGCTTTCCGCAGTTCGAGGTGCGCTACCATTACGCGGTCGATCTCGCCGCGGCCGTCGCCTCCACGCTGCTGGGCAGACTGCCCATGCAGCCCACCGTGCATCTGCTGGCGGTCGCGCTATGGGGCTACAGCTTTCTGTTGCTCTGGACGCTGGGAGAGAGCCTCATCGGCGGAGCCTGGGCCGGCCCGATCACGGGTTTCGGCGTGCTGCTCGCGGGAGGCGCGCCCTACTTCTGCCGCGGCCTGAAGCCGCTCTCGCTCTATCTGATCAGCGACTGCGGCCCCGGCGGAACCTGGATCACTCCGCCGCTCATCTCCAACTTTCTGCAGCATCCCTGGTCGCTGGGGATTCCGATCTTCGTGATCATCCTCCTGCTGCTTCCCTTTCTCCACACCGAGGCCGGCAATCCTTGGTGGTGGGCGACGTTCTCGCTGCTGTTCGCCATGCTGTCGCTCTCGCAGGCGGTCCTCTTCGCCTGCCTGCTCCCGACCGTCGTGGTGGCCGCCTGGGTGGCGGGCGATCGAAAGCTGCGGCGCTTAGTGGTTCTTTTGGTCTGGGCCGCCGGCATCCTCGTCACCGCCCGGCTCATGCACGGATTCTTCGCTCCCGGCCTCGAACCCAAGGCCGGCAGCATCGAATTTCAGCCGTTCTGGAGGGAAACGACGCTGCGTGGCTGGCTGAGCTGGAACTGGGATGCCATGGGTCTGATGCTTCCCTTTGGCATCGCCGGCTTCTTCCTGCTTCCACGGACAGCCAGCCGCTGGGTGCTTGCGATTCTTGCCGCCGGCGGTCTGCTGGCGCGCAACCTTCTCAAGTACTCGCACTCGTGGGACATCGTGAAGTTCTCGATGGTGAGCCAGATTGCGCTGGCGCTGCTCTCCGCCGCGTTGATCGTCCGCGCCCTCCAGCAGCGGGGAACCCGTCTCCTCGGTGTCGCCGGACTGCTTCTCTGCACCTTCTTCGGGATCGGCTGGTCCGCGGCGCTCGCGTTCGACATGCCCAGCGTCTGGTTCTGCAGGGATCTCACCCCGCTGCCAACCGTGCCCGATCAGGCGGCCATCGCGTTCCTGCGAAACCAGGTCCGCGAGGGAGAGGGAGTGTTCACCACGCAGTTTCCGGACGCCTACGCCATCTACGGAGGGCTCGGCACCCCCAGCTGGGACTGGGGCATCGCCAGCTTCGGCTTCAGCCCGGAGCTCTTCGCCCTCCGCAAGGAGCTGGTCGAACACCCGCCCTCGGAGCCCGGCCCCTATCTGAAGCAGTCCTTTCGCTGGATTGTCGTGCGCGACAGCGAGCCGCGGCAGGAGGCCGACGTGGCACGCTGGGCGCGGGAGGGCAAAGCCGAGCTCGCGGTCGAGCTCCCGCCGCTGCGGGTCTACCGCATCAGCTCGCCGGACGGGTCCCGATGAGGGTCCAGCTCATCTGGTTGTGCCAGCGGACGATGGGCCCTTGCAGATCGGCTTCGCGCGCCCAGTGCTCCATCTCCTCGCGCGGGATGTAGAACGCGATCGGGGCCAGCAGGTGGTCGAAGACGATGTGGCGGATGTGGCGAAACGAGAAGGGCGCGATCGAGCTCAGGTAGGTCGTGTAGAAGAGTTTCTTGCCAAGCGGCCGCAAACCCTCGCTGTCGGTGAGCGGCTTGTAGACCAGCTTCAGCGCCGGAAACAGCAGGCAGGCGGTCAGGCCGAAGGCCAGGGAGCTGACCGCCGGCATCGGCAGCTTCGAGAGCACCTTGGCCCGCAGCGGCGAGACCACGCGCGTGATCCAGCCGTTGTTCTCGGCGCCGTAGACCCAGGCGATCACCTTCCCGCCCGGCCGCACGCGCGACACGACCGAGAGAAAACCGCGGCGGGGATCGGGTAGATGGTGCAACACCCCGACCGAGAAGGCGAGATCAGCGCAGGCTTTCAGCGGCAGGGCGTTGATGTCGGCCCGGATGATGTAGGCGTTCGGGTAGGCTTGGACCCGGCGTTCGGCCGGATAGACCGCCGAGCTGAAGTCGACGCCGATGACGGCCCTGGCGCCGGAACGGGCAACCAGCTCGGTGTGCCGCCCCATCCCGCAGCCGGCCTCGAGGACGACCTGATCCTTGAATTCGGCGATGGTCGCGGGCGCGATCCAGCCCTCGAACTGGGCGTCGAAGTACTTCTCCTGGGCCGCGAAGACGTTCCACGAATAGCCGAAGTTCTCTTTCGTGCGGTGGACCTCGTCGCTGTGACTCGCGTCCGCCGTGAAGTTCGGCACGCCCTCTTCGATCGGCGTCTGGTGTCCGCAGCCCGTGCAGGTCAGCTCCCCTTCGCGAATGTCGGCCTCGACGTCGGTGTGGTGGGCACCGCGCGAAACACGCAGATCGCTTCCACACTGTGGACAGGCCAGGTAGGGCAGCAAGGAGGGCTTCATGGCGGCGCGCAGACTAGACGAAAGGCCGAGGAATCTCCAAGGAGCGGGACCGTTCCACTGACTTCGGCCAGAGCGCAGAGCTTCCCTGCGGGCTCGCCGATGGTCTAGTTTCCCCGCATGCGAGTGCTGGTCACGGGCGGCGCGGGGTTCATCGGTTCGCACCTCTGCGAGGCGCTGGTGGCGCGCGGCGACACGGTCGCGGTCCTCGACGATTTCAATTCCTTCTACGACCCGGCCCTGAAACGGCAGAACATCTCAGCGCTGCTCTCGGCCAACCGCATCCGGCTGGTCGAGGGCGACATCTGTGTGCGCGCCGACGTCGAGGCCGCGCTCGGGAAGGACACCGAGGCGGTGGTGCACCTGGCGGCGCGGGCCGGGGTGCGCCCTTCGATCGCGGAACCGGTGCTGTACTCGCAGGTCAATGTCCTCGGCACCCAGGTCGTGCTCGAGGCGGCGCGCGTTGCGCGGGTCAAGCGCTTCGTCTTCGGCAGCTCGAGCAGCGTCTACGGCGCCCGCTCGAAGGCGCCCTTCTCGGAGGACGACAAGGTGGACCGGCCGATCTCGCCGTACGCCGCCACCAAGATCGCCGGCGAGATGCTGTGCGCCGCCTACAGCAGCCTTCATCCCATTGAGTGCGTGGGGCTGCGTTTCTTCACCGTCTTCGGACCCAGGCAACGGCCCGATCTCGCCATCGCGAAGTTCTCGCGCCTTTTGCGCGAAGGAAAGGCGCTGCCCTTCTTCGGCACCGGCGAGACGGCGCGCGACTATACCTTCGTCGACGACATCGTGCGGGGGGTGCTGGCGGCACTGGACAAGAGCTGGCCGGAGTTCGAGGCCATCAACCTCGGCGGCGCGCACCCCACCAAGCTCACCGAGCTCGTCGCCGCGCTGGAAGTCGCGCTCGGCGTCAAGGCCAAGCTCGACCGCAAGCCCGATCAGCCCGGCGACGTTCCGTTGACGGCGGCCGACACCCGCAAGGCCAAGGCGCTGCTGGGGTGGGAGCCGAAGGTATCGCTGGCCGAGGGGCTGCGGAGATACGCGGAATGGTTGTAGCTCCGGCGTCCCTGCCGGCCGGCGGTAGCGGAAACTCTTCCGCCGGCACACGGGAGTCGGGCCGCGGCCAAGCGGCCCGTGGCGAATGCCGGATCGGAACCCTCTCCCCGCCGGAGTTCCCGCTTTACCTGCGCCGCCGCCGGTCATAGCCTCTCACCCCCTATGACCGACCTGCGCCGGAGCGCGGAGCAGCTGGGCCTGACCGAAAACGACTACGTCCAGTATGGCGAGGGCGTCGGAAAGCTCACGCCGGCCGCGGCCTTCGCCGAAGCCTCCGGGGATGACGACGCCAAGCTGCCGGGCCAGCTGGTGCTGGTCTCGGCCATCACCCCGACGCCCGCCGGCGAGGGAAAGACCACCATCTCGATCGGCCTGGCCGACGGTCTTCGCGCCCGCGGCATCCGATCGGTCGCGGCGCTGCGCCAGCCTTCGCTGGGGCCGACGCTCGGCAGCAAGGGCGGCGGGGCCGGCGGCGGCAACGCGCGGCTCGAGCCCTTCGAGCGGGTCAACCTCGGACTGACCGGCGATCTCCACGCCATCGCCGCGGCCCAGAACCTGCTCGTCTCCCTGGTCGACAA
>Ga0302326_10020037_pt1 | contig 13785 bp, 12 predicted proteins | sample Palsa_T0_3_FD_202264 | JGI IMG/M metagenome (GOLD analysis project Ga0302326, IMG submission 202264) | Peat permafrost microbial communities from Stordalen Mire near Abisko, Sweden - Palsa_T0_3 | ecosystem: Environmental > Terrestrial > Soil > Palsa > Peat permafrost | place: Sweden: Abisko... | reverse complement strand
CCACGCGGCGCAGGGCGATGGCGAGGTGTGCATCAACGGCATTGAGTGCCCGCTGGACGTGACGTTGCGGTTCAATCTCCACAAGCAGCAGCCGCTCGCTGGACCCATTGTTGAAGCCAGTGAAGTCGCCGCGAAAGATTCGTCGGCCAACGCCTGGGTGGTAGTTGAGACAGGGACCGATCTGGCGGACACCGCTCGCGGAGCTACTGGCCGCATGATCGACCTGCTTGTCAGCCGCTGGGGTTTCAGTGAGGTCCATGCTTACATCCTGTGCAGCGTAGCTCTCAAGCTCAGACTGAGCCAGGTTGTGAACGAACCCGTTTACACGGTCAGCGCTGCACTGAGCAAGCAAATTCTCCCCGGGCGAGAACTGTTCACGGCGTTATGAACATCAACGATCCGGAAGTTGTGGCGGAGCTCGGCGCGCTTTATCCGCGCTATGAAGAGGCGCTGGTCCGCAACGATGTGGAAACGCTCGTAGACCTGTTCTGGGCCGGTCCGCACGTCATGCGCTTTGGCGTCACGGAGAATCTTTACGGGCCCGATGAACTGGCGGCCTTCCGAAAAGCTCGCCCCGGGACGAACCTGGCACGCACCATTACGCGGCTTGACATCGTGAGCTTCGGTCGCGACTTTGCCAGCATCACGCTGGAGTTTGAGCGGGCTTCTGCGAGTGGAATTGTCCGTGGCCGCCAGAGCCAGGTGTGGGTTCGGCTGCCCGAGGGTTGGCGCATTGTTCAGGCTCACGTCTCGCTGCTGCCGCCGGGCTGAGCGGGCGAATCTTGAAATTGCCAACTCGAAGTAAGGGAGTGTTCACGCTGAGAGCGTGACATTCAACTGCTCAACCGGCGCCTCATGAAACGCTGCCTCAAGGCTTTGCGAATCGGCAAAGAGGCTGCCCTCAACGTGTCGCGCCGGAAAGGTAAAAACCAATTCCTGCTCCGCGAATGGCCAGGGCGCAAGGCGAAAATGGCGCGGCGCGATGGGCAACACCTGCACCTCTGCGGTTCCTCCGCCGTTGAGCGGCAATGGGTGCAGCAAATGAGCCGGCGAGGAAAATGCCACGCATGTCAACAGCGACAGATTGTCGCAGGCCTGCAAGAGATGGAAATGCTCCAGAATAGTTTGCTCCGCGGCCTCCACTTCGCGGAGCGATTTATCCGAGGAAATGGCCGCGTGTAGCTCGCGCTGATGGTTGCGCAGGCGATCGAGAAATGCGTCCAGCAGAATGAGGCCCTCGGGCACAATGGTCGAGCGGTCGGCGTGCGCTGTGAGCAGGCTGTACGTGTGCATGGAGATGAGCAGGCCGGCATAAGGATCCTCCTCCGCGATAATGCGCACGGCACGATCGCGCACAGCAAGATACTCCTCAAGGTCAATCTCCTCGAATGCGGAATACTTACCGACCAACTCTATGGAAAACGCAGAAGGCTTGCCCTGGCGCGTGATTGAAGGGTGCGCATCGCGTGCGGTCCAGCCATCGTCGTGGCGGGCAATCCCTTTGAGCACACGTGAGCGCGGCTCCGGTTTGCGAAATCTCTCGTTGCCCCAGGCGGTTGCAAAATCACCCGCGAGATGCGCATGGTCGGGATGCGTGATCAGCCACCAGCCGGTCTCAGACTCCATGCGTAACATCGGTCTTCCCCTTATTCTGCAGCGTGCGATCGTTTGGACTCGTGCCAGTTATGCAGCGCCAGCCATTCCAGGAACATCACAATAAAAAAGAAGCCGAATCCAAGAACGGTGGCAGCAAAGACCAGCGCAAAAAGATAGCTGGTTTCCATCTGGGCGTTGGCATAAAGGATTGCATATCCCAACCCGCCTTCGCCAACGCGCGTGGAGCCGGCAAATAACTCTCCAGTAATTCCGCCGATGACGCTGATGCCCGCCGAAATTCGAATTCCTGTGAAGAGATTCGGCAGCGCATTCGGAAGGCGGAGCTTGAACAATACCTGCGCAGGCGTGGCTTTATACATGAGGAACAGATGAATCAGGTTCTCATCCACGCTGATAAGGCCCTGTGTTGTGTTGGCGATAATGGGCGCAAGGCAAATGATAAAGGTCACGATGGTCACTGAAAGAATTCCAGCGCCGGCCCAATTGATAATCAGCGGCGCGATTGCTACGATTGGCACTGTCTGCAACAGGATGGTGTAGGGATAAAGCAGTTGCCGCAGCCAGCGCCACTGCGCAAAGACCATCGCGGCGGCCACGCCCGCGATGATGCTGGCTGCCAGGCCGCCTGCCGCTTCTTCTGTCGTAATGAGAAGAGATTTCAATAGCGATGAGAAGCCATCGTGGAGCGCATGAGCCACGGCAAGCGGCCCGGGAAGAATGTAAGGCGGCACATGATTCAGGCTCACCACTGCCTGCCACAGGCTAAGTATGCACGCAAGCACGATGACGCTGTTGATGGCCAGCAGACCTTGGCGTTTCATCCCTGATACACCCCCCGCAGCATACGCGATGCCCGCGTAACCTCCTCCTCAAAGGCTTTCGACTCTCGCGTCTCAGCTGTTCGCGGCCAGGGCAAATCTACTTTGATTTCGTGCGCCACACGCCCAGGATGCGCGGCCAGAATCACAATGCGCGTAGATAGAAACACAGCCTCGGCAACAGAATGAGTAACAAAGAGCACCGTCCATTTCTGTTCGCTGTAGAGGCGCAACAGTTCCTCGTTCAGCCGGTCGCGCGCCATTTCATCCAGAGCCGCGAAGGGCTCATCCATCAGAAGAATGCGGGGGCGGCTGACGAGCGCGCGGGCAATTGAAGCACGCATCTTCATGCCGCCTGAGAGCTGTCTAGGATAGCGCCTGGCCACGTGAGAGAGACCTACCAGATCCAGCATTTGCGCTACACGCTCCTTGCGCGCCGGCCGCGCCGCATGCTCCAGTTCCATGCCGAGTCCGACATTTGTCTCCACGGTTCGCCAGGGCAGCAAGGTTGCGTCCTGAAAAATAAAGCTGACGAAGGCCCGCGCGCTTTCCGGCGTCATCCCATTCACTCGCACGGTGCCCTCACTTACGGGGCTCAACCCTGAAACCAGCTTGAGCAGTGTAGATTTCCCGCATCCGGAGGGGCCAAGAAATGTGACAAACTCGCCGCGCTCAACGGTAATGGAGATGTTCTCAACCGCAACAGCCGCGTTGCGAAAGCGCTTGGTTACGCCTTCGAGCGCAATTTCCGGAATGGTCCCTTTGCTTTCGGTCACCATCCTGCATCTCCTGTCACCGGCAAATAAATCGCGGAAGGATAGTCCGCCGAATGCAAGATTTGTTGGGTCGAACGCGCCCAATTCCAGTTGTCCGCATCCTGCGGCGGCACTCCAGTGGATGGATTACGATCATAAAGAGGGAACGCCGAGCTTGCAATTTCAAGACGAAGCCGTTCGCCGGGAGCAAGGACAAACGACACCGGCTCCAGATTGAATTCCCATGCGTGAATTTGATCCGCCGCATACTCAGGATCGCCGAATAGCCAGGTGCTGCGCGCAATTCCGATGGATAAAAACTCTGCACGTCCTCCTTGTGTTACGCGTACAAGCTTGGCGGTAAAGTCAGCATGCGCAGCCGACGTTGCCGCAAACAATCTGATGCGCGGATGACCAAAGATCTCCATCTCGCGCAGCAAAGGATCCGCCGTATACACCAGCAGGTTATTGCCCAGCTCCAGCGCCGACTGATCGAACGGTCCGCTCAGAGACTGCAGTCCACCGGGCGCCGCGACAGGCACTTCAGGGTCGTAAACAAGAACATCGCGCGGCTCATCTTCGTTCGGAGGAACAAGAGCGAGAGCTCCTTCGCCCTTTCGCGAATTCGCATTTCCACGGCTTTGTAAATACAGCGGATATTCGGCTGTCGAGGGCCAGTCCGAAGCACTTCGCCATTCGTTCGGGCCAAGCGCGAAGTAGCGAATGCGCGGCTCGCTGCTGAATGCTTCGGAATCCTTGAGCCAGTGATCGAACCAGCGAAGAAGGATTTCATCCGTAATGAGATTCGCTGCTTCGCCAAGATTTGCTTCGCCCACGCGATCCCCCCAGGGGATATGCACCCATGGACCGGCAATCAGGTACTGATTGTCGCGGGCAAACTCGCTGCCCGCATGGTTACGCAAAGCCAGATAGCCCGCGATGGAGCCTTCAAGATAGGTGTCGAACCAGCCCGCAATATGCAGCGCGGGAATGCGAATTCGATCGAGTCGCGCGCTGATGTCCAGGGCGGTCCAATAGTCGCAAGGCCCGCGGTGCGTAAACCAGTCGCGCACATAGCTCGGTAGCGCAGGGTCCGCGATGGCGGGATACTGCACATACGGAACATGAACCGCCTGTGCACGGACATTGGCCCAGGCAGCTTCCAACTTGTCACTCGCATCGTGCATGTCGAGGCGGCGTGCATCTTCGCGCAACATTTGTATGCCCCATGCGAGGCTTGAACTCAGCCGCAGCGCGCCATGATGATAGAACCATCCGTGATAGAGGTCCGCGGCGGTCATGTGCGGCGCAATGCATTGCAATCCCTCCGGCTGCTCTGCGGCAGCAAGCAATTGCGTGGCGCCTTGATAGGAGAACCCGTACATGCCGATGCGCCCGTTGCACGCGGGGTGCGTCCGCAACCAAGCGATGGCCTCGGCCCCATCTTGGCCCTCGTGACGAAATGGATAGAATGCGCCGGATGAGCCACCGCGTCCGCGCACATCCTGGATGGCCACATGATATCCGCGCCGCGCAAACCAGACAGGGTGCGCATACACCACCGTCGAAGCAATATCGCGCCCGTAGGGTTGGCGCATAAACAGCGTCGGCCACGGTCCATAACCTTCGGGATAATAGTGATCGGAGACGAGCGTGGTTCCATCCGCGAGCCGGCACTCGACCCCGCGCTCCAGGAGGACACCGCTTCCGCAATCGACGAGAGCCATCGTCAAGCTCCATGCCTCGGCTCGAAGTTGTACATGGCTTGCAGAATTTCAGCGATGCGCGCGGCCGCTTCGTTGGACCATCTCTCGCCGTTCTCCGCTGTCGCCGGCGAAGGATCGCCCATCACGCCGCTCGGCGCAATGTCCCTGGTCAGCCATGCAAAGTTTGCCGATGAACCTTCGGGCTTGAGTAACTCTGGCTTATCTACACGCGCAATGTAATTCGACGTGTATTCGGCGGGATGCACTAACTCAGGCGTGCCATGCAGCAGATATGCGGTTTCAATTTCGCCCGCATGGAAGCCATATGTGCGTTCCTGCGCGCTTACGCCCTCAAATTCCGCGCCGGGCGAGCCGAAGAGCGAGAAGGTGCGCAGCCCAAACTCCGCGCGCAAATCGCGAGCCAGCACATCGACCAACGATGTGTTGCCGCCATGTGTGTTATAAAGAACCACTTTCTTGAATCCGCTTGCTGCAATGCTCGCGCCCAGATCGCGCACGACAGCTAGAAAGGTCTGCGCACTTACTGAAAGCGTGCCCGGAAAGCCCACATGCTCATTGCTTTTTCCATAGCAGACGGGCGGCAGCGCGTAGATGGGCAACTCCGCGGGAAGCTGCGCCAGAGCCTTGCCCAGCAGCAGATTGTTGATCAGCGTGTCAGTCGCGAGGGGGAGATGATGACCGTGCTGCTCGATGGCCGCGGTCGGCAGCACCAATAATGTAGACTCGCGCGGCAACGCGTCTACCTGCTTCCAAGTGAGGTAGGCGAAGTTACGCGCGTCGGGAATCCACGTCTTCATCGGGTCACCGCCTGCTTGCGAAAGCTGATCATCTTGCCGGGATTGAGCAGCCCGCGGGGATCGTACTTTTGCTTGGCCGCCAATTGTATGTTATCGGCGCGAAAACGGCCGGCGTCTTCAAGGTAATTCACATGCGGGTTGGCAACAAAGACGCCGATGGAACGGCAATAGGAAATCATCTCATTCAATCGCTCCTCGGTGCTGAAGCGGACAATGGGGATTGCGCCGGGAATCACAACGCCCTCGCCATTCTTCATGAACTCAATGTGAAAGAGAAAATCGTTGCCATAGCGATCACGCAACAGGCGAAACTGTTCTTCGCAATCTGTTGCGGAGAATCCGCATTGCAGATAAGTGTAGGCAGGGTCGGCCTTCATGGCCCACAGAGTGGTGTGGTTCCAGGTATAGTCGCTGAGCAAAGGCTGAGTGCGCGGGCCGATAAATTCTCCCGCGAACGTAACTTCACCGCCGGCTGTTTCAGCCGCAGCACGCAAGGCATCGGCCTGCGTGGTTTCAACCATAATCAGCGCCAGAGACTTGTTTGCACGAACCACCTGTTTTACCGGAGTAAAGAAGGATGGAATTGGCCACTCGAAAACAGTGGCCAGTCGCTTGGTCCACTCCGCTCCTTCGGCGATGGTTCGCGTAAAGCGAAATGCCTGCTCATATGTATCGAATGCGGCCGTGAGCTGAGTCCATTGCACAGCCGGAGCGAGCGCGAACCAGATCCGCGTGAGTACGCCGTTGGTGCCCCAGGCGTGCAGAATCTCATGCACCGCCGCGCCTTCATGCAGCACAATGCGGGGCTCATCTTCCATGGTGACCACTTCAAAGGCCCGCACGTTATCAAAGTCGCGCAGGCCGCCATGTGTCACCGAACCAATGCCTCCGGACCCGCCTGCGAGAAAGCCGCCGACCGAGGCTTTGGCCAATGTTGACGGATACATGCGCAGCTCCCATCCCTTCTTGCGCGCCTCGGTCTCGAGCACAGCCAGTCGCAGTCCAGGCTGGCAAACAGCTACGCCGTCCGGCGAGATTTCTTCGAGTTTGTCCATCAATGAAAGATCGAGAATAATGCCGCCTTCAAGCGGGACGCATTGGCCATAGTTGCCTGTGCCCGCGCCTCGAACCGTTACTGGGATTTCATTCTTACCGGCAAAGCGCAGGACAGCCAGCACCTCATCCACCGAGACGGGCTGCACGGCTATGTCGCCGGTCTTGTCGACGAGGAGCGGGCGCAGCACGGGCGAATACCAATAGAAGTCGTGAGAGAGCCGGTCGAGAACCGCCGGCGCGGTCAGCACGCGGGCGGGATCGGAGACGGCTTCAGACAGTTCCGCTGCAAGTGAGGCCAGCATAGAATGAACTCCTCGAGATTCTGATCGAGCTTGCGTTCAGCTATTTGCGTCGGCGGGTGGACCAAAGGCGAAATGCCCGCAGCATCTGGGGATGGGTAAAAAGAGCATAACATTCATCGCGCAGAAGAGGGCCATCCACAATGCAGGTCATATCGCTGCGAGCGGTGACTTCCGCGGCGGGAATACGAATTTGTTTGCAATGGCGATTTGCATCTTCAATGGTCGCGCCGTAGACCACCCGATCGAGACCGGCCCAGAGCGCCGCGCTCATGCACATGGGACAGGGCTCGCAGGTGGTGTAGAGAGTGTATCCAGCCAGAGAGAGTGTCTTGAGCCGCTTGGTCGCCTTGCGAATGGCGCGCACTTCGGCGTGCGAGCTGGGATCTAACTCCTGCGCAACCGCGTTCAGCGCGCGGAGCAGCAGCTTTCCGGATTTGGTATGGATGATGGATGCGCCGAATGGGCGGGGGCGCGGGGTTCGCATGGAACGAGCCGTGAAGCCTGCGAGAGCGGCCATCTGAGCCAGATCAAGGGCGGGGTCTGGGTCCGAGCCGGTTCGCTTTCCGCCTGGATGGCGCTTGATCTTGGAGGCAACTCCCATACTCGAACTTAGCATGTCGCCGGGCCGCGGCGCGCCTGAGATGCATGTCTGTCTTCACCGCATACAATCTTCCCATGGACCCTGTACTCTCGACCGTTCGCGGCCTTCGCGGTGCATTGGCAAGTGGAAGTGTGACGCCGTCGACCCTGGCGAATCGGGCTTTGGCACGGGCCAGTGCGAATGCTGGCCGAAACACCTATCTATGGCAGCATGCGGCATGGACCCACGCTGAGGCGGCGCGCGCGGAGGCTATGGTGCGCGGCGATGGCGGCCCGTTTGGCGATGGCCGTGGAGCGCTTTGGGGCCTGCCCATCTCTGTGAAGGATTGCTTCGACCTGGCCGGCGCGCCAACCAGTTGCGGCGTGCATTTCTATCGTGATTTAAATGGCAACGCCGCGCGGGATTCCTGGCTCGTGGAGCGGCTCCGCGCGGCCGGAGCGGTGATTACGGGCAAGACCCACCTGCATCCGCTGGCCTATGGCATCACCGGCGAAAATCCGGAATTCGGTGACTGTCTGCAGCCCCGAGACCCCACCGCGCTTACCGGTGGGTCGTCCTCGGGCGCGGCAGCCAGTGTCCAGGAGGGATCGGCCGTGATTGCCATTGGCACGGACACCGGCGGCTCCATTCGCGCCCCTGCCGCACTTTGCGGACTTGCCGGATATCGCACTTCGCTGGGGCGCGGCGATTGGCGAGGCGCCGCGCACCTGGCAGAGTCATTCGATACCATGGGCTGCCTATTCCGCGACCTTGCAGGCGCGTCCTTGCTGGCCGGCCTTTTTGCTCCTGAGCCGACTGTGCGGCCCGCAGATTTCACCAGCTTCGCCGTGGTCGATGACAGCTTCTTCCATGACTGCGAGCCGGAGATTCTTCGGAGTCTGCATGCTACCGTTCGCGCGTTGGAGGCGCTCGGTCTTCGCGGCGCACAAATCGACGCCGCCTGGTGGGCAGACTCATTCGAGATCTTTGCCCCCATTCAGGCGTCGGAGGCAGCGCGCATCCACGCCGGCCATTTCGACCGCTTCGAGCGCTCCATCCGCGAACGGCTTGAATGGGGTGCGAGCATCAGCGGGGCAGAGATTGCCGCCCTGCGCCAGAGGCACGAAGCTTTCCGCAATCGCATGGATGAGCTGCTGGCCGCGCACCAGCTCATACTGCTTCCCGCATCGCCGGTTGCTCGCCTGGCCGCAGGCGTCGACCACAGCAAGACACGCGCCCGGCTGCTGCGCTACACCACTCCGTTTAGTCTTGCGGGAGTGCCGGTGGTAACCATCCCGTGCGCCATCGGAGGAATGCAACTGGCCGCTGCGCGGGGTTCGGACGAGCTGCTGCTTCGGCTTGCCTCTCTTCTTACGGAAGAACCGGCGGACGGAAAGTAGGAACGCGAGAAAAGTGCGAGCCCCGCTTTCGCGCTCGTGATAACTTTCATTTCAAGGCTGTCACTTTTTCCCGACGAGGTCAACGTTGCGATCAATCCGCCTGGTTCCGCTTGCCGCACTCGCTGTGGCGGCCGTGTGCGCTTTCATGTTATCGGGCTGTCACAGCAGCCAGCCGGCGGCAGAGGGTGGTCTCACGCCCGTCCGCCTGCAGCTTGATTGGTACCCGCAGCCTGAGCATGGCGGCTTTTTTGCCGCGCAAGTTCTGGGCTACTACAAGGCTGAGGGACTGGACGTAACCATTCTGCCGCTGCCTCAATACGGCAGCGTGGCCCAACTGGTTGCCTCGGGCAAGGCCGAATTCGGGCTTGGCTCCAGCGACCAGGTCATCGAATGGAATTCGAACGGACTACCTCTGCTTGCGGTCTCGGCTACGATGCAGCATGATCCTCAGGCCATCATGATCCACAAGGATTCGCCGATCCACGACTTCAAAGATTTAGAAGGCCACACCATCGCCGCAAACACCGGCGCAACCTGGTTGAAATATGTGACGGTCCGCTACAACCTGCATCAGACACGCCAGGTCCCCACCACGCTCTCCATTGCCAACTTTCTTGCCGACCCCGGCTATGTGCAGCAGATATTTGTTACCAGCGAGCCATTCTTCGCAAAGCAAGCAGGCGCCGAGGTGCGCACGCTGCTGATCAGTTCGTCGGGTTATGATCCTTACCGCGTTCAATTCACTAGGCGCGATTTCGCTGCTCAACACCCCGACCAGGTGGCAAAGTTTGTGCGAGCCAGCATTCGCGGCTGGCAGGCGTACCTGAGCGACCCAACGGCCACCAATGCACAGCTGCTCAAGCTCAATCCGGCGCTCAACCCGGCCGAGGAAGCCTACTGCGCACAGGCGCTGCGCGACGGAGGATTCATTACTGGCGAAGATTCCAGCGGCGCCCAGGTCGGACACATGACCGCCGCGCGCTGGCAATCCAATTACGAACAGCTCAAGGCTCTCGGAATTCTGCACGGCCCCGTGGACGCGGCGACTACTTACTCGCTGAGTTTTGTGCAGTAAGCAATTGAACTCGGGAGTGGCTGAAAATGTCATCAGGCGCATAATTCGCCTTCTCATCCCCAAGCCGGACAACCATCGCAAATCCATGCGATTTTGAGCGACAATGGAAGCATGACAGACCTGGCACGCATTCTGGCCCGATGGCGCGAATTGGAAACCGCCGGCGCCGACTACGTGCTTGCCACTGTTGTTGCCGTTCAGGGTCCAAGCTATCGCAAGCCCGGCGCGCTCATGCTACTCTCTGCGGACGGGCGGCGCGCGGGCATGGTAAGCGGCGGCTGCCTTGAGGGCCAGGTGGCCAGCCGTGCCTGGTGGCTCACCGCCAATGGCCCAACCATCCAGCGCTACTCGACCGCGGAGGAGGATGGCGACCGGCCTTACGGCTCCGGATGCGGCGGCGTGGTCTTTCTGCTGCTTGAGCGGCGGACTACCGCGGGTCCGTTGCTGGCCGCGCTTGAACGAGCCTTTGACCTGCGCGTTCCGCTGGCCGTGGCAACTGTTCTGGAGGGCCGGAATCTGGGGTACCGCGCATTCGCGGGCTTGGAACCCAAATCATCGGTGGCTTTCGAACTCGAAACCGGCCTGCCCCGAAGTCTCGATGATTCGCTTTCAGCCCTGGCGGAGCTGTCACTGGCGCGCGGCGAGTCGATAGACGGCGAAATCGCAGATGAAGAAACCAAAGCCAGAGCCTGGGCCGATTACCGTCCGCCCCGCCCCGGCCTGGCAATCTTTGGCGCGGGCGACGATGCTCAACCGCTTCTGATGTTGGCAAAGGAATTGGGCTGGTATGTCTCCATGGCCGATGGCCGCAGCCAACTCGTCACTCGCGAACGCTTCCCGCAGGCCGATCAGTTGGCCATTCTGCCGATCAGAGGTTTGCCCCGCATTCCATTGGATGAATCGCAGCAGGTATTCGGCAACGTTCATCGTGAAGACGCCGCTGTAGTGATGACGCACAGCTTCGAGCAGGATTCGAAAATCCTAGCCCGTCTACTGGCGATGGACACTCCCCCTAACTACATCGGTGTGTTGGGTCCGCAGCGCCGCACTTACGAATTGCTCAGCGAAGCCGCGCGCCTCCTCAATCTGCCCGAAAGCGCCGCCCCTGCCCAGGTAGAACGCTGGCTCGCCCAGTTGCATGCCCCGACCGGCCTGGATCTTGGTGCGGAATCGCCCGCGACCATTGCTCTTTCCGTACTTGCCGAAATCCAGAAGTTCCGCACATCGGCCACCGCGCTGCCGCTCAGAAACGTGCGAGCCGCCGCGCAAACAATCGCCGGTTAATCCATCTCACAGTGAATGTTCGTTGAGTCCCGGACCATTTGAACTAGAATATGAAATCTGACCCAGACAGGATTGTTCCCCGATGAAAGCCGGGCTGCTTCAGCCCGCTGCACCAATCGAAATGGATGCGGGAACATCGGGAGCCTTCGCAAGGAGTGCATGGATGGAATCGGCGCCTAAAGACATCGGGAAAGCACTTGCCGAGCAACTGCCTGCTCTTACTGCGCATGCGGCAGCGGTTGAAGCAGATCGATGTTTATACTGCTACGACGCGCCGTGCACCCATGCTTGCCCAACCCATATAGATATTCCGCGGTTCATCAAAAAGATCGCCTCGCAGAACCTGCGCGGCTCAGCGCAGACTATCTTTGCCTCGAATCTTTTGGGCGCGACCTGCGCCCGTGTTTGTCCGGTGCAGGAGCTGTGCGAAGGCGCATGCGTGCTGGGCGCAGACCACAAGCCTATCGCTATTGGACGACTTCAACGATACGCCATGGACTATGCCCGCGAACACCGCAGCTATCCGGTCGTGAAAGCTGCGCCGACCGGCAGATCCATCGCTGTCATCGGCGCAGGGCCAGGGGGGCTATCGTGCGCCGGCGAACTGGCAATGCTGGGCCACACGGTAACTATTTTTGAAAAGAGAATCATGCCCGGCGGACTTTCGACATACGGCATCATTGCGCTGCGCGAGCCAGTGGAAATCGCTCTCGACGAGACAAAAATGATTGAGAGTCTCGGTGTCAAAATCAAAACCGGGATCGAATTCGGCAAAGATGTTTCTTTGGACCAACTCAAGCAGGAATTCGAAGCCGTGGTGCTGAGTGTTGGCCTGGGCAACACGCCTGGCCTGGGAATTGACGGCGAAGAAGCGATTGTCGATGGCCTGGAATATATCGAGGCCAGCAAGACCGCGCCGGCGAGCCTGCGTGTGGGTCGCATCGTGATTGTGATTGGCGCGGGGAACACGGCGGTCGATTGCGCAACCATCGCCCGGCGGCTCGGCTCAGAGCGTGTGACCATGGTCTATCGCCGCACCGATCGCGAGATGACCTGCTACGACCATGAATACGACTTTGCCCGCAAGGAAGGCATCGAGTTCCGTTTTCTGTCGCAGCCTTCGCGAGTTATGCTCGACAAAGGCCTTCCTGTTGGCCTCGAATGTCTCCGCGTCGAGTTAGGGGATCCGGACGCATCCGGCCGGCCGTCGCCCAGACCTGTCGCGGGCTCGGAGTTTTTGCTCCCAGCGGATCAGATCGTTAAAGCCATCGGCCAGAAAAAACTTGCGCTGGCCGCGCAACTGGGCCTCAATGCAGAAAAGGGGCTCATCGCTGTGGACGCAGGCTTTCAGACCAGCAGGCCGGGTGTGTACGCCATTGGCGATTGCATTCGCGTCTCGGGCGCGGCGTCCACCGTGATGGCTGTTGAGGATGGCAAACTTGCCGCAGCGGCGATCCATCAACAGCTCGCGCAGCGCCGGGCATTAGCCGAGGTGAGATAAGCATGGCAGATCTTCGAATCAATTTCGCGGGCATCAAGTCTCCCAACCCATTCTGGCTGGCCTCGGCTCCGCCCACCAACTCCGGCGCGCAAATTCACAAGGCGTTTGAGGCGGGCTGGGGCGGCGCGGTTTGGAAGACAATTGGCGCGCCGGTGCTCAACGTCTCGAACCGCTACGGCGCCTGGCACTATGGGCGCCAGCGCATGCTGGCCATCAACAACGTCGAGCTCATCTCCGACCGGCCCATCGAGATCAATCTGCGTGAAATTGCCGAAGTCAAGCGCGCGTGGCCCGATCGCGCGGTGATTGTCTCTGCCATGGTGGACTCGAAACCCGAGGCGTGGAGAGAGATCGTCGAACGCATCGAAGACACGGGTGCGGACGGCATCGAGTTGAACTACGGCTGCCCGCACGGCATGAGCGAACGCGGCATGGGCAGCGCCGTCGGCCAGGTGCCGGAGTATTGCGAGCGCATTACCCGTTGGGTGATGGAAGCCGCGACTATTCCGGTGATCATGAAGCTCACGCCCAACATTACCAACATTGTTTTGCCGGCACGTGCAGGAGTAGCTGCCGGCGCCAATGCGCTCTCGCTTATCAATACGATCAACTCCATCGTTGGCGTGGATCTCGACACGCTGGAGCTGACGCCGAGCATTGGCGGCAAAGGCGGCCACGGCGGCTATGCGGGGCCGGCCGTCAAGCCCATCGCGCTCAATATGCTGGCCTCATTGGGCACCGACGAGATCGTTTCCAAGTCAGGCATTCCCATCTCCGGCATGGGCGGCATCGCCAACTGGCAAGACGCGGCGCAGTTTCTGCTTTTGGGCGCGTCGAGCCTGCAGGTCTGTACCGCGGTCATGCATTACGGCT
>Ga0302326_10020036_pt1 | contig 13785 bp, 11 predicted proteins | sample Palsa_T0_3_FD_202264 | JGI IMG/M metagenome (GOLD analysis project Ga0302326, IMG submission 202264) | Peat permafrost microbial communities from Stordalen Mire near Abisko, Sweden - Palsa_T0_3 | ecosystem: Environmental > Terrestrial > Soil > Palsa > Peat permafrost | place: Sweden: Abisko... | reverse complement strand
CGAAGGCCTGTCGCTGGTGGATTGCGAGCGGCAAATCACCAGCGCGACTCATGCCGAGATCGGCGCATACTTGCTTGGACTGTGGGGTCTGCCCTATGCCATCGTTGAGGATGTTGCCTTGCACCATGCGCCCGCGACCGTTACACCGCATGGCTACGATCTTGTCGGAGCCCTTGCGGTTTCGCATGCTCTGATCCATCCCGTCAAAGGCCATGCCATCGGGCCGCCTACACAGCCCGACGGGCGCGTAAACGCTCGGTATCTCGCCAGTCTAAACGCACCCTTCGATTGGGAGACCGCGCAGACTCGCGTGGCGAGCGCACTAAAGCCATCCTGAACTTTTCGAACAACGGCGCAATCATGAACCGCGAAGAACTACCCTGCATTCTCTGTGTGGACGATGAGCCCCGAGTCGTGGACAGCTTGGCCTTGCATCTGCGCCGCGACTACCAGATGCTCGCCGCCAACGGCGGCAACAGCGCGCTGCAAATTCTCAAGGACAAGGGCGCGCCCGCCGTCATTGTTTCCGATATGCGCATGCCCGGTATGGACGGCGCGACGCTGCTCAAGCACGTCAAGCAACTCTACCCTGAGACGACACGCATCTTGCTGACCGGAGAGCCGGGGCGCGACGCCGCCATCTCAGCGGTCAACGAAGCTCAAATTTTCCGGTTTCTGACCAAACCCTGCCCGCCGGATCAATTGCGCAGTGCTATTGAAGCGGGCGTGATCCAGCACCGCCTGATGATTGCGGAAAAAGTGTTGTTGCAGGAAACCCTGATTGGTTGCATCAAAGCACTGATCGATATCCTCGCCATCACCAACCCGGTTGCCTTCGGCCGCTCCACCCGGGTCAAGCGATTGGCGACCGAGTTGGCCGCCTCCATTGGCAAAGCCGGTTTCTGGCAGCTCGAGGCTGCGGCCATGCTGTCTCAAATCGGCTATATTTCGCTGCCCATCGAACTGGTGGAAAAACTCTACTACGGAAAGCGTTTGACACCCGAAGAGCGGGTACTCGCGGATGGGGCGCCATTGGTGGCGCAGAAACTTCTCGGCCGAATTCCGCGGCTCGAGCCGGTCATGGAAATACTCGCTGCTAGCCGCCAATCCAAAGTCGAGCTGCCCGACGGCTTGGTCAAGCTTGGCACGAACATCTTGCGCCTGGTGCTCGAATATGATGCCCAGATAGTCCAGGGCCACAGCGCGAATGTCGCGCTATCGTCCATTCGTGCCCAATCAGGGCGATTCGACAATAAGCTGGTCGAGAATCTCGAGTCGCTGGTCGGTGTCGCCGTGGGCACGCCCGAAGTCCAGGAGGTACCGGTCGGCCGCCTCACGCCGGGAATGGTATTCATGGATGATCTGTACACGCACGTTGGCACGCTGCTGGTACCGAAGGGCTTCGAAGTTACCGAGACTTTTCTTGAGCGTGCGCGCAATTTCGGTCCGGGCATCTTGCAGGAGAAAGTGCGGGTTCTGGCTCAGTCTAAGTCAAGCAGTTGAGGTCGCGAAACTCACGATGGCCTGTGCCTGGACGTCCAATGAGTCGACGAAGGGCGCGGTAATTCCGGCGGCGATCACGGAAAGTTCGCTGCAGCCGACCAGCAACACATCCGCTTGATTGGCTAGATCAAGCGCGCTGCGCGCAAGCGCCGCTTGGATTTCCAAGCCTGTTTCGCCGCGTTTCACCGCTTTGATCAGCGCCATGACTTCCTCTTGCCGTGCCGGATGGACGACCGCGATTCCGTGGCCTGCGAACGCCTTCGCGTACAGCTCGGTGGCGAGCACCGCTGAGGACGCCAACAAACCCACTCGCGCCACGCGCCGCGAGCTTGCAATTTGATCAGCGGTTAGCTGCACCATATCGAGCAGCGGGATGCTGACCGCGCGCCGAATCGAATGCGCATAGGCGTGTGCGGTATTGCACGGGATCGCCAGCGCCTCAGCACCGGCGCGCTGCAGATTGACGGCAATGCGGATTAATTCGGGCGTGGGGTCAGCGCCCGTACCGTCAATCAAGTGCGCAATGCGCGAGGGTATTTTCGGATTGCTTTCCACCAGCAAATGAATATGGTCCGGATCGTCGCGCGCCGGCGTCTTTGCCAGTACGCGACGCATGAGGTCCAAGGTGGCCTCCGGGCCCATCCCGCCAATGATCCCTACGATGCGGTGCATTGTTGCCAATTTAGGCTGCTTTGGATTGGTGCGCCCGCCCAAAGCCAAAGTCATCAACATATCCGAATAACCCCACGCTGCCGCCCGTATGGATAAACACGATGTTCTGGCCTTTCTTGAACAAACCTAAGCGGATCAGATCTAAAAAGCCGGCCATGCCTTTGCCGGTGTAAACGGGATCCAGCAAGATGCCTTCGAGCCGCGCGAGCATTTGGATGGCGTCGAGAGAACCGGGCGTGGAAAATCCGTATCCCTTGCCGACGTAGTCACAATTCGCCACCACATCTTCGCGCCGCACCGCGCCGGGCGTACCGCAGAGATCGGCGGTGGCACAGGCGAGCTTGAACACGTTTTCTTCCTGGCGGTCGCGAGGCGCGCGAACCCCGATTCCCAGCAACGGCACCCCGGACCGTATGCCGGCGAGGCCGGCGATCAGTCCTGCCTGGGTTCCCGCGCTGCCGGTCGCATGCACCACGTGATCGATGCGCAGTCCTGCGTCATTGGCCTGCCCGATGAGCTCCATGGCGGCGTTGACGTAGCCGAGTGCGCCGGTTGCGTTCGATCCTCCGCCTGGAATGAGGTAAGGCTTTCGTCCTTCGCTTTTGAATCTCGCGGCGACTTTGGCGAGTTCGCCATTCATATCCGGATTGGCCGCGCAGCGCTCGACGCTTGCACCATGCAAATGATCCAGAAGCACATTGCCGCTTTCGTTGTAGTCGTGGTCGGTCTTGCCGGTTCGATCTTCCAGCAGAATGTGGCAATCGAGGCGCATTTTCGCGGCGCACGCCGCGGTCTGGCGCGCATGATTTGATTGAGTGGCGCCTTGCGTCAGAACAATGTCCGCGCCCAGTTCCTTCGCTTCGGCGAGCAGGAACTCGAGCTTGCGCGTCTTATTGCCGCCGGTGGACATCCCGGTGCAATCGTCGCGCTTGATCCAAATTTCCGGTCCGTTGAGCGCCTTGCTCAAATTCGGCAAGTACTCCAGCGGCGTCGGTAGATGCGCGAAGCGAATTCTTGGGAAACGTGCAAGGTTCATTAATTGCTCCGGATTGACGTCAAGGCGTGGGTCTAGTTACATGCGCTAATGATCAATGCAATTTTAATCGAGCGCGACCCTCCGCCATACCGCGCCAGCTTAAAAAAAATCGATGAGTCGCAATTGCCGGCGGGCGATGTCACCGTGCGCGTCGAGTATTCGACCCTCAATTACAAAGACGCGCTGGCCATTACCGGGAAAGCACCGGTGGTGCGCCAGTTTCCAATGGTGCCCGGAATCGACTTCGCCGGCACGGTCGAACACTCGAGCAACCCTTCTTACAAGAGCGGCGATAAGGTCCTGCTGAACGGTTGGGGGGTCGGGGAAAGCCATTGGGGTGGACTTTCGCAGCTTGCGCGCATCAAGGCTGACTGGTTGATTCCCTTGCCCGCCGCTCTAACGGCGCGGCAGGCGATGGCTGTGGGTACCGCCGGATACACGGCGATGCTGAGTGTAATGGCCCTGGAGCGTCATGGCATTAGGCCAGGGGATGGCGAGATCCTGGTGACGGGAGCCGCCGGAGGCGTTGGCAGCGTTGCGGTTGCCTTGCTGTCTAAACTCGGTTTTCGCGTCGCCGCGATGACCGGCCGGCCGGCCGAATCGGAGTTTCTAAAGCAGTTGGGCGCCGCGGAGATACTGGATCGAGCACCTTTTGCGGGGGCGGGCAAGCCGCTGGCCAAGGAGCGCTGGGCAGGAGCGATCGACGTGGTTGGCAGCCATACGTTGGCCAATGTCTGCGCGTCGCTGCGCTATGGAGGCGTGGTGGCTGCCTGCGGCCTGGCCGGAGGCATGGATTTTCCGGCCACGGTTGCACCGTTCATATTGCGCGGCATCACCCTGGCGGGGATAGACAGTGTCATGCGGCCGCGCCCCGACCGCGTGGAAGCTTGGCGGCGATTGAGCAAGGATCTTGAGGTCAAGAAGCTCGAACTGCTGGCGGACGAGATATCGCTGGCGGAGGCATTGGAGCGCGCCGGCTCGCTACTTGAGGGCCGGGTTCGCGGCCGGATCATCGTCGACGTCAATCGATAACGCAGCGGCCGGCGCGCACTGTCCGGCAGCGTCCGCGGACACTGTCCGCGGACACCGTACGCAAAAAATAAAACAATAAAACCTACATAAACAATGGCTTATGCCGGATGGGACGCTGGCATGGCGCTTGCTTTGTCCTTCACCATGTATCGCCGTTTACTCGTGTCGGGCGCCTTGGCTTTAGCCGCCCAGGCCGCTTGCGCCAATGATTTGAAGCAGTTTTACGAACTCGCGCAGACACAGGACACCACGCTGCAAGCCGCGCATTTTCAGCGTGACGCGTTGGTTGAAGCGCGGCCCCAGGCCATCGCGCAATGGCTGCCGCAGATTTCTGCGAATGCCTCTGCCGCGCGGGAGCGAGAGGGCTTCAATGGCGGGCCGGCGCTCGGCACCGAAGCGGCCGATTGCGCGATCAGTTCCACCGCGACCACGCAACGCTGTTACGGCACGGCGCACACGTTGGGGCTCAACATGTCGCAAACGCTGTGGAGCTTCCAATCATTCAGCCAGCTCAAGGAAGCGAATTTCCAGGTGGCGGCCGCTGAGGCCAACTATCAGGGTGCCCAGGAAAGTCTCTTGCTGCGCGTGGCGCAAGCCTACTTCGGAATCCTATCCGCCGCCGATCAGCTTGCCACCAACGTTGCCGAGCGCGAAGCGTTCAGCACGCTGTTGAACCAAGCCAAGTCGCGTGAGCAGACCGGCGTCGGGCCGCGCAGCGACGTGGACCAGGCACAAGCTTTTTACGATGCGACGGAACAACCGGTCATCGATGCGCGCAATTCGCTTGACGATGCGAATCTTGCTCTCGCCCAAATCGTCGGCCAACACGTCGAGAATGTCGCTCCCCTGCGGGAGGACATTCCTTTGCTTTCGCCGGAGCCGGCGACCGCGGATGAGTGGGTAGCCTCCGCGCGGCTCGATAACTTTGATGTGCGCACCGCGCAGCTCAATATGGAAGCGGCATCGCGGGATATCTCGGTGCAGCGCGGACGGGGCTTGCCGACGTTTTCGCTGACCGGCTCTGGATCCAAGATCACGCAGGACGAGGTGCTTGGCGGTAATCAAACGCTTGATACGGTCGGTGTGTCGTTTAACTGGCCGTTGTTCTCGGGCGGCGCGATCGCATCGGCGGTGCGTCAATCGCGCGCGCTATTTCGTCAATCGCAAGCCAACTTCGAGGCGGCGAAACGCAATGCCGAGACGCAGACGCGCGCGGCCTTTCGCGGCATCGTCACCGGCATTCGGCGTATCGCCGCGGCGCGCCGCGCGGTGGACTCCGGCGAACGCGCCGTCGAGGCCATGAGGCGCAATGTTGAATTTGGCACGGGCACCGAATTCGAACTTTTGGACGCGCAAAACAACTACTACGCGGCGCGGCGCGCTTACGCCCAGGCGCGCTACGACTACCTGACCAATGTGCTCACCTTAAAACAACAGGCCGGTCGATTGACCGAGCAGGATCTTGTTGCCATCGATAACCTTCTCATCGAGAAAGCCGCATGAGCATGCGATTGCTACCCAAGGAACCCATCATGCTTCGCGATACATCCGCGCAAGATCGCGTAATCGAGCCGAAAAATCCTCTCAAGCGCTACCGCAAGCTCATCGTGGCAGGCGCCATCGCCGCTGCACTGCTCATTGCCTTGATCGTAGTCTTGATGCGCTATTCCGGCGCCGGAGTTTCCGTTGACCGCTCACGGGTGTCGATTGCGACAGTGGAGCGGGGCAATTTCATCCGCGACATTTCCGCCGACGGCCAAGTGGTGGCCGCGGTCAGTCCAACTCTCTACGCCAACGCCCTGGGCACCGTCACGCTCAAGGTACATGCCGGCGATACGGTTACCAAAGGTGAGGTACTCGCGGTGGACGACAGTCCGGACTTGACCGCAAAGCTGTCGCAGGAAGAGGCCACCTTGGCGAGTTTGCGCCTCGATTGGCAGCGCGCAACCCTCAATGCGGAGCACACGCTCTCGCAGCTGCGCGATGCCTATAATCAAGCCGAGGTCGATCAAAAGACGGCGCAGCGCGAACGCGATCGAAGCCGCAAGGCCTACGAACAGGGTTCCTACTCGGAGTTGCAGGCGCTCCGGGCAGAGGATGCCTTGGAGAAAGCCCAGTTCGCCTTCCAGCAGGCGAAAAGCACCTACGATCAACAGCCGAAGCAAAATCATTTCGATATCGACAGCAAAAAGGCGCTGCTCGATCGACAGCAATTCATGGTGAGCGACCTGCAGCGTCAGGTTGACGGCTTGAACGTAAAGTCGCCGGTCGACGGCCAGGTGGGCCAGGTACAGGTGGCCGATCGCTCCAGCGTAGCAAAGGACGCGCCATTGCTCACGGTGGTTGATCTGTCGGCGCTCGAAGTCGAGATCAAAGTCACCGAGAGCCTCGCTCGCGATTTGCGTCCCGGCATGACGGCCGACTTGGAAGGCGGCGGCCATCACTGGCAAGGCGTGGTCAGCGGCGTATCGCCGGAAGTCGTCGCCGGCCAAGTCACCGCCCGGCTGCGCTTCGGCACGGAAAAGCCGGCTGGCCTGCGGCAAAGCCAACGCCTGTCGGTTCGCATTTTCCTCGACCGGCGCGACAACGTGCTGATGGTCGATCGCGGCTCGTTTGTGGATCAGGAAGGCGGCGGTTTCGCGTACGTGGTTCACGGCAACATTGCGCAGCGCACGCCGGTAAGCCTAGGCGCCGCCAGCATTGCCAAAGTCGAGATCCTGGACGGACTTGCCGTCGGCGACCAAATCGTCATCTCCGGCACAGACGCTTTCAACGGCGCGCAGCGCGTCATCCTAAGTCACTGATTGAATAACTTAGCCCATGAGGCCACACCATGCTTAAAATGACTCACCTCTCCAAAGCGTATCGCACCGAAGTCGTCGAGACTTATGCGTTGCGGGACTTCTCGATCCATGTGCGCGAGGGCGAGTTCGTCGCGGTGACCGGACCGTCAGGATCCGGGAAAACGACTTTCTTGACCATCGCCGGGCTTCTGGAGGAGTTCAGCGGCGGCGAGTATCAGCTGGATGGCGCTAATGTGCGCGGCTTGAATGACAATCAGCGCTCGCGGCTACGCAACGAGAAAATCGGCTTTATCTTTCAAGCCTTCAATCTGATCGCCGACCTCAATGTGCAAGACAACATCGATGTACCGCTGCGCTATCGCGGCTTCAATGCCGCCGAGAGACGCCGCCGCATCCAGGAGGCATTGGGACGCGTCGGCCTGTCGGCGCGTTCACGGCACTATCCGGCGGAACTGTCTGGCGGCCAGCAACAACGCGTGGCCATCGCGCGAGCGCTCGCGGGATCCCCGCGTCTGCTGCTGGCGGATGAACCCACGGGAAATCTCGATACGCAGATGGCGCGCGGCGTTTTAGATCTGCTCGAGGAACTGCATCGCGACGGCGCGACCATCGTCATGGTGACGCACGATCCGGAATTGGCCGTGCGCGCGCAACGCGAGGTTCATATCGTGGACGGTCAAGTGGTGGATCTGGCTGCCCAGCCCCGCTTGGTCGCTACGGCGAATGCCAACACATAGGAGGCTGTCGTGTTCAACTACTATCTCGGTCTCGCGCTGCGCAGCCTCAAGCGCAACATTGTGCTCACCGCGCTGATGATTGCGGCCGTGGGCGTCGGTATCGGCGCCTCCATGACGACGCTGACGGTATTTCGCGCCATGGACAACGATCCCATCCCGCAAAAGTCGCGTCAGTTGTTTGCCGTGCAAATCGACAATTGGGGTCCTGACAGCAAAAGCATCGTGCCCGGCGATATGGAACACCTTCAGGAACAGATCAGCTATATCGACGCGATCGGGCTGATGGACGCCAAGGCGGCCCATCGGCAGGCCGCGATGTACAAAACCGGTGCCGCCCTGACGCCCGCGAATCCCGATGTGTTGCCCTTTCAAGTGCAGATCCGCGCAACTTACACGGATTTCTTTTCGATGTTCCAGACGCCTTTTCAGGCGGGCGCCCCGTGGAGCACGGATGACGACAAAAATCGCGCTGATGTCGCCGTGATCACGCAAAAGCTAAATGACAAGGTATTCGGCGGCGGCAACTCCGTTGGCAAGAGCATCAATCTCGACGGTCACGAATTCCGGGTTGTCGGTGTCCTTGGGGTTTGGGCGCCCACGCCGCAGTTTTACGATCTCAACAACGATCAGTACGGTGAGGGCGCCGAGCTCTATATTCCCTTCACCCGCGCCATCGACGGGCAAATGGGCAGTTGGGGCAACAATAACTGCAGCGGCGATCCGGGACAGCCGGGCTGGGAAGGACGCCTGCATTCCGAATGCGTCTGGATCCAGTTCTGGGCCGAGCTTCCCGCCGCGGCGGATGTCGCGGCGTATCGCGCCTTCTTGAACAACTACGCCGCGGATCAGCAGCGCTCCGGACGCTTTCACTGGCCGGCGCACACGAGGATTCGCGATGTGCGCGAATGGCTGGTGTACCGGCACGCGGTTTCGGATGAAGTTCGAATACTCGTCTTGGTTAGTTTCAGCTTTCTCCTGGTGTGTTTGCTCAATGCCATGGGTCTCATGCTGGCTAAAATCATGGGCCGCGCCGGGGACATCGGCGTGCGGCGCGCGCTGGGCGCCAGCCGCAGGGCGATTTTCGGCCAGTGCCTGATCGAGGCTGGTGTCGTCGGATTTGCGGGAGGCCTGTTGGGACTGGCATTGACGGCGCTGGGTCTCATGGGTCTGCGTTCGTTATTGTCGGAAGAAGCCAGCCGTCTCACCCACTTCAGCCCCGCGGACATCAGCATCGCGATCGTTCTCGCCGTGTTGGCAACCACGCTGGCCGGCCTGTATCCCACCTGGCGCGCAGCACAAGTTCAACCGGCCTGGCAACTCAAAGCTCAGTAGGAGGCACCATGCAATTTCGTCCCATCCTTTCAGCCATGCGCCGTAACAAGGTCGGGGCCATTCTGATTGCCGTGCAAATGGCGATCACGCTGGCGATACTCTGCAATGCCCTGTTCATCATCCAACAGCGGGTTGCCTTGAGTGAACGGCCGACCGGTGTTGACGACGAAGCCAATGTCGTGGTGCTCGACAATCAGTGGGTCGGCAATCCGCCGGATCAGGCTGCGCGTCAGGAGGGGGACCTGGCGGCGCTGCGATCCTTGCCGGGCGTTCAAGACGCATTTGCCACCAATTCGGTTCCCTTGACCGACAGCGGCTCGACCGAGGGCATCAGCCTGCATCCGGATCAGAAGACCGCCTCGGCACGGGCTGCCTTGTACTTCGGCGACGAACATGCCATTGCTTCACTCGGACTGAAATTGATCGCAGGCCGCAATTTCAATGCGGATGAAGTCACGGAAAAGGTTGGCTACACCGACCTCAAGTCGCCGGCTGCCATCATCATCACCAAAGGACTGGCCGACAAGTTGTTTCCCAATGCGAATGCAGTGGGCCAGAGCATCTACGACGATTTTTCGAAGGGCCAAGTGCCCATCATCGGGGTGATCGATCGATTGCAGGTGCCGTGGGTATCGGCGGGCGGGTGGGGCAGCACCTTCAACGATAGTTCATTCATTGTGCCCTTTCACATCGTGATCCCGTTTCCGGTTCTGTACGTCATTCATACGCAGCCTGGCCAGGCGGCGGCGGTGATTCAGGCGGCGCCGAAGAAGCTTTTTGACATCAGCAGAGCGCGGGTCATTGGCAAGACCCGCCCCATGACGGCGTTGCGCACAGAGATTTACAAGGACGACAAAGGCTTGGTGGTAATTCTAGGGATTGTTTGTGTGGCGCTGTTGGCCGTCACCGCATTTGGAATCGTTGGACTGACCAGTTATTGGGTGGCGCAACGCCGGCGTCAGATCGGAATCCGGCGCGCGCTCGGCGCAACGCGTAATGCCATCATCCAATATTTCCAGACCGAGAATCTCTTGATCGCCGGCGCGGGCGCGGCAATAGGCATTGCCTTGGCGGTGTCGCTGAACCTCTGGATGGTGAGTGCCTTTGCCATGCAGCGTTTGAACACCGGATACGCATTGATCGGGGCGGTGGTGGTGATGTTGCTCGGACAAGCCGCTGTGCTGTGGCCGGCCTTAAAGGCTGCATCCATTCCGCCTGCGTTGGCGACGCGCGCCGCTTAAATCGACGGCGCGTACTCAATATGTTTCGCTACTATTTTCGACTCGGAATTCGCAGCCTGCGGCGCAACATGGTACTGACGGCGCTGATGATTGCGGCCATTGCCGTCGGCATCGGCGCTTGCATGACGGCTCTCACCGTATTTCGCGCCATGTCGGGAGACCCGATACCGCAGAAATCCAGCCAGCTGTACACGCCGCAGATCGATAACTGGTCGCCGGAAAGACCTCCGGGCGATTCCCCCGACCATCTGAATGCGCTTCTCAGCTATATCGACGTTACGGCCTTCATGCAGGCGCCTGGGGCAAAACATCAAGCCGCCATGTTCGCGACCCTGCTTTCCGTGCGCCCCAACGATCCGCAGCAAAAACCGTTCAAAGCCAATGTTAGAACAACCTACACCGACTTCTTCCCCATGTTCGACGCGCCTTTTAAGTACGGGCGCCCCTGGAGTGCAACGGAAGATAAAAACCACAGCGCGGTGGTGGTGCTGACGAGCGATATGAACAATCGCCTGTTCGGCGGCCAAAATAGCGTCGGCAAAATAGTTCGCTTGGACAGCGAGCCCTATACGGTGACCGGCGTGCTGGATGACTGGCAAGTCCTGCCGCGGTTTTATGATTTGCAGGTGCAGCCGTTCGGCAGAAGCGATGAGATTTTCATGCCCTTTACGCGCGCAGTCGACAAGCAGATGAAAGTCTTGGGCAGCATTCAATGCAACGGCGACGGGGGAACGGCCTTCGAGACACTATTGCGGTCCGAATGCATTTGGCTGCAGTTCTGGGTGGAATTGCCCACCGCCGCCGACGCCGCTAAATACCGGGCCTTTCTCAATAACTATGCGGCTGAACAGCAACGATTGGGGCGATTTCATTGGCCGCCGCATACCCAATTGCGCAACGTGACCGAGTGGCTGCGCTACCGGCACGTCGTCCCCAATGAGGTGCGCATCCTGATTCTGGTGTCATTCGGATTTCTGTTGGTATGCCTGATGAACGCCATGGGGCTGATGCTGGCGAAAATCATGGGCCGCGCGGGCGATATCGGCGTGCGACGCGCGCTAGGCGCCAGCCGTGCCGCGATCTTCGCACAGTGCCTGATCGAGACCGGCGTGGTCGGGCTCGCCGGCGGAATATTGGGTCTGGCATTGACGGCGCTCGGACTGATGGCAGCGCGCTCGCTTTTGAGCAAAAACTTTGTCGCGCTGGCGCACCTCGACTGGACCGATACGACCATTGCGGTGCTTCTCGCGGTGGGCGCAACTCTGGTGGCCGGATTGTATCCGACGTGGCGGGCCGCACATGTGCAACCTGCCTGGCAGCTCAAAGCTCAGTAGGGAGAAAATCAAATGGAACTGCGTCCGATTCTCTCGGCGATGCGCCGCAATAAATTCGGCGCTTTGCTCATCGCCACGCAGATGGCGGTGACGCTGGCCTTTCTCGCGAATGCCATTACGCTGGTCGAGCAGCGCACCGCATGGAGCGGCCGTCCCTCCGGTATCGATGAGAAGGACATCTTTGTCGTCACAACCGAGAGTGTCGATCATCAGAGCGATAGCGCCGCACGCGAGGCGGCGGATGTCGAAGCGTTGCGCGCTCTGCCGGGCGTGGTCGACGCCTACACCACGAACATGTATCCCATGCAAGGCGGCGGCTGGATCGACACTGTCACCTTGACTCCGGATCAAAAGACCCCAAGCGCGGTCACGGCGAACTACATGGGGGATGAGCACGCCTTGAACACCATGGGTGTCAAGCTCATCGCCGGACGCAATTATACCGCGGCCGAAATCGAGACCAAGAGGCCGCCGAATGATCCGCCATACAGTGGTCTCATTGTCAGCAAGGCCCTGGCCGAGAAAGTCTTCCCCAACGAGAACGCGCTCGGCAAGATGATTATTTTCGACAGCGATAAACCCGCGCCGATCATCGGCATCATCGATCGGCTGCAGGGTCCGATGACGGTTGCCACCGGTTTGTTCGCCCCATTCGAAGAGTATTCGGTGCTCGCTCCCTATCATCTGATTGGCGAAACCAACGACTACATGGTTCGCGTGCAGCCGGGGCAGCTCAATGCGGTCATGAAAGCGGCCGAGAGCAAACTGTACACGCTGGATGAGAATCGCATATTGCACTGCAAATCCATGCAGCAAGTGCGCGCCGATGCCTATCGCGGCGATCACGGTCTCATTGTTTTGCTGACGTGCATCTGCGTCGCGCTTCTCGTCGTGACGGCATTCGGAATCATCGGTCTGACGAGTTACTGGGTGGCGCAGCGCCGGCAACAAATCGGCATCCGGCGCGCCCTGGGGGCCACGCGGCAGGCCATTGTGCGTTATTTTCAAACCGAGAATTTCATGATCGCCGCGGCCGGTGCCGCGGTCGGCATTGCTTTTGCCATCGCCTTGAACTTATGGATGGTGCGCAGCTTCGAAATGGTGCGCATGGACAACAGCCGCGCCATCATCGGCGCCGTCGTCATTCTGCTGCTCGGCCAATTCGCGGTACTGTGGCCGGCGTTGCGCGCGGCTTCCATTCCCCCCGCATTGGCGACGCGCGGGGGATGACCGGCGGGGTGTGATTCTGCGCCGCACCCGTTAACATGTCGCATGCGTACGGTACTCGTAGTTGATGACAATCCGGCGGTCGCCCAGGCGCTGTCGCTGCTGTTCGGCTTGCATGACATCCGTACGCTGACCGCCTTCACGCCGCAGAAAGGGCTCGCCATGCTGGCGCACGAGCGCGTTGATCTAGTCATCGCCGACATGAACTTCAGCGCCGATACGACCTCGGGGGAAGAGGGTGCGGCGCTGTTTCGCGCGCTGCGCACTCAGCAGCCTGATTTGCCCGTGGTACTGCTGACGGCGTGGACCCATCTGGAATCGGCGGTGCAGCTGGTCAAAGCGGGCGCTGCGGATTACATCGGCAAGCCCTGGGACAATGACAAGCTGCTGGCGACGGTCGAGAATTTGCTGGAGCTGGCGGAGACGACGCGCGAGCGTCAGCGATTGCAGGAAGAGCAACGCCGTCGACGCGAGCGTTTGGCGGAGCAATACGATCTTTGCGGCATTGTATTCGCCTCGGACGCGATGGAGCGGGTGGTAGAGCTCGCCTGCCGCGTCGCGCGCGCCGATGTTCGCGTGCTCATCAGCGGCCCGAACGGCGCGGGCAAGGAGCGCATCGCGCAGATCGTGCATGCGAATTCTCCGCTGCACGCTGGTCCCTTTGTCGCCGTCAATTGCGGCGCCATCCCGGCCGAATTGATCGAGGCGGAATTGTTCGGCGCCGAGGCGGGCGCCTATACTGGGGCCACGCGCCAGCGCACGGGCCGCTTCGAGGCGGCGAACGGCGGGACCTTGTTCCTGGACGAGATCGGCGACTTGCCGCTCGCCGGACAAGTCAAGCTGCTGCGGGTGCTCGAGACCGGTCAG
>Ga0302326_10020032_pt1 | contig 13787 bp, 12 predicted proteins | sample Palsa_T0_3_FD_202264 | JGI IMG/M metagenome (GOLD analysis project Ga0302326, IMG submission 202264) | Peat permafrost microbial communities from Stordalen Mire near Abisko, Sweden - Palsa_T0_3 | ecosystem: Environmental > Terrestrial > Soil > Palsa > Peat permafrost | place: Sweden: Abisko... | reverse complement strand
CACCGACGGTTCGTTCTCCGCCGATTGTGGCAAGCCCCACAATCCGCCCGGCGGGCCTCCTTCGGGGCCGGGGGATGCTTGGGGAACCTTTGGGGGGCCGGGAAAGGTCTGCGCTCCCATTCCGGAACCCTCCACCTGGGCAATGATGATAGCGGGCGTAGCGTTACTGGGGACCATACAGTTGCGCCGCCGCAGCGCCAAGGTGGTTGATGAACCGATGGCAGCCGACAGCGCCCTAGCTTAGATAGCCGCGCTCTAGGTTCCTCCGAGCGATTCATGGCAGCGGGCGTGCAGCCCGCTGCAATTCTATTGGTTCGAAGCGTTGCTGACGATCGAGGTTCTTGTTTAGGCTGTTGAATGTAGCGGGCGGCGGCTTGAGAGCGTCACGCAGCAAATAGGGCCTTGATCATCGGCATTATTAGGCACGATGGTGCTGTCCGCTCAAACTGTTCTTGCATCGTAAAACGTTAACGTTGATGCATTACAAGATCGTTGGATTTTCGAGCATAGCTGCCGCGCTGGCCCTTGTAACTTCGGGTCGCGGTGGGGTTCCAATATCCTCAAACAAAGTTCCCGCCGGCGCCCACACCGTTCCTGCTGTTGCGGCTGCGGTGGGCTACAACACGGTCACCTTCGGCCCCGATCCGGCGCTGGGTACCAATCTGTTTCCATGGCAATTCTTGAGCCCTGGCCCACAGCCCGCCGGCTATGCTTCCCAGAACGCCGATGGCAGTCTTGCAGTCTCGGGCAAAGCAAATAATCATTACGGGGCCTCCGTGAGCGCCGTGCGGAAAATAAGCGGCGACCATGGCTGGTCCGGCTTGGCATTCGGCGGCGGGGCGTACTTTGAGGCCGTGCTGTCGTTCACCGGGCAGACGGACTACTATTATCCGAACGGTGGCCCCGCGTTCTGGCTGAAGGACGTCGAGCAATTCTCTCAAGGCGCGTACGCCGTGGGCTGGCCTTCGGGGTCTACCCCCGCGTGGAGTGCTTCCACCAGGTACGCAGCCGGTGACATGGTGGGCTATAACGGTCAGATCTGGCTCAGCATAAATTCAGGCAATGTTAATAACCCACCGCCCTCATCCGGTTCGGGGGCCAACGCTTATTGGACGGGGTATAACGACTTCTTTGAAATTGACGTCATAGAATACGACTCTGCCAATGCCAAGTTCCCAGACACCTATCAGGTCAATTTCGGCAACTGGCACGGCAGCCCTGTCACAGGGAGTGGTCCAAGCCAGCACTGGCCCGAAGCGGTCCCCGGAGCGATTGGCTCTATCTCCGTTCCCAGCGGCACGGATTTCTCGAAGCCCCACAAGTACGGCTTTCTATGGGTGCCGGCCACCGGCAGCGGACAGACCACCTTCACCCAGGGCTATGCCAAAGCCTACTTCGACGGCGTACAGGTCGGGCAGACGGGCTATTGGAACTATTACGATCCGAATCAGCCGGAGAATTATCCAGCCCCGCCACCGGTCATCGGCACCACCTGCCTGTCAGGAATGGATTGGAGACATCTGGTTCCGATCCTGGGAACCGAACCACAGCACCCCATGACCGTGTATTCGCTTACCGTGTGGCAAGCCTCCGGCGCTGATAACATTACACAATGAGCTCCAGTAGGTAATCGGCAGCCTCTGTCCAACGCGTAGCGACGGACGGCTTCGCCGGCTGCGTCACCGACTCGAATTCGCAATTGACGTGCCTGATTGAGACCGCGCGACAATCGATATTCGTTAATCCGCCACCAAGACTTTCAGATGCGCGCGCGTGCGTTACTGCATCACCTAGGCGTGTCCCCGCAGCCTTCAGGTGCGACATTAAGGGTCGTTTGAACATCGAAGTACGAAGTACATAGGCTAGAATAACGGCGACAGCATGCCGGTCCGGCCCCTGCTGTTAGTCACTGATTTGGAACCGAAAGTAGCTCAACATCCCTATTGCCGTAAGGACGAGGAGAATTTGACACAATGGATGAACCGGAGATCTATACCCGACTGACAAAGGTATTCCGTGATGTTTTTGGCGAAGATTCCATACAAGTGACTCCCGAGCTATCGGCCGACGACGTAGACGATTGGGATAGCCTCGCACACATTCGCCTGCTACTTACTGTCGAGAAGGCATTTAAAATCAAGTTCTCCACCTCTGAAGTCGGCAAACTTCAAAATGTCGGAGACCTGGTGACATTGATCAAAGCGCGAACTTAATTGAGGGCATCAGCCAGTTGAAGCCACGCCTGACTCGTGCGACTCACAGGCGGTAGGCCTGCCAATGAACTCACTGTATTCGGAATTACAATGGTTGCCGCGGCCACCGCAAGAATTTTCTCGGATGCTGAAGGCTCTGGTGAATTCTTCAGGTCCGTTGGGCCGCGAACTGCAGTCGCTGGCGTTGCACGCCCTGGACCTGAACCAGTTGACGAACTTGGCCAAGGCGATAGGTAGAGCGCGCTCGGATGACAGATCGCTCGATCCATTAACACCGTTCCGATTGGCAGTCCTCAGCAACTCGACCCTCGATTTGATCGTCCCAGCGCTGGTGGCAAGTGCCGCGCGGCATGGCATCGCGCTTGAAGTCGTACATCCTTCGTTCGAACAGGTCGCACAGGAGGCCCTGACTCCGGACTCTTTGGTCAACACATCGAAACCGGATGGGGTACTGCTTGCTTTGGATTATCGTGCGCTGCCATTGAAACACTCGTTGGCGGACGCGGAGGCGTCGGCCGCCACGGTGCAAGGCGCAATCGGGTACTTGCAGGCGCTTCGTGACGGCATCAAGACCTATTCGAGTGCCGTTTGCATCTTTCAAACCTTTGCTCCGCCTGTGGAAACGCTGTTTGGTAGTCTCGATAGGGCAGTACCTGGAACGCTGAGAAGCATTGTTGGCAGCATCAATCGAGAGTTGACCGGCTATTTATTTGCCTCAGGCGATGTGCTGCTGGATGTAGCCGGTCTGGCAGAAACAGTAGGCCTCGCCGACTGGCACGATCCGCGCATGTGGAACATGGCCAAATTCTCCTTCGCTGAGGAACTGGTGCCACTTTACGCTGATCACGTTGCGCGGATGATTGCAGCCATCCGCGGCAAGAGCAGAAAGGTACTGATTCTCGACCTCGATAACACTGTTTGGGGTGGGGTGATCGGCGACGATGGGTTGGAGGGCATCAAAGTCGCACAGGGCGACGCCACGGGCGAAGCGCATTTGGCGGTGCAGCGTCTTGCGCTGGACCTGCGTGACAGAGGAATCGTACTGGCGGTGTCGTCAAAGAACACTGACGAAGTCGCGCGTCTACCTTTCGAGCAGCATCCGGAAATGCTGTTGAAGTTGGAACATATTGCAGTCTTTCAGGCTAACTGGAACGACAAGGCAACCAACGTCCAGGCTATCGCTGATGAGTTGTCGCTTGGCTTGGACGCCATGGTATTTCTCGACGATAATCCGGTGGAGCGGGGCCTGGTACGAAGGCTCCTTCCCCAAGTGGCTGTGCCGGAGCTACCGGACGAGCCGGCGTACTACGCGAGGACGCTCACGGCCGGCGGGTACTTTGAGGCGGTAGCCTTTGCTACAGAGGACCTCAAGCGCGCAGTCTACTACCAGGACAACGCCAAGCGCGCGACTCTGCAAAGGCAGATTGGCGGGGTCGATGCATACCTGGCATCCCTGGGAATGACCATCACCTTTCAGCCGTTTGACGCGACTGGCCGGGCACGCATAGTCCAACTCATTAACAAATCCAACCAGTACAACCTGACGACACGGCGATACACCGATCCGGAAGTGACGGCTGCGGAAAACGACCCGGAAGTCCTTACCCTACAGGTCCGGCTCGCGGATATCTTTGGCGATAACGGCATGATTTGCGTGGTCATCTGCCGGCCTGGCAACGTCGGAGTATGGAGCATCGACACCTGGCTGATGAGTTGCAGAGTGCTTGGACGGAAGGTGGAGCATATGGTGCTGCGCGAGATATTGCAGCACGCCCGTGCAGCCGGCATCCACACACTCGCCGGCACCTACCGACCAACGGACCGCAACAAGCTGGCCGCTGACCACTACGCCAAGCTCGGATTCACGCAAGTGGAAGAAGAGGCGTCCAGAACGACGCACTGGGAACTGCTTGTCGCGACAGCAGACCCGGAGAGTGCGCCGATGAGCGTTGTGTCGCTCGGCTTTGCGGCAAGTGGGACATCGCTCGTGTGACCCGATCCGGCGCCGGCGACTCTGGGAACAGGAAGGAACCGGCAGTGCCGCGGCGCGACTGGATTCTGCTGCCCGCACTGAGCCTGCTGACGATCTGTCTCATGTTCGTTTCCACGGAGCTGATTGCGCGATGGATTTTCCCCACGTTGCCGACGGTAGGGGAAGACTGCATGGTATTCGATGACCCATCGACTGGCTCGCGCGGAATTCCCAACTCCGAGTGCTCGGAGAAACTTCCCGACGGTGAACTCACTGAATACAGCTTCAATAGTTGCGGACACCGCGCCGGTATGGAGTGCGGAGTCAAGACGCCCGGCGCTTATAGGATTGTGATGCTGGGCTCATCAATCGCAACGGGAATGCGCGTCCCAAGAGACGAGACCTTCGCCGCGTTGCTGCCCGTGGAGCTGTCGCAGCGGACCGGACGCAAGGTTGAACTCTACAATGAAGGCATGCCTTGGCGGCCGCCGAGCGTTATCGCTTTGCATTTCGATGAGGTCCTGGCGGCCAAGCCAGACATGGTTCTCTGGGTGCTCTCACCACGGGACATCTGGAACGAGTCTCATCCCCAATCGTTGCCGGTTCCAGACTCGAAAGCGTCCGCACCGGGCAGCACGGCAGGCTTGGTGCTGGCGGCGCCGTATCGCGTCATGGTTGCGTTCGCCCAGAGATCGGTTCCGGATGTGGTACGCAATCTATGGGATCGGAAGAAAACGGGGTTTCTGCTACGGCACTATCTGTATGAGAGTCAGAGTCAGTACGTCAAGTCCTACCTGATGCGGGATCGCGATGTGGAGTACCTGAAGGTCGAGCCGAGCGAAGAATGGCAAACACGCCTGCAGCAGCTCGACGGCATTACGACGGAACTTGAGGCCCAGGCGCGGGTTGCTGACGTTCCATTGGTAGTTTTGCTGGTGCCGGAACGAGCTCAGGCGGCCATGATCTCCATGGGAGATTGGCCGACCCGCTTCGATCCTTACAAGCTGGACAATGAATTGCGCTCCATGATCATAACGCATGGTGGAACCTATATCGACATCCTGCCGGCGCTGCGCCATATTCTCAACCCCGAGAAGGGCTACTTCTCGGTCGATGGACATCCCAATGCTCAGGGTCACGCGATGATCTCCAGGCTACTGGCCACGGAGCTCACAAGTGGCGCTGTGCCTGCGCTGAAAGTTGCCACCCAGTCCCAGGCTGCATCCGGCCAAGGCAGGTAGACCTGGATAGCGCTTCCTTCCAGTTTGTACTCTTCGGCCTCGCCGTAGCCATCGTCTCGAACATCGGCCGCTCGTGCCTCTGGCGATCGATGGTGCTGCTGTGGGCGAGCATTGTCTTTATAGGTCTATTGGCGAAAGACCTGATCGTCATCTTGCCGTTGGCTGGATTTTTGTTGTTGGGATACACCGGCTTTTTGCTGCTGGAGCGCGGTTACCGCCGATCTTTGGTCTGGAGCATTCTGGCGGTGATCTTCGCCTATATATGGCTGAAGAAGTACACGTTTTTGCCCGCGGGCATTTTTTTGCATTGCCCCTATTTCACGCTGGGGCTGTCCTATATTTTCTTTCGCGTGCTGCATCTGTTGATCGAAACAGGTGACGACGGCCACCAGAAGCCGCGTGTCGGCCCCGTGGCTTACCTGCTCTACATGCTCAATTTCACTACCTTCATTTCCGGTCCCATTCAACGCTATGACGAGTTCGCCCGCGACCAGTTTGCGGATGAACCGATCCCGCTGGGACCGCGCATGGTCGCGCTGCAATTCGAACGCATCATTCGCGGTTTCTTCAAGGTCAACGTGCTTGCGACGCTACTACACGCGGTGCAGGACGACGCACTTTCACAGATGTACCAACCTTTGCCGCTATCGCTAAAGCTCTTTGCCGCGTTGCGGTTGGCCATCGTGTACCCGTTCTTTCTGTATTCGAATTTTTCGGGTTATATCGACATCGTGATTGCAATGGCGCGACTGATGCGGCTGCGCCTGCCGGAAAACTTCGATCGACCATTTTCTGCTTCATCGGTGTTGGAGTTCTGGAACCGGTGGCATATGACGCTTTCCAACTGGCTCAAGACATACGTCTACAATCCGCTATTGCTGCTACTGATGCGGCGAATCTCGTCGGTGGCCATGCAGCCGTTTCTGGGTGTTTTCGGCTTTTTTGTGACCTTCTTCCTAGTCGGTGTCTGGCATGGGCGCACTTCTGAGTTTGTTTTCTTCGGAGTGCTAACAGGCGGCGGGATGTCGACCAATAAGCTGTGGCAGTTGGCTCTGACTCGCGCCCTAGGCCGCAAGGGCTACAAGGCACTGGCCGGCAATCCAACCTATATCGCCGCTGGCCGCGGGCTGAACTTCGCCTGGTTTGCGTTCACGCTTTTCTGGTTCTGGAGTAACTGGAGCCAGATTGATAGGCTCTTTGCTGCACTGGACGCGACGCAATGGATTGGAATCTGGCTGGCGATCTGGCTTGTCGCTACCGCGGCACTGGGGTCATGGGAATGGTTGCGGTTCGTTCTGCTGTCGCTCAGGACCTCTGACGGACCGTTGCTCGCCAGCCGCTACCTCCGAGTTGTGTTCGCCACGGCGCTCGGCGTGGCTGGATTGGTGATAACCGTTTTGCTTAACCAGCCTGCCCCGGGTATCGTATATAAGGCATTCTAATTCTAATTCGATGTGCTTATTTATGCCTGCACCAGTTCGACCAGCAGACCTATCTCGGTCATGAGCCAAGCAATTTCTCGCATTCCGAATGCTACAGCCGGAACGGGGCCGCTAAGCAAGAGAGAGCCTTGATCCGTTAGATGGCGGATGGCGGCGTTAATATCACGCACCTGATAGCAGACATGATAGATGCCTCCACCTTTTTTGAGCGTGCGATCTATCGGGGAGTTTGGTCCGAGAGGGGCAACGAGTTCCATGACTGGATCGCCTTCCCCGCGACTAAGAAAACACACCGATACGTTCTGAACGGGATCGTCGAAGGGGCCCGAAATCAATTCGTAGCCCAACAGGCGCTTGCATATTGGAATTGCCTGGGATAAGTCGCGCACTGCGATTCCCGCATGATGAAAGGTCATCTTTTCCATCGGCGATCTTTATCGGTCAGTTTCAGACGCCCAGCCACAAACACACTCGGTGTGATTCTCGTAGGTACCGGGAAAAAAAGCCATCCGTGAGGATGCCTAGCACGATGAATCCACCCCATATTCCAGCGTGCGCATCGGAGTCCTAACATACCGATATCGGTTTTGAAGCTGCAGTCACAGCGAGCAACGTGCTCCTGACCCAGCTCATCGGCTGGGTGGAACGCACTCGGTGGGATCTGCTTGGCCGATCGCACGATATCGGCGAACCACACGGAGATCTAATATGAATCGATGTGAGCGACGTGCACACCATTTTTAAGCTTGCTTGCGCGTGTTAGCCCGGAACTTACGGCGTCGTTCAGAGGCGTCGCCGGGCTCACCGAGGACGTCGCAAATCAAATTGCAATCACGAACGGCAATGATCTAAATCCTGGGCACCCGTTCACTAGTATCGCCGGCGAATCTTTTTCCAGCGGGGAATCTCCGTCGTCCCGCTGCGGGAATGTCCTTCGCTCCACCTGGCGCTGCGTAAGCGTCCGAGGTAGGCAAAAGGCGCTGTGGTCGAGCGCACGAGCCAGCGTTTCATCGAAGCGCAGGAGCGAGCGCATCAGATTCTCATCGTTTTGCCGCCTCAGGACGACGCGGGTGTGTTGACCGTCGTGCGCAATGGCGGCGCGACCGATCTGATGGGCGGCGCCGAAGATGTTATATGTCCGCCATCGCATTGCCACAGAAACGTTCAAGCCGCGAAAACCGATCAGCCACTTCGTTGCCAATAGACACATTTTGAATCGACCTGGATCATTGGCTCCTCTATACCGCACTTTTGACGGAAATCGTCGACTGCCTTCCGGCAGTAAGTCCAAGAATCCTCGCCGTAATCGTCAATGATAGCGTAGCCACCAACGGACAGCTTGTCGTAGAGATTGGTCAGGGCGTCCATCGTCGATTCGTAATAGTCACCGTCCAGGCGCATGATCGCGAGTGTTCCAATTGGCGCGGTCGGCAACGTGTCTTTGAACCACCCTTTTAGAAATCTGACTTGATCATCTAGCATGCCATAAGCTGCGAAGTTCGACTGCACTTCGTTAAGGTCGGCAGCGAAGTGGTTGTAGTGCTTTGTCATGACAACACCTTGGTGGGTCCTGGCCTCGACTGGAAACTTGTCGGCATCAGGCTCGGGTAGACCCTCGAAAGAGTCGGCGACCCAGACGATCCTATCCGTAACCCCAAGCGCCTTGAGCATGGCCCGCATGAAGATGGTCGCTCCGCCGCGCCAAACGCCTGTTTCGATCAGGTTACCCGGTACGTTGGCAGCCACCACGTCGCCGATGCAAGATTGCAGGTTGTCGAACCGTGCCAGCGGGAGCATAGAAACGGTTGGGCCTTTGATGTAATGCTCGATAAAGTTGAGCACAAATGCCGCCTCACTCTCCTTGTCTCCGTTTGGTTCCGCGACATGAAGCGTGTTAGTCAGGGATTTCTTCAGCAGATCGAGGTAGAGGCCGACTGCATTCCCGTCATTCCATTTGGCGGTCACCGGATTTCCTCGAACCTGTCAGAGTCCATTCGAATTTTCCCTCTTCAGTAATCACTCATACGAAAGATCGGCCCAGTTTTTTTTGCCAATGACCTTTGCACTCGCGTCCCTACACCAAAAAGCGCGTCATTTGCGCGACATTCCTTCTGTACCAATCACGCGCCACCCCCGGCTCCAGCACGACGCGCCTATCATCGGCGAAATGCACGTTCTTTGATGGCAAGTCGCGCCGATAAAGATCGCGGAACTGATTTACGATCAGCAACCGATAATAGCAGGCGCAGTGGAAATCGCCGCTGTAAGTCGGTAACCGGTAACTGGAGGGCGCTGCTAGGGTTGGCTGCGGTGCTCCTTGAATCATTCGCCCGCCAGCACCTTTGCCACGCTTTCCATATCTTGCGATATCGACGTGATCGATCGTGCGGCGAAGGCGCAGAAGCAATGCCCGAACGTCGTACTGGTGCGGGCCCGTTGCGCGGCCCAATCTGTCATTGAGCGCTATAGGATTGCGCAGCCTACATCCCGACTGGGGCAGTTCGGGTGGAATGGGGGCGGGTCGCCAGATGTCTGCCATTGATGACGTGCCGTTAAACTGGAAGAGCGACATTACGGACCACAGTGGAAGTAACTGATTCCTTTAGAGCCGCATTCAACTCTTGGTCCGTTCGGAGCTGCAATATGTCAAGCGGACCCCTGCTTGAGTTGCGGGAACTTAAGTCTTGCCCCGGAAACGTGACGAGTTTCGCCAGCCCTGGTTACATTCAAGTTGACACCGCCCTGAATGCGGAGACACTCAGTGTCAAGGGAAAATCACGCGCGCGAGGTCTGACTTGTCTGTTAAGGTTTGTTGCTATCCAGCTGTTGGCACGGTGATTTAACCGATCTAGCGCCGCTTCTGTGGCAGCGACACGCCGATGATCGAACCGAATCAAATCCGACCACTTGGAAGCCGCACGCGAAGGAGTGAGCCATCGGATCACCTCGATAAGCGCGGCCTGGACTTCTGGATGGGGTACCTCGCGGGAGCGCCGGCGCTGCTGGAGCTGCCGACCGACCGGCCGCGTCCGGCGGTGCCTGGCTTTGCGGGGAGTGTGACCGTCGCTCTGACAGAGGAGCTGACGGCAGGGCTGCGGGGATTGAGCCAGCGCCATAACGTCACGCTGTTCACGACGCTGTTGGCAGGATGGTCTGCCTTGCTCTGCCGGTCCAGCGGGCACACCGACATGGTGATCGGCGCGCCCGTCCTAAACCGCCGGCGCAGCGAGCTCGACATGCTCGCCCTGCGCGTGCGGTTGGAGGGCGATCCGACCGTCGGCGAACTGCTCGCCCGGATCAAGGCCAGCACCGTGGAGGCTTACGCCCATCAGGACATTCTCTTTGCGCAGGTGGTCGAAGCGCTCCAGCTCCCGCGTGAGCTCAATCACCACCCGATCTTCCAAGTCATGCTCGCGCTGGACAAAGGGCCGGAAGATCGGGCGCCGCGCGTTCTGGGTCGCAAGACCAGTGATGCGGAAGCACCGCAGAGCACCTTGCTGTTCGATCTGACTCTCTCGCTCACCGATGCCGGGGAGAGGATCGAGGGAGCACTCGAGTACGCCAGCGACTTATTCGACCTCTCTAGTATAGAACGCATGGCAGGGCACTTGAGGATCTTGCTCGAGTGCATGGTGGCTGACGATCAGCAGCGCATCAGCGATCTGAATCTGCTCTCCCTTGCAGAGCGTCAGCAACTGCTCGTGGGCTGGAACGCGACCGCAGCAGAGTTCCCGACCGGTACGTTGCCTGTGATGCTGGCCGCCCAGGTGAGGCGCACGCCGCTCGCAGAAGCGGTTGTGGACGGCACGCGCGTCCTAAGCTACGCCGAGCTAGATCGCGCTGCGGACAGCTTGGCTGCTGCCCTGCAGCGGCTGGGTGTCGGAGCCGGGACGGTCGTCGGCGTAGCGCGGTACCGCTCGCTTGAAACGGTCGTAGCAGCCTGGGGTATTCTCAAGGCCGGCGGGGTCTATCTACCGCTTGATCCCGCCTTCCCAGCACATCGCCTGGCCTACATGCTGCGCGATGCTGGGGCGCGTCTGGTCATCACCGACCAGAGCCTCGCATCCCGTCTTCCCAATGAGATTGCGCAGTGGCGGCTGGAGCAAACCCCTCCTTCGGGCATACCGGTCACAGCACACATTACCCCCGAGCACCTCGCCTACATCGTTTATACCTCCGGTTCGACCGGCGAGCCCAAGGGCGTGGCGGTCAGCCATCGAAGTGCCGTCAACCTCGCTTTCGCCCGTACCCACGGGCACGACCCGATCGGCCCGGGCGATCGGGTCCTCGCCGCGATCTCGGTGGGCTTCGACGTGTCCATCGGCCAGCTGCTGCTGCCCCTACTGTCCGGCGCCTGCGTGGTCATCGCGCCGGAACTGCGCACGCTTTCGGCCGACGCCTTCTGGGACCTGCTGGTCAACCATCGCGTGAGTCATGTCAACTCCGTGCCCTCCTTCTTCGACAGCGTGCTCGATGCTGCTGCCCAGCGGCCGGGTCTGCATCTCAAGCGCCTGATGCTGGGCGGCGAAGCGCTCTCGGGCGCGCTGTGCCGGCGCCTGCGCGCCGCTCTGCCCGACACCGAGCTCATCAACATGTACGGCCCGACCGAGGCTTGCATCGATGCGACTGCCTACCCGGTACCGGATGCGATCGATGAGAGCCTGGCAGTCATGCCGATCGGACGGCCACTGGCGAACTACCGAGCCTATGTCCTCAATGCCCGGCTATATCCGCAGCCCGTCGGCGTGGTCGGAGAGCTGTTCCTAGGCGGTGCGGGCCTTGCGCGCGGCTACGTGGGACGACCGGAATTGACTGCTGAGCGCTTCGTAGCCGATCCGTTTGGGGCGCCAGGAGAGCGTCTGTATCGCACGGGAGATCGCGCGCTCTGGCGCGCGGACGGCATCCTGGTGTTTCTGGGTCGCGGCGACGAACAACTCAAGATCCGCGGCTTTCGCGTCGAGCCCGGGGAGATCGAGGCCGCCCTGCGCACTCATCCGAACGTCGCGCAGGCCGCCGTCGTGCTACGCAACGATCCCCCGGCGCCGGCGATGCTGGTCGCCTATGTCGTCCATCGCGGCCCCCGCCTTGCGATCTCGCAGTTGCGCGAGCATCTCGCCGCGCGCCTGCCCGATCACATGATTCCCACCGCTATCGTGTCGCTCGACGCGCTACCGCTGAACACTAACGGCAAGCTGGACCGCAAGGCGCTCCCGGCGCCGGATCAGAGCTCGCTGGCCATGCAACAGTACGAGGCGCCGGTGGGTGAGTTGGAAGGCGCGATCGCGAGCATCTGGCAGGGGCTGCTAGGCCTACCGCGTGTTGGTCGTCACGACAATTTCTTCGATCTCGGTGGCGATTCGCAGCTGGTCTTACGGTTTTTAGCGACCCTCAAAGCGCAATTCGATCGACCGATCGCAGTAGCCTGGGTGTTTCAGGCGCCGACACCGGCACAGCTTGCGACTTTGATGAGCCAGCGCCGCACCGAGCACGCCTGGAAACATCTGGTTGCACTGAACGACGGCGGCAATCGCCGGCCACTGTTCTGCCTGAACGGCTTCGACGGGGATGCGCACGACTATCTCAACATTGCGCGATATCTCGATCCATCGGTACCGCTGTATGGGCTGGAGGTCAGCTCGGAAGCCGTTGATGAAAAATTCCATGAGGCGCTCGACACGCGCATGGATTCGTATCTGCGCGAGATGCGCCTCGTTCAGCCGAGCGGTCCCTATAGACTTTGTGGCTTCTCCTTCGGTGGCTCGGAGGCCTTCGATCTCGCAAGGCGGCTCGAGGATGAAGGTGAAGAGGTGTTGCTGCTCCTGCTGGATGCGTATCGCCCGTCAAATGCGCTGATCATGATGAGTTGGTTTCCCCGCATGGTAGGAATGGTGCGCTCGCATCAGGTGTTCGCCATCGCCATGCGGAAGATCAAAAACCTGTTCACGTTCCAGGTGCATCACTGGGTGACCGGAAGGGACAAAGATCTCAGGCATGCTCTGCATCGCCGCGCCATCAAGCGCAAATACGAGCCATTCTCCGGCCGGGTCATTCTGTTCAAGAGCACTGGTCTCGAAGAGTGGCCCTTCCAGCTGAAGCTCGACGGCTGTAACGGATGGCGCAAATCCGTCAAGGGAGCCTTCGAGCTCATCCAGTTGGACGTCGGGCATGCGGCCATGATGCGAGAGCCCACCGTGATGGCCGTGGTGAGCCACCTCAACGCGATTCTATGTGACTGACCCGGTCCTCATGAATTCCGCCACCCCCCCATCTTCGTTTCCGGTCCTGCCGCCGCAGTTGATTCCGCCAATGTTGTCGGTGCGCGCTCAGACCGGAGTGCCGATGTTAGCCGCCTTGGCCGACTATGCGCTGCGTGCCGCAACGTTAGGGCATTTGGAGGCAGCCGCAGCGTTGCAAACCTTGTGCGAGCAATTGCCGGCCCGCGACCTGGCGGCCGCCGCCAAGCCGGTCCCCGCGATGGCCGCGGTCGCCAATGTGGTTGTCGCGGACGATGTCGCGCATGATCAGTATTTTAACGTGTGCCGCGTATCGGGATCCGAAGGCACGGACTTCCTGCGCAGCATCCTCATGGCCGCACGGCTGTTTCACGCCGACATGGCGTCGGTCTATGGTCCGCTCGACGCGCAGCGCTTTGCTGCAGTCGGCTCGGGATTTGCCGCGCTGCTCGGCGCGATCGCCGGTATTCGCGTCGCCCCCGTCGAGCACACCGCGACAGGGGCCTGCGCCGTGCCGACTGCAGTCGATCCGATGCGCCGCTGGGTGCTGGGCCACCAGGTCTTCGCGACGTTGACGCAGGGCATCATCTTCGCGCTGCAGGATTTCGAGATTGCAGTTCGTGCGCCGGACCCGGCGCGCGCGCGCGAGGCGCTCAAGCTCGCGGCCGATCTGCTGATGGCGTCTG
>Ga0302326_10020031_pt1 | contig 13788 bp, 11 predicted proteins | sample Palsa_T0_3_FD_202264 | JGI IMG/M metagenome (GOLD analysis project Ga0302326, IMG submission 202264) | Peat permafrost microbial communities from Stordalen Mire near Abisko, Sweden - Palsa_T0_3 | ecosystem: Environmental > Terrestrial > Soil > Palsa > Peat permafrost | place: Sweden: Abisko... | reverse complement strand
TGGGAGTGACGACGGTGGCGGTGTCGCCGACTTTCTTGCCAATCAGAGCGCGGCCGATGGGTGAAGTGGTGGAGATGAAGCCCTTGGAGACATCGGACTCCTCGCTGGTGACCAGTTTGTAGGAGATTTCCTCGTCCTTGGTGGTGTCAAAGACAACGACGGTGGCGCCGAAGGCGACTTTATCTTTGGGAATGTTGGCGAGGTTGACCAGGGATAGTTCCGCCATGCGCTTCTTGAGCTGGCCCAGGCGCGCGTTGATGAAAACCTGGCGCTGCTTGGCCATGTGGTATTCGGCATTTTCGCTCAGGTCGCCGAGTGAGGCCGCTTTTTTAATCTCGGCGGGCAGCTCGGTGGTGAGCTCATGCTCGATCTTCCAGATTTCTTCCTGCAACTGTTTTTTGATGTGTTCAGGCATGTGGTTTTTCGCGAGCGGCCATTGCACGCGGCCGAATAGCTTGATTATACGCGGGTATGGATTAGTGCTTGCTTATAGACATAGCTGACCTCAGGGGCTAAAGCCCATTTATTTAGCCGGGGGAAATGTCTGGGCTAAAGCCCAGACCTACCTCAGAAGCAAAGACAAATACAGGGATTCTGGACGGTGGTACTGTCCAGAATGACGGCGGTGGGATGTGAGAAAGTTGGCAACAGATAATCCAGGGTGACTCATTCCTCGCCGGCGATGTCGCGGTCTTTCTTCATACTGCGCGCGTCCAGAAAAGATTGCAGGATAAGAACAGCGGCTACCTGGTCAATGATTTTTTTGCGTCCAAGGACGGCGTGGCCGGAGTCATCCAGGTGTCGGTGGGCCTGAGTGGTGGTCAGGCGCTCGTCCCAGAGATGTACGGGGATTTGAAACTGATCTCGAAGTTGCTGGGCAAACTCCTGTGTTTTTGCGGCCTGCGGACTGAGGTCTCCGGACATGTAGAGCGGGTCGCCGACGACGATCTCAACGCAGTTGTGCTTGCGCAGAATGCGGGCGAGAGATTTGACGTCGTTGCGTTTATTACCGCGGACCAGAGTGAGCAGCGGTTGTGCGGTGAAGCCTAATTCATCAGAGACGGCGATACCGATGCGGCGGTCGCCGACATCCAGACCCATAATGCGGGATGGGAAAACACGGGCTGGTAGAGACTGTTCCAAGCAATGAGTGTAATCTCATTCAAAACCACTATAAGTTTGCAGAGTAGATGTGGTCTTGGGAATTGAATCTGCGTGGGGCCAGGGTCGCGTGCGCTTACTGACTTTATTTTTTCTGGTTGTTTTAGTGGCTGCAGGCACGGTGGGCTATCTGCTGCTGACGCCTTATGGCCCATCCAGCGAAATATTCATCACTATTCCTGCGGGCACGCGTACGCCTGTTGTCGCCAGGGAACTAGAGACAGGCGGGGCCATCCGCAGCCGCTATGTTTTTGACCTGCTGCGCTTGGTACGCGGCGGCAAGCTACTGGCAGGCGAGTACCGCTTTGACCATCCCGTAAAGATGAACGACGTCTACAACCGGCTGCTGCGCGGAGATGTGTACACGCTAACGCTGACCATCCCCGAGGGCTACAACATCTTTGACATTGCGCGGACGGTAGAGATGGCGAAGCTGGGCAGCAAAGCTGATTTTCTTGCGGCGGCAAAACAGCATACTGAGTTGATAACAGATCTTTCTCCGAACGCGGACAGCCTGGAAGGATTTCTGTTTCCGGACACCTATCACTTCTCGCGCCATACGAAACCCGACCAGATTGTGACGGCGATGGTAAGGCGGTTCCGGCAGCAGGCTGCACAAGCCGGCCTGGTAACCCGAGTGCTGCCGACGGTGACCCTGGCTTCCCTGGTGGAGAAAGAGACCAGCGTGGACAGTGAGCGACCGCTGGTGGCTGGGGTCTTTCAAAACCGCCTGCTGAAGGGCATGCCACTGGCGACAGACCCTACCGTTATTTATGCGGCGTTGCTGGATGACCGGTACCGGGGCGCGATCTATGCATCGGACCTGCAGGCCAACTCCTCCTATAACACCTACAAGCATGTGGGGCTGCCGCCGGGGCCAATCTGTAATCCGGGAATGGCTTCACTGAAGGCGGCGATCAACCCGGCGCATACCGGGTATCTCTACTTTGTGAGTGATGGCAACGGTCACAGCAAATTTTCCGTGACGTATGACGAACACAGTGCAAAGGTGAAGGACTACCGCAAAACGGAAGAGCAGATGAACCGGTAAGGGGCACTTCAGGGGCTAAAGTCCGGACGGTGAAAAAGTAAATGAATGAGCCGTTTGCGGGAAAATCGCCATCCAATTGAAATGCCCTGTACCGATCGCCCGCAAAACAGCCTGCGAGAACTCCAACAGATATACTTGAAGTCTGTGCCGAAATGGATGAAAAATGCTTTACGGGCAGCGCTTCTTCTGCTGCTTCCGGGATTGACCGGCTGCCTGAGCCATACGCGAAATGTGCTGCGCGTCATTGGCCCAAACCAGTTGATGAATGCAACCGCGGACCAGCTTATAACGCAAGTCAACGCACAATATGATGTGCTGCAATCGCTGAATGCCTCGGTGGAGATTTCAGCCAGTGTAGGCGGCGGCAGTACTGGAAACGTGACCGACTATACCTCGTTTAGTGGATACGTTCTGCTCAAAAAGCCGGGGATGCTGCGGGTAATTTTGCTGGTGCCGGTGCTGCGCACTCGGATGATTGATATGGTGAGTGACGGCAGCAACTTCAAGATGCTGATACCACCACAGAACCGTGCCATTGTGGGCTCGGACACGGTGACTGTGCCCTCGAAAAAGCCGCTTGAAAACCTGCGGCCCGATGTGTTTCTTGAATCCATGCTGATTCAGGGAGTGGGCCCGGACGATCTGGTTTCGCTCACGTCGGACGTGCATGTGGAGACGCCGGCGAAGGCAAAATATGCGGTGGAAGTGCCGGACTATGACCTGACCATTACCCGGCGTACGGGCAAGAGCAATGAGTTGCAGACGCTGCGCGTGATCCACTTTGACCGCACCAACCTGTTGCCTTACAAGCAGGACATCTACGACAAGGACGGCCGGCTGGCGACCGTGGCAACGTATGACAACTATCAGAAGTTTGGGGATGTGCAGTTTCCAACTTTGATTAATATGAGTCGCCCGCTGGATGAGTATGCGATCAAGATGGTGATTGATAAGTTGTCCACCAACCAGGAGCTGGGAGACGACCAGTTCCAGTTGAAGATTCCGGACAATGTACCCGTCCAGAAGATGCCGTAAAGCAAGAAACGAATACAGGGATTCAGAGCGATGAAACCGCTCAGAATGACGGCTTCAGTTATAGAAGCAGATTCCTTCCCCTTCGACTTCGCTCAGGGTGCGGAATGACAAAGCTGTGACGGAAAGCTGTGAACGGTATCGGCAAATTTCAACTACAGGGATCCTTCGGCTTCGCCTCAGGATGACGACAAAAAAATTAGGTCAGGCGGCTGAGGCCGGCGCGGCGTGCGTGTTCGTCAATCAAACGATTGATGTCGAGCGCAAGTGCGAGAGCGGCCCGGCCGTCTTCGGCAGAGACAACGGGCGCGCTGCGGGTGCGCACACATTCCAGAAAAGATTTAATCTCAAGCAGGAGCGGCTCGCCGGGAGTGACCGGGAGTTTGCGCAGTTCCAGACCCGGGGACGGGTGAGCATCTGGGGATGTGCTTTGCGGCAATGCTGCGAGGGCGGCAAGCTGGTCTGGCGTGAGGTCTTCGGGGATACCCGAAACGTCAATAAAGAGCACGTCCTGGCGAGCGAAATCGAGCGAGACATACTGGCGTGGCTGGAAGAAGCGCAACTTGCGGACGCGCTCGGTGCTGACGCGGCTGGCGGTGAAGTTGGCGACACAGCCGCTGGCGAATTCGATGCGCACATTGGCGATGTCAACTTTGCCGGAGAGCACGGGCAGGCCGACGGCGCGGACTTCGCGGACCGGTGAAGAGACGAAGCTGAGCACAATGTCGAGATCGTGAATCATCAGGTCGAGCACGACATCCACATCGAGAGAACGCGGTGTGAAGACGCTGAGGCGGTGGGACTCAAAAAACATTGGATGATTGAGGTGCGGAGCCGCGGCGGTGACCGCCGGGTTGAAGCGCTCCAGGTGGCCGACCTGCAGGATGCGTTTGCGCTGGCTGGCGAGACGGATAAGCCGGTCAGCTTCGATGAGGTTCGCCGCGAATGGCTTTTCAATGAGCAGGTCTGCGTTGGCGCTGAGCAACTCTTCTGCAACGGCAGCGTGATGGATGGTGGGAACGCAGATGGAAGCGGCCTGAATGGGCTGGGCCGTGTGGGCATCGAGCATCTGCTTGACTGAGGCGTAGACAGGCAGGGCAAACTCAGCGGCCAGAGAGTCTCGCCGGGCGGGATCGGTTTCGACCAGTGCGGCCAGCGTGACTGTGCCTGATTTCTCAAGTTCCCTATAGACGCGCAAGTGATTGCGGCCGAAGACACCGACGCCGATGACAGCGACGCGCAGTGGAGTAGTTTCTGGCGATGGTTGAGATTGAGGCATGAGCGGCAGAACGGGGAAAACTATTTACCGGCGACGGCGCGCAGGCAGCGGGAGTAAAGCTCAAGCATTTGCGTGATCAGGTCTTCCGGTTTAACTGAAGCACCGGCAGCAAAGCCAGTGGAGCCGCCAGGTGCGCGGCCGAGATTGGCGGTGACGGCAACAAATTTGAGCAGATCGAGGGCAATGTCTTCATTGCGCCGCGCCGCGTTGAGTGGCTGGTCCATCAGAGATCCTCCAGCGCGATGCTACCAGAATTGGAGACGGGGAATCAGAGTTCGGAAAATATGGCGCAGACGCGGCCGACGATATAGTCGGCTGGAGTTTCATGAACGGCCACGGGGATGAGTTGCACCGGCCAGTTGCGATTGTAGGGGCGGAGCACGAGATGGCCGTCGCTGAAGTTGACAAAGCGCAGAGCGATGGCCGCACCGGAGCGGACGGCTGTGACCATGGGCTGATGGGGACGATAGGGCGAGAGCGAATTGTAATGGCGGTCCAGAACAGCGATGGTACCTGTGGAGAAGAGCGGCTCCATGGGAGCAGCCTGCTCTGCATCGAGGCGAAGTGCGACGAAGCGCTGCCAATGGGCGCGGCGCGGTGCGGGCCGTGTGCGGTTGTCAAAGAGACGGGCGGCGGGGACATGAATGCTGTCCAGCATGGCCGCAGGCAGGATGCGGATGCCGAGCAGGGCGGAGGCGACGGAGACGATGGGCACCACTTCCATTGAATTAGCGGCTTCAACGGATTCGGCAAGCGCCGAGGGTGAGACGGCGGCGCTGGCAGAGATTTCGAGCGGGAGAATCTGCTCAAGAGAGAGATTTTGAGCGGTCAGGACGCGGTCCAATCCATCCATGCTGAGCGCACGCTTGCGGTTGAGGAAGTTAGAAATGTGCGCCTGTTGAAAGCCCGTCTGATGGGCGAGCAGGGTGCCGGTCAGGGCACCACGGTCGATGCGGCGGAGAATTTCGAGGCGCACAAGTTCATGCATGTCCTGAAAGTTCATTTGCGAAGAAACATATCACTATGCAAAGTTGATATTTCAAATTATTTATCATTAAGCAATATATTATTTTCAACTGCTCCCAAATCGGGAAATTTATGCTGTTTCCACAGAAAAATACATATCTTCGTGAAATATCATTTGACAAAGTATTTGTTTAAAGATATAAGCAATATCTCCCAAGAAATGAGGTTTGCTTCGTTCAGAGACGCAAAGCGGTACTAACTGCTCTCCTAGAGTGGAGGATTCCTGTGTGCGGGACCAGTGCTGAGTTTTATTCCCAGACAGACTGATACCAACCATTCGAAAGCACAGAAGGCCGGGGCATGCTCAGCGCAGAGAGGAAGTATGTGCGTGCTGAGCGGTGTCTCCACAGACCAACGCGGCCACTACGACAGCTGAAATCCACAGGCTGCGCGGGGAAGACCTTTGTCTGGAGAAAATCATGAACCACTTGCGGATTGATTTGAAGATATGCGAGGGCTGCGGCGGGCTTTGGCTCCGGCGCGGCGTCGCGGATAGAGTTTACTGCCGGCACTGCGCGTGTGTGCTGGCTGAGTTTCCCGCGCCACGACAGAAGCGGCGCACGGGAAGACGAGCGAAGCAAAGCGCCGTGGTACCGGTGCAGGGAGGTGCGCGATGAGTACAGCACTGGTCCTGCCAATGATATGGGCAAAAAAACAAGCGATGAACTGCTGTCTGGAGGCCGCGGAAGAACGCTGGCAGCCAGCGGCAGTCGAGGTGAGGGCGGAGGTCGCCTTCTACAGGAAATACACCGAGGGAATGCTGCGCAGGTACATGCGTCTGGCGATGGAGACGGGGCGGGTGCCTTCTCTGCTTGGCCAGGAGATGTTTCGCGGAAGAGTGACAAGCTACCGCGTGCGCAGCTTTGAAGACGTGGTGATCTTCGTCTACGACGTGGAAAAGTGCCTGGAGCGGCTGGACGGGATGTCTCAGCAACTGGTGGTGAAGATTGCGCTGCAGGAGTATACGCAGGGCGAGACGGCAGCACTTTTGCGGATGAGTCTGCGGACGGTGGTGCGGAAGTATGGATGGGCGCTGGACCAGTTGACGGAGATTTTTCTGGAAAACCGCATGCTGGAACCGCTGCTGGACACGCTGTGTCAAGAGCCGCGGAGCAGAGGAGGGGCCGCAAGTAATTGAAGCGGCTGCTGTATGCAGACAATTAATGTTTGGCATAGCTACTCTGCCGGGATTGGTATTCTGAATAGGCAGAGAAAACAGATGAGCAAAGAACGCTAAGCTGATAGAACAACCGAAAGATATGAGGGGGTGCGCAGGCATCCCCTTTTTCTTTTCAGGTGAGATGAGTGGGAGAAAAGCAGAGGACGAAAGAAAGGCGGCCCATTAAAAGCTGGCCGCAAATGAAGATCGGAGTAGAAGTTAAAGAAGCGGTGCTGGACGAAAAAGCCGAAAGTGCGGCCAGAAAACAGAGGGCCCGGCCGGGAGAATGCAAGCGGGTCACCAAAGAGAAGATGACCGACGCCTGGACCATGATTGTGGATGAACTGGTAGTGCGGGCGAAGATGGGGAGTTATAACCACACCAAGATGCTGGTGGAACTGAGCGGCATCAACGATGAAGAGGCAGAACTGCCGCGGGAACGCATACAGATATCGCTGAGTGAGATTCTAAAGAAAGAGTTGCAACAGCAGAGCAAGACGGAGGCAGCGGGGAAAGCAGGCTCTTCCCGTTCGCGGTCCTCAGAGACTGAATGACGGCAAGAACAAATACAGGGATTCTGAGCGATGAAGCTGCTCAGAATGACGGCATAAAAGGATGAAGATAATGCGAACAACGGGGACAGTGGTGAGTGGTGCATTGCCGGGCTGGGCGGGAGCAACGCTGGTATTACTGATGATGACAGTGCTGGCCACGCCGGTTAAGGCGCAAGTGACGACCACCACCGTACAAGACACCATTTACAACGCGGACGGAACAGCGGCGAGTGGAACGGTGATCGTGAGCTGGCCGGCATTCAGCACCGCGGCGGGCCAGAGCATTCCCGCGGGCAGCAGATCGATTGTGCTGGGCAGCAGCGGCAGCTTGAGCGTTGCGCTGGCAGCGAACGCGGGTGGATCGCCGATTGGGAGTTATTACACGGCCATCTATCACCTGAATGACGGTGCGGTGAGCCGTGAATACTGGACAGTGCCGGTATCCAGCACAGCGGTGACGCTGGCGGCGATACGCAGCACCGTACTGCCAACCTCAGTGGCCATGCAGACGGTGAGCAAGTCCTATGTGGACCAGGCGATCAACGCCGCGCTGGCAGGCGGAGCGCATCCTCTGGACTCGAGCGTCTATGTATTAAAGGCGGGCGATACCATGACCGGGCCGCTGGTACTGCCGGGAGACCCAGTCTCGGCCTTGCAAGCAGCGGAGAAGCAGTATGTAGACGAGAACGTGTCCGCACTGACTGCGGGGCTTGCGGAAAAAGTATCGACTATTCCCAGTGCCGGACAGACAGTGACCCAGCCGGCAGGGACGACACTGGCGGTGAATGACCTGAACGGCATGTTGTTTACGACCCCATATACGACCGGCGCGGGCAATAACGGCATCGCCAACGCGGCTGGTTCAGCAAACTGCACCAGTGGTTGCAGCATCACCGCAGAGCAGACCTACACGGGAACGGACCAAACAGCTCCTTATTCACTCTTTGGAACACAGGGTTTCAGCTGGAACAACCAAACGCACCTGATTGACCTGCGTGGGGGCATGAGGAATGAGTCCTACATGAATCCGCATAACCCGTTTCAGAATGGAGACGATGCCGCGGAACAGATCATACTTTCTGTAACAACAAATGCGGCCACACAGAAGCAGCTTTACGGGACACAGTTTCCCGGCTCTTTTGGGCTGCACATTTCGCATGCGGTGCTGGCCGGTGGAAACAATATTTTTCCGGAAAACATCACAAGTACGGCGCCTTACTTCAAATCCAACTATGCGGCGCTGATGCTGGAGGGGCATTACTCAACTCCAGGACAGCATGTTCTGGACAACCAGTCCATTAACTGTTACGGAGTGGGGGATTGCCTTATCGGTTCGCGCTTTATTATCAGCTCGGGTGGTTACCGCGACAACGCCGATGAAGGGACCCACCCGTATGATTTTTTAGTGAGCGAGGACACGCATGTTTTTCAGGGAACATGCAGCGCTGGATGCAGTACAGGTTCAACCGCCATCACCGTGTCTGTGACCGCCAACCCGGGAACGGAGGGCGAAGGGCGCTTTCTGATTGACAAAAACCCTGCCAACCTGATCACTGCGGGAACAATTACCGGAGGGACGTTTTCCGGACCACCCTTCCCTGCTGTGACCTTTTCAGGCACCAGTTTTCCCGTGAGCACGCTCTTCCAGACTGCGCAAGTGGTATTGCCCCAGAGCACAAACATGGCGCCGGGAACAGTGACAGTGGGTATTTTGACGAGTGGCGTGCCCAGCGGTTTTGCAACCAACACCGCCAGCGCACCCCATGCCAGCGGCATCGCATGCGTGACAGATTCTATTCCGGGAGGGACACAAGGCGCTGACAACTACGAGATGGCCCCGTATTCAACCGTGGATGGGACGCACTATTCGCTGACGCTGAACAAACCGCATCTGGCAGGGGCAACGATTGCCATCGGCGGCCTGTGCGGCTATGGAATTGAGCAGACCGTGGACACAGTGAATGGAATACGCCAGGTGTTTCCGGTGACCGGATCCTATTCTTCGACGGGACTGTACTATAACGGCGGGACCTACGTAATTCTGGGGCGCAATAATACGCCTAGTGGTTACATCAACGCGAGTTTCAGTCTGGCATCCTTGAGCCGATCCGGCAATGTGGTGACGGTGACCACCTCGGGGAGCCTGAGCGCCGATGTGAACGGCCTGGCGCTCACCATCAGCGGAGTTGCAGACTCCAGTTACAACGGGACTTACCCAGTCACGACCACCGCGGCAAACACTTTTACCTACAGCCAGACGGGGGCGAACAGCAGCAGTTCGGGTGGAACAGCAACAGTGTTGACGGGTGGCTATGTGTTGTATCCAATAGCAGAGGTGTTGAGCGTCTATGACACAGCGACGCAGAGCGTGGATGGCGTGCTGAAGCTGGCGCCGAACACGGTTAACTGGGCACAGAACGATGTGGTGGAGGAGCCGCATTTTTACAAACAGTGGATCTCCGGGGACCAGATGGTGGTTTCACAGACCATACCGCGTGGCGAGCAATATCAGTCCACAGGGGTCATCTATCAGGGAAATGCGGGGCCGGGGCTGCGCGGCTGGGAGATCTACAACCAGGTGCCGGCGGCGAATTATCTGAGCAACGGCGGGACCCATTCCGCGCCGGATTTTGCCTACAAATCTTCGGGCATCTGGAATACAGTGCTGGATGCGCAGGCAGGCGAAGGCAGTGTCTTCAATATACATTGCAACTCCAAGGGATGCGGGCGATGGAACTCCAGCTACAACCTTTTTCAACTGGACAGCAATGCAGGGCCGGGAGCGGTGGACACGGTGAACTACAATCCGGCGACCAGCATGCTGACCATGAACCTGCGGGGCACAGGATATAGCTTCGGCACATCGAGTTATTCCTTGCCGGGCCTGCAGTACAGCGGCGGGAACATCGGCATCGGCACCGGCAGCCCGGCGGCTCTGTTTTCTGTCGGGTCCTCTTCTCAGTTCCAGGTGGATGGCAGTGGCGACGTAAGCACCACTGGCATGGGACTCTTCGGCACTAACTCGGCGCTCTCTTCTGGTACAGCAGTGCAGATGGGCGGTGGGCCTGGCGCGGGCAAGGTCGTGATATACAGCAGCAACAACGCCTACGGCCAGTACCAGATAGGCAACCCGAATCTGAGCGAAGCCAGCATGGTTTTCATTGAAGGCGTGACTGCCTTTGGAACATCGCCGACGAGCAGTGGTGGAAACAGCAACATATGGTCACTCGGGGCGGGGATTTACGGTGCGTCAGGATTTGGATTTGGAAATAAAGCCCTGGGCAGTTGGATGTGGCAGGTGGACCAGTACGGCGATGTGACCCAGAAGGGCAGCGTATCCGCGACTTCATATCAGGAGACGCTTTATACCCCGGCAAGTTCATCGGCGGCATGCACGGCTGGACAATTTGCAGACGACGCTAATTATCACTATGTATGCGTCGCTACAAATACCTGGAAGCGGGTGGCGTTGAGCAGCTTCTAGCGCGTTGCTGCCCGGAGCGGCGATGAAACATAAAAATAGTTACAGGGATTCTGGACGATAGAACAGTCCAGAATGACGGCTTTGTGGGGCTGGAGTTGCGCAAGCGATTCCGGCCCATTGGCTTTTTGGAGAAGATGTGAATGAGCGTATATGGAGGGACTTTGCACGAAGCGGGAGCGTTGCCGACCTGACCGAGCTTCGGGCAATGGGCAGGATATTGGACACACGACCGGCGTCTCTGTGGGGCAGGACAGTGCTGGTATTTCTTGCGGAATCATTGCTGCGGATACGGACCAGGGACGGGGGAACAGCCGCGCTGTGCGCCAATGGGGCACAGCTTCATTACGAAAAAAGCCGCGGACAGAAAAACATTGTGCTGAAGGCGCGGCAGATGGGGATGACCACCTGGCTTGCCGGACGGTTTTTTCTGAAGACCATCACCACACCGGGAACGATGACGGTGATGGTGGCGCAGACACGCGAGGCGGCGGAGGGGATCTTTCGTATCGTGCAGAGGTTCCATGAGAATTTGCCAGAGCAGTTGCGGGACGGCGCGCTGAAGACGGAGCGGGACAACATCGGGCAGATGACGTTCACGCAACTGGACAGTGAATTCCGCGTGTTGAGCGCGGGCGATGCGAATGCCGGTCGCGGATTGACGATACAGAACCTGCATTGCTCGGAGGTGGCGCGCTGGCAAGGGAATGCGGTGGAGACGCTGGCCGGTCTGCGGGCCGCGCTATCACCCGCAGGGGAGCTGGTGATGGAGTCCACGCCGAATGGCGCCTATGGATGCTTCTACGATGAGTGGCAGCGGGCCGACGCGAACGGAACGGTAAAGCATTTTATGCCGTGGTGGATGGAGCGGCAGTATGCGGCCGCGGAGGTGCTGGAGAGTTCGCTGAGCGAAGCGGAGCGTGGCCTGTGCCGCAGACATGGTCTGACGTTGAAGCAGATTGGATTTCGCCGCGTGATTGCGGAGAACTACCGTTCGCTGGCGGGGCAGGAGTATGCGGAGGACGCAGAGAGCTGCTTCCTGGCCAGCGGCGATTGTGTCTTTGATATAGACGCGCTGGAAAAGTTGGCAGCGCGGGAGCCTATGGAGCAGCGCAGCAATAAGACGTTGCAGGTATGGTATCCGCCGCTTGCTGGCAAGCAATATCTGGTGGCAGTCGATCCTGCAGGAGGCGGAAGCGCTGGCGACTGGTCCACGGCGCAGGTGATTGAAGTGAGCACCGGGATGCAGTGCGCGGAGTTGCAGGCGAAGCTGAATCCGCGGGAGCTGGCGGTTGCGGTAGTGGCGCTGGCCAAGGAGTACATGCAGGCGTTGCTGATTATTGAGCGCAATAACCATGGCGTGGGGGTGCTGGCTTTTCTGGAAACAGCGGCCCCCTATGCGCGTGTGTATGAACAGCACGGCCTGCCCGGATGGTTGACGACCGCGGTTTCGCGGACGGAGATGATTGGGCGGCTGGGAGCTCTGCTGGTGGAGCGGCCGGAGTTGTTTTCCAGCAGGCGGCTGCTGGCGGAGTGCCGGACGTTTGTGCGCCTGCAAAATGGGCGATGCGAGGCCGCGGCCGGTGCGCATGATGACTGCGTGATGGCCATGGCCATCGCCCAGGCGGTGCGCGCCGAGCGGGTGGAGAAAGTCCGCAGGCAGTAACTTCGCGTATGCTGCTGATGCGAGGTAAGTAGAGTTGGCCATCCTTGCCGTGCAGGGAATTCGACGGATGCGGGGCGGAGCGCAGGGCCAGTTAATGCTGGGCGCGGACCGCCATCTGTATGTGGTGAAGTTCCGCAACAACCCACAGCATCTGCGGGTGCTGGCCAACGAACTGATGGCCACGCGGCTGGCGGAGGCGGTGGGGCTGACCGTGCCCCAGTGCGAAGTGGTGGAGGTGACGGAGTGGCTGGCGGCCAACTCGCCGGAGCTGGTGATGGAGTTTGGGGCCAGGCGGGAGCGCTGCGTTGCCGGTCTGCAGTTCGGCTCACGCTATGTGGGCGGGTTGATGCCCGGGCAGGTGGTGGATTATCTGCCCCAGGAGCGGCTGCTGGAGGTGCGAAATCTTGCCGAGTTCGCCGGCATGCTGGCGCTGGACAAGTGGACGGGCAATGCCAATGGTCGGCAGGCGGTCTTTCAAAAGAGTCCGCGGGAACGGCGGTACAGGGCCATATTTATTGACCAGGGATTTTGTTTTCATGCTGGCGATTGGAAGTTTGAAGACGCGCCGCTGCGGGGCGTTTATGCGCGCAATATGGTGTATGCGGGAGTGACCGGCTGGGAGAGTTTTGAACCGTGGCTGGGCCGAGTGGAGGCGATGCCACCGGAAAAGCTGTGGACGATTGCGGAAGCAGTCCCACCCGAGTGGTACGGCGGCGATGCGGGCGAGCTGGAGAAGCTGATGGAGCAGTTGCTGGCGCGGCGGCAGAAGGTACGGGAGTTGATTGTGGCGTTCCGGGAATCGGGGCGGGAACCGTTTCCAAATTGGAGGCCGGGAGTGCAGGCGCAAGTCAGATCGACTCCGCGGCAGTTTGCGCAGGTAGCTGATACTGCTACCGCAAAGCGTTTGATGTAGGCGTGGGTGAGTATGGTGGTCGAATTGCTGGTTGAATTGCTGAGGTAGTGCGTGTGAACGAGCGAGTGCCCTGCGAGTTCTTCCTGCTCCGGTATGTACCGGACACGGTGAAGAACGAGTTTGTGAACATCGGCGTTCTGCTGCGCGAGGCCGGACGCGCGGAGAGCGCGGTGGTGCGCTTCACCCGCGACTGGGGGCGCGTGCGCTGCATGGACCCGGAGGCCGACATTGCGCTGCTGGAGGCGATGGAGGGCGAGCTGCGGGAGAGGCTCGGTGTGCAGGAGCTGAAGCCGGTGGTGCAGTTGCTGGAAGAGAGCCTGTCGAACGCGGTGCAGATGACCGAAGCCCGGGGGTGCCTGGCAGAGTCGCTGCCGGCGGAGCTGGAGCAGCTGATGAAGCTCTACATTGAGCCGCGGCAGGAGAAGCGGACGCGGCAACGCACCGGGCGGGCGGCGATTGCGGCGGA
>Ga0302326_10020027_pt1 | contig 13788 bp, 7 predicted proteins | sample Palsa_T0_3_FD_202264 | JGI IMG/M metagenome (GOLD analysis project Ga0302326, IMG submission 202264) | Peat permafrost microbial communities from Stordalen Mire near Abisko, Sweden - Palsa_T0_3 | ecosystem: Environmental > Terrestrial > Soil > Palsa > Peat permafrost | place: Sweden: Abisko... | reverse complement strand
GCAGTGCCGTCACGGTGGCCACCAACATGGCCGGCCGCGGTACCGACATCATGCTCGGCGGCAACCCCGAGTTCATCGCCGACGCCGAGCTGCACCAGCGCGGTCTGTCCCCGGTCGAGACGCCGGAGGACTACGAGGCGGCCTGGCCGGAGGCGGTGGCCAAGGCCAAGCGCGCCGTGGCCACCGAACACACCGAAGTCGTCGCGGCGGGCGGCCTGTACGTGCTCGGCACCGAGCGGCACGAGTCGCGTCGCATCGACAACCAGTTGCGCGGCCGGTCCGGCCGGCAGGGCGACCCGGGCGAGAGCCGGTTCTACCTGTCGCTGGAAGACGACCTGATGCGGATGTTCAACTCCGAGCGGGTCGGCGCGATCATGGAACGGCTGAGTATCCCGCCGGACGTGCCGGTGGAGTCCAAGGTCGTCACCCGCGCCATCAGGTCGGCGCAGACCCAGGTGGAGCAGCAGAACTTCGAGATCCGCAAGGACGTGCTCAAGTACGACGACGTCCTCAACCGGCAGCGCCAGGTCATCTACGGCGAGCGCCGCCAGGTGCTCGAGGGAGCTGACCTGCACGAGCAGATCCGCGAGATGGTCGACGAGGTGGCCGCCGGGTACGTCACGGGGGAGACCAGCGAGGGCTACCCGGAAGAGTGGGATCTGGACAAGCTGTGGCGCGCCTTCCGGCAGCTCTATCCGATCAGCGTCACCGTCGACGAGGTCGTCGACGAAGCGGGCGGCGAGCGGGCCGGGCTGACCGCGGAGTTCCTCACCGAGGCGATCATCGCCGACGCGCAAGCCGCGTACGAGCGGCGCGAGCAGGAGTTCGGTTCGGAGGTCATGCGCGAGGTGGAGCGCCGGGTGGTGCTTTCGGTGCTCGACCGGAAGTGGCGCGAGCACCTGTACGAGATGGACTACCTGCGCGAGGGTATCGGCCTGCGCGGATACGGCCAGCGCGACCCGCTGATCGAGTATCAGCGCGAAGGCTACGACATGTTCAGCGCCATGATGGACGGGATCAAGGAAGAATCCGTCGGCAACCTGTTCAACCTGGTGGTCCAGGTCCAGGAAAACCCGATCGTCGAAGAAGGCGGCGCGGCTGACGGCGCGCTGGCGGCGGGCCCTCCGGCGGCGGCCCCTCCGGCTGCGGCGCCTCCGGTCGGAGCGCCCAGGGCTGTGGGCCCTGCGGGCTCGACCGGGCGGCACGGAGTTCCCGCGCAGGGAACGGGCCAGCCTCCGGCGCGCGCCGGTGCTCAGGCCTCAGGCGCTGCTCGGCCCTCAGGCGCTGCTCGGGCCTCCAGTGCTGCTCAGGCGGCGGGCGGTGCTGCTCAGGCGGGCGGTGCTGCTCCGGCGGCCACGCGAGCCGGGGCCGCGCCTGCTCGGGCTGGCGCTGCGCCGGCGCGTTCGGGCCAGGGTGGGGCCGCGGCGGCGAAGCGAGACGGCCGGGTCAGCGGTGCGCAGAGCGGTGCGGCTAAGCGAGACACCCGGGCCGGTGGCGCGCACGCCAGGCCAGCCGGGGCTCCGGCTGCCCCGGCCGCGCCCGTACCGGCGGGGCTCGCCCCGCGCCGGCCTCAGCGCCTGCAGTACTCGGCGCCGTCCGTGGACGGCGGAACGCACGTGGAAACCAGCCAGGGTCCAGGCTCTGACGACGAATTCGCCCGCGTCGGGCGGAACGACCCGTGCCCGTGCGGTTCGGGCCGTAAGTTCAAGCGCTGCCACGGCGACCCCCGGATGCGCCCCGACGCCTAGAGCCGTCTAGTCGGATAGCCGGGCCGCTCCGGCAACCTCACGAGGTGGATGAGCAATAGTCGAGGTGGATGAGCATAGTGAGGCGCCGGCAAGTGGCGACGAGCGCCGGGTGGCCCTGGAGCCCCGTAAAGATTGTGGCGGATCTGGGCTTCGGGGCGGATCCGGTGCATCCCGCTCCCCCCGATCCACCGCAAAGCCCCGATCCACCACGCAAATCGGGTTCCGCTTCACTCGTGGCGTGAGTGGTGAGACGGGTGAGGTCGCAGGCGTTTCATAGGAGCAACGAGCGGGCGATGGCGCGGCGCGCGGGGTGCTTAGCCGGCTATCAGCTCGGTGCAGAGCCATCGGGCTGGGCGGGGCGGCAGACCGGGCGCGGCCGGACGCGCGGGCAGGTGCTCGCAGCGTACGGCCAGGGCGCGCGACCGTGGCCCGAAGCTGACCACGACGGTCATCTCCACGGCGCGAGCCGTGGGACGCGACGTGAGGATCCGCTGAATCCTGGGCCGGTGCTCCGACGCCAGCAGCGGCATGAGCTCTCCGATGTGCGCCCGCACGCGATCGGTGGTGCAGGGGACGATCTGCCGCAGCGAGCGCGCCCCCGCCAGGATCTCGACGACCACCTGAGCGAACTGCACCGGCCAGGCGGGGCCCTGACGGTCCGGGGCGAGCGCGATCGTGGGTGAAGCTGAGCCCGCGGGCCGCGTCGGTTCCGAAGACTGGCCGTTACCGAGGGGGTCCGCCCTGGCCGTGAGGGGGTCCGCCCTGGCCGTGAGGGGGTCCACCCCAACCGTGTCACGCCCCGCCTGGCACGCGGGGCCGTGGGCTTCGCAGTCGTAGGGTGGCGCGGTGTCGGGGACGGTGACGAGCCGCAGTGAGGTCGAGGGCATGCTCCTGGCTCCCGGATCCAGAGAATACGAAGTACCGCGAACGCCCTTGGCGGCCGTATTCGCATCAGGCTCCGGCTGGACATCGTTCTACCGCACGCCAGTGACATTTCGCCGGCCCGCTCGGGTCCTGCCTGGTCACCTAGGTTTCATGCACCGGACAAGCGATGTTTCCTCTTCCGGTAAATATGCATTTAAAATTGTTACTGTGATCAACGGTACGAAATTCCAGGGTGTCATCACGGACTGGGGCGGCGTGCTCACCTCCCCGATCCTGACCACGGTGCGGGCCTGGATTCAGGCCGAGGACATCGACTGGGCCAGCTACCGATCCCTGATGCGGAGCTGGGTCTTTGAGGCGTACCGCGAGGATGGCCGCCTCAATCCGATCCACGCGCTGGAACGCGGCGAGTGCACAGATGCCGAGTTCGAGCGGATGCTCGCCGCCGAGCTCCTGCGCGCGGACGGCAAGGCCGTGGTCGCCGAGGGACTGCTCCGCCGGATGTTCGCGGCCAGCGCGCCGATCCCTGCCATGTACGACACGATCCGCGCGCTGCGCGGCGCCGGCTTCAGCACCGCGCTGCTGTCCAACTCCTGGGGCTGTGACGAGTACCCTCGCGCGGACTTTCCCGCGCTGTTCGACGTGGTGGTGATCTCCGCTGAGGTCGGCATGCGCAAGCCAGAGGAACGCATCTTCCGCCACGCGGCGCACGCACTGGGGCTTCACCCGCAGGAATGCGTCTTCATCGATGACATCCAGGCGAACATCGACGCGGCGGTGGCGTGCGGCATGACCGGGGTGCTGCACACCGAGGCGGCGGCGACGGCCGTGGCGCTGCAGGATCTGCTTGGCGTGCCGCTCAGCTGGAGCAGCCCGGCCAACCTGGTGCGATAACGACCATCCAGGTAACGACCATCCCGGTCAGGGCCGCGCCACTCCGGCCGGTAAATCAGGTCGGACTATCTCGGATGCGCAACTCGATGCGATAGCCGCCGGGACCGGGCTAGCCTATGGGTCGTGGCGGACTATCCCCATCCGTCCAGCGAAGGCCGGTCGGCCAATATGCGCGCGAACCGGCGGACGGACACCAAACCCGAGCTGGCACTGCGCCACGCCCTGCACCAGCGCGGTTACCGGTACCGCAAGGATTTCCGGCTCGACCTGGCCAGCGGGAAGCGGGTCCGTCCGGACATCGCGTTCACCGCGCGCAAGGTGGCGGTCTTCGTCGACGGCTGCTTCTGGCACGCCTGCCCCGAGCACGGGTCCAAGCCGAAGGCAAATGAGTGGTACTGGTCCCCGAAGCTGATCAAGAACGTCGAGCGTGATCGGATCAACGACGCCGCGCTGATCCTGGCCGGCTGGACCGTGGTACGGCTCTGGGAACACGTACCGCTGGACGACGCGATCGCAGCCGTAGTGACGGCGCTGGGAGCCAGCCGCGAGCCCGGCCAGCCTCCCGAGCCCAAGCCCGGGCCCGAGGCCCGCCAGACTCCCGGGCCTGAGGCTGGCCAGTCTCCCGAGCCCGATGGCGGCCAGTCACCTCCAGACGCTTCGCTTAGCTGACCCCCGGCGACTGTGGCAGACTCTGGAGCACCATGCGCGTGTTCTTGCCGTCGACGCTGCCCGCCCTGGCCCGGGCCCTGCAAACTGGCCAGCTCAGCGACACTGGCCAGCTCAGCGACACTGGCCAGCTCAGCGAGGGGTCGGTGCCGGGGTTCGCGGTCACGCCCGCGCTGCGCGAGGCGTACGCCAGCGGCAACGAGGACGAGCTCGAGTACGCCGCGCTGACCGAGGCGGCCCGCGCCTCGCTGCGGCTGCTCGCGGCCGATCCGGCCGCACCGCCCCGGCGGGTCGTGCTGGCGGCCGAGCTGGCCGCGGACCAGGTGCGCTGGGATCCCCGAGACGCAGAGCCGGCCCGGGTCACGATCGGCGCGGTCCCGCTGGACAGCCTGGCTTCCGCGCTCATAGATGACGCCGAAGCGGCCGCCGATGTGCGCGGCGCGGTCGAGGCCCTGCCGGCCGCCGACACGGGCGACGAGGACGCCAGGTTCACCGTGGACGGGGCCGAGGGCCACGAGCTCGGCTGGTACGCCACCCAGGAGCTGTACTACCTGGTGGAATTACCGGCCCGGTGGGATCGTTCGACGATACAGGTATCCGCCTACACACCCCGAACGCCAGGAGCGATCGTGCTAGACGCCGTCTCCAGGACCCCAGTACCGGCGAACGAGCCGGTCAGGCAGTACCAGCAAGGTAGCCACGAGCGAGCCGTGCTGGAAAGCAAGATCAAGGAACTGGCCGGCCAGCGAGCCGAACTGACCATGACCATCGCAGGCACCCAGCAGATGGCCCAAGGCGGGCTGATCGACGTGGTGCAGCCGCACAACAAGGCCCACGTGCTCGGCCAGCTGGGTAACGCGACGAACGTGGACGTGGCGTCCGCGATTTACGCGGCTAAGCAGGCGGCCCCGGCCTGGCGGGCGCTCAGCTTCGATGACCGGGCCGCGATCTTCCTCAAGGCGGCCGAACTACTCGCCGGGCCCTGGCGCGCCTCCCTGAATGCCTCGACCATGCTCGGCCAGTCCAAGTCGCCGCTCCAGGCGGAGATCGACGCGGCCTGCGAGCTGATCGACTTCTGGCGCTACAACGTGCACTTCGCCCGGCGGATGCTCAGCGAGCAGCCGGAGTCGGCGCCCGGTGCGTGGAACCGGCTGGAGTACCGCCCGCTCGAGGGATTCGTCCTGGCCATCACGCCGTTCAACTTCACCTCGATCGCGGGCAACCTGCCCACGGCCCCGGCTCTGCTCGGCAACGTCGTGGTGTGGAAACCGTCGCCGACCCAGCAGCTTTCCGCCCACTACCTCATGCGCCTGCTCGAGGCGGCCGGGCTGCCGCCGGGCGTGATCAACCTGGTGACCGGGGACGGGCAGGCCGTCTCCCAGGTCGCGCTGACCCATCCTGACCTGGCGGGCATCCACTTCACCGGCTCGACGGCGACGTTCCAGCACCTGTGGCGGACGGTGGGCGAGAATATCGCGAGGTACCGCAACTACCCCCGGCTGGTGGGCGAGACCGGCGGCAAGGACTTCGTGATCGCGCACCCGTCCGCTGACTCGCAGAGCCTGGCGCCCACGCTGATCCGCGGTGCGTTCGAGTACCAGGGGCAGAAGTGCTCCGCCGCCTCCCGCGCCTACCTGCCCCAGTCGCTCTGGAACCGGACCCGCGATGACTTCATCGCCCAGGTCGAATCGCTGACGATGGGCGACGTGACGGCCGACCTGTCGCTGTTCATGGGCGCCGTCATCGACGCCCGGGCGTTCGCCAAGCACGCCGCGGCGCTGGAGCGGGCCAGGAGTACCCCCTCGATTCACGTCCTGGCCGGCGGCGCCGCCGACGACACCGAAGGGTTCTTCGTGCGCCCCACGGTGCTCCAGGGCGAGGACCCCGCCGACGAGATCTTCACCACCGAGTATTTCGGCCCGATTCTCGCGGTGCACGTCTACCCGGATGACGCCTACGCGCAGATGCTCGCCCAGGCCGCGGACGCCACGCCCTACGCGCTCACCGGGGCCATCATGGCCACCGACCGCCAGGCCATCGCCCAGGCCACGGATCTGCTCAGGTACTCGGCGGGCAACTTCTACATCAACGACAAGCCCACCGGCGCGGTCGTCGGCCACCAGCCGTTCGGCGGGGCGCGGGCGAGCGGTACCGACGACAAGGCCGGCTCGATCTTCAACCTGACCAGGTGGGTGTCCGCCCGCGCGATCAAGGAGCTTTTCGTGCCCCCGTCCGACTACCGCTATCCGCACATGGGCTAACCCCCAAGGAAAGGCGGCCCCAAGGAAAGGCGGCCCGAGGAAGGCGGCCCCAAGGAAGGCGGCACGGTGCGGCTCGGCGGTTTCTTCCCGCCCGCCCCGCAGGGCGGGGTAGCTCCGGTCCTGCGGGCCGAGCAGGTCCTGGGCCGCCGCCTGGATCCAGTGATGTGGTTCCAGTCCTGGGACACCCCGGAAGGTCCCGGCCGGTTCCGCCCGGAGTACCTGGACGGCCTGGAAGGCCGCGATGTCGTGATCACCTGGGAACCGTGGCGGTCAGGAGCAGGCCCGGACCAGCCGGAGTACGCCCCGGCGGCCATCGCGGCGGGCCGGCACGACCGGTACATCCGTGACTGGGCCCAGGCGGTCAGGGCGGCCGGCCGGATCATTCACCTGCGACCGATGCACGAGATGAACGGAACCTGGTATCCGTGGGCCAGCCCGGACGGCGAGCGCCGCCCGGCGGATTACCTGGCGGCCTGGCGGCACATCCGCTCCCTGTTCGCGGCGGAAGGCGCCGTGAACGCCCGGTGGATCTGGTCGCCCAACGGCGCCGACGTCCCGGCCGGGAACGCGATGGAGGACTACTACCCGGGCGATGATCAGGTCGACGTGCTCGGCTGCAGCGCCTACAACTGGGGCACGACGCAGCCGTGGTCCCGGTGGACCTCGTTCCGCGACCTGATGAGCGCCCCGTACCGGCGGCTGACCGCCCTGGGCCCGCAGCCCGTCTGGCTGTGCGAGACGGGCTGCACCCCGCGCGGCGGCCGCAAGCCCGCCTGGGTCCGCGGCATGTTCGCCTCGGCGGCGGCGTTCCCGCGCCTGGACGCCGTGCTGTGGTTCAACATCGACAAGGAAACCGACTGGCGGGCCACCGAGCCCCCGCGGGTCGCCGCGGCGTTCCGGCCGCGCTGATGCCGCGGCGGCCGGTCCACCCAGCCGATTAGTCGGGTTCCGTGCCGGTCTCGACTAGCCTGTAGCACGCAGACGGATTGATCCATCGCAGCGGAGGACGCTATTCACCGGCTGGTTCTGTGGAACATCGACCTGACCTTGGTCGACGTCATCAAGGTGACCCGGGCGGCCTACGCGGAGGCGTTCCGGGCCATAACCGGACGGCCGCTCGTCAAGCTGCCGCAGATGGCGGGCCGGTCGGAATCGGAGATCTTCTTCGACGCGCTCGCGCAGAACGGCGCCGACGTGAGCGCGGGCGGTACCGCGGAAAGCCTGCTCGAGCCGTTCAGCGCCGAACTCGCCGCCGCCTTGCAGGCCCGCAGCGATGATCTGGTCCGGGACGGGCAGCTGCTGCCGGGCGCGGCGCAGGCGCTGGCCGCGGTGGCCGGGCTCGACGGAGTGGTGCAGACCGTGCTCACCGGCAACAGCAGGCTGGGCGCGGTGCTGAAGCTGCGCGCCTTCGACCTCGATCGCTTCGTCGATTTCGACATCGGCGGCTACGGTTCCGAGGCTTATCCCAAGGGCACGCTGCTGCGGGTGGCGCGGCAGCGGGCGGCGGACTCCCGCGGCGTGAGCTTCGGTGAGAACGCCACCGTCTACGTGGCGGACTCACCCCGGGACGTGGACGCGGCCAAGATCGGCGGCGCCCGGTCGCTCGCGGTGGCCAGCGGCCGGGCCAGCGCGGCCGAGCTGCGCGAAGCAGGCGCCGACGCGGTGCTGCCCGACCTCACCGACACCGCCGGGCTCGTCGCCCTCATCACCCGCCTCACCGGGCCGCCCGGGTAGCCAGCATCCCGGGAACCCGCAGTTGCCAGCCGGGCCGGGATGCCGCGATGCTGAGAGCATGAATGCGAGCGAGAACGACCTGACCAGCCGCGGCTACGGTGCGGTGCTCTGGGAACCCGATGACAAGACCATCCGTGACGCCCGGATCACCCGCTTCATGACCTGGCTGGCCGACGGCCACGGGCCGCGGTGCGGCGGCTACAACGAGTTGTGGCAGTGGTCGGTGATGCACCCGGCCGCGTTCTGGGCGGCGATCTGGGACTACTTCGAGGTTCTCGGCGAATGGGACCACGACGTCGCGTCGGTCCTGACCGGCGACACCATGCCGGACGTGCACTGGTTCTCAGGAGCCACGCTGAATTACGCCCGTAACGCCCTGAGGACCGCCTGGATCGATCCGGACCGCCCCGCCATAATCTTTGATTCGGAACGATCACGGGCCGGAGCCCTCACTTACGCTCAACTCGCGGCCGAGGTGGCGCGGGTGGCCCGGGGCCTGCGCGCGCTCGGCGTCGGCAAGGGCGACCGGGTGGCGGCGCTGCTGCCGAACGTGCCCGAGGCGATCATCGGCCTGCTCGCCACCGCGAGCCTGGGCGCGATCTGGTCCTCCTGCTCGCCCGACTTCGGCGCCCGCAGCGTGACCGACCGGTTCGCCCAGATCGAGCCGAAGGTACTGATCGGCTGCGACGGCTACGGGTACGGGGGCAAGGAGTTCTCCCGGGCCGCCATGCTGGCCGAGGTCGTCGAGGCCCTGCCCGGCCTGTCCGGCGTGGTGCTAGTAGATCTGCTCGACGAGCCCGCCGGGTCGCCGCCGCCGGATCTGCCCCACCTGACGGCCTGGGCCGACCTCGGAACGGCCGGGACCGCCGGGGCAGGAGGCTCGCACGAGCCGGAGTTCGAGGAGGTGCCGTTCGAGCACCCGCTGTGGGTGGTGTACTCCTCCGGCACCACCGGGCTGCCCAAGCCGATCATGCACGGTCACGGCGGCGTCGTGCTCGAGCACCTCAAGGCGCTCGCGATGCACCAGGACCTGCGGCCGGGCGACGTCTTCACCTGGTACACCACGACCGGCTGGATGATGTGGAACTACCTGGCCGGGGGACTGCTGGCCGGCGTCACGATCGTGCTCTACGACGGCAGCGCCACCTACCCGGACACCGGCCGGCTCTGGCAGCTGGCGGCCGAGCACGGCGTCACCTACCTGGGCGTGGGCGCGCCCTACCTGGTCGCGTGCATGAAGGCGGGCCTGCGCCCGGGCGCCGAGGTTGACCTGTCCAGGCTGCGCGGGATCGGCTCGACCGGGTCGCCGCTGCCGCCGGAGGGGTTCGACTGGGTGTACCAGCAGGTCAAGCCGGACCTGCTGCTCGGCTCGTTTTCTGGCGGCACCGACGTGTGCACGGGTTTCGTCGGGCCGAACCCGCTGCTGCCGGTGCGTTCCGGCGTGATCTCCGGCCGTTGCCTGGGTGCCGCGGTGGAGGCCTACGACGACGACGGCAAACCGGTGACCGGCCAGGTCGGCGAGCTGGTGATTACCGTTCCGATGCCGTCGATGCCGGTCGGCTTCTGGAACGATCCGGACGGCGCCAGGTACCGGGAGAGCTATTTCGACACCTATCCGGGCGTCTGGCGGCACGGCGACTGGATTGAGATGCTGCCCGATGGCGGCTGTGTCATCTACGGCCGTTCGGACGCCACCCTCAACCGCGGCGGCGTCCGGATGGGCACCAGCGAGTTCTACCGCGTGGTGGAGGCGTGGCCCGAAGTTGCGGATAGCCTGGTCGTGGATACCGGCAGGTTCGGTTCCGATGACGGCCGGCTGATCCTGTTCGTGGAGGCCGCCGAAGGATGTGAGCTCGACGATGACCTGAAGGGCAAGCTGCGGGCCGCGCTGCGGGCGCAGCTCTCGCCCCGGCACGTACCGGACGAGATCCACCAGGTGCCGGGGATCCCGCGTACCCTTTCCGGGAAGAAACTGGAGATCCCGGTGCGCAAGATCCTGCTCGGCACCGAGCCGGAGCGGGCCGCGGACCCGAACGCACTGGCCAACCCGGAGGTGCTCGCTTCCTTCGGCAGGTTCCGGGCGGGCGCTTCGTAGTTACTTAAAGAAATCGCACGGTCACAATGGAGTGGCAAGGTGCTCGGGTCAGAGAAATTCGGGACGAACCGAAGTTGTTGAGTTAAGTCGGCGGGCCAGGTGAGTGGACACGAAGGAGTGGACGCGATGCCGGATAGCAATGTGGACGAGGCCAGGGAAGCGCTGCTGGCCCAGGCGGACGAGGCGTGGCCGGACGACCCGGCCCTCGACCCTGAGGTGCTGGGCCGCAAGGGTGACAACGTCTCCTCCTACCTGCAGGCTTACTACCAGCGCATCGCGACCGAGGACCTGGCCCCGCCGGCCCGGATGGCGGCGGTCGGGCAGGCGCACGCCCGGCTGGGCCTGCGCCGGCCGCAGGGCCGGGCGCTGGTGCAGGTCCGCGAGCCGGGGGAGGAAGACCGGGTCGGACCATCTCACATGGTGGTGGACATCGTCATCGACGACATGCCCTACCTGGTCGATTCGGTCACCACCGAGCTGAACCGGCACGAGGCCGAGATCCGGCTGCTTGTCCACCCCGTCCTGCGGGTCCGCCGCGACGTAGCCGGCACCCTGCGCGAGATCCTTGGTGTCTGCGGCGACGACCCGATCCCGTGCGTAACGGTCGACGGCACCGAAGAGCTCACCGAGTCCTGGATCCACGTGGAGCTGGGACCGCCGGGGGACCGGGTCGGCCGCGACGAGCTCGCGGCGGACCTGCGCCGCGTGCTGGACGACGTCCGGGTCGCGGTGGAGGATCAGCGCCGGATGGGTGAGGTGGCCCGGACCCTCGGCGACGACCTGGCCGGGGTGCCCGGCAGTGATCTGGCCGAGTCCGGCGCGCTGCTGCGCTGGCTGGCGGACGGCAACTTCACCTTCCTCGGCTACCGCGAGTACGACCTGGTGCCCGCCGCCAGCGGCGTCGGCCTGCGCCAGGTACCGGGGACCGGGCTCGGCATCTTGCGCCACGACCGGCCCGGCCGCGACGAGGTGACGCCGCTGTCGCCCCAGGTCGTGGCCAGGGCGCAGGACCCCGCCGAGCGGCTGGTGCTGGCCAAGGCCAATTCCAGGTCCACCGTCTACCGCGCCAACTACCTGGACTACGTCTCGGTCAAGAAGCTCAGCCCGGCCGGGGAGGTCACCGGGGAGTTCCGGTTCCTCGGCCTGTACACCCACGCGGCGCATAACGCGCCCATCGCGGGCGTCCCCGTGCTCAGGCGCAAGCTCGCCCAGGTCCTCGCCGCGGCCGGGCTGTCCCGGGACAGCCACGACGGGTCGGACCTGGTCGAGATACTCCAGGATTATCCGCGCGAGGAGCTCTTCGAGATCACGGCCGCCGAGCTCACCCCGATCGCGCTCGGCGTGCTGCGGCTCAGCGAGCGCAAGCAGACCCGGCTCTTCCTGCGCCGGGACCGGTACGGCCGGTACATGTCGTGCCTGCTGTACCTGCCCAGGGACCGGTACACCACCGAGGTGCGGCTGCGCGCCCAGGGCATCTTGATCAAGGCGCTGCACGGCGTGTCCGCGGACTACAGCGCCACCGTCGGCGACTCGGCCCTGGCCCGGCTGTACGTGGTCGTCCGGGGGGAACGCGGACGGCCGTTGCCGCAGGTGGACGCCGCGGCCCTGGAGCGCAGGCTGGCCACGTCGGTCCGGTCGTGGGATGAGGACCTGGCGGCCGAGGCGACCCGGGTGCTCGGCGAGGAGCGAGCCAGGACGCTGCTCGACCTGTGCTCGGCGGGCATCCCCGAGACCTACGAGGCGGACGTCAGCCCGCAGGACGCGGTCGACGACCTGACCACGATGGTCGACCTGCGCGAGTCGCGGACCGCCTTCGCGGTGCGGCTGGTGCAGAAGCCGGAACGGTGGACGCTGGTCGTGTACCGGTCCGGCACGCCGATCACGCTGTCGCAGGTGCTGCCGCAGCTGCAGCACATGGGTCTCGAGGTCGTCGACGAGCATCCGTATCAGTTCACCGGATCGTCCGGCCACGGTTCGTTCTGGATCTATGAATTTGGTCTTCGGGTCCCGGTCACCCCGGCCGCAGCCGGTACCCAGTCGATATTCGAGGACGCGCTGACCGCGCTGTGGCACGGCCAGACCGAAGACGACGGGTTCAACGCGCTGGTCCTGTCGGCGGCCCTGAGCTGGCGTGAGGTCAACCTGCTCCGCGCCTACGCCAAGTACCTGCGCCAGGCCGGGATCCGGTTCAGCGAGGACTACCTGCAGCGGGTGCTGCGGTCCAACGGGGCCATCACCCGGCTGCTGGTCCGGCTGTTCGAGTCCCGGTTCGACCCGGCCAGGCAGAACGGCGCGACCGAGCGCTGCGAAGCGATCACCGAGGAGATCCGCGGCCAGCTCGACGAGGTGGTCAGCCTCGACGCCGACCGGATCCTGCGGACCTACCTGGCGCTGATCGACGCGACGCTGCGCACCAACTACTACCAGCAGCAGCGCCCCGGGTCCGGAGGATACCTCGTGCTCAAGCTGGACCCCGGCAGCGTGCCCGGGCTGATCTCGCCGCGGCCCAAGTTCGAGATCTTCGTCTTCTCGCCCCGGCTCGAGGCGGTGCACCTGCGCTTCGGCCGGGTGGCGCGCGGCGGCCTGCGCTGGTCGGACCGGCTCGAGGACTTCCGCACCGAAGTCCTGGGCCTGGTCAAGGCGCAGGAGGTCAAGAACGCGGTCATCGTCCCGTCCGGGGCCAAGGGCGGCTTCGTGTGCAAGCGGCTGCCCGATCCCGGTGACCGCGAGGCGTACCAGGCCGAGGTGCTCGCCTGCTACCAGACCTTCATCGCGGCGATGCTCGACGTGACCGACAACATCGAGGGCGGCAAGGTGGTGCCGCCGCCGGACGTGGTCCGGCGGGATGGCGACGACACCTACCTGGTGGTGGCGGCGGACAAGGGCACCGCGACGTTCTCCGACACCGCCAACGAGGTGGCGGCCCGGTACGGCTACTGGCTGGGCGACGCGTTCGCCTCCGGCGGCTCGGAGGGTTATGACCACAAGAAGATGGCCATCACCGCCCGCGGTGCCTGGGAGTCGGTGAAGTGGCACTTCGCGGCGCTAGGGATCAACCCGGACACCGACGACTTCACCGTGTTCGGCGTGGGTGACATGTCCGGCGACGTGTTCGGCAACGGCATGCTGCTTTCCGAGCACATCAAGCTGGTCGCGGCCTTCGACCACCGGCACGTGTTCATCGACCCGGATCCCGATCCGGCGGCGAGCTTCGCCGAGCGGGCACGGATTTTCGCGCTGCCCCGGTCCTCGTGGGCGGATTATGACCAGGCGCTGATCTCGCCGGGCGGCGGCATCTGGCCCCGCGCGGTGAAGTCGATCCCGGTGTCACCGCAGGCCCGCACCGCCCTTGGCGTCGACGCCGGGGTCATCGCGCTGTCTCCGGACGACCTGATCTCCGCCATCCTGGCCGCCCCCGTCGACCTGTTCTGGAACGGCGGGATCGGCACCTACGTGAAGGCCAGCTCCGAATCGCACGCCGAGGTGGGGGACAGGTCCAACGACG
>Ga0302326_10020026_pt1 | contig 13789 bp, 9 predicted proteins | sample Palsa_T0_3_FD_202264 | JGI IMG/M metagenome (GOLD analysis project Ga0302326, IMG submission 202264) | Peat permafrost microbial communities from Stordalen Mire near Abisko, Sweden - Palsa_T0_3 | ecosystem: Environmental > Terrestrial > Soil > Palsa > Peat permafrost | place: Sweden: Abisko... | reverse complement strand
TCGGAAAGCCTTCTTCGCTTTGGAAGACAAGCTGTTTCGCCGCTATCTGACCGAACCCGGCCTGCAAACGCGGCCGCCGACGCTGGCCGAATATCTGGATCGGGTGGTCACCCCTACGCTTGAGCGCCACAAACACGGCGGTGCGGTCGCGGAGAAATTCGAAGCCGCGTATCTTCGTTCTCTCGCATTCGATAAGACAGATCGCGCCGACGCCGACCGCGCCTACACCGGCCACGCCCCCTACAAACAGTTGCAGGATTATCTGTTCCGCTACATTGCCGCGGAATGCGGCCGTCTCGGCATGGCTGTCCACATTCACACCATGGCCGGAGCCGGCGGATATTTCAACATCGCCGGAGCGAATCCACTGCTGCTGGAACCCGTTCTGAACGATCCCGCTCTGCGCAAAACCAACTTCGTCATGCTGCATGGCGGCTGGCCGTTCACGCGCGAAATCACGGCGTTGCTGGTGAAGCCGAATGCCTACCTCGATTTCTCCCAGCAGTCGCTCGTCATCGATCCGCCTTTGCTCGCGGAAACCCTTCGCGAATGGCTCTCGTTCATCCCGGAGAAGGTCCTCTTCGCGACCGACGCTTATCCGTTTTCGGATGAGCTCGGCTGGGAGGAATCGGGCTGGATCGCGGCGCGGCGGGGCAGGGAAGCGCTGGGCATTGCGCTCACCCGCATGATGCGGGAAGGCGCCATCTCACGCCACCGCGCGGTGGAGCTTGCGCGCATGGTGATGCGGGAAAACGCCCGCAAACTCTACGGGCTATAAGGACGCTACTTGGGCAGCGAGGACTGCACAAACTTCACCAGATCGGCATGATACTGCGCAGCCGATGGCTGATCGATATAAACCATGTGGCCCGCTTCGTAATAACCCATCGAGATATTATTCTTCTTGATCTCCTCGGAAACCTTTAGGTGGCTAATCGTCCACTCCACTGGATAAAACGGACACGCAAAATCGTAATAACCCATGCCCACGAACAGATGCATGTTCGGATTCTTGGCAAACCCATCCTCCAGGTTGACCACCGTGTTGTACTCGCCGGACCATGGCGGAGCATTGCCCGCAACGTAGTAGATATTGTCGTTCTGATAGTTGAGGTCCTTGCGGACGTAAGCCTCGAAGGCAGTCAGGAAGCAGTTCTCAATGTTGGCGTTGCTGAAATCGAAGCTGGTGTTCGTCGCGCCGGCGTCGAGTTGATATCCAATAAAGCGCGAATCCAAACGCGAAGTCATCATATGCTGCTCGCGCATCAGTTCCGTGCTGAACGGAGCCAGCGGAACCCTGAGATCCATCGACTTCACAAAAGTCTTGGAAAGCCCAGTGAAGTGCGCGAAATCCGTGCTCACTTTTTCGCGTTCCGCATCCGTCGCCCGCGCGCCGTCGAACAGGTACTCCAGATATTCTCCGGACGCAAACTCGCGCGCGCGCTTGGCAATCTGGTCGACGGTCAGCTTCTGCAACTCCGGCGTCAGCTTCTTGTGATAGTGCGCCGTCATGATTTCCGTCGGAAGCGTCTGTAGCTGGCGCTGTTCCCCCGCGGAAGCGCTGCTATCGATCACAGCGGAAAGCAGCATCACGCCGTTGATCGGCATGTCGTGATCGGTCAGATATCCCGCGAGCCCCGCCGCGCGCGTGGTCCCATAACTCTCGCCGCCCACGAAGATCGGAGATCCCCACAAATTGTACTCATTCAGGAAGCTGCGAATGAATTCGCCGAACGCAGCCAGGTCGTTATCCACGCCACCAAACTCCGGGCCGTAGCTGAGTTTATCGGGACGGCTGAACCCGGTCCCCATGGCATCGATAAACACCAGGTCGCCCGTATCGAGCAGACAGTTCGGATTATCGACGTACGTATAAGGCGGCGGCAGCGCCATGCCGTTCGGCTGCATCTTGACCATCTTGGGGCCAAACGCGCCCATGTGCAGCCACACCGTCGCCGCACCTGGCCCGCCGTTGAAGAGGAACCAGACGGGCCGCTTCGACCTGTCGGTCACATCGTCCTTCGAATAGTAGGTGTAAAACAGGTGGCCCTGCGAAGCGCCGGTAGTGGCTTGCTTGATCGCTTCGAAACCCACATGGGCCGTGTACTTGATGGTCTCGCCGTGCAGGGTAATCTGATGCTGCGTGACGATCGGCTGCGCCGGATATTTGATGGGCTGCATCTCCTCGCCGGAGGTGTAGTTGAAGCGATAGAAATCGCTGGGCGCCGCGGTTTGACCGGCCCGCCCGCCCTGCGCAAACGCGTTCACACTCGCGGCTGCCGTCAGGAAGAAACAGAAGCAAAGTTCTTTGTTCAATCTCATGATTGCGTCTCCTTGGATTCCCTTACTTGGCAACGGCCGCGGCGCCGATGAAGCTGCCCAGGTCCCGGCCCAGTTTCACCACAGCTTTGTTGTCCAGATAAGCCATGTTGCCCGCTTCCTGATGGCTCACCGTGATGTTCCTGGCCCGAACTTCAGGCGAAACATCGAGGTGCGCCAGCGTGTACTCCGCCGTATAAAACGGCATCCCCATATCGAAGAAATCGATGCCCACGAACAGGTGCAGATTCGGATTGCGCGCGAACGCGGCGGAAAGGTTGGCGTCATCGTTCCCGGTGCCGGTGAACGTACCCACTCCGCCGCTCGACAGATAGAAGATTCCATCCTTTCGACCGGTGAAAGTGAGCTCGCGGCGCAGATAGTCCACGTATGCCGTGGCGAATGGCCCGCTGATTTTGCTCATATTGAAATCGACCGCGTTCTGGGCGCCGCCGCGCCCTCCTCGGCCTCCCCCACCGCCACCACCGCCGCCGCGTCCGCCACCCGCGCCTGGCACGTAGCCCGTCACACGCCCGTCGGACCGTGAAATCCCCTCGTGCTCGTCGCGCATCAGCTCGGCACTGTATCGATCGAGCGTCACGCGCAGTTCGTTATTGACGATGAAGGCTTTCGAAAGCCCGGTCAGGCGCGCCAGATCCGCCACAACCTTGGTCTTCTCCTCGGCGGTCATCCGGTCACCCTTGTACAAGGCGTGCAGGTATTCGCGCGAAGCGAACTGGCGGGCTTGTCCGGCAATCTGTTCCGCGCTCATCGCGTTCATCTCCGGCGAGAGCTTCTTGTGATACCAGGAGGCCATCGTCAGGCTGGGCAGCAGCGTGAGCAATTGAGTATCGCCCGCGATCGAATCGGCGGAGGCCATCAGGGAAAGCAAAACCACCCCTCGCACGGGGATCAGATGTTCGGCCAGATACTCCGTCAACCCGGCCACGCGGCCCGTCCCCGCGTCTTCGCCGGCCAGGAACAGCGGCGACGACAAACGGTTGTTGCGATCCAGATAAACCCGTACAAACTCACCGAGCGATGCCGTATCGCCCGCGGTATTCCAGAAGACGGTTGCTCGGCTCGGCTGCACGGGGTAACTGAAGCCAGTGCCGACCGGATTCACGAATACGAGGTCGGCCTGGTTCAGGATCGTGTCCGGGTTATCGGCCCAGCCGCCTTCCGGTTTCATGCGCTTCGGCCCCAGACCGCCGAATTCCTGCCACGCCGGTGAGACGCCGAAACCGCCGCCGAAAAAGAACATGATCGGACGGCTCGAAACATCGCTGACGCCGTCTTTGGCGTAGGCGGTGAAGAACAGCTGCGCCTCGGGCGCTCCGGTGGTGGCGTTCAGGACGGGCAGAAAGCCCGCGTGCGCTGTGTACGCCAGAGGCTGTCCGCTCACTGTGATCTTCTGATGGGTTTCCACGGGCGGCTTGTCAACGCTGGGGTCTGGCCGGACCGACGCCGCCGTCGGATTGAAGTTATAAAAATCGTTCGACGCGGCATCGCCTCCGGCCGCACCCGCCGCGCCGCCGCGCCCGCCCCGCCCTGTGGCGGCAGCGGCGCCTGTCGCTGGAGTCCCGGCAGGCGCGCCAGCTTGCGGTGTATCCGCGGGCGCGCCCGCCTGCTGCGCAGCGGCAGCCGCAGCCGCGCCCCGTCCGCCTCTCTGGCCCCACAAGAGGGGCGAAGCAGTGAGGGCAAGGGCCACAACCATGGTTCCAAAACGCGCGTGTCGCATGAATGTTAGATATGATAGCCTGCCACCAAATGCGAACTGCCCTCGGCTTTCGGGCGCATTCGGGATGGGCCGCGATGGTGGCCGCCGCCGGGACGTTGAAGGCGCCTCAAGTCCTGGAACGGAGGCGCATTACGATTGCAGACCCGCAGCTGCCGGGTTCGAAGCAACCGTATCATACCGCGGCGGAGTTGCCGTTTTCGCAGGCGGAGATCAGCGTGCGGAAGGCGCTCGAATCGTCGCGCGCGCTGGCGGTGGATGCGATCCTTGCGTCTGTCGAATGCCTCCGGTCGCAGGGGCACGAAGTCGTCGGATGCGGTCTCCTGCTCGGCTCCGGCAGACCGCTGCCGGAACTCCCGGCGATTCTCGCTTCGCACCCGCTGCTCCACACGGCTGAGGGTCAGATGTTTCGCGATGTGCTGTCGTGGGCGGCGCGTGAGTGCAACCTGCCGGTGACGGCGGTGCCGGAGAAACAGCTATCGGCGGCGTCTTTATCTGCTATCGATTCGCTCGGTAAAGCGATCGGACCGCCGTGGACCCAGGATCAGAAGTTCGCGACCGTGGTTGCGCTAGCGGCGCTAGCGCTAGCGTAGTGTCCAATAGCCCACCTGTCCGACCATTTCGCGGACACCACATTGGCGATACAGTAGACGGCCCTGGTGCTGTTCTTAGCGGTCGCGGCCGCGATTCCACTCCACTTCCGGTTCGACACGGCGGAGTTCGCCAACGCAGTATATCGGACCGCGTGCGTCACCGGGCGGATCACATGCAGCCGGGATATCTACGAACGGTTCTGGCATACAAATATCACGCGACACCGGAGGACGAGGCGCGTTTCAGTGCGCTATGACCCGATCCATTTTGGTGGCGATCACACAGAGATACAGGCCCCGATGTAGAAGCACTACGGATTCGGTCAGGGAAGATGTGGGCGGAATCGAAGGAGCGCACGCGGGAAGGCGCCGGTTGACAACCGGCGCGCAGCCTGCCAGGCTGCCCCACAAAAATCTGAAGACTATATCTGCTTTGAAAACAATCGCTTCCGCGGCTGGAAGCGGACTGGAAGTGCGCTGGTAATGGATCGTCAGACGTTTGAGAACGCGACGGAACCGGCGGGTTTCAGACTCGCTTCCATGACGGTCCAAAGTTCCTTTCTCATTCGCTGCTCATTAAACGCCTTCGGCGACCTGACCTCCGGCAAGGCTTACTACATCCAGCATGTCCAGACGGGGGCCGAGTTCCGCGCGGCCACCCTCGCCGAGGTTACGCACTGGGCCGGCGATCAAAACCTGCGTTATCTCTCAGCCATGAGCGACGCAGTGTCCGGCGCACAGGAGGATCTCCGATGATTCTCGAAACCGACCCGATCCCGAGCGACCTGCTTCCGCGCATCGGCTACGGAGACGAATCGGCATTGCAGGAATTGCAAATCCGGACGCGGACGCGCGTCGCGTACCGCATTCGCCGGATCGTCAAAGATCCGGGGCACGCCGAGGAAGTTCTACAGGATGTTTACACCTATATCTGGCTACACGCCTCCGATTACCGAGGGGAACGCGGCACGCCCTGGTCATGGATCTGCATGTTGGCGCGCAGCCGGGCACTGGACCGTTTTCGCCAACTCCGGCGCGAATCTGCGGAAACGGTATTCGACGAAAAGGTCCGCCCCCCTGCTTCACGCGACTCTGTCCCGGAAATTGGCGACGTTTGGAAATATTCGCGATTGCAGGCCAGTGTGCTCGAACTTCCCGCGGATCAGAAACATCTGATCCGCATGGCGTTCTTCCACGGCTTCACCCACCTGGAAATCGCTCTCAGAACGGGCGTGCCGCTGGGCACCGTGAAAACCAGAATCCGCGTCGCGCTCCTCCGTCTGCGCGAGAAGCTGCGAGCGGAAAAACGGCTCATCCGCGCGGCCTGACCCGCAGCAACCGCCTGTTGTGGAATGACCCGATACCTGCGAAACTAAGTGGTCGTTCCGCTCACATGAGCCTTAATATTCATTTATTTGGGCCGTTCCGCGTCTTTGTAGACGGCGTTCAGATAGACGATCAGCGCTGGGGCCGGCGTAAATCCAAAACCCTCGTCAAGGTGTTGGCCCTGCAGCCGCCGCGGCAGTCTTCGAGACAGATGCACCGCGAAGAACTGATCGAATTATTGTGGCCCGGAGCGGACTCCGAACAGGGTTTGAACAGCCTGCATAAGGCACTCCACGCGGCCCGCCGTGCGCTCGAACCTGGCCTGAGCGCGGGAACCCCGTCCCGGTTCCTGCCCATGCGGGACCAGTTGGTGATGCTTCAGAGCGAAGACGAAATCTGGGTCGACGTATCCGAGTTCGAGACGCGAGCGGCAGAGGCGCTCAAAACGGGGCGGCGGGACCTCATCGAGGCTGCCCTTTCGCTCTGCCAGGGCGATTTGCTGCCGGAGGATCTCTACGAGGACTGGATTGCGGTGCGGCGCGAACAGTTGCGATCCCGGAAAGAGCAGTTATTGTTGAGCCTGGCAGCGGTCTGCGAAGGGTCGGGCGAATCGGGTCCCGCCTTCGATGCCTGCCGTCAGTTGCTGGCTTCGAACCCCTGCAACGAAGCCGCCCACCGCTGCCTGATGCGCTTGTATTCCGGGGCGGGACAGCGCTATCTGGCCGTGGAGCAGTTTCGGACATGCACGGAAACGCTTCGCCGTGAACTGGATGCGAAGCCCGAGCAGGAAACCAGTGCGCTTTATGACCGGATAATGTCGGGTACGCGCCCGACTCAGGGAGGCGCCGCGGCCGCTCCTACGCTTGCAAGGGAGCCTCATCCCGCGACCGTCACGGCGATTCCGGAAGAAGTGTCCCCTCCCTCTCCTGGCAAGGGCCGGTCGCGCCGGTTCCGGTATCTCGCGGGGGCGGCATTGCTGGTTTGCACCGGGCTGGTTTGCGCCGGCGCAATTGCCGTGTTTCTCGCCAGGACACCGCCGGTACAGTTCGTCGCGATCATGCCCTTGACCACCGCCGCCGACTCGCCCGAACTCGATTACCTCGCCGAGGGCATCACCGAAAGCGTGATCGACGACCTGTCCCGTCTGCGGCAGGTGCGCGTAATGGCGCGCAGCACGGTCTATCGTTATCGGGCGAAGGGACTCGACCCCATGGTGGCGGCGGCCGAGATGAAAGTGCATTCCGTCCTCACGGGAACAATTTCGAAGCGTGGCCGCAATCTGCTGGTGGCCGCGGAACTGGTGGCGGTTCCGGAAGGCACGCGGATCTGGGGCAATCAGTATGAACTAACCGCCAAAGATCTGACTTCCGTTCAGGATCGGATCGCTTCGGAAATTGCCGCGAGCCTGCGGCTGCGTCTCAGCGGCGAAGACCGGGAACGCCTTTCCCATACGCATCAGACGGACCCGGAAGCCTACCGCCTTTACCTGCAGGCGCGATTCTTCTGGAACCAGCGTTCCAAAGACGGCTACCTCAGGTCGATTGAATTGTTTCAGGCCGCTATCGCGCGCGATCCCGCGTACGCCCCCGCCTATGCGGGTCTGGCGGACAGTTACAGTTTTCTGGGAAGAGACGAAGCGCCTACGCACGAATATATGCGGAAGGCCAAGGCGGCCGCGGAACGGGCCCTTGCCATCGACGATAATCTCGCCGAAGCACACGCCTCGCTCGCGCTGATGACCAACGTGTACGAGTGGAATTTTCCGGCAGCAGAGCGCCGGTTCCGCAGGGCCTTGGAACTCGACCCAGGTTATGCCAACGGACATCTGTTTTACGGCGTCTTCCTGGTATCGCAGGGAGATTTCAAAGAGGCGCAATCGCAACTCGATCAGGCGGCGGAAATAGATCCGCTCTCGCCGATCATAGCGCTGTGCCGCGGTTATCCCGCCGGCTTTCAGGGGCAGGTTGAGCCCGCCATCGGCGCGGCTCGTAAGGCGCTCGACATATCGCCTGGCTTCCCGGCTGCGTTCGAAGACCTGATGAATTATTTCGAGATGCAGGGCCGGCGGGACGAAGCGATGCAGCAGGCCGTCGCCTTGCTTTACGCGCGCGGGCAGCGCGATCTTGCGGAGAGTGTCCAGGCAGAGTTCCGGCAATCCGGTTACCAGGCCGCATTGCGCCTCTGGTTCGATGCCGAGGAGGGGCGCGCGGCACGGGAGTACGTATCTCCGTTACGAATTGCGCTGCTGGCGATTCGCCTTGGCGACAGGGACAAGGCCTTCTACTGGCTGGATAAGGCAGTTGAAGACCGCAACGCCGGGCTGGTGTATCTTAACGTCGATCCTAAATACTCTCCGCTGCGATCCGATCCTCGGTTCGTCCGCCTGATTCGCCGTGTGGGCCTGAAGCGTCCAGGCTGAAAAAAGGTGGGACAGGCGCTTTCGCCTGTCGACGTGTGGGGTAGGCGCTCGCGCCTGCCCACCACTACGCATCGAAGTCGGCGCCGATTGCGACCTCGCACTCCCGCCTCACAAAGGTCTTTGTCAGACCCGTGTCGCGACGATGGCCACGCGCATTGGTTATCGCGGGGTTGGGTCCACGTGGCTGTCGGGGATGAAACATCGATTTTCCTGACTTAACGAATTCGTCTAAGCCAGAAAAATCCACGGTCGAACGGCGTCCTTCAACTGACTGGCGTGATTCATCACCATCTCGCTCCACCGCGCTTCGAGGGCGCTTAATGCGCTTGCCACGCTGGGCGCTATTTGAGAGTCTCTCGCGCTTTCTATCCGCGCCTCGAAAACGAACGGTCTCGCCTCGTCAAGGAGCGCTCGGCTCTTTTTGGGCCAAGTCTGCGGTCGCAACCAGCAGTTCCCGCGCCGCCGCGAGGACCTGCTCGGGCGTGGCTTTCACGCCGGCCTCTTCGGGCAGCCTGCGACGTGGCCGGGAAAATCTCTTGCGCCGAATGTTTCCCTGCAGAAGGGGCAGGGCGTCAGTTTCTTTTTGCGGCCGGCTCCGGCTCGTTTCGGCACCTTTAAAGAGTGCCCTTCGGACGGATGATCCCGTCAACGGTATTGATGAGCGCGTCAAGCTTTCCCGTCGTTTCTTCCATGGCAACCGCCATCTTCTGCATGGCGCCGTTCATGAGGATCTGAGCCGTCAGGAGGCGTTTGTCCTCCGCCTCGAACCGTTCGTGGGCTTCTGCGTTTCTGCGCTCAGAGCGGGCCAGCATCTCATCGATCCGCCTGATTGCCACGTCGTGGGCGGCCATGGCCTCAGCGTGGGTAGCCATGGCCGCATCGTGGGCAGCCATGGCAAGATCATGATCCACCAACATCCTGCCGTGGCCCTCTAACAGATTTTCGATGCGGTCCAGCCGCGAGTTGCCGTTTCCGCCGTTGGGCGTTTCGCTCACTGCCTGAATTATCCGACAATTCACCGCCAGAAGTCCACTGACATAAGACAGTACCGGTCCAAGCCGGACCTTCCACAATTGAACGCATGGATCTAAGAGAAAGCGATCCAGGCTCGCACCAAACTCCATCCGCCGCGTTTTCCAGGCTCTAGCATCTAGCATGCGGTAGCCAATGCCGGCCGTGGAATCGATGAAATTAACTCGTCGCCCGCCCTTCCCCCCTACGGCGTCGAAGCCGGCGGCACCCGCTTCTTCGTCGCCTGCTCAAACGCATAAGCCATGCCCAGCAACCGTGGTTCGCTGCACGCCGCCCCGGTAAATCCCACGCCGAACGGAGCCGGCAAAGGCGTGAACCCGGCCGGATAGCTTTGCTGCCCAAACGTGTTCGCCACCATGCCGAAAGGCACTACCAGCAGCGGATACCCGGCCCGCGCCGAGAGATCCGCCGCGCTCGCCGACGGCGTCAGAATCGCATCCAGATGGTTTGCCTGCAGCACCGCGTCGATGCCCCGCGTCCGGCTGAGCAGGTTGTCCTTGGCCACATCGGCATCGTTGCGCGCACGGTCCGCCTCCACATCCATCTCCTCCGAAATATCGATGCGCGACTGCCCATAGCGCAGCGCGCCGGCCTTCGCATGCGCCAGGTTCCATTGCTGCAACTCGTGCAGCGTTTTCACGGGAGCGCTCGGGCCCAGGCTCGCCAGCCAGTTATTGAAATCGCGCTTCATCCCGTACTTGAAATCCACGGAGCAGTTTTCGTCCTTGCCCTTGGCCTGCTCGGCGCCCGAACAGTAAGGCCATTGCAGGAAGTTGTTCTTCGGGTCCTTATCCACGAAGCTCGGTATTTCCACGGGGTCCACAATCACCGCGCCCTGCTGCTGCAGCGCGGCAATCGCCTCCTCCATCACTTTGGCCTGCGCCGGATTCAACCCGCCGCGCCCTCTGCCACCGCCTCTGCCTGCCGGCCCGGAATCGTAGAAATAGACACGCGGGATGCCGATGCGCGCGCCTTTCAGGCTGTCCGTCTTCAGAAACTTCGTATAGTCGCGGCCGGGCGGAGGCGTGCATGTGGTGGTCGCGGGATCGTGCGGGTCGGGCGCGGCGCTCTCGAGCGCGCCCAGCAGGATGGCCGCGTCGGTAACGGTGCGAGCCATCGGTCCGGCGGTATCGTGATCCGCGGTAATCGGGATCACCCCATATCTGCTGATGCGCCCGATGGTCGGCCGCATCCCCACCAGCATTGCCTGGTTCGATGGCTGCACGATCGAGCCGCCCGTGTCGCTGCCCACGTTCGCGGCCCAGAAACTCGAAGCCGTGCCCGCGCCGGAACTGGAACCGCCGGGTGAAAGAACCGCGCGGCCGTCGCTGGTCGGGCGAGGGTCGGGCCGCGGATCGTAGGGGTTGAAACCGAAACCCGAGACGGCGTTATAGGCAGACATCGCCGTAGGCGCGCCGGCCACCCAGTTGGCCAGTTCGATCAGGGTCGTTTTCGCGATGATGATGGCGCCGGCTTCGCGCAGGTTTTTCGTCAGAGTTGCCTCGTAAGGCGGCACGAAACCCGCGAAGGCAAGCGCACCGCCCGTCGTGGGCATGTCCGTGGTCTGGATGTTATCTTTCAGCGCGATCGGGATGCCATGCAGCGGCCCTCGTATCTTGCCCTGCGCGCGTTCCTTGTCGCGTTCGTCGGCGTCCTTCAGGACGTTGGGATTCACCGTGATCAGCGCATGCAGCGTCCGGTCGTAGAGCGCGATCCGGACCAGATACTGCGTCACAAGTTGCCGGGACGTCACCCGTTTGTGCGCGAGCGCATCCTGCATTTGCGGGATGGTCGCCTCGACCACGTTAAAGGTCTGTGCATGCAATGCCGAGCCGAGCAGCACAGTTAAAGAGACAAATAATGAGCGCACCATAGGTTAGGGGCGATGGTAGCATGACGCCCCCGACCATCAGGCCAACCATCAGGGAAGCGAAAAGGTGAAGATCGCGCCCCCGGCCGCCATGGTCACCATCTGTTTCCCGTTCGCCATGTAGCTGATCGGATTCGACGCCATAGTGCCGCCGAGATTGATCCGCCACAGTTCCTTCCCGCTGTCCGCATCCAGCGCAAAAAAATAGGCTTCCATCATCTCGCGGCCGCGGCTTAGCCAACCGCCGTTACTCCCGAAAAGCACGTGTCCGGCGGTCGTCATCACGCCCGACCATGGCTTGGTCTGCGTCTTGTACTCCCAAACCTTCTCGCCGGTCTTCGGATTCAGCGCGCGAATCGCCCCGTAGCCCGGGTCGTCTTCCATATCGATATCGGGAACGCTGCCCACATACCGATTCCCCGGCGTATATTTCGGCTCGCCTTTCAGATAGAAGCCTTTGTTCTCCCAAACAGTCAGATAAAAGTAGCCCGTCAGAGGACTATACGAAGGCGAATACCAGTTCGTCGCGCCCTGCACGCCAGGCCAGATCACGGCGCCCTCCTCGGTCGGCGTCGAATGAGGCAGCCGCTCGGGACGTCCCTTATCGTCCAGTCCCTTTGCCCACGTCTGTTTCGCGAATGGCTTGCCCAGCAGAAACTCGCCGGTCTGCCGGTCGAGCACATAGTAGAACCCGCCCCGATGCGCCCAGTAGATTAGCTTACGCGGTTTGCCCTGCCAGTCGCTGTCCAACAGCACGGGTACCTGCACCGCATCCCAGTCGTTCGAATCGTGCGGGACAAACTGGAAATGCCACTTCAGCTGGCCGGTGTCGGCATCGAGCGCGATAGCGGAATCGGTGTAGAGATTGTCGCCGGGACGGACATCCGCATTCCAGTCCGGCGAAGGATTGCCCACGCCCCAGATCACATAGTTCAGTTCGGGATCGTAGGAACCTGTCACCCACGTGGGTCCGCCGCCCTGCTGCCACGCCGATTCATTGGGTCCGCTTGTCGGCCAGGTCTCGTGCCCTTTCTCGCCCGGCCCGGGAACCGTATTGAATCGCCAGCGGCGCTTGCCGGTCTTCGCATCGTACGCGTCCAGAAATCCGCGGATCCCATACTCGCCGCCCGCAACCCCGGTAATCACCATGTCCTTCACGATCAGCGGAGCACCGGTGAGGCTGTAGCCTTTCTCGGAATCGGCCACGGGAACATCCCACACCACGTCGCCCGTCTTTGCGCTGAGCGCCACCAGGTGGGCATCCACGGTTCCCAGATAGACCCGGTCTCCCAGCACGGCGACACCGCGATTGATGGCATCGCAGCAGACATTGATCTTCGACGGCAGAGAGCGCTTGTAGTGCCAGAAAGGACGGCCCGTCGCCGCATCGAGCGCAAATACGTTGGAAGGCGGTTCGGAGACGTACATCACCCCGTCCACCACAATGGGCGTCGCTTCGATCCGATGGTTGGTCACCATTTGATGTACCCACGCAACCTTCAGATTTTTCACGTTGTCACGGTTGATCTGATCCAGCCCGGAATAGCGCCAGCTCTTATAAGATCCCGAGTAGGTCAGCCAGTTCTGCGGCTCGTTCGCGGCGTTGAGCAGCCGGTCGTAAGTGATCTGCGCCCCGAGCGCGCCGCAGCAGAGCAGAAGTGCGAGCAGGCGAATCATTCCGTTACTCCTTTTTCGCGCTTGAGGGACACCAGATAACTGACAATATCGTCGATCTCGGCGCTGGTGGCGCGGTCTTTGTACGACGGCATCAGTGAGCTTTTGTCGACGCCGAAATCCCGGATGGCAGTTCGCGGAATCGAGAGAAGACCCCTCTGGAAATCGAGAATCTGGACTGTATACGTGTCCTGGTTGAGCAGAAAGCCCGCATAGGACGTACGGTCGTTCCCGATGATTTTGGCAACGTGATATTCGGGCGCGACGTGGGCGTTGGGATCGAGCAACGACTCCCGCAGATAATCCGGAGAACGTTGCGACCCGATCACCGAAAGGTCCGGTCCCTGCGATCCTCCCTCGCCGCGAATCGGGTGGCAGCCGGTGCATCCCTTGTCTTTCACCAACTGACGCCCATGAGCGGGGTCGCCTTTCAGAGTCGTGGTGGACGGCGCCTGTTGGCTCAGGGATCGAACGTAGGCGACGATCTGCCACACCTGCGCGCCATTGAAAAATACATCGGGCATGGCGGTATTGGGGATGCCTTCGCTGATATTGCGATACAGGTCGGCATCGGTCGAGCCGTGGAAGAAGCGGCCTGTGGTGAGGTCGGGACCCGTCCCGCCCGTGCCTTTGATGCCGTGGCAGGGCGCGCAGTGAGTGTGAAAGATACGGCCTCCGGCCTCGCGGTCGACGGCGGTGTTCTGCGCGACCAGGGGCGCGGCGCCAAGCAGAATGAGCAAGGGGAGTGCCTTCACGTGGGAAGTATATATCGAATCGTGGCCGAACGGGCGCCGCGCCCACGAACGCTCGTCCACGAT
>Ga0302326_10020025_pt1 | contig 13789 bp, 13 predicted proteins | sample Palsa_T0_3_FD_202264 | JGI IMG/M metagenome (GOLD analysis project Ga0302326, IMG submission 202264) | Peat permafrost microbial communities from Stordalen Mire near Abisko, Sweden - Palsa_T0_3 | ecosystem: Environmental > Terrestrial > Soil > Palsa > Peat permafrost | place: Sweden: Abisko... | reverse complement strand
AGAACGCCAACAACTCGGTGCGCATCACCGACGAGTTCATGCGCGCCGTCGAGCAGAACGAGGACTGGAACCTGACCGCCCGCGCCACCGGCGCGCCCGTCGGCGAGCCGATCCCCGCGCGCGAGCTGATGCGTGAGATCGCGGAAGCGGCATGGCGCTGCGCAGACCCGGGCGTGCAGTACGACACGACGATCAACCAGTGGCACACCTCGCCCAACAACGGGCGCATCAACGCGTCGAACCCGTGCTCGGAGTACATGCACGTCGACAACTCGGCCTGCAACCTCGCCTCGATCAACCTGATGAAGTTCCGCCGCGCCGACGGGACGCTCGACACCGAGACCTTCGAGCACGTCGTCGACGTGCTGCTGCTGGCGCAGGAGATCGTCGTCTCCCCGTCCTCGTATCCGACCGAGGAGATTGGCGTCAACGCCCGTGCCTTCCGCCAGCTGGGGCTCGGCTACGCAAACCTCGGGGCCTACCTGATGAGCAACGGGATGCCGTACGACTCCGACGCCGGGCGCGGCACCGCGGCGGCGATCACGGCGCTGATGACGGGCCGCGCCTACCGCCGCTCGGCCGAGGCCGCGGCGGCGCTCGAGCCGTACGAGCACTACGAGGTCAACCGCGAGGCGCACAACAACGTGATGGCGATGCACCGCGACGCCTCCTACGCGATCCCCGACTCGACCTGCGCCGACGAGCGGCTGCTCGCGGCCGCGCGGCGCTCTTGGGAGGAGGCGGTGGAGCTCGGCGAGCGTCACGGCTACCGCAACGCGCAGGCGACTGTGCTCGCGCCGACGGGGACGATCTCGTTCCTGATGGACTGCGACACGACCGGCGTGGAGCCCGACTTCTCGCTCGTCAAGTTCAAGGAGCTCGTCGGCGGCGGGCAGATGACGATCGTCAACCGTACGGTCCCGCTGGCGCTCCAGACGCTCGGCTACACCGAGCAGCTCATCGAGCAGATCGAGGCGCACCTGGCCGAGCACGGCACGATCGTCGGCGCCCCCGGCCTCTCCGAGGAGCACATGCCGGTGTTCGACGTCGCTGTCGGCGAGCGCGCGATCAGCCACATGGGCCACCTGAAGATGATGGGCGCCGTGCAGCCGTTCATCTCGGGCGCGATCTCAAAGACCGTCAACATGCCGCAGGAGTCGACGGTCGAGGACATCGCCGACGCCTACACCCAGGCCTGGCACCTCGGCGTGAAGGCGCTCGCGATCTACCGCGACGGCTCGAAGACCGCGCAGGCGCTGCGCACCGACGCGCAGCAGGGCAAGGACGCGAAGGGCGACGCGGCGGGCGGAGCTCTCGATCAGGCGGAAGTGGACGCGATCGTCGAGCAGGCCGTCTCAAAGGCGCTGAAAGAGGCCGGCCCGCGCCGCAAGCGGATGCCGCGCGAGCGCGAGTCGATCACGCACAAGTTCTCGATCGGTGGCCACGAGGGCTACATCACCGCGGGCAAGTACGAGGACGGCTCGGTCGGCGAGATCTTTTTGACCGACATCGGCAAGGAGGGCTCGACGCTGCGCGGCATGATGAACTCCTACGCAACCGCGATCTCGATCGCGCTGCAGTACGGGGTGCCGCTCGAGACCCTGGTGCAGAAGTTCTGTTACATGCGCTTCGACCCCGAGGGCATCACCTCCAACCCGGAGATCCCCTTCGCGAAGTCGATGCCCGACTACATCATGCGCTGGCTCGCCTCGCGCTTCCTCGACACCGACGTCCAGGAGGAGCTCGGCATCCTCACCCCCGCCGTGCGCGCCCGCATGTCCGCGCAGGACACCGCCCAGTCGGTGAGCTCCTCCGACACCGCCGGCCCGTCGAGCGGCGATCTGCCCGCGAGCGCACCCGAGAACGGCGCTCCCACGAACGGCGCCCCGAAGGCCTCGAACGGCGGCAACGGCGGCTCGAGCGCCCCGACCGCCTCACTGACCGACACGCCCCCGGTGGTGCCGGCCCGACTGCAGGGCCTCGACCTCGGCCCCGCGTGCAGCCAGTGCGGCGGCATGATGCAGCGCACGGGCTCTTGCTACACGTGTTCGTCGTGCGGCAACAACACCGGCTGCGGTTGAGAAGCAGCGCTAAGTCGGCAGGTGGTCGGGTGCGCCGGCGGCGGCGTACTCGGCGAGGGTGACGCGCTGGTCGTCGCGGCCGAGCATCGTGATGAAGACGGCGGCGAAGGCGATGCCGAAGACGAGGAACTCGGTGAAGCACATCGCCGCGCCGGCGAGGTGCTGGTCGTTGATCGCCGAGAGGCCGTAGGCGCGGGGGGCGCTCGCGTAGAGGGGGTACTCGCTCGTCGCGAGCCAGGTCAGCGGCAGGCAGACGCAGGCGCTGGCCAGGCGGGTGAAGCCGAGCAGCGCGAGGCGCTGGCCGTTGGGGCGCAGGCGCGCGCGGGGGAGCGGGTCGATGATCAGCCACCACATCGCGAGGCCCGTGTAGAAGAGCGTGGCGTGCTCGAAGGCGTGGATGACTTCGTGCTGGGCGACGTAGTCGAACACGCTCGGGATCGCCCACACCCAGGTGGCGAGCGTCCACAGCGGGATCGCGACCCAGGGCGAGGTGAGCCGCTCGAGCACGCGACCGGACGGGCGCCCGGGCGCCACCGCCGTCAGCGCCCGGCGCGAGAGGCCGAGCGGCAGCACGGGCGAGCGCAGGCCGAGCACGAGCAGCGCCGGCGCGATGTCGGAGAGGAGCACGTGCTGCATCATGTGCGCCGACAGCAGGTATCCGTCGCCGATCGCGTCGAGCGGCGAGAGCAGCGCCACGGCCAGCGTCAGCAGACCGCCGGCGTAGGGCAGCCAATGGCCGATGCCGGGGCCCTTGTTCGAACGCGCGGCGGCGCGCAGGTACATGCGCCGGTAGACGTAGGCCGCCGCGAGCAGCGCGACGATCACGATCGGGCTGAAGGTCCATGAACCCCAACCGGGGGCGGCAGTGCTCATCGGGTCCTCCCGTCAGCGCTCGAGCGGGTCGTGAGGCGGTGTGTCTGGAAAGCGAGCGCCATGTGCTGGGCGCATCCTATCGATCCTCCGCCGCGGCCGCCGGCCCAGTGCGCACCGGCCCGAGGCGGGCCGGTGACACCGGAGCAACGTGCGGGGTGCGATCAGTTGAGACGCTTCTTCAGCGCGCTTGCGGCCGAGAACTTCGCCGCCTTGCTGGCCGCGATGTTGATCGTCTCGCCCGTGGATGGGTTACGTCCCTGGCGTGCAGCACGCTGGCTGACGCTGAACTTGCCGAAGCCGGCAAGCGCCACCTCACCACCGCCCTCCAGCTCCTTGGCAATCGTCTCGATCGCCGCCTCCAGGGCCTCACGGGCCTGGCTCGCGGGCAGTCCGGTGCTCGATGCGACTTGATCAGCTAGCTCGTTCTTGGTCATGGCACTCCCTTCTCGAGTGTCGTTACTTCCCGCAGGCTAACCGCTGCTTAGGACGATTGCACGCAAAACCGGCCGATCCGGTCCCCGTAGAAGCCCTAATTTCCGGGGACTTCGTGCCCGAGCGAGCCAGATCCGCGCTCTGAGCGTCCGCCCAGCTCGCCTCGGGCGCCTTGCCCTGAGCCGCCGAGCGCAGGTCAAACCGCGCGTCCGGCCCGCGGCGCTCAGGCCGAGACGCGTGCCGGGGGCGCCACGCGGTGCTCCGTGGAGGGCGCCGTGCGCGGGGCCGGCCGTCCGGCCGCGCATGCGGCCCAGAGGGTGGACAGCCAGGTGAGGGAGGCGAGTACGACGTGGACCCAGACCAGCTCGGCCGGGAGATGCGTCTCGTATTGATCGAGGCCCACCACGCCCTGCAGGGCCAGCAGCACGCACAGCACCGTCAGCGGGCGCTGCACCGCCGGGCCCACCTCGCGGCGGCGCGCGAGAAACCACACCGCGACGGCCGCGAGGCTGAAGACGAAGGCGATCTCGGCGTGGCGGTGGATCACGAAGTCCATCGTCCCGCGCCCGTCGAAGTCGAGGCGGTTGATCTTCTGTCCCGGCTCCCCGCCCGCGTGCGGGCCGGCGGCCGTGGCGGCGGTGCCCGCGAAGATCGTCAGCGCGCCGAGGCCCACGAGCGCGCGGATCGACCACACGAGCCTGCGATCGAGCAGGCCTTGCGGGTCGAGCAGTCCGCGTGGGGACGGCACGCCCGTTCGGGGGGCCGAAGCGCCCGCGCGAGAAGACGGGGCGCCCGCGCGAGAAGACGGGGCGCCCGCGCGGGGGGACAAGGCGCCCATTCGGCCGGCGGCCCCCTCCCGTGCGCCTGCCCGATCCGGACCGTCACCGGCCTGCTCGGGCTCGTGCCCGGCTCGCCAGACGAGCACGACGGCGGCGACGAGGATCAGCATCGACAGCGCGAAGTGGCCCATCACCCAGCCGTAGTCGAGCGCGCCTTTGACGGTCAAGCCGCCGAGCACCGCCTGTGCGACGACGCCCAGCGGCAGCAGCGCTCCCAGCCACATCAGGTCGCGGCGGTACGGGCGGCGGCGCAGCGCGCAGAGCCACGCGAGGCCCGCGGCGATCGACACGGGGACGGTGATCAGGCGGTTGGAGAACTCGATCACCGCGTGCGTGTTCAGCGGTGGGTACACGTTCCCGTAGCACTTTGGCCAGGTCGGACAGCCGAGGCCCGACCCCGTCAAACGGACCGCGGCGCCGGTCGCCACGATCAGCGTCAGCGCGCCCAGCGCGACGTAGGCGACGCGCAGGTACTGCGCGGGGGTGACGGTGTAGCCGTTGGTGCGCTCGCGCAGCCTGTCCAGCCGGGTGCTCATCGCCTAAGGATGCCAAGTCGGCCACGGCGGCGAGGAGGCCGCGGATAATGGTCGATATGGACGCTCCGATCCGAACCTGGGCGCCGGGTCCTCCAATCGTGCGCGCAGCGGCGGGCGCGGTCGATGTGTGGCGGGCCGACCTCGCGGCCGACCCGGCGGCGGCCGGCGGCCGGCCCGAGCAACTGCTCAACCACGATGAGCTCGCGCGGGCGGCTCGGATCGTGCCCGCGCGCAAGCGGGTTCTGTGGACGCGCTCGCGGGGCGTGCTGCGGGCGCTGCTCGGGCGCTATCTGGACCGGGATCCGCGCTCGCTTCAGTTCGTGCTCGGCCCGCACGGCAAGCCGGCGCTCACCTGCGCGGAGGACCTTCCGGCGACGGAGCTGCGCTTCAACCTGTCGCATTCCGGCGGGGTCGCGCTATACGCCGTGACCTTGGGGCGCACCGTCGGGATCGACGTGGAGGCTCCCCGCTGCCGGATCGACGAGCTCGCGGTCGCTGCGCGCGTGCTGGGCCGCGAGCAGGCGCGACACCTGGCCGGGCTCGATCCACATTCGCGCACGCGAGAGTTCCTACGCGCTTGGGTCGCACACGAGGCCGAGTTGAAGTGCCTCGGGCTCGGTCTCGCAGCACCGTCGGAAGAGCACACACGCGATGAGCTGTGGACGACCCAGCTCGAGCTCGGCCCGCACGCGGACGCCGCCGCGGCCGTCGCGGTCGCGGGTGGACCATGCGAGCTGCGCCGCTGGGTCTGGCGCGCCTAGAGGTAGACGCCGGTCAGCGTCGCCTGGGCGGCGTTCGCCATGAAGGCGTCGCCCTGCTCGCCCGGCGCGGCCCCGCCGCCGTCGCCCCAGATGTAGCTCGCCGCGGGGCGCGGGCGGTCCGGTTCGGCGGGGTCGGCGCTCGGTTCGTACAGCGCGCTGTCGCTGCCTTCGGTTCGACAGTCCGGCTCTCTGCGTTCCTTCAGCAGGACCTCGTAGTAGAAGACGTGCTCCGGTTTCGCGTTCCTGATCAGCGTGTGTACGAGCCAGCTCGCGCGCTGCGCCTGGCCGGCTTCGCCGTTTTCGACGAAGTCACCGTCGAAGTCCGAGCACTTCCTCGCGGCGACCTCGGTGAACCAGACCTGCTCGCCCTCGCCCTTGTTGGGTAAGTGTTCGCGCACTTTTTGATACGGCGCTTCGCTTTCCCGTTCGACCGAATAGTAAGGGTGAACTCCCCAATTGACGGGCACAGGATTGAGATTATTTATATATTCTTCCTCGTACGCCCCCGCATTCGGCGAATCCTCGAAATCTCCGGCGATAACCGTGCAACCCTCCTTCTCTTCGCAGAGCTCGGATGCTTCGTTTGTGAAATCGGCAGCCTCGACCGCCGACTCCCCTCCCTGTCCGTTCGGCTCGTTCCACGCCTCCACCCACCCGATCGGATGCCCGAGCGCGCGCGCACGACTCAGGATGTCCTCCAGCTCGGTTTGATATTCGCTCGGAATACCTGGAAGTACACCGTCAAAGCTCGTCAACCCGATCTCAGGTTTAAGTCCAATACTCGTCACGTCTTCCAACCACGCTTCGAATTCGTCGAGGTACCTCGAATATTTGCCGGACATCAGATTCCATTGCACGACGTAACGCGCGAACTCGATGTGCGCGCCGGGGCCGTGCACCCACGCGTCGTTGAACAGGCCGGTGAACCAGCTTTCATGGAAGCCGCCGTCCCACGCCGACAGGCTCTGGTCGGAGATCCCGTCGACGTGGCTCGTCGCCGCGCCGGCGGGGGCGGTGGGGGACGCGAGGGCGAGGCTGAGTGCCGCGAGGGCGGCGAGGATCGGGCGGCGGGGGCTCACCTGGGGATGGTAGGTCTACCGGTGGTGCGAGCCTTCGGGCAGGTGCACGATCTCGACGTTCGTGCGCGACACGTTTTTCAGTTTGTCGTAGGCGAGGATCGTCAGCGTGTGCTTTCCGAAGGAGATGTGCCTCGCGCCCGACCAGTGGATCTGCGCGTACACCGTGCGCGGGTAGCCGCGTTTTTCGACGAACGGGTCGAAGTTGCGGATCGAATGGCCGTCGTACAGCAGGCGGATCGTCGCGATGCCCTGGCTGTCGGTGGCTCTCACCTCGATGAACAGGTGGCCGGTGTAGCGGTCGCCGTAGCTCGGATGCTCGACCGTGATCTTCGGGCCGGAGAAGTCGCCGCAGGCGCCCTTCATGCGGTCGCCGTGCTCGATGTAGTTGCGCATCGCCGCGTAGGAGGGCTTGTGCGAATGGTTCGCGCGCTCCAGTCCGGAGACGACCGCGCCTTCGTCGTCGATCGGGTACCACAACCCGAGCTGCACGTACGGCGCCTGGGCGAGGCAGTGGTAGGCCTGGGCCAGATACTTGGCCTGCTGGCCTTCGCTGACGCCCTCGGGCTTCTGGCCCGCGAACGCGCCTTCTGTGCACTCCGCGCCGGTCGTCCGCCAGCTCATCTCGGTCATCCAGATCGGCGCCTCGTCGCCGTTGGCCACCTCGGTCGCATGCACTTCGCGGTAGCCGATGAACGAGTCTTCGTTGATCTGCCCGTCGTTGTTGCGCAAGAAGGTGAGCGGCGAGTTGACGTCGCAGGCGGTGTCGGTATGCACGCCGACCGCATCGAAGTACCCCTTCCCGCCCGCCTTGTACACGCCCTCGAGGAAGTTGTAGTCGTTGCCGGTCAGACCCCCGAGCACGACCTTCGCCGCTGGGTCGGCCGACTTGACGGCGGGGTAGGCGGCTTGCAGCAACTGCGTGTAGGCAGCGGGGTTGGGCCCGCCGGCCCACCACAGCGGCGTGTCCTCCTCGTTCCAGATTTCGTACGCGGCCACTTTCCCGGCCCAGCGCTGGGCGATGAAGTGGAGGATGCTCGCGTAGTCGGCGGGGTTGCTCGGGGGAGTGTTGGGCGCCGCCGAGCCGCTCTCCCAGGAGGGCGTGTCGACGAAGTCGAGGATCGCGTGGGTGCCTTTCGGCAGCGCGCCGAGCAGCCGGTCGTACTGGCCGAGCCAGAACGCCGAATGGACGCCTTTGGCGGGTTCGAGGTCGGGCCAGGTCACGAACACGCGGACCCATCTGGCTCCGAGCGCGGATGCTTCGGCGACGTTCGCCGGGCTGAGGCCGTTCAGGTTCACGCCGGCTTCGGCGGCGTCGGCGGGCGCCGGGGCGAGCAGCGCCGTACCGGCCGAGCCGCCGAGCAGGCAGGCCGCGAGCAGCGCGGCGGTCGACAGACGCGTCAGCGTGCGGAGCGGAGTACGGAAGATCGAAAGGCTCCTCAGAGCGACGAGCGGCGCGAGGCGCGTCAGGGCACGGAGCTGGGTGCGAAGAATCAAGACACCTGATCTATCGGCAGAAAGTGGATCCTCCTTAGGCTAGGAGTGAGCTCTGGCCCATCAAGCGGGAACCCGCTCCTCACGCCGCGAGGGCGCGGCGCCCCGAGGAACACGGTCTCCACCGTCAGTAGCGAAACGGCAGCTCGGCGGCGACCTCGGCCAGCTTCGGGGCCTGCCGGTCGCGCGCGGAGACGATCAGCTCCTCCGTGGGCAGCGGCCACTCGATCCCGATCTCGGGGTCGTCCCAGGCGATGCCGCGCTCGACCGCGGGGTCGTAGTAGGCGGTCTGCTTGTACAGCACGTCGGCTGTCTCTGAGAGCACGCAGAAACCGTGCGCGAAGCCGACCGGCACGTACAGCACGCGCATGTTCTCGTCGTCGAGCTCGACGCCCTCCCACTTCCCGTACGTCGGGGAGCCCTCGCGCAGGTCGACGTTCACATCGACGATCCGCCCCCGCGCGCAGCGCACGAGCTTGGCGACGCCGTCGCCGATGTGGAAGTGCATGCCCCGCACGACGCCCCTGCTCGAGCGCGAGTGGTTGTCCTGGATGAACTCCTCCGCCGCCGGGATCCCCGCCTCGGCGTGCCACTCGCGGCGGTAGGTCTCGCTGAAGAAACCGCGCTCGTCGGGGAAGGTTCTCGGCTCGAGGATCGTCAGGCCGGGGAGGGTGGTTTCGATCGTCTGCATCGGGTCGGAAGCCTACAGCCAGAATCCCGTCGGAGCCCTCCTTCGGCGGCCACGCGCGCCGGTCGGGGCGGGCACCGCGGCGATGGCCGGGCTCAGGCGGCCGCGACCCAGCGCTCGGCGTTGCGGTCGTGAATCTCGAGCAGGATGCCGGGCACATCGCGGGTGATGTCCCAGTCGGGATAGTCGCGCTTGAACGGCTCGAGGTCGCCGATCCACCAGCGGTGGTCGCCGATCCGGTTGTCCTCGCCGAGGCTCCACTGCAGCTCGCGGCCGGCGATCTGCTCACACAGCTCGATCGCCTCGAGCATCGAGCAGTTGCTCTGCCGTCCGCCGCCGATGTTGTAGACCGCCGCCGCCTTCGGCGCGCGGTGAAAGGCCGCGAACGCGGCGACGAGATCAGCCGAGTGGATGTTGTCGCGCACCTGCTTGCCGCCGTACCCAAAGACCGTGTACGGCTCGCCGGTCACCGTGCAACGCATCAAGTAGGAAAGGAACCCGTGCAACTGCGTGCCGGCGTGGTTGGGACCGGTCAAACACCCTCCCCGGAAGCAGACCGTCGGCAGCTCGAAGTAGCGCCCGTACTCCTGCACGAGCAGATCGGCGGCGGCCTTCGATACGCCGAACAACGAGTGGGTGCTCTGGTCGATCGACATCGTCGTGTCGATGCCTTTGTAGTAGTGGTGATCCTCGGGCAGCTCCAGGCGCTTGGGCAGCTCCACGAGCGGCAGCGCGTTGGGCAGGTCGCCGTAGACCTTGTTCGTCGAGCAGAACACGAACGTCGCGCACGGCGCATGCACGCGGGTGGCCTCGAGCAGGTTGAGCGTGCCGTTGGCGTTGACCGCGAAGTCGGTCTGCGGGTCTTGGGCCGCCCAGTCGTGCGAGGGCTGCGCCGCGGTGTGGATCACGAGCTCGATCTCGCCCTTACGCTCGGCGAAGACCTTCGCGACCCCGTCCGCGTCGCGCACGTCGAGCTCGAGCGAGCGGAACTCGTCGGGATAGCTTTCGGTCAGCGTCTTCGTCGTGTGCGCGGTCGAGGCGCCTGAGCCGAAGAACCGGGCGCGCATGTCGTTCTCCAGGCCGACCACGTCGTAGCCCGCCTGCACGAAGTGCCGGACCGACTCCGAGCCGATCAGGCCTCCCGATCCGGTGATGATCGCTACGGGCATTCGTTCCTGATCGTGACGCACATTTTCGGAGGGAGCATTGCTTCCTGTCTCTAGATCGTCGAGGCCAGCGGATCGACCCAGCGTAGGCCGGTGAAGCGGGAGAAGTCGTTGTCACATGAGTACAGCGTCGCGCCGTGCTCGATCGCGAGCGCGGCCAGATGGGCGTCGCTCGTCAGATTGCCGGCGGCGCCCAGCGGCGTGAGCAGGTCGCGCAGCACCGCCGCATGACGGTCGGTCGGATGGACCACGGTAACGACGGGCTGGGTCAGCCATTTTTCGACGACGTCGAGTGCGTCACCCGCATCCCACGGTCGAGCGAATACAGCCGGATTCGTGGCGATGCGAACGAATCCAACCATCACAGCCCAGCCGAATGCAACCGTCTCCGTGCCCGAGAGCGCCTCCTCCAACCACTCGCTCGCAGCCACTTGTCGTGGCGAATCCGAGTCGTACGCGTAGAGCAGGAGGTTGACGTCAGGCAGCTTCACTTGCCGAGTTCGAGCTTGCGCACGATCTCCGCATCTTCCATTTCCCCGGCCAGGCGCAGAGCCTTGTCGAGATTCACCCCAGGGCGCACGCCCATCGGTCGCGAGTGCACGCGGAAGCGTTTGCTCGGGTGGGAGCCCCCCGCCAGCCCAGCGCGCACAGAGTCGTTGAGCGCCGCCTTGAACGACACGCCCCGCTCACGCATTGCCGCACGCAACTTCGCCTCCACGTCGGGGTCCAGCGTAACCGTCGTTCTCATGGCGAGCATCATAGCATCAAATTACTTGCTGTCATGATGAGTCAGAATTTCTGCACCGTCGGCTAGCATGCCGCACCCCGTGGAAATCACCTTCCTCATCCCCGCCTACAACGAGGCGCGGACGATCGCCGAGGTGCTCGATCGGATCGCGACGCTCGGCCTCGACTACGAGGCGATCGTGGTCGACGACGGCTCGACCGACGCGACGGCGTCGATCGTCGCCGGGCGGACGGAGCAGAACGAGGCCGTGCGCCTGCTGCGCAAGTCAAACGGCGGCAAGGGCTCGGCGCTGCGCCACGGCATCCCTCACTGCCAGGGCGAGATCGTCGTGATCCAGGACGCCGACATGGAGTACGACCCGGGCGACGTGCCGGCCCTGATCGAGCCGATTCAGCGTGGGATCGCCGACGTCGTCTACGGCTCGCGCCTGTCGGGAGGACGGCCGCAGCGCGCCTACCTGTTCTGGCACCTCGTCGGCAATCGCTTCCTATCCTTGCTCACCGGGCTGCTCTTCAACACCACGATCACCGACATGGAGACGGGCTACAAGGTCTTCCGTGGCGATGCCCTGAAGCAGCTGCACCTGACGGAGAACCACTTCGGGATCGAGCCGGAGATCACCGGTGAGATCTGCCGCCGCCAGCTGCGGATCTACGAGATGCCGATCGCCTACTACGGGCGGACCTACGAGGAGGGCAAGAACATCACCTGGCGGGACGGGTTCCGGGCGGTGTTTGTTTTGGTGCGCACGCGCTTTCGGCCGGTGAGCTAGGCCTGCTCAGACGAGGCATCCCGCCGGGAGACAGTCACGATAAGCCTGGTTCTGCTCGTACGCATGGACAGCCTTACGCCCGCCCAGAAGAACTGCCTGGCTAGAGATAGAAGCGGTTGACGGTCGTGGTCAGCGCGATGACCGTGTGGGCGAGGAAGAGCGCTGCGAGCAATCCTGTGAGAATCCCTCGCCAGCGAGGGCGCGCGGCGGCCACCGCGCAGCCCACCAGCAGGCCCCAGAGGGGCATCCCGGCGACGATGTAGCGGCCCTCGAACTCGTCGCCGTTGGCAAGGCTGTACTGGTAGTCGGCGATCACGAGCGAAGCGAGAAACAGGATCGCGGCGGCGCCCGTGACGAGCGCGGGCCAGGGCCGGCGGCGGGCGCGCGGCCAGATGTAGCATCCGGCTGCGGCCGCGAGCGCAACTCCGATCGCGATCAGAACGGTCGCCCAGCCGTCGAAGCCGTAGTCGTTCCACCAGCCCAGCCGCGTGGTGATGCCCTCCAGGAGGTCGTGCCACACGGGCAGGTAGCCCGGGAACAGCGGCTGGGTACCGGGCAGGCGGGGCAGGAAGAACTGCCAGCCGAAGTCCAGCAAGCGGTGGATGCTGCCGCCGCCGTGGCTGTTCAGCGCGGCCTGACGGTAGGTGAGCCCGCGATGCCAGAGGCTGTGATTGACGAGCGCGTACAGGCCAAACAGGCCCAGCGCGAGCAGGCCACCGAGCGCGAGTCGCTTGGCGCGGAGCAGGCGCTGAGCGGGATCCCCGGACCACCACAGCGCGAGCGCCAGCAGCGCGATGCTCGGCAGCAGCGTCAGGAAGTTGACCTTGCTGAGCACGCCCAGCCCGGTCAGCGCGCCGAACGCGAGCGCACGGGAGGTGGTCAGGCCATGACGCCACGCGCGTGCCGTGACCAGCGCGATCGCGGCCATGACGGTGACATCGAGCGCGTCCGGGTTCACCCCCGACTCGTTGAACATCAGGATCGGCTGCAGCGCGAGCGCGAGCGCCGCCGCGCGCGCGGCCCAGCGCGAGCCCGGGATCACCTCGAGCACCAGCAGGTAGGTCAGCGCCACCGCGATCGCGATCAGGATGACCGAGACCATCCGCGCGAACAGGAGCCGCGTCGGTAGGGAGAGCCCCCTCGCAAGCTCGTATCCGCCGGCGGCGAGCAAATAGTAGGCCGGGGGTTGAAAGGCCTGGTACATCGCGCCCTCGTAGCGCGGCGACAGGCCCTTGCACGCATGGTCGAGCGAGCTGCGTACCTGTGTGGCCCATGGCGGTCGTTCTTCGGGAAAGAACCGGTACCGGGTGACTTCCAATCCGTTGTACCAGCAGGTCATTTCCGTCGAGAGCAGCCCTGTGTCCACGAATTGACGAGGTGGGTGGCCGAGCTCCGCCAGCGCCTGCACGTAGGCGAAGTGGGCGGTCTCGTCGGTCTTCTGAAAAGCGGGGGTGATCCCGGCCCAGCACGCCCCGCTCGCGAGCGTCAACGCGAGGACGATCAGCAGATCTGCTCTAAATCTCATCGCCGTCTCCGGCTGAACGCAGCAGTGCGACCGCGGCCAGAATCGTGCCGATCGCACCGAGGACGAACAGCCACGGCGCCAGCTCGGAGCCCGTCGCCGTGGCGATCCGTTCGGGCAGCTTGCCGAGCGTCGACCACAGAGACACCTGCCGGGCGCTGATCAGATCGTCGACGCGCACGCGTCCAACGGTCGCGGCCAGCGGCTTGCCCGGTGCGCTGAACGTCAGCTGATCGGCTGGACCCGTCGCAGCGCCCGCGAGCGCCAGGCCGGCCGTCCCGGTATTCCACACGCACAGCGACGCGACCACTGCTCCGGCGAGGGGATGCGGGAGCGCAGCGACGACCGTTCCGGCGCTGGCGCTCGTCCCCACCCCACCGGTGCCGGAGTAGCGGCCGGCTGCGCGAAGCACCACCCGCACAGCCACCGAGCCCGGCCCCGTGGGGGAGGCGTGCAGTCCTACCGCGCGCGTGCCGGCCGGCAGCGGCTCGTGCGGCTGACATCCGACCGCGCCCGCCGGCAACTCGCCGATCACGAGCTGCACGGGAGTGCCGTCGTCGCCGGTGCGACGCCAGGAGCGCCGGCTGAGCACCACCGCCAGCACCCCCGCGATGACGATCACCCCGGCAGCGAAGGCGATGATCGCCCGCTGCCTAGCGAAGCGCCGCATCGCCCGGCGACGGCCTGCGCCTGCGCGAAAGGAGGTCACGGAAGGGGGGGGCGATCGCCGGCCGTGCGCGCGACCACCGGGACTATCGAGCTCACCATAGCTCGGCCAATCTACCTGCGTCCCCGGCCATC
>Ga0302326_10020024_pt1 | contig 13789 bp, 16 predicted proteins | sample Palsa_T0_3_FD_202264 | JGI IMG/M metagenome (GOLD analysis project Ga0302326, IMG submission 202264) | Peat permafrost microbial communities from Stordalen Mire near Abisko, Sweden - Palsa_T0_3 | ecosystem: Environmental > Terrestrial > Soil > Palsa > Peat permafrost | place: Sweden: Abisko... | reverse complement strand
TCTCCGCCATGTTATTCAAAATAAACAAGTTACTTGGAGTCGTAAGCTTCATCATGGCCCACTCGCAGGGCTAGTTTCGTCTTTTGGAATGAGTGACATGCGGTTTTGCCACGCCCAGGTGCGTGCTGTTACGGCTAAAACCGACTGATTGGGAATCAGTTTTTCGAGCACCTGCACCTTGACTATGGTGACGCAGTGACCCGCCACAGCAGCTAGGGACAAACCGCGATCGAGTGCTGATCCACGTGGACACAGAGAAAAGCGAGCTGCCGGTCGACAGCCGCTTTGCGTACGCCGTTTCGCGGGCTCAACACTACGCCCACATCTACACAAATGACGGGAGCAGGCTTTCCTGTAGCCTCAGCCGTGAAAGTTCGCAGCGAACAGCAACCGAAGTGCAACAGGAGCTTGCCGCACCGAAGGCCGAACCGGTTATTCACCCGCACATGATCCTGCCATGTGCCTTCGAGCAGCATATGGCCGGAATGCATGGTGCGGATGCTCCGAAAATAGCTTCTATCGCTCGAAGTTGTTAGCGCCAATTTAAGAGTGAGCCATTCTGGCCGGTTTTGAGGGAGCCACTGTGCTTGCCGATTGTCCCGGGTACACACTTGTGCGGCCGCCGCTACACCGAATCCTGCGCAGCCGAAATTTGCGAGTTCCTGTCCTGCGCCAACTCAGTTCACACATGATCCTCCCGCGCCATCCATTCAAGCCCGTCCTGCGGAATTCCCGTTGGGTCGAATTCTGTCTGGACCGATTGAGTGAGCAGGTAGTAATTCCTGGGCGCTGCGGGCTGTCTATCCCGAGCACGCGGGTCTGTTGCCCTGAGCGTGATTCTTCGGAGTAGTCGAAGAAGTTCCACAGCGAGTGCCTGACAACTCGAATTGGTTCACCTGACAAACACGACACCGATCCGGCGTTTCCCTCCTGCTGAGCCAAAGCAGACCCTTGGCGCTGTCATTAAAAAATGTGTCGAGAAGGATTCCAAACTGGTTTTCTCGCCGGGGTTATACGCGAAGCGTGCCTGCGCGTGCAAGAAAATTTAGAGTCTGTTGTAGAGTTCCTACCGCGTCCCCGTCGACCGGGGGCTCTCTCTGGATCACTGGCTCCGGCCGGAACCGGCTAAAACGGATCACTTTTTCGCCGGCGTTAACACGAAGTGGGCGAGTCCGAATCTCTGCGAATAATGGTTGCTAACATGCGCGGGTAAATTGGATTTCGGGGCGTGTAGGCGCGACCTCTGCAACCGACTTGCCCGCTTTGGTGTGCAGGGGTTGCTAGAAAGGCGCGGATATTGCCCGCATCCGGCCCGCTGAGTGCGATTGCCATGCCCGAGATTTGTCCGCGTTCGTTGATCTTGTTCGCCATGACTGCGATGAGGTTGGAGCCGGTAGGAAACAGCGTATTAAGGTCGGTCACCACGTCGTCCTCCCAGATGAAGGCATGGGACCAGCGGCCCTGCGAGTCCTGAGTGCTTCCCACCGCCTGGCCTTCATTGTTGATGCCGAATGCGTCCCGTCTAGATCGATAACCACCGTGACAGTCCAGGTGGCCGCGTGCACTCGCTCTTCCTAGTAGCTCTCACGTCGGACACTCTGGGTCACAGCAACATTTCGCGTGACCCAGGTGTTCTGCAACAATCTCAGGATCTTCTGCCTTCGCGCAGCATGGCCGGAATGCATGGTGCGGAAGCTCAGAAATTGCCTTTGTCGTGGATCGTGCAGTGTGCGGACCTCGGCGAAAGCTGCTTGCCAACATTCGCCGCGGGCATAGTGATTTTCGGATGCGTACCTATGACGTCCGCAACCGTCGTCCCCATGTCTTGGTTTACCGGGGTTGCCAGAAAGGCGTGGACGATCGTTCCCGCGTTCGGCCCGGCCATATCCACCGCCATACCGGCGATTTGTCCGCTCTCATTGATGTTGCTAGCCGAGATTACGTAGAGGTTGGAACTCGCGGGAAACAGCTGGTTAAGGTCGAACATTTTCCCGTTCTCCCAGATGAGGCCGTGGGACCAGTTGGAACTGGAGTCGAAGGAGCTTCCCACCACCTGGCCCCGGTTGTTGATGCTGGTGGCGAAAGAAGAAGCATCTCCCGGCAGGAGGACGCCAAGACTTCTGACCGTATTGTTCTCCCAAATAGCGGCTAAGGCTGTGCCCTCAGAGTTGACGGCTTGCCCAACAATCTGGTTGTTGCCGTTAATGGCGAAGGCTATGGCGCCCGGAGTTCCGAGGTCCGCAAGCGGCGTGGCAGCGCCGTTTTCCCACAGTACGGCGTAATTCACTGCGGTGCAGGTTCCCGAATAGCCTACGGCTTGGCCTTGATTGTTGATGCCGAATGCGACCCCGTCTGGATCGCTACCGATCGTAGGAAGAGCGTGGGCTTTGTCTTTACCTTTGTCCTTGTCCCACAACGCTGGCAGGTCGACCCGATTGTTAGTGACGCCAGCCGGGCAGGTGGAGTCCACGATACCATTTTCGGCATATCCTACAACTTGTCCGCTGTTATTGATGGCGCTGGCCTGCCCGTTAATCCCGCCCAGCGTCGGGAGAGCGCGCATGACGCCGCTTTGCCAAAGAAACGGGAGACACGTAGCGTGTGTGCCAAAACCGCAGAGGTCTTCGCCATTCGGATCTGAAACGGATGTTTCGGACATACCGACAGATTCCCCGCGGTCGTTAATTCCGTTCCAATTGATCGAACTGTTCTTTCCTCCAAGCGTGCCGAGTGGAAGGTTGAGTTCGCCGATGCTGATCCTCACCGTGCCTTGGACGGCCGGGTAGAGTGTGGAAATGGCGGAATGATCCAGGAGTTGCTCCATATTCAGCGTCCAGCCGGAATCATTGAGGCCCATGGCCATGCCCAGGTTGTCAGGGTGCTGAACGCCCAAATCCTGAACTTTGTAGCGCGCCTGCGCGACCGCGTTGCTGAAGCAAACCAGGACCGTCGCCGTAACCCACAGTATCCAGAAAGCCTGCAAACGTCTTAGTGCACTCATATTTCCTCTTTTCCTCCGATAAAAGTTGCCGTGCCGAAATGACGGGAGCATGTGGCGTTCCACCGGAAGAACAATTACGTGGCACAACAACACAGACATTTCGGACTTCACAGCAGAGTGGCGGGCTGACAAAATACTGTGACGATTCCAAGGCGGCTAGAGCGCCTGTTTCTCCAATTTTTCATACACATCGGCGAGGGGGTACGAAATTCGAGAATGCCGAGAATCAGGAGTCAGTCCAATCAATTCGATTGACTTTCGACTGGTTTAACGTCCATACTGGTTGGTATGTTGATAGCACGCAAGAGTCCAAAACGTAGAGCGCCAAGGCCGCGTAATCCTGAGCGGACGCGGCGACGCTTGCTACAAGCGGCTTTTCGGGAGGTTTACAGGTATGGCTTTCAAAGTGCCGGAATCGGTACAATCCTGGCCGCGACTAACGTCACCAAAGGAGCTCTCTACTATCATTTCGAGAGCAAGGGAGCTCTGGGATACGCCATTATCGAAGAGATCGTCGCAAAATTCCCCCGCGAGAGGTGGTTGCTTCCTTTAGAGCGAAGCAAGGACAGGGACCCTATCGATGCTTTGATCGGCATTGTACAGTCGATACCAAGCCGGCCAAGAGACTTAAAGGCCGGCTGTCCCCTGGTCAATTTGGCGCAGGAAATGTCTCAGCTCGACGAGCAATTCCGCAAACGACTGGAGAGAATCTTCCAGGCCTGGCAAGAAGGTATTGCGATGGCACTGCGGAGGGGGCAGTCTCAGGGAACAGTCCGCCGCGACCTAGTTCCGGAAGGGACTGCGAGCTTTCTGATCGCGATGGTCGAAGGCTACGAAGTGTTGGCAAAGAATGCTCAAGATGCGAAGCTGTGGAATATGGGAATTAAAAATATCGTTGGCTGGCTGACTTCACTTCGCGCGGCGGGCAGCCGCAAGTGAGGTCGATTGCTTTGGTGTCTCAAGTAGTCTGTTACATACCAACCGGCTCGTATGCCAGGAAATCAGCATTGCGAATCGGCGAATCGCTTCACACCACATCATCATGAAGGAGAACGAATAATGACAAGGATCGCAGTGTCGCGCAGGAATCTGCTTGCAACGGGAGCCTGCGCGCTGGTGAGTGCCGTGAATCTGTCGGGACCGGCAAGTGCGAGCGCATTGGGTGGGCAGAACTTAACCAACGAGGAGATCATCCGTAAGTGGTACGCGGCTTGGGAGAAAAAGGATTTAGACACGTTCAACATCTTGCTCGCCGACGACTTCACGTTTACCAGTGCGGCCGGCGACGACCACATAAGCAAGAGCACTTTCAAAACGCAATGCTGGGACACACAGGTTGATTTCATTGGACACTTTGACCTCGAGCGGATCAACACGGGCGCAGAGGATGCTTTTGTGAAGTATCTTTGCCACACCAAGAACGGTAAATCGTTTCGGAACGTTGAGTATCTCCGGATCAAGAACGGAAAGTTGCAATCCATTGAGTGTTATTTCGGCGCGCAATCCACCTTTCCCTCAGCAGTGAGCACTGGGCAGAAGTAACCTGCGGGCTGCTGATCCCGATGCTCCGGTTGTGCAGGAACATTTCGATTAGAAACATGCACTCGTCAATCTCAGTTCAGGTAGCGGGAAGTCGAGACGAGACAGTAAGGGGTTCAATCATGATGGCACGCGAGATTCAAGATCAGAAGGCCAGCGCACATGAGATGTTTGTGCCACAAGTTGCTCTCGCGAATGAGGACGTTTCGGCTAGCCCAATGCGGGGAGCCACGATTTGCTCCGCCAAGAGTAGACGGGACTACGCTCTTGAACCGACAGTAGAAGGTTTCTGCGAGACTACAGATACGTCATTGCTTCCGGTAATCGGACTTGATGCTGCCAACCTCGTGCGAGTCTTGCGGCAGTTGGAGGTTATCGCAAAACGGCAGGCGCCACGAATCGCGTTCAAGGCAAAAGGGGGCATCCTGCTCTTGGATTTAGAGGACATCTTGGCAGTGCAAGCCGAAGGTAATTACGTTTCGTTGCGACACCAGCGTCATCCCTATTTGGTGCACGAGTCCCTGTCGTCCATGGCGGAGAAGCTCAAACCCTACGGTTTTATTCGCATCCACCGCTCGGTCGTCGTGAATACTTCGGCTGTGGAGGAGATCCAACCCTTACCGTCCGGGGAGTACAGGCTCCGTATAAGAGGTGGGAGGGAATACTCGGTAACGCGTACATACAAACACAACCTCAGAGATCTGGCTCAACTGTGGGTTGGCTCGGAGTGCCTTTGCGGCTAACAGGCAGCAAGAGGTCTTACCTCGTTATCATGTCATAACATTTCTGATCGTCCCTTACGAAAAGTCAGGCCGTAAACAGCGCGGCAGAATGAAAGCGCAAGCACAAAATCTCGTTGGGTGGTTTCTGGGCGGTTGTTCCAAAGCCTGCGCTGAGTAGTCGGAACGGTCGAAACCACTCGACCGCTTGTTGCAACACGAGGCTGACCTGTTCTGAGCAAACCTCGTACGATGCTAAGACTCGTTCCCCATGGATCAGCTCAACGCTGTTGCCGATGTTTTCGAAACTAGCTGCGAAAACCTCAAGCTACTTCTAGATAACGGGCATGCCGTAAGTTGCACCAGATCGGTACCGACAACCGGGCTTATCCATCAACTGCGGAATCGTCAGCCACTGGGAGGCCGGAACTCTGACTCCGACGTCGGCATGCAGATTGGACCTCCCTCGACGCGTCACAGGGTAGAAGAACAACAGTGTTCCCGCCCAACTTCCTTTTGAGGTGACACTGAGCCGTGATCCGTTGGTGATCCGTTAGCACTGCTTACCAGTGTCTTCCATCGCTTTTACGGTGCCCGCCGTGCGCTCTATGTTGTTGAAACTACGTTTTCGAGTAAATTCGAATCCCACTCTCTCCGCCAGTTCTTTTGTTATCTGGTACTTGCAAGCCGGTGATACCTTTACTGATACCCATGATCAGTGAAGGAGTTACCGATGAATCGCGAAGTCAATCTCACCAAAAGAGTCCAAACACCGTCTGGATGGCGGTATTGCCGCCTTGTCTTTTCCGCGAATGGCCGCATCAAGCTGGACCTGGCTGTCGTCAACGGCAAGCAGGAATGCCACAAGATCGTTTCGACCTACTGAATACGCCCGACAAGCGAGAGGAACTACGCAGCATTATGAGGCCCTGCGACGGGGAGAAGTTCCCCTACGCTAACACTAAAGGGTTAGCCTAAGTTCGTCACGAAACAGTCTGAAAACAGCTAAGCCGTTCAGAATCAGTTCAGGCAGTCGCAAAGTCTGCACTACATTTTGAAAGTGATTTCAGCCGTTCCGGCAGGTTCAGGCCGAGCTGGTGCAGCAAGGATTTCTGTTCGGTCGTCGGTTCGGTAATCCGACGCAGGCGGATCTCGCGTCCATCCGTGGTGGGCAGCACGATGTCGGCGCTCTGCAGCGTGGAGAGCAGAGCCAGCGCCTTCATCGAGGATAAAGGCTGAGCCTGGTCCACTTCACCGGCCGATGGTTGTGGGACGATCGCTAGCCGTCGCTGCAGCAGATGCTTCAGCGTCACCCACAAGGCATAGCCCAGAAAAGCCACAAGGACGTGAGCCTTGACCCGCGGCTCCTTCTGATGAAACAAAGGCCGAATCGATAGCTCGCTCTTGAGCGCGCGAAACGAGGCCTCCGGTCGCCAAAGAGTAGCCGCCGACAAAACTCAATCAACTAGAGGATACGCCTTCTACTTTCGTCGTCTGGAAGAATTACTCGTCTTGTTCGGAGACAATTTCACGACCCTGCTGTTGCGCCATATGGCGGACAGGCTTCGGAAATATTCTGCCCCGTGGTTCCCGCAGCTAAAATTCTTCCTCGCGGCTTGGCTTTTCCGTTTGGTAGCCGGGTTCTGAACTACTGTACTCGCACTGGAATCGAATAATCCGATAAAGGCGTATGGATCTGGATGCTGGTCTTTCCCGGGCCAACCGCCGCCGCCATGCCGTCGGCGCTGATTGTGGCGACGTGAGGATCAGCGGAAGTGAAAGTCGTCTTCGTGGACTTCGTGAGCTCTTCGTTGGAGCCGTCAGGAAATGCGCCCAGCACTCGCACCGGAATTTGATCTCCAATCTGCTCGAATCGAATGAGAGACGGTTCCGTCCAGATTCTCACGGGCTCCTCCGCTTTTTCCACGTCAATCGCTAAAGCCTCCGACACAACGTCGCCGCCGGAAACTCGTCCCATGGCGGTGACGCGATAGATTCCCGGTTGGGTCTGCGCCGGAACGCGCAGCACAAACTGTATGGGCCGCGCATCACCCTGGCCGCTCGCGGTTATTGCGGTCGCTCCTGCCGTAACGATCTGGCCCACCCCGAGCGGGCGCTGCCCGATCAAGGCAAGCTTCTCTACCGATGCGTTCGCCGCCGCCGCTATTGTGATCGTTTCTCCGGGATGCACCACGGTGCCCGTCGATGGGGAGAGAATGCGCAGCAGATTCTGTTGCGCGCCGCACGGAACGGCAATGAATCCCGCCACTAAAGCCAGAACGCTTGCGACTTGCTGCACGGATTCTTTTTTCCGCATGTTCGACATTCTCCTCTCATACCTGTCTCTCTTTCTCATTACCCAGCGTTCTCTTTCTAGTGGAAGTCAGAGCCCGTGGGCGCTTCATTTAACAGATTGATAACCTCATTGGAAATATTCGAAGCCGGATCGAGCGCCGACGGACCGTCGAAGTCCAATGTCTCGAGAGCTGCGGTATGAATGACACCGGAATACTGCAGCCCCGTAAGACTGTTTAGCGCACTGTCGAGCGGAACGATCGTGTCGTTACTCTGGCCGTAAATCGTTGACCAATTACTGGCAGTAAGGTCCTTCGCCAAGGGATCGCCCGCGCACAAGATTCTCAGCACCTCTGCATTGCAGAACAGACAACTCAGACCTTTCAGATTGGCGGAAGTTGCGATTCCGGCGATGTAGGCGGTGGGGAAGGGCTGAACAGCCTTGAGATTGCTAAGCGCAGGACTCAAACCCGCGCCATAGCCGTTTCCTTCGAGGTCGTACACCGCGCCGTCCGCCGTCTGTCCAGAAAAAGTGATGGACTGCAACGCGATGTCGCCGTCCGCCGCGAGCACATTTCTGGCGCAGCTATTGCTGCTCGAAAGTAAATTCGCCGCTACAGGCGTGCCTAGGTGGGGCGTAGCAATGGTGATCAGCTTGTTGATGGGCCCGGCGCCGAAGGTCGTGTTGCTGAGGAAGGCAGAGAGCAGAAACATCGTGCGGGAGATATCGCCGCCCATGCTATGAGCGACGACATCCGCCTTAACCGCAGCCACGTTCGCAGTTGTGCGGTAAGCGGAAACGAAATTGTTGATCTGCGAAAGTACGGACGGAGCGTTGTAGGCGAATCCCAGCGAATTGGCTTCGATCGAGGAATCGACGCTGCTCGAAAACGAAGGAGTGGTGCTGGTGATGCCGGCGATGGCATTCTCGTAAACCGCCCGGCTTACGTTGAAATTGGCATCGGTGATCAAAGGAGTGAAGTTGTTGAAGCTTGACGCGTTTCCCCACAGGCCGTGCACCAGCACCACGGGCGGCCTGGCCACGGTGACGCTGGTGCTCATTGCGCTGCCGCCAGCAGGGGCGACTCTCAGAGTCACGCTTCGAGTGGTCAATGAATTATCGGCCGAGCCCCGAGAAAAATTCACCGGCGCGCGGTAGATCGCAAAGGCCTCCGGACCCGCGGAAGTAGTGACGGCAGCCACATTCAGCGAACTGACGAGCGAACTCGCGCTGCCGCCCAGGGCCATCAGTCCGCCGTCGTCGGGAACGGAGGTGCTGGTCGCCCCTTGATCATTAATAACGGTAACAGTGAATGCCTGCGCTGCGCTTGTTGCGGGAATGCGCAGCACCGTCTGCGTCGTTCCATCCGCCACCGACCCCTGGACCAGGCCGGTCGTCGCCGCCGCGATGTTGTTGACGTCGGTTGTGACAGAGGAGCCGCTAAGCAGCGCTGCCACCACGGGATCGATCAACACCGGAGTTGATGATGACGCAGCGAATGTGATATCGGTGATTACGAACTGAAAGTTTGTTTCGTGACTTGCAACCGTAACTTGGCGAATATTTTGGTACGGCAAATGCACTGTCCCCGCGCCGAAACCAAAAGTTCCCGGCAGCGTCTCGTCGTGAAGAGTTCCGAATTCGTTTTCGGTGGTGTAGGTGACTTCAAGAGCCTGCTGAGTCTGGTAACTCACGGCGACATTGGAAACCTTCTGGTTGAATCGAACGGCAATTTCTCGAGCGCATCCAGAGCATGCAAACGCGGTGCCGTACACTGCAGATATTCCGTCCCGCGCAAACTTAGAACCGCGCAGAACCTGTCCTCCGGAAATAGTCGCGGTGAGCGCGCGCACCGGCGGTTGCGCCATGTTGAACCGGCTGGGCCCGGCGAAATCTTCGAAGTCAATTTTCTGATTCTGAGCGAAAAGAGGAACCGCGAACAACAGGCCCGCAAAAAAAGTGAGAAGGCCCATTCCTGGCAGAAGAGGAATTTGTGTGCGCATCATAGGCTCCTTGGCCTGGGCTATCAAACGGATCGCCTTTGTGTCGTTAAAATCCGGCTAAGAGTCTACACCTATCTTGCCTTCGGAGTGTTAAAAATTTTCTAGCCGGGAATCTCTTGAAAATCATGCCAATGCGCTTATAAATGTTACACGGGATCGACTCACTCACCCGGAGTCGACGGTTGAAGCTCTCCGCCCGCGGCTATCTAAATTTAGCAGCGGTCCTCTTTTGAGGAGAGGGCGATCACGCCACGAACGACTTGGCCCACCGCAGACCTATGAAACGCGGGAACCTCCACGGCTGTGGATAGAGTGCCTCGATCTTCCGGGAAGGCATCGGCTCTATCACGGTTTCAAGTCTGAATCCTGCGACCGCAAAGACATTCACATACTGCTCCAGCGGACGGTGAACGTGTGTAGTTCTCACCTCGGTGCGGCACTTTGAGATCACGAACGGTGCCTCAATAAACGTCTCCTTCGCGTAGTCGAACTAAGCCTTTGTTTCGTACTCCCGGTATCTTGGCCAGAAACAGGGATGAGAAAGAGTGGCGACAAACTTCGCCCCTTCGTGCAGCACACTTGCAGGTGCCTTCGCGAAGCTTCCCAAGTCCGGTGTCGTCATTAGCGTCATGCACGCCACTGCAGCCGTAGCGGATTCTGCCCGAAGCATACTTCCCCATCCTCCAGGGGCGCCTCAATAAACCGCACGTTGCGTACCGCCAAGCAAGTCGCTCTGGCCACCACTACGCTGGCGCCGGACGGCTCGACTCCGATGACTCTCGTGGCGACGCGAGCAAGCCGTGCCGTGAAGTCCCCAGTGCCAGAGCCAATATCGAGGACAAGTGCTGGGTCTGCGTTCTCAAAGAGACGAAGCATTGTGGGGACCAAGATATGTTCAAAGCTGAGATCCTCACACGAAGCAATCTGACGATGCCGTTCCTCAGCTAACCGATCCCACGCTCGCGTCAGGTCTGAGTGTTTCTTTGGAGCCCTCCGAACGATGCCTTTCACGCGGCATTCCGATCTGCGCATTGTGCTCGGACCAATGCCACTAGGTCCGCCGCTAAATGGAAGGCCGGATGTGAGCCCGAATTGAACTCATCGATGACGTGAGTGTCACCGACGGCTCGTCCGACCGCCACGCGTGCGCCATCTCTGCCAAAGAAGATGATCGTGAACCGTGATGCCGGAGACTCCAAGAGGTTCGTGCCATAGACACATACTTCCGCCCCGGCTGCCGCTAGTTCCATGCCACCCTCGATTGACCCGCGTTGCATCCGCTTCCAGCCGAGCGCTATGTCATGGCCGAGTGGAACACGGTGCGCGCGAACATGGACTACCACGTTGAGGTCGATCATCACCATTACAGCGTTCCCTATAGGCTGGCCGGGGAACAGCTCGAAGCACGGTTCACCGCCCACACCGTGGAGATCTTCCATCGTGGAAAACGCGTGGCGTCGCACGTGCGCAACTTCACGGCGGACCACCACAGCACGGTGCGCGAGCACATGCCCAAGAGCCATCACATTCAGAGCCTAGCCAAGGCCTGGTACGGATGACTTGGGCCGTGGCCTCGCCCACGCTCTCCCCCCAATGAATCAACCGGACGGGGGTCCACTCCAGATGAGCCTGCTGGGGCTGGAAGTCTCGCGCCTGGCGCGGAACTCGGCCGACTGGCACCGGCTGATCGAGCTGTGTGCACTGACGGGTACCTTGATCCTGGATGAGGATGGGATCTATGACCCGGCGGCTTTTAACGATCGACTTCTGTTGGGATTGAAGGGAGAGCTGAGCCAAGCCGAACTACATTTCCTCAAAGCCCGCATGCGCGGCGGTGTGCTCAACAAGGCGCGACGGGGGGAACTGGAGATGGGACCGCCGGTCGGATTGGTCTACCGGAATGACGGGACGGTGGGGCTCGATCCAGATCAGGAAGTCCAGGCCGCACTTCGTCTAGTGTTCGATAGCTTTACCCGCACCGGTTCGGCTATGCAGACGGTGCGTTATTTCCGCGAGCAGGGACTTCGCTTTCCCCGTCGCATTCGTTGCGGAGTCCACAAAGGGGATCTGCTCTGGGGACAAGCGGTTCACGCGCGGATTCTGCAGATCCTGCACAATCCGCGCTATGCGGGCGCCTTCGTCTATGGCCGCACGCGGGCCGGACGGAAACCGGATGGTAAATACACCGCGGTGAAACTGCCGCGAGAGAAATGGCAGTATCTGATCCGGGATGTTCATCCTGGCTATATCAGCTGGGAACAGTTTGAGGCTAATCAGAAGCGGTTGGCTGAGAATGCTTGGGCTTTTGGAAACGAGCGCAAACTCGGCCCCGTGCGCGAGGGTTCGGCGCTGCTGCAGGGACGAGTGCTGTGCGGCATCTGCGGAGAACACATGAATGTGAACTACGAAACCGAGAACGGCCGAACCCTGCCGATCTACGTCTGCCGGGAAGCCTCGGTTCGTTCCGGCGCCAAGGTGTGTCAGCGCGTGTCTGGCAAGTTAGTGGACAAAGCCATTAGCGATTTACTGTTGGAGTTGGTGCAGCCACTTACCTTGGAACTCGCACTCGCCGTGCAGCAAGAAGTCGAAGCGCGGTTTGCCGAGGCCGATACGCTTCGTCGACAAAGCGTGGAACGCGCTCGTTACGAGGCAGAACTCGCACGCCATCGCTTCCTCAAAGTGGACCCGGATCATCGATTGGTGGCCGATGCGCTCGAGGGGGAATGGAACGAGAAGCTGCGGGCTCACGCCGCAGCGCAAGCCGAGTATGAGCGGCAGAGCCAACAGCAGCACGGGCTAACCAATGAAGAGAGCAGGCAGAAGGTTCTCTCGCTGACCCAAGACTTCCCCCGTATCCGGAACGACCCTCAGATCGAGCCTCGCGAACGCAAGCGGATGCTCCGTCTGCTGATCGAAGATGCGACGCTGAGTTGGGAAGAAACTCCCGAGCGAAGGTTGTCTTGCCAGCGCCATTCGGGCGCGCAATGATGTAAAGCTCCATGAGGTTTCTATCCTACCGAATCTCAGCGGCTTCGTTCCGATCAAGGCCGGACAAAACGGGTTTTGAGGAGTCTGCCTAGTGTAATAAAGGTTCTGCTGGCTCATTTGCACCAACAGGGAAGTGGTCGGTCGGAGGAACCGAGCGACGACCTCGACCAACCACCTCTCGGGGAAGACGAGAACGGCAACTCTGCGTGCCGGCGAACGTGGTGCCCTCCACTCGCGAACTGGCCGCGTCTCTATCGATGTCCCGCGGCACCGTCTCAGAAGCTTGGGACCAGGCGCAAGTCCGCCTGCTTCGCCAGACAGGGCGACTCGAAACTTGATGGCAGGGTTATCTGGAAACCGCGCAAGGCTCGGGACCGTTCGTATGCCGGGAATAACCGGACATCTCATGCTCTCACGACGCGCACAATCCTACCTCCTCTGACAGTAAGCCCATGACGGAGAACATTTGTCCACCCCGACGCTATGAAACAATCCCTGCCGCTCCATTCACCATTACCGGTTGGACAGGCGCGGCGGCCGCGAGAACACCAGTGCTTGCTCGGCTACAAGCGGGCACCGCGAAGTTCCTTACGTCCGCCCGGAATATGATCTGATCTCAGGCTAAGCGAAAGCTGCGAGCAGAATATTTTCCCGCCAGCGTGCAATAGCGTGCAATGGTGCGCGGCGAGGTGGGAAATTTGGCATCCGTGGCAATGTAGTTTCTACAAGTTATGGACGCCATTGAACGGGCGTGGGTACGAACCCCACTCTCTCCGCCAACTTATTTATTATCAATAAGTTACGGGGGTGGCTATCGCCAACGCGTGTCCCAGTCTCGCCATTGGTTTTTATCTTTAGAAAGTTTTCCTGCCAGCGTGAACTAGCGTGAAAACCCGTGATGCAAGTCTGCAAATAAAAAAGGCGCGCAGCCTATCCGCCACGCGCCCTAAAGATCATCTCGACCAATTCTTACTTCGCAGGCGGCGCCGCCACCACCTTCGTAAACGTCGATTCCAGATCGGATGTCCACGTGTTGCCGCCATCTGTGGACGATTCATATTTGAATGTATATTGTGTCTTGGAAACTTCCTTCTCGGTCAAGCGCGTCTTCATCGGCTTACCTTGCATCATCGTCTCAGTTATCCAAGTCCAAGTGTCGCCGCTGACATTTCCTTTGGCCGTGATCAGTTCGCCCCAACTGTCGAATGCGTTGTAGGTGTACATTTTTGTTTCCGGGTCATAT
>Ga0302326_10020022_pt1 | contig 13789 bp, 10 predicted proteins | sample Palsa_T0_3_FD_202264 | JGI IMG/M metagenome (GOLD analysis project Ga0302326, IMG submission 202264) | Peat permafrost microbial communities from Stordalen Mire near Abisko, Sweden - Palsa_T0_3 | ecosystem: Environmental > Terrestrial > Soil > Palsa > Peat permafrost | place: Sweden: Abisko... | reverse complement strand
TGACGGCGTTGCGTATTTGCGCACTCGGCCAAATCACTCGCGCGCGTCTATATCGGTTGGCACCGGAGGCCGAGCACGAAGACCCCGATCTGGATCTGCGGGACCAGCGCATCGCCTTGGAGTTCCCTGTTATGGCCGGCCGCGCATCACCGCCACATGGCGAACACCATCCTGTTCCTGCGAGGCATTCCGGAGGCCATCACCGCAAGCTCATCGGGCACCGGAGCGGCAAACTGGAGCGCTACGAGCCCTTCGCCGGTCCTAAAGCGGCAGACAGTTGAGCTCATCGCCAAAGAGCCCAGTGACACAGTTTACTGACGCAGTGGGTCTTGAGGCGGAGAAGGAAAGCGCTGAAGTTATTGAAAAGAATGGCGGGGACGACGGGGCTCGAACCCGCGACCTCCGACGTGACAGGCCGGCGTTCTAACCAACTGAACTACGTCCCCGCTAAGGGTGCGACCTTTCCATGCTAACACGCCCGCTACCGGCCTGCGTATACGCCGGCTACCCGTTTTCGCTCCGCCTCGGAAATCCCGGAATGCGTGCGGATCGCGGAGCGCGCCTCGAGTGTTCGGCGATACCGGCTAAAGTATTCAAGCACGTCCCCGCCGTACTGAAAGCTGTACATGATGTCAGCAAAATCCGCGGTGTGCGGCAGCGCCAGGACGTGGCCGGCCTCATGCAGGCAGGTCAGATACACGACCGTATCGCGGAACAGCTTATCGTTTTGCCCGGCTGCGGCGATCCGTGGTCCGAATTGCGACAGGTCCGGCTGTACGTCGATATCCCAACTGCGCTTGCCGTTCAGATAGACCACCTGCGTTTCGCCGTAGAGTTGGGGGCGTTTGTCGAGCCAGTAGATGCGAATCCGGGCGTCGATTTGATTATCTGCCGCCACGAACTGCAATGCTGGCCCGGCCGCTTGTTGCCAGGCATCGAGCGCCCACCGCGCAAGTTCCGAATCCCCCGCAACGCAGGCGGAGCGGGCCGCCACATCTTCTGAACAAGGCTGAATCCAGTAGCTATAGGTTTCTGCCCCATGCGCAGCTGTCGCCCAAAACGCCGCCCAAAGAATCGAGGCTGGCCGGAGCCATCTCATTTGCGCCGGGACTCCCCTGCGAGACGCTCGCCGGCCAGCAGGCGCACCAGCCCTTCGAGTTCGCTTACGCGCTTGGACAAGTCCTCCAGCGCTTGACCTTCCGGGTCCGGCAGCGTGCCGTGTTCGAGCACCCCCGCCTCGCCGCGTGTGCGGACCGAACGCCCGGGAATGCCGACCACGGTGGAGTTGTCCGGCACCGCCCGCACCACCACCGTTCCAGCGCCGATCTTGACGTCGTCGCCGATGCGAATGCCGCCCAGCACCTTCGCGCCGGCGCCCACCACTACGCGATTGCCCAGCGTAGGATGCCGCTTGCCCTTCTCGTTTCCCGTGCCGCCCAGCGTCACGCCCTGGTACAAAAGCACGTCGTCGCCAATCTCCGCAGTTTCTCCGATGACCACGCCCATGCCGTGATCGATGAAGAACCGGTGCCCGATCCGCGCGCCCGGATGAATTTCAATGCCCGTGAAAAACCGCCCAAACTGTGAGATTACGCGGGGCAATAAAGGAATACGCGCCAGGTACAACTTGTGCGCCAGACGGTGCAGCAGGACGGCATGAAAACCCGGGTAGCAGAGCAGGATTTCGACCACACTCCGGGCCGCCGGATCTTCCCGGAAAATCGTATCGATCTGCTCTCGGACGGTCCCGAGCATACCACTTTAGATGTTGTTCTGTCCGTATAAGATTGTCAAATCCGCGGCTATCGGCTACCGCTTCGCGGCCACCAGAGGCCGCAGCAAGCGCAACGCGGGCCGCGTGTTGTATTGTTCCCGATACAGCCGGTGCGCCGCGTCGTCCGGAAATTGCTCTCCTTTGGCGTATGGATATTGTGACATGCCGTGAAAGGGCAGGGGATCCACGGTCTGCGAATAGGCCGTGTTGGCATCGGCGTCCTTCGCCCATCCGTCCACGAACAGCAGGAAATCCCGCTTCCAGCCCGCGCGCAGCGCTCCGGCAGCCCGCTCCGGAAAAAACAGCCGCAGCTCGTCTCCGGAGCCCATGATCACCAACCGGTCGTCGAGCGACGCTACCAGCGGCTTCACGTCGCCATAGCGCGTATAGTAGCCCGCCGTCGGATTCCACATGGAGACCGCCATCCACTGCGCATAATCGAAGCCTTCCGGCTGCTTGCGCTGCGGGTGAATCACCGGTTTGGAAAAACCGCGAAAGTGCAGATCGGCCGATTCGGCGTCGATGGGCGTAAGGCGCACGGGCGGCGCGGCATTCTCTTCGCTCAGAAAAATCTCGTCCCAGTAGACGCACAGGTTGGTTACGATGCGCACCTCGCGCGAGGCCGACAGGAACTTGCCGGTCAGGTCCACTGCGATAGTCTTGGGCTTGCCCGCTGGAATGCCCATATCTTCGACCGCCGTCTGCCAGCGGCCCGCGCTATCTTTCACTTGCAGATACGGCAGCACCAGGTCCCGTTTCGCCTGTGCCGCGGCCATGAAGGTACTGCCATCGGCCCAATCCACCCAGCCGTTGAGGATCAGCACCGCGCGATTATCGGGCGCCGCGTTGCCGAAGTCCAGATCGAGATGATGCAGTTCGGCCACATCCAGGTAATCGCGGCGGAAATTGTCCGGATATATGCGATCGCGCTCGAGCAGGCGTCCCAAGACGTCGCGGCCTTCGCTATCGTGCGCGCGCACAGGATAGACGCGCTGGTTCACTCCGAACAATCGGAACTCCGGGAAGGGCGGCGATTTGAACTTATCGTTGGTAAAGATCTCGACCCCCGCCGGATGATCCACCGCGATCAACTTCACTTGATCGAGATACGAAACTTCGCGCAGTTCCTCGGTGATGCGGACCTCGTAGCGCCCATTCACCGCGCGCAGCGCCTCGCCCGGAATCTGCACGTATTCGTCATGATCCACCGGGAAATACTTGCCGTCGCCGGAAGCCGCGCCCAGGGGCGCCACGCCCAGGACGTCGGTAATGAAGCGAAACTTCTGGCCATCCCAGGTGAAGATCATCGGGCACGAACCGGACAGCCTCTGGGACTCCTGATAGTCGATCGATTTATCGACTGGCTGCTGGGGCTCATTCTGGATCAACCCGTTGGGCCAGGTGATGCGGACTGTATCGACGCTCGTGTAGGAATCCAGGCCGAACAGCAACGGCACGCCGCGATAGATGCGTTTCTGGTAGCTGGAGCCGGTTTTCACTTCGACTTTCGCGCCTGGCGCCAGCTTGGGATTTTTGATGCCCGTCAGCTCGGCGCGCAGCCAGTGGGCGTGGGTCGCGGTGTCGTTATGCAGCACATGGAGCGTGCCGTCACTGGTGATCAAAGCAAGGTCGAAGCGCCCGTCGCCATCGAAATCCGCCTCTGCGACGGCCACGGCCTCGGGAATCTTCACTGGCGATTTCTCGAAGCGCTCCAGGCCAAGGTTCCGGAAAATACCGTTGCCGGCGACCACATCGCCCGCGCCGCGCTCCTCGAGATCGACGAACGACAGCGGACCCTTGGCCTGCAGACCAGCCAGCGGTTCCAGCTTGCCCTGATGATTCAGCAGTAGCGTGCCGCCGGCCGCCAGGTCGGTCCAGCTATCGTTATTTACATCGTAGGCCGTCAACCCCAGCGCGCCGGCTGGCAGCGTATCCAGTGGCACGGCCTCGTACCTGCCCAACAATCGATCACGATAGATCACGCCGGAGCGGTCCGCATAAGAAACGGCCAGGTCCATGCCGTTGGTATCCGCGATCAGGTCGATCATGGCGCCGTCGATGGCCCTTCCCTTGACGAACGGGAACAGGGCGGTCTCATCGCTGAACCCGGCTTCGCCGTTATTGCGCAGCAGGACGGAATTTTCGCCGAGCAGGAAAAGATCCAGATCGTAGTCGTGGTCGTAATCGAGCCAGACCGCCTTGGCGAAATGTCCGGCGGGCAGCTTGGGCAACTTGATAGTGGATTTCTCGAATCTACCTTTGTTGTTGTGATACAACTCCGCGCCGGACGGTGTGATGACGCAAAGATCCGGCAGGCCATCGTTATCGTAATCGCCAGGCGCGATGGAGATCACGTCTTTCAGGCCGGCCAGGCCGGAATCGGCCACTAATGTAGTTCCGTTGCGGTAAAGCTGCACGCCATTGGCCGACCAGGCCAGCAGATCGGGCCGCCGGTCGCCATCTACGTCCAGAACCACCATGCCCGACGTAGCCGGATCGAAGCCGCCTGCCAGGTTGCGATCGTCCAACTTCAGGGGCGGCGCCGGCTCGGTTTCCGGACGCGGTGCGATGGGATCGTAGATCTCGGCATAGTAGCTCCACTCCATGTCTTCGGGAACCGCGGCGCCGGCGGTGGCCTTTTTCAGCTCCTGGAAGGTCTGCAATTCGCGCGCGGCATCGGCGGCGCGGCCCGCCTGGCGATAGGCGTTATAAAGTTGGAAATGCGGTCCGGCCAGATTAGGATTGAGCCGCGACGCGGTTTCGAACTCCTGGAGCGACTCCGCCCGCTTGCTCATCAGCTTATACAGGACGCCCAGATTGTAGTGCGAAACCGGCTCTTCGGGCGCCAACCGCAGCATCCCTTGAAACTCCCGCGCGGCCTGATCGTAATTTCCTTCTTTCTTAAAGGCGATGCCGAGGTTGAACCAGGTGTGCGGGATCTTGGGGTCCTGCTTTTGAGCGCGCTCCAGTTCCGCGACCCCTTCGCCGGTCTTACCGGCACGCAGCAGGGCCAAGCCATAATTCACGCGTTCGCGCACCGAATCGGGGGCCAGGTCCAGAGCTTTTTTGAATTCCTCGACAGCCTGGATCTGGGTGGTGCCGTTCTCGTAGAACGCTTTTCCCAGATTGCGATAATGCCATAAGCGGTCCTGTTGAACGCGCGACGCGTCCGCACCCGCGAGCAGCATGAGAGCCGCGGCCGCGAGCACGGCGCTGAAGATCCAGGCGCGAAATCGGTTCATTGGTGGCTGCCCCTCTCGATCCGTTCTCTCATTATGCAACGGGTTGCAGCTATGCCAGCGGGATCATCGACGATTTGCGGATCTTCCGATCGCGCGTGACCAAGGGCACGTGGTGAACTATGCTGGTCGCGGAAATGAGCTCGTCGGCGGGATCGCTTTTGAAGTCCAGGTTTCGAATACAGGCGCAGATCTCGTAAGTCAAAGGCCACACATGCACGGGCGCCAAAAAGCGGCTGAAATCGCCGGAATCGATGTCCACGTCGATTCGTTTTAGGTGCGCGAGCATCACGATCTCCCAGAGCACGATGGCCGAGACGCTCCACTGCTGCGACGATAACAAACCCCGTTCGCGGGACGTCAGATCTCCGGACAAAGCATAGAGCAGGATGTGAGTATCCAAATTCACCATTTGGCGCGCTTACTCCGAGTCTCCTGCCCGGCGTCCCACTCCAATCCTGTAGACAGCACGTCGCCTTTAATCCGAATTTTGCCTTTCATGGCCCCGATCAGATGAGCGCAGCTGGACTGGATGGGAATGATCTTCGCCACGGGTTTGCCGTGTTTCGTGATCACGATCCCCGCGGCGTCCAGATGATCGACCAAGGATAAGCATTGTTCCTTGAATTTGGAGACGTTCATCATGCTCATATACTTATCGTAACAAATGTCCATTTATTCTGTCCAGTCGAAATATTTGGCCAATGCTGGCTGATTGTATGATGAAGGGCTGGTCTATATGCATCTCCGAGCGCTCCTCCCGGGCCTCTTCTTCCTCGCGGCGGCCTTGCACGCCCAGGCCCCCGATCTCATTTTGCATCACGGCAAGATCGTCACCGTCGATCCGCAATTCCGGATCGTCGATTCCATTGCCATTCGCGGCGATCGTATTCTGGCTGTGGGAAGTTACGCGGATATCGCCCGCCTGGCCGGCCGCGACACGCGCCAGGTCGATTTGAAAGGCAAGACCGTGCTGCCGGGCCTCAGCGACTCGCACGCGCATGCGGCCGAAGCAGCCTTGTACGAGTTCGATCACCCCGTACCCGATATGGAAACGATCGGCGATGTGTTGCGTTATATCAAAGAGCGCGCGGCCGTCACAAAGCCTGGCGATTGGATCGTGCTTACGCAAGTCTTTATCACCCGCTTGCGCGAGCAGCGCTTCCCCACGCGGGCTGAGTTGGACGGCGCGGCGCCGCGCAATCCTGTGTATTTCGGCACTGGACCCGATGCCTCCGTCAATTCCCTGGCCCTTAAGCTCAGCGGCATCGACAAAGACTTCCGCATCACCGATGGCAAGCCAGGCCGCATCGAGCGTGACCCCGCCGGTGAGCCTACCGGCATTTTGCGTAGTGGCAGCCGCCTGGTGAGCCTGCACTCCGGCGAGAAGCTCCCCACCGACGACGACCGCCGGCAGCGCCTCAAGATGCTGCTGGCCGATTACAACTCGGTGGGACTGACCAGCATCTCCGAGGCCGACCTCAACGACGTGGATCTGGAAGTATACCGGCGGTTGAAGGACGCGGGCGACCTGACCTGCCGCGTTTTCGTGGTGTACGACGTGGATGCCCAAATGCCGCTCGATCAAATCACGGCGCGTATATCGGCGGCGGCACAGAGCCCTCTGCATCGCTACAACAACATGCTCTGGCTGCGCGGCATCAAGACTTTCCTGGATGGCGGCATGCTCACCGGCAGCGCCTTCATGCTGGAGCCATGGGGAGTCAGCAAGGTGTATTCGATTGACGATCCTACTTATCGCGGCATGCGCTACATCGAGCCCGGCAAGCTGTTTCAGATGGCACGCTTCGCTTTGAAAAACGACTTGCAGTTCACCGCCCACTCGGTCGGCGACGGCGCCGTGCAGGCATTGATCGACGCCTACGTGGAGATCAACAGCGAGTTTCCTATCCGCTCCGCGCGGCCCTCTATCTCGCACGCGAACTTCATGACCGCCGCCGGTATTCGCCAGATGAAGGACCTCGGCATCGTGGCCAACCTGCAGCCCGACTGGCTTTGGCTGGATGGCGCCACGCTGCGCAAGCAGTTCGGCGATGCGCGCCTCGCCTATTTTCAGCCTTACAAAACTCTGTTCGAGAGCGGAGTCATGGTAGGCGGCGGCTCCGATCACATGCAGAAGATCGGCAGTCTCCGCTCCATCAATCCTTACAACCCGTTTCTCGGAATGTGGATTACGCTCACGCGCCAGCCGCGCTGGACCGATCAGCCGCTCCATCCCGAGCAGCGCATCTCGCGCGAGCAGGCCATTCGCCTGTACACTATCAACAACGCGTTTCTGACGTTCCAGGAGAAGGAAAAAGGATCGCTCGAGAAAGGCAAGCTGGCCGATTTCATCGTGCTCGACCGGGATATTCTGACGTGCCCGGTTGAGGACGTCCGCAAAATTCAGGTCGAACAAACTTATCTTGGCGGCAAGCTGATTTACCGCGCTATTCCCGGCGGAGGGCCATCGTAGGATCGATGCGCGTGGCCCGCGTGGCCGGGATCAGGCACGCGATCGCTGCCACCGTCAGCAGCACTAGAGGAACTGCCACGAAGGTGAGCGGATCGCCCGGGCTTACGCCGAACAGCAGACTGCGCAAGAGCTGGGTGCCAAATCCGGCGCCCACCAGGCCTGCTAAAATCCCCGCCAGCGCGGGTTTCATCCCTTGCACCAGGACCAGGCGCCGTACCTCGCTCGATTGCGCGCCCAACGCCATGCGGATACCGATCTCCCCCGCGCGCTGCGAAACCAGGTAGGACAAAACACCGTACAACCCGACCGCCGCCAGCATCAGCGCCAAGGCCGCAAACAGCCCCAGCAACATCACGCTGAACTCGCGGTTCTGAGCCGAGCGGCCGATGATTTCGTCCATCGTGCGGATTTCAAAGACGGGAAGATCATGGTCGAGTGTGTGGATCTCCCGCCGAGCGGCCGCGGCCACGCTGTGAGGATCGCCGGAGGTGTGCAGGAGGATGAAGGTTTCGTGCCAGTCGCCATCCAGAATAGGAAAATACATGGTCGGCTGGATCGGCGTATCCAGATGCGGCACCACATCGCCCACCACGCCGATAATCTCCCAACGTGGATATTTGCGCGTGGGCGAGTCCCACGCCAGATAGATGCGCTTGCCGATGGGGTCTTCGCCCGAAAGGAAGGCCTTTACCCAGGACTCGCTCACCACCACCGCGCCCGGCCGCGGATTCTGGTCGTCGAATCCCGCGCCGTCGCGGAGCGTAAATGTACGCCCGCGCAAGAGTGGAATGCCGGCAGCCTTGAAAAACCCCGGATCGGCTTTGCGATAGAGAGCGTCCCGCAATTCACCTGGGCTCGGAGGATGCCCTTCGATTTGGAAGACGGAATCGCTGCAATGGCCGGCAACCGGGGCGCACGTCACCAGTCCCGCCGATTGCACTCCCGGGACCGTTTCCAGGCGATCGATCAGCTCACGGTAAAATGTGGATACTTTCGCGCGCTCCTTGTAACCTGCTTCCGGTAGAGCGATCGCCATAGTCAGCGTATGATCGGTGCGCACGCCGGTATGTACGTTCTGCAGCCGGCTGAAGCTGCGCAGCAGCAGTCCGGCACCGGCCAGGAGCACCAGCGACAGAGCGACTTCCGCGGCAACCAGCACATCGCGAAAGCGCGCATGCGTGCGCCTCGCGCCGACGGACCGGCCCTTCAGGCTCTCCACGACGTCGGAACGCGAACCCTGAAAGGCCGGGAACAATCCGGCCGCAATGCCGGTCACCAGCGCCACGCCGAAGGTGAACAGGAACACCCAGTGGTCGATGCCGATGCGGTCCACTCCGGGCAAATAGCCGGCATTCGGCGCGCGGGCCGCGAGCGCATCGGTAGCGAACGAGGCGAGAAACAGCCCGCAGGCGGCTCCGAGCAACGACAAGATGATACTTTCGGTCAGCAGTTGCCGGATGATGCGGCCGCGCGTGGCGCCCACGGCGGCGCGTATGGCGACTTCGCGCTGGCGGCCGAGCGCGCGGGTAAGCAGCAGATTCGCCACGTTCACGCACGCAATAATCAGCACGCAACCCACGGCACCGAACAGGATCAACAAAGAGGTACGGACGTCTTTCACGCTATAGGCGTAGAGCGAGATTACGTTGCCGCCCTTGCCCATGATCTCTTCCGGATGCTGAAGCTTGTAGCGGCGCACAATGCCGTCGATCTCCGCGCGGCCCTGCTCGACGCTCACTCCCGGCCGCAGGCGGCCGACTACAGTGAGCATGTGGTTGCCATGACTTTTCAACTGTTCCGGGGTCATGTAGCGTTGCAGCGGGACCCACGCCTTGACCGTGCGGTACGGATAACCGAACCCGCGCGGCATTACGCCGACAATATCGTACTGCTCGTCATCCAGCCGGATTTGCCGGTGAATGACATCGCGACTCCCAGCGAAGCGGCGCTGCCACAAGTCGTAGCTGATCACGGCCGCGTGCGCCGCCCCAGGCCGGTCTTCCTCGCTACGAAATGTACGCCCCACCGCCGGCGCCACTCCCAGGGTCGTAAACAAATTGGCCGAGCAGTAGGAGCCGTCGATGCGCTCGGGAACAAAAGATCCGGTCTGGCTGGCCAGGTTGAAAGCCGTTTCACCGGTCGCCGCGATCTGTTCGAAGTCCCGTGCGTCCCTTTGCCAATCCAAAAAATTGGCGGGCGCCACCGGGTTGAAAGGCGCTTCGCCAATCACATCGCGTTCGAATAGCGCGGTCAGCGTCTGCGGATCGGCATACGGCAGCGGCTGCAAAAGAACGGCATTCACCACGCTGAACATGGCGGCGTTGCCACCCAGGCCCAACCCCAACACCAGGATTGCCACGAGGGTGAATCCCGGCCGTTGGCGAAGTTGACGCAAGGCATAGGTCACGTCCTGGCGCAGGATTTGCAGAGTGTTCAGCATCGGTACCCCCACAAGAGTTTAGCAACTCACCTGCCAGAAACTCCGGGCCTGCGTATTTGATTCAAGGAGCCGGCACTGACCGCGTGTGGGATGAGGTGTCCAGCAGCGGACAGCCGAAAACCTATCTCTCTGTCAGGTATTTCGCCCTCAAGACTTGCCGGTGATGCAGCTCGTGCCCCGCTATGATATATGCAAGCGCGCGCACCGAAATCTCCTTTTGGTCCGCGATGCCACGGCGCATCCAGGCTTCCGGACTGAACTGCTGAAACAGGAACAAGCTCGCCCGCCGCACGCAGGCGAATTCCTCAATCAGGTTCGCCAACTGCCGGACTTCGAAATCCCCATGGCGAACATAGTCGTCCTGTTCGAAGCCCGCCATCGGCGTGCGATCGTTACGCGCGATGCGCAGTGCCCGATACGCGAAAACCCGCTCCGTATCGATGAGGTGCCCCAGCAGTTCTTTGACGCTCCACTTATCCGGTGCGTAGCGGTAGTGTCCGTGGGCCTCGCTCAGGGCGGAGAGCAGCGCCTGCGTCTCGCGCGGCTGCTCCTCCAGCGCCGCGAGGATATCGGCGGCACTTACCAGCGAAATGTACCGGCCATAATACGGCGCGTATTCGGAAGCGTCCGGAGCTCCAATTTCCGTACGCGGAAGCGATGCAGCGGGCGTCATCACCCCGAGTGTATCATCCGCGCTATTCTGAAATGCAGCCATGCCATCCATCACCCGCCGGAATTTCGTACAGACCTGCGCCGCCTTCGCCGCCCCGCCCCAAGGACACCCCGCCGCGCCGGATATCCATTTTCCAGCCGTCGCCCGCGACCGCCTGGCCGTCGCCTCCTACCCGTTCCGCGCGTCCATGGAACGGCCCGGACACCCCGGGCTGGCGCTGAAGGATTTCGCGGCAATGGTGGTGGACAAATTCGGCATCCATAACATCGAACCGCTCAGCGAGCACTTCCCCTCCACCGAGCCGGCCTACCTCGAGGAGCTTCGCGCCGCGGTCGAGCGGGCCCACTCCCATATCGTGAATGTCCCCGCCAGCGTGCGCGCCAGCATCTATGACCCGGACGCCGGGCGCCGCGCGGCCGCCATCGCGGGCAGCCGCAAATGGATCGATGTCGCCGCGGCGGTCGGCTCCCCAAGCGTTCGCACGAACATTCACGGCCTCCGTAACGCGCCGCCCGACGTGGGTCGTGCTTCCGAATCCCTAAAGGCGGTCGCCGAGTATGGCGCGTCCAAGAACATCATGGTCACCCTGGAGAACGACGACCTGATCATAGAGGATGCCTTCTTCCTGGCGAAAGTAATCGACACCGTGAACAGTCCCTGGCTGCGCGCTTTGCCCGACTTCGGCAACTCCATGCTCAAGGGCGACGAAGCTTTCAATTACAAAGCAATGGAAGCGATGTTCCACCGCGCGTACAATATTTCCCATGTCAAGGATTCGGAAGTGGACGAAGGAAAGGTCTTCCGCGTAGATGTGGCCAGGACCTTTGCCATCGCCAAGGCAGCCGGTTATCGCGGGTATTTCTCGATGGAGTGGGAAGGCCAGGGCGAGCCCTACGCGGGCACGCGGAAGCTGCTCGATGAGAGTGTCAAAGATTTGGCGTGATTTCAGCGCGGCGCCTAACGCATCCGGTCTCTTGGATTGTTGTTACGGCCGAGGCTGAAAAGGCCACGTTCTCGCGAAAAGGCCACTCTTTTTTGGGTTGATCCAGTGAAAAAGGCACTGCGTCGACCAAGCCTAATTCGGAAGGCCGCGACTGGCTAATCGATCCGCGCACGCTGAAGACCGTGAAGAGGCGCAGAAGCCCCTCTTTTTTTCCAGTAGTCCAAAGAATTTGCAATGAATCTTCGCGTGCTCGTCAACTAGCACGGGAACGACAGTCCTAACGGAAAGGTCGCAGCACAGTGCCATGTTGGAGCTGCCCCGCCGCCGCCTTGCGATGCCGGTTAACGTTCTACCCACCTAGAAGCCAGCTTCACAAGTGTCCCACGAACAACCGCTGGCGGTAGGCGAACGTTCCAAATACAACATCGCTATATACTTCCACGGTGTACGTCTCACCAGTTTCCGCGTTCAAGTCCACTTCGTTTGACACGGTCACGTCTGTCTGCGTGTTGACCGAGCTGGTCTGGGAGAGTGTCGCTTGTACAGTCACCGAGTCCTCTACTCCGATTCCGAGAAAGCCAAGCCAACCCGCGCGCTGGTCATCAAGCGTCGTTGTAGTCTGGACTACCTGCTGCGTGTCCTGCTCGGTGTAGCTGTACGTGTCCGTATACTTCTGGGCCCCGACCGTTACATCGTGAGTCGCGAACAGGACGAAGCGTCCTGCCGGTAGATCGGCTTCCGGTCCTCCGGCAACGAACGGATCAAGCGCCAGGAGGGCTTGAAGCGTAATAGGGTCGAACCCTACACTAGGGAGTGCCGAAACAGTGTATGGGTTCAAGGCGTCCGAACCCAGAAAACTGAGTGTTAGTTGGCCGTTCCACGCAAGCCAACAGAATCTCGCATTTTTCAGGCAGCAGATATAGTCTCCCACGCCGGGGCCCAGCCCAGGACTGGTGTCGAATTCGGACGCTTCAGTAATAGTCGTCGTGAGGGAGTTCTGGCTACTCACGGATGTTCCCGTGGTCAAGGTGTCGGTTTCAGACCCCATCAGGCTGGCGATTACCGACAGCGCGTCTACAATGCCGCTGATCACAGCGATAGGTCCGCCGCCTCCGCCGCCTCCGCCACTTCCGCTGCCTCCGCTACCTCCGACGATACCTCCGATAGCCCCCATAAGCCCTTTCGCAACTCCTATCGCCTGGACAAGGTCGGCAATATAGGCGAATTGGCCGGACACTGGCTGGCCACCACTGCTCCCCTGAGTGAAGGTCAGGACGGTAGTGCTGCCGGTGCCTTGGGTTATCTTCCACTTTGTCTGATTCGACTTTTGCTGGTTCACCGGCGGCGCATAGACAATGGCGACCGGCCATGCGGGAATCGTAAACGCTCCTGCTCCGCACATGGCGGAGTTCACGATCGCAGGCAACTGGCAAGAGAATTCCTTTCCGTTACTGCATCTCAACGTGAAGTTCACTGAGTTGCCTAAGCTGGCAATGTCCAACGAAACGTAGTCTTCACCTGGGTTCGCGGCAACGGTCACACCTGCTCCCGCGGTGGTGCTGCTGGACAATTGCGCCGAAAACGTGGAGCCAACGGGTCGATTGATGATATTGAAGCGCAGTGAAATTGGCGGTATGGCGTTGATGGCCGGGACGTTCCCACCAGTATGCGTAACATAACGAACGGGTGGCTTTTCATCGGGGAAAAGTATTGGAACGATCTGCTGGTAGGTCGGCACGGCATAACTGAAAGAGCCATTAGAGGCGTTGAAAGTGCCTACCGTCAGCTGAGGTTGTGGTTGGGGCAGCGGGAAGTTTATTTCCTGTGCCTTGATCGCGGCGTAGATTTGATTCACTAACGACGAACCGGGACTGGGGCTGGCCATGGGATCTCCAAGCGCCGGTGCATTCATTTCGCACTCGGACTCCTGCAATTGTACCGTAGGTTCGCTCCTTTTAACCTGAAAAATGCGGGACAAATCTTAAAAATACGGGACGAACCTTCGAAATTTGAACATTATTTCTAGCTCACGCTAAACACGCCGGCGGCGGAGAGCCGATCTGCTGGAGGCCGACCATCCCTGGCTGCGCGCTTTGCCCGACTTCGGCAACTCCATGCTCAAGGGCGACGAAGCTTTCAATTACAAAGCAATGGAAGCGATGTTCCACCGCGCGTACAATATTTCCCACGTCAAGGATTCGGAGGTGGCGAGGGAAAGGTTTTCCGCGTGGATGTGGCCAGGAC
>Ga0302326_10020019_pt1 | contig 13790 bp, 14 predicted proteins | sample Palsa_T0_3_FD_202264 | JGI IMG/M metagenome (GOLD analysis project Ga0302326, IMG submission 202264) | Peat permafrost microbial communities from Stordalen Mire near Abisko, Sweden - Palsa_T0_3 | ecosystem: Environmental > Terrestrial > Soil > Palsa > Peat permafrost | place: Sweden: Abisko... | reverse complement strand
CTCCGCGTGTAGGCTATGATTGTTCATTGAGCACTAAATTCGAGCCCGTTCAGCGAAATAAGGGTACTGAAGAATGAATATTTCCGTGGTTGGATTGGGGAAATTAGGAGCGGTGCTGGCGGCCATCATGGCCGACCGTGGACACCGGGTGGTCGGAGTTGACGTAAACTCAGCCGCCGTCTCCGCGATCAACCGAGGCCTGGCGCCGGTGAACGAATCGGGCCTCGAGGAGCTGATACAACGGAACGCCGTTCGCCTTTCCGCCAGCGCCGATATGGCGTCGGCGGTTGCGGAAACCGATGTCACTTTCGTCGTGGTACCGACGCCTTCCGGAGAGGACGGAACATTTTCGTTGCAGTTTGTGTTGAACGCTGCGGAGTCCATCGCGCTGGCTTTGCGAGCGAAGTCGCGCTACCACCTGGTGGTGATCTCGAGCACCGTGATGCCTGGATCCACCGGCGGCGAAGTGCTGCCGCTCATCGAGCAGATCTCGGGGAAGAAGTGCGGGGTCGATTTTGGTCTGTGCTATAACCCGGAGTTCATTGCGTTAGGAAGCGTGATCCAGGACATGTCGACTCCCGACCTGGTATTGATCGGCGAATCCGACTCGCGCGCCGGATCGATATTGGAAGAGTTATACGGAAGTGTTTGCCGGAACCATCCACCCGTCGTCCGCATGAATTTTGTCAACGCCGAGCTGGCGAAGATCTCGCTGAATGCTTTCGTTACCACAAAAATCTCATTCGCGAACATGCTGGCAGAGGTTTGCGAACGGGTTCCCGGGGCCGATGCGCACGCGGTGGCGGCTGCGATCGGTTTGGACACCAGGATCGGCGGCAAGTATTTGAAAGGCGCATTCGGATACGGCGGACCTTGCTTTCCTCGAGACAACATCGCTTTTTCCAGGTTCGCGGAACGGCGATCCGTGGATGCTACTCTTGCCAAAGCGACGGATCAAGTGAATCGGCGGCAAGTTACCCGCGTCGCCGAGCGGATCTTTGCGCTGGTGGGAGACGCGGAACCCGTCGGAATTCTTGGATTGGCCTACAAGCCGAATACGGACGTGGTGGAACAATCGCAGGGCCTCATGCTTGCGGCGCGACTGGCGGAAGCGGGTTACCGCGTGGTGGCATACGACCCGGCTGCCGTGGAAAATGCGTGCCGCGTTCTCGACGGTCGCGTTCGGTACGCGCAGTCCATGCAGGCTTGCGCCGCCGCCGTTCGGGTCCTGGTGGTCGCCACGCCTTGGAACGAATTCCAAAGCCTGCGCCCCGAGCATCTGCGCCGGTCGGAGATGCGGCCCATCGTGATCGATTGGTGGCGCATTCTCCCTCAGGATATTTTCGAGCCGGCGGCGCTGTATATCGCTTGCGGTCAGGGTCCGCTGGAAACGGGCCGCGCGGCTACGCTGGCGTGCGCCGCCGATGCGGCCGCCTCGAATCTGAGCGTGAGCAAATCCTGATCCTTCAAAGAAGACGACGATATGAGCTTGCGAGTCTTGGTAACCGGCGCCGGTGGATTCATCGGACATCATTTGGTGTCCGATTTGAAGAACCGCGGATACTGGGTGCGCGGCGTGGACTTGAAAAAGCCCGAATACGCTCCCAGCGCGGCGGACGAATTCGCCTTGCTGGATCTCAGGCGCTGGGAAAACTGTGTCGATGCCACGCGCGACGTCGATCATGTGTACGCGCTGGCGGCCGACATGGGCGGGATGGGTTTCATCAGCGCGCATCACGCGCTGATCCTGCACAACAACGCACTCATTAACCTCAATACACTCGAAGGGACGCGCGTAAACGGGGTTCGGCGGCTTTTGTACACTTCCTCCGCTTGTGTATATCCGGAATTCAAGCAGACCGACGCCAACGTAACGCCTCTCAAGGAGGAAGACGCATACCCGGCGCAGCCGCAGGATGCCTATGGCTGGGAGAAGCTCATCTCGGAGCGGCTGTGCCTGCACTATGCCGAAGACTACGGCATCGAGACCCGGATCGTGCGCTTCCACAATATCTTCGGGCCTTTGGGTACCTGGGATGGCGGGCGCGAAAAGGCTCCCGCGGCTCTCTGCCGAAAAATCGCAGCCGCGAAGTTGACCGGCAATCCGGAGATCGAAATCTGGGGCGACGGCGAGCAGACCCGATCCTTCTGCTATATCGATGACTGTCTCGAAGGCCTGTACCGGTTGATGGAATCGGATTTTCGCAGACCTTTGAATCTCGGGCAGGACCGCATGGTGACCATCAATCAGCTCGCGGATATCATCGCGGGCATAGCCGGCGTGCGGATTCGCACGAAGCACATCGAAGGGCCGATGGGCGTGCGCGGCCGCAATTCGGACAATACGTTGCTGCGGCAGGTGCTGGGCTGGGAGCCTGCCATTTCGCTCGAAGAGGGCTTGGCGCGAACCTATTCGTGGATCGAAAGCCAAGTCCGGCGGAAACTCCACCAGCCGACTTCCGCCGCAGCTGTCTCCTGATTAGGATCAGCGTTGCTTTAGAGTCCCCTGGTCTTGGTAAGCCTCCAGGACAGATTGCACGTCGCCGTCCATCACCAAGCTGCCATGGTCGAGCCAAATCGCCCGCGTGCACATTTCGCGCACCGCCGCGGCCGAGTGCGAGACGAACAGCAGGCATTTGGGACCGCGCCGAAACGACGCCAGCGCGCTCCGGCATTTCTCTTGAAAACGGGCGTCGCCCACCGCCAGCACCTCATCCAACAGCAGAATATCGGGATCGGCTTGAATGGCGATGGAGAATCCTAGCCGCATGATCATGCCGCTCGAGTAGGTGCGCAAAGGCTCGTTGATGAAGTCGCCGATTTCGGAGAATTCCACAATCTGATCGAACAGATCGAACGTCCGCTCCCGGCTGAGCCCCAGCAGCGACGCATTCATGACCAGGTTCTCCGCGCCCGTAAGGTCGGGATGAAAACCCGATCCGAGCTCCAACAACGCGCCGATGCGCCCGTTTCGGATAATGCGGCCGGGGTTCGGTTCCACCAGCCCCGCGGCCAGGCTCAGCAGGGTGCTTTTGCCCGCGCCGTTATGGCCCACCACGCCGAGACTTTCGCCTTCTTCCACTCGAAACGACAGGTTCTTCAAGGCGTAGAAAGGCTGCTGTTTCCCGGAGCCGAACCATCGCAGCATGTGGGTCCGCAGTAGCTGCCGGCCGGCGTTGTGCGGAAACCATTTGGAGACGTTTTGGAATTCAAGAAACGTCATGGAGAGCGCCTAGAGGTAATCGTAGAACCGCCGCTTCAGCGTTCGAAAGACGACCCACCCCGCGCCAAACATAAGGACGGACACCATCGCGAGCAGGCTCAACGTGTGGGCCAGCGGGGGGCGGCCATCCAACAGAATGTTGCGCATCATCAGGACCAGCGCAGCCACTGGATTGAACTGGTAGACTTCCCGGTACCGGCTGGGAATGAGCGCAAACGAATAGAAGATCGGCACCATCCAGAAAAGCACCACGTTCGTGGATTCGACGACGTAGCGGACGTCCCGCACGTAGATATTGAGCGCCGAGAAAATCAGCGTCAGTCCGAGGACGAAAAGAATTTCCAAAGCCCAAATCACCGGCAACCATAGCCAATTCCAGTTGGCGCCGCGCCCGAATATCAGTATCAGCGTGAGAAGCAGGGCGATCTGAATAAGCAAGTGCAGGCAATTGGACAATACGCTCGCGATGGGGAACACGTGCCGCGGCACCGGGACCTTCTTGATCAGGTTGGCGTTGTCGAGCAGCGACGTGGTTCCGCTCAGCCACGCGATGGTGAAGAAATTGAACGGAATCAGCCCGCACAGCACGGATAATGGAAACAGCTTTCCGTTGGGATTCGGGAAGATCTGGGTAAAAACGAACGTCAACACTCCCATCATGATCAACGGATTGACCAGCGACCAAAGGAGTCCCAGGGACATGTTTCGGTAGCGGACCTTAAAGTCCTTTTCCACCAGCGTCCGCAATACGAATAAGTAGCTGCCGTTCCACATGACGAACGATCCCAAAGCTCTTATTGTACTGGTTACAGCCCGGGGTCTCTGCGCGACAGGGCGCGCGCTCGCCGCAGGAATCCAGCCAGCGTCAACACCCGCGCCCACTCCCGGAAAAATCGGAACGGATGCCGGGCGTTGTATCGAAGGCCGACCGGCAAGCTCAGCAGGTACTTCGTGAAGGACGGGCGCAGCGGCTCGAAGAACTGGTCGCGGCGATCCGCCAGGTAAGACGCGTAGGCGTGAATTTGCGAGAACGGCACATAGCCATAGTGCGAGCGGATCACATCCAACGCGTCCTCAAGCATGGCCTTCCTCTGACCCAGCGTTTTGGCCCCCAGGTGCATGCGCGAGTTGGCCAGAACGCCGTCAATCTTGCGCATCGGATACACGCGCGCGATGCGAATCCACAAATCGTAATCGAACCCGCGAACCCCGGGGTCCATGCGCCCGGCCAATTCGAACGCTTCCCGCCGCATCAGCGACGCGGGCTGGCAAATGAAGCATTCCTTGCGGAACAAATCCGGATCGAAAGGCTGGACCGGATACGGCCGAATCACGCGCCCCGTTTCGTCCACCCAATTCCCATCGCCATAGACTACGCCTAGGGCGGGTTCCGCCACCAGATGACGAACCGCGGCGGAGATCGCGCCGGGAAGATAGGAATCGTCGGCGTTCAAAAAGCCGAAGAAGCTGCCGGCCGATCGTTCGAAGCCTCTGTTGATCGCGTCTGCGGTCCCGCGGTCGGGCCCGGAGCAATACGACAAGCGGCCGCGGTATTTCTCCAGGATCTCGAGCGTGCCATCGGTGGAACCTCCGTCCATGACGATGTATTCGAGATTCGGATAGTCCTGCGACAGCACGCTTCGGATGGTCTCTTCGACGAAGTTCCCCATGTTCAGAACCGGGGTGACGATGCTGACCAACGGCAAGTCTTGGGACACGTTGCTTTTATGATCGCCGAAGCGGGCGCTTGACGAAAATGGCAATATGTGATATCGTTATGTCGATTAGCGATATATGCGGCTGGGCGAGAAACTCCGATATCTGCGGGAAATGGAGGGCGCGTTGCGCGCTTTGGGGCGCGAGCTGACGCAGCAAGAAGTGGTGCGGGCGATTAAGAGCGAACTGAAGCAGTCCATCAGCCAGTCCTATCTCTCGCAGATCGAGAGCGGCGCGCGTCCGCATCTGACCAACTCGACGCGCATGCTGCTGGCGCGTTTTTTCAAGGTGCATCCGGGCTACTTGGTGGACGATCCGGAAGGCTATCACACTGAACTCGTCTCGGACATCCGCGTGCACGAAGACCAACTGGATCTGTGGCTCATCGAGGGCGCCGAACGGTTCCGGCGGGACGTGGGGGTGAGCCGCGCTCTACTGCGGTTGGCTGAGCATCGCGACTCTCGGAATTGTTTGCTGTTGCTGGGCGCGATTCTGGACACGCCTGGGCTTGCGGATCGTCTTTTCGAGGTGCTGGCGCCGGAGCCCGCCGCGCGCCGCAAGAGGCCCGCGATAGGAGGCCAATGAGTATGGGTTGGGAAACGTTTTATCTGGGTTGTTTCCTGGTCGGCTTCTTGTTCAGCCTGATCATGTTTCTGGGGGGCTTTTCTCATCTGCACCTGCCGCACTTCCACCGCGGAGGATTGCACGGAGTGGGCCGAGGCTCGAATTCTCCCATCAACGTCGGCACCCTGGCCGCGTTCCTGGCGTGGTTCGGAGGCACGGGTTATCTGCTGAGCCGCTATTCGAGCGTTTGGACGCTGGCGGCGCTTGGGCTGGCGCTGGTGAGCGGCTTCGGAGGGGCGGCCGCGGTGTTTTGGTTCCTTTTCAAGTTTCTGCTGGCGAGCGAACGGGAATTGGACCCCGCCGATTGCGAAATGGTGGGCGTGTTGGGCAAAGTGAGCAGCACGGTCCGCGAGGGCGGCACGGGAGAAATGATTTTTTCACGCGACGGCGTGCGCCGCGCGGCGAGCATTCGCAGCGAGACGGGCGAGCCCATCGCCAGGGGAACCGAAGTGGTGGTGACCGCCTATCAGAAGGGCATTGCGTATGTCCGCCGTTGGGAAGAGATCAGTGAGACGAGAAGCGCGAGTTGATCGGAGAGCATAAGGAGGATTTTGTTATGAACATCACCACGGAAGTAGTCATTATCGCCGGGTTGATGATCCTGGCCTTTCTGTTTTTGTCGGCGTCATTCGCGAGGATGTACAGAAAAGCCGGCCCGAATGAAGCCCTGGTGGTGTACGGCTCCCGCGGCACCCGGATCGTGATCGGCCGGGGAACGGTGATCCTGCCGATGGTGGAGAGTTATCGCCAGTTGTCGCTGGAGCTGATGTCGTTCGACGTCGCTCCGCCCCAGGACCTCTACACCAAGCAAGGCGTGGCGGTGACGGTGGAAGCGGTTGCGCAGATCAAGGTGAAGTCGGATCCCGAGTCGATCAAGACCGCGGCGGAGCAGTTCTTGAGCAAGAGCGGGCAAGATCGCGAAGCATTGATCCGGTTGGTGATGGAGGGCCACCTTCGGGGCATCATCGGGCAGCTTTCGGTGGAGCAGATTGTCAAGGAGCCGGAGATGGTGGGTGATCGCATGCGCGCCACCTGCGCCGACGACATGAGCAAGATGGGCCTGGAGGTGATTTCGTTCACCATCAAGGAGGTCCGCGACAAGAACGAATATATTTCCAACATGGGCCGTCCGGACATCGCGCGCATCAAGCGCGACGCCGATATCGCGGCGGCCGAAGCGGAACGCGACACGGCCATCAAGCGCGCTGAGGCGATGCGCGCGGCGGCGGTGGCCCGGGCGCAGGCGGACCAGGAGCGCGTGCTGGCTGAAACACTGTCGCAAACCAAGCAGGCCGAAGCCACGCGCGATCTCGAAATCAAGAAAGCCATGTATCTGGAAGCCACCAAGAAGCAGCAGGCGCAGGCCGACAAAGCCTACGACATCCAGGGCAACATCATGCAGCAGCAGGTGATCGCCGAACAAGTGAAGATCCAGCAAGTGGAGAAAGAGCAGCAGATCAAGGTGCAGGAGGCCGAGATCAAGCGGCGTGAAAACGAGCTCACCGCAACGTTGCTGAAACAAGCCGAGGCGGAGCGCGGGCGCATCGAAACGTTGGCCGGCGCCGAGAAGCTCAGACTGACCGCCGAAGCGGAAGGACACGCCGCGGCCATTCGCGCTCAGGGCGAAGCCGAGGCCGAAATCATCTTGAAGAAAGGCGAGGCCGAAGCCAAGGCCATGAACGTAAAGGCCGAGGCCTTCCAGCAGTACAACCAAGCGGCGGTGGTGGACAAGCTGCTGACGGGGCTACCGGAAATAGTGAAGGCGCTGGCCGCGCCGCTGGCCAATATCGATAAGATCACCATCGTCTCGACTGGCAACGGGGATACCGCCGGCATGCACAAGATAACCGGCGACATGACCAAGATGGCGGCTCAGATCCCGGCGCTGTTTGAAACTCTATCGGGCATGCGGCTATCAGACTTGCTGGGGAAAGTGAGAAGCATCGGCGATGCGGCTCCGAAGCCCGGCAACAACGGCCCACTCATCGACGACAAATCCTAGGAGGTAACTATCATGGCACTTATGGAACGAGTGGCGACGCTCGTCAAAGCAAATCTCAACGACCTGATCGACCGCGCCGAGGAGCCGGAAAAAATGATCAAACAGGTGATTCTCGACATGCAGAATCAGTTGTTGCAGGTCAAAACCCAAGTGGCGATCGCGATCACGGACCAGCACCTGCTGGAGAAAAAGCAGAAGGAAAACCAGGAAAAGCATGCCGAGTGGGTTCGTAAGGCCGAGCTGGCGGTGGATAAAACGCAGGACGACCTGGCCCGCGCGGCGATCGAGCGCTCGTTGAGTTATCGCGCGCTCGAGGAGAATTTCGCGCAACAGGTGGCCGACCAGACGGTGCAGGTGGAGAATTTGAAATCCGCGCTGCGCAAGCTCGAACTGAAGTTAGCCGAGGCGCAGGCCAAGAGCGACGTTTTGATCGCCCAGCACCGTCGAGCGCGGGCGCTGAATAAAGCCGGCGACGCCAGAACGGAGATGGGAAATGCCTCAGGGGCGGCGGCCTTCGATCGAATGCGGGCGAAAGTCCAGCACAACGAGGCGTTGAGCCAAGCCAAGGCGGAGTTGAACGGCGATTCGATCGAAGACCGGTTCGCGTCGCTCGAAAAACAGGACGAAGTGGAGCGGTTGCTGGCGGAACTGAAGGCTAAGCGGGGGCAGCCGAGTTAACCGGCTGAACGCCGGATGTCTCGCCGGCCATCGCGACGCCACTATTGAGCTTGGGTTCGATCGACGCCAGAACGTTGCTGCGCGGCATAACGTACAAGATGTACATGGAGCCGTTTTCCAGAGCGCGGTAAGCCGGCAAGTTGACCTGGTAGTAATCGTTCTTAAGCACGAAGAAGAACTTTTCCACCGGATCGCGGCCGTTGGGCCGCAGAGTCTGGTCTTCGCGAGCCACGACACGGCCTTCTCTCTTGGTAACTTCGCGGCCGAGCAAATCGAAATAGAGGGCCAGCGGAAACTTGGAGGCGCTAAACCCGGCGATCACCAAGCTGACCAGCGTGGATCCCATTCTTAGGAACGCGCCGAATTTTCCATTGGTCTCAACAAGTTGACTCATATGGATCAGCCGGCTGACGAACATCGAGAGACCCTCGGTGAGCGACACCTGCTTTTGCGCGCTGATCATGGCCGCCCAAATCAGGAACGGCGCTAAGGCAAAAAACAGGGTGAGAACAGCGGGTTGGATTACACGAACGGCAAATTGCCGGAGTTGGTCCCGCGTCAGCTTACCCTGCCGGTTTGCCTCTAACGATGCGGCGGAAAAGCCGAGCGCCTTAGCGAGGTCCAACAGGACCTTTTCCTTGGTTCGATAGCTTGTGGCGTCTTCAATCACTCGAGTACTACTTTTGAGATATCGACCGAAGGTGGTGGATACTTTAATCGCATGCGGTCCAGGGCTTGCACCACCAGCTCGGCAACCATTTGATCGCGCAACCATTTCCGATCCGACGGAATGACGAACCAGGGCGCCCATTCGGTGCTGCAACGATGCAACACCTCTTCGTAGGCTTCGGTGTAGTTATCCCAATGCTGCCGCTCCTCGAAGTCGGGCAGCGAGAGCTTCCAATTGCGCGACGAATCACGCATGCGCGCCTCGAATCGCCTCTTCTGCTCCTCTTTGCTGATGTGCAGGAAGAGCTTCAGAATCGTTATGCCGTTATCGGTCAGCATCCGCTCGAAATCGTTGATCTGGCGGTAGCGTCTATGCCACACCTCTTTCGGAACCAGGTCGTGCACCCGGACCACCAGTACGTCTTCGTAATGGGAGCGATTGAAAATCCCGATGTTGCCCCGCGAAGGCACGGATTTATGGATGCGCCACAAAAAATCGTGCGCCAATTCTTCCGACGACGGCGCCTTGAACGATACTACCTCGCAGCCTTGCGGATTCACGCCCGACATCACGTGCCGGATGGTTCCGTCCTTGCCGCCCGCATCCAGCGCCTGCAGAATGATGAGCAGCGAATAGCGCTTGTCGGCATACAGTAAGTGCTGCATTTCGCGCAGGCGGCCCAGAATTTTCTGGTGCCGTTTATCGTCGCGTTTCTTCCCGAAAGTGTCGGCGGGATCCCGGTGCTTCAGACGAAGCTTGCTGCCGGGCTTTACGATACAGTGTTTAGCCACGTCCATGGAAATGACCATAACATGCGGGGAAAAGCGGGTGATAAGAATGATAAGGATTGAATTTGGTATTGGGAAATAGAACAGCGGCCAATTCAACGTTTGGGTTCAATAGGCGTCACGTATCCCTTGCGCGCGCGAACCCGCGCATTCGGAGCGCGGCCGCGCGCCTCGACGGTGAGTCCCACTTTCACCTGTCGTGCCTGTCCGGGCTTGGCTGGAGGCATCGCGTAGTACAAACTGTAGCGCCGCCGGATGCGCTGCATCATCTCCCGAAAAGCATCGCCGGGCTGGTCGGCCTTCAACGTGTCTCCGCCGGTCTGTTCGGCCACGCCTCCCATGCCTTCGCTCAGCAGCAATAGCGCCGGACTCATCACCTTTGTGGTCGTGTTGATCGCCACGTCCGCGCCGCTGCGGATGATCAATCCGCTCAACGACGCGTCCGCTTCCCAGAGACGATGAACTACCGTACTGGCCCGCCGCGATCGCTGCCCGTAGTCGTCGGTAAGTACAAGCACCGCGCGCCGGCGATGCTCTCCTGGCTGCGAAAGAAAGTACTCGGCCGCGTCGTCAACGGCGGCCAGAAGGTGAGTGGAGCCGCCGAATTTGCTCATCACGACGTCGTTGACGGTGTTCTCCACCTGGTCGAGGCGCTCGTTGAACGGCGCCGCCAGGCGGCTGCGGCCGCTGAACACCATCACGGCCACGCGGTCTCCGGAACGAAGCTCCGCCAATGCGGTGTGCGCCGACTCGGCCACCCTTTCCACGCTGGTCTTCATGCTCCCGCTGACATCGAACAGCAGGATCAGATCGAGCGGCTCCTCATCCTGCGAGAAATATAAAATGGACTGCGGCGCGCCGTTGTCTTTGACGACGAAATCTTCCTTGTGAAAACCGTTAAGCGTTCGAATGCCGTCGGTGACCTCCGCTTCCACATGCACCAGCGAGACGTCGCTCCGAAACGCGGGCGTTTCTTGCGCGAACAAGGCACAGGCGAGCATAAAAACCGGACTCATGGTTTTAGCCGGACCCGTACATATACGTTCACTCCCACGGGATGATTACCATAGTACGGTTTGATCGCGTCCGGCGTGGTATAGGCGGTGAAGTTGGCTCCCACTCCGGTCTCCGCGTGATGGAACACGCCGATGTCTCGCGTGTAACCCGCCGTATAGGCGCCGATGCGAAACGTGCTCCCGACGGTGCGCGCCAAGCTTTCTTGCAGCGCGGAATCGTCGGCGAAAAGCTCGTCTTTGTCCACCAGCTCGATGCGCCCAGTGAAGAAGTTCTTGCTTCGATAGGGCGCCACCGACTCGAGCAAATACGAATTCAGGTTGCGCCTATCCAAAATCTCGTGATTGCGCCCCCAGATCAGACTAGTGGACCAACTGGATCCTTGCATCGGTACCGAATAAGCAATCGAAGCCGTGCTGCGGACTACGTCGCCGGGCTCTTGCCGCTCCGGTCTCGCCAACCGCCCCACCGACACCTGCGCGCGCCAGTTCTTGGTGGGGAAAAACGACAGGCGCGTGGACCAGGAATTGATCGGCCCGGTATCGATGTGCCAGCGATTCTCGTCCGGCTCGGTTCCATAAAACCCGCTGGCTTCGAGACGCACGATTTTGTACGACACGCCGACCGTGACCACTTCGTCGGCGATGTGCGTGGAATCCTGCCAGTGATGGGACAGCGGCGCTTCGGGAAGCTCTTGGGCGGAAGCGCGATGGGGATAAGCCACCGGCCCGAGGGCGGGATCGCCCACCGGAGCAAAATACAATTCGAGCATCGCGCTTTCTAAGATCGGGCGAGCGTAGTGGACTCCCAGCCCCATGATGAAATCGTGCGGATGTTGCGCGTCCACCAGCGGCTTGCCGTACGCCGTCTCGCCGGTTTGGAACAGTTCGGGATAGCTGCGATTGGTTATAGTGGCCGGCTCCAGGCTGAGCATCAAATCGAACAGAAAACTGCCGCGCCCGACGTTATGGCTGGCGCTGAGCATGCCCGCATTCGTCGAGTAAAGCTTGTCGTGGCCTCGGGGACCCGTTTGCTGAGTCTCGACGAGAAAACCTTGACCCATGAACATGAGATTCCATCCGGCACGGCTCAGCATAATCATCGGCATGGGCCAGGACTCCGGATTCATGCTGGTGCCCGACGCCAGGCCCATCAACAGGCCGCCGGCTGCGTTCATGTTGGGCATCTGCATTTGCGGCATGTCGTGCTCTTCCTGCGCGAACGCGATCGGCGAGAACAAAAGTAAAACTGCAAAAATTCTGGACACAATCCTCCCTTCTTTCGCCACGACCGAACTGGAGAAAAACGCGAGAGGTTAGATTCGGAGAGGCTGCGGTGGTCGGGCGTCCGGCAATGCCGAGAGCCGGTAAGCCGCGCGATCCGCCGAGGATCGGGCGATCGTCGGAGCGGCTGCTTCAATGGAGTTGGATGTGTTTAATACGGGGATCGCGGCGCTCGCCGGAGCTGCCGTGGCTACCTTGAGATCGTGCTGCGGCGGGCAGGCGTGAGAATTTGCCGGTCCGTGAGAATGGCACGGCATGGCGCCGGCATCGCAGGGATGAACCAGGCACTGCACAAAGCAGAGCGCGTTCGCAAGCGCCAGCGCGATGGCTAGACTCACCTTCGCTGCAACGAGAAAACGCGCCATTTCGTTTCAGCTTAGCACCGTTCGCTACAATGAGATTCTCGAGACTCGTTTCATGATCCAAACTCTTTTCGGCACCGTCGAGCAAGAACCCAACCTGCTGGAGCGCCTCAAAAGCGGCATTCAGAAGACGCGCGCCGGCCTGGTGGACCGGTTGGAAGACGCGATCGTCGGGCGCAAGGAGATCGACGCCGATGTGCTCGAACAAGTGGAATACGCGTTGATCACCGCCGACATCGGCGTGAACACCACCTCCGAGATTCTGGAAAGCATCCGCCAGCGCGTGGATCGCAAACAGGTGGGCGATGCCGCGCAGATCAAACAGCTCATCGCCCAGCATTTGCTGGAAGTCCTGGAATCGACAGACCGGCCCGTTCCGCGCGTGCTGGAACCTCCCGCCGTTGTGATGGTGGTTGGCGTGAACGGCTCCGGCAAAACCACCACTATCGGCAAGCTGGCCAGCCGCTACAAATCGGAAGGCCGCAGCGTATTGCTGTGTGCCGCCGACACGTTCCGCGCCGCCGCCATCGAGCAGCTGCAGGTGTGGGGATCGCGCACTTCCACCGACGTGATCCGGCAATCGGCGGGCGCCGATCCGAGCGCCGTGCTCTTCGACGCGCTCCAGGCGGCCAAGGCCCGCAAGTTGGACTACGTCATCGTGGATACGGCGGGACGGCTACATACGAAAACCAACCTGATGGCCGAGCTCGAAAAGATGCGCCGCACGGCGGCCAAAGTGATTCCCACCGCGCCGCACGAAGTGCTGCTGGTGTTGGATGCGACCACGGGCCAGAACGGCCTGGAGCAGGCGCGCCGCTTCACCGAATCGAGCGGGGTGACGGGCATCGTGCTGACCAAGCTGGACGGGACCGCCAAGGGAGGCATCGTGGTGGCTATCGCGCGCGAGCTGAATCTGCCCATCCGCTTTATCGGTGTCGGCGAGCAGGCGGGCGACCTGCTTCCGTTCGAGGCGGACAAGTTCATTGCCTCCCTGTTCGCGCAATGACGAGCTGACCGCATGCGAAACGCGATGATGGACGAGGCTTTGGATCTGGCGCGGCGCGGCGCGGGCCGAACCAGCCCGAATCCGGCGGTGGGAGCGGTCTTGGTGAACCGCGACGAAATTGTCGGCCGCGGATTTCACACCTACGCGCAAGTGAAACATGCCGAGGCGCTGGCTCTCGACGACGCCGGCGACCAGGCGCGCGGCGCCACCCTCTACATCACGCTGGAGCCGTGCGCGCATCAAGGACGTACACCTCCGTGCGCCGACGCGTTGGTCGAAGCGGGCGTGGCGCGCGTGGTGGCGGCGATGGAGGATCCCAATCCGTTGGTTCGCGGGCAAGGGTTCCGCCGTTTGCACGATGCGGGCGTCGCGGTGGAAGTCGCCTCCGAATATTCCGAAGAAGCCGCGCAGTTGAACGAGGCTT
>Ga0302326_10020018_pt1 | contig 13791 bp, 12 predicted proteins | sample Palsa_T0_3_FD_202264 | JGI IMG/M metagenome (GOLD analysis project Ga0302326, IMG submission 202264) | Peat permafrost microbial communities from Stordalen Mire near Abisko, Sweden - Palsa_T0_3 | ecosystem: Environmental > Terrestrial > Soil > Palsa > Peat permafrost | place: Sweden: Abisko... | reverse complement strand
CGGGCCGGGATAAATCGTCGGATCGTTCTTGAGCGCGTCCTCCACAAAGGCTAGCGAGGCACGATTGCCGTTGGGATATTTCGTGGCGTTGGTGATGCTCGCCATCACCTCGGGGCGCATCAGATAGTTCATCCATTTTTCCGCGTTCTCCGGGTGCGGCGCATCCGCGGGGATGCTCAGCATGTCGGCGCTGATCAACCCGCCCTCGCGCGGCACGAAATAACGAATCTTGACGCCGTTGGACGCCTCGATCGCGCGGTAGCGCGCCTCCGTGACGTCGCCGGACCAGGCCAGGATCAGGCAAACATTGCCGTTCGCGAGATCGCCGATGGTTGCGACCGCGTCGATCGAGCGCACGAAGGGACGAACTCTCATCAATGCGTCTGCGGCGGCTTCGAGATCGGCCGGCTCGCGGCTGTTGGGATCCTTGCCGAGATAGATCAGCACGGAGGAAAATACGTCTGTCGCGGAATCGATGATCTGGATCCCGCAATCCTGCAGCTTCGCCGCATTCCTCGGGTCGAGGAGCAACGACCAGCTATCAAATTCGGCGCTTCCGAGCCGTTGGCGGACCTTGTCGACGTTGTAGCCGAGGCCCGTCGTGGACCAAAGATAGGGCACGCTGTACTGGTTGCCGGGATCGTGCACCGCGAGCTTCTGCATGATGTCGGGATCGAGATTCGCGCTGTTCGGCAGGGCCGCCTTGTCGAGCTTGCGGAAAGCACCGGCTTTCATGAGACGAGCGAAATAGAAGTCCGACGGAACGACGATGTCGTAATTCGTATGCCCGGTCAGCAGCTGCGTTGCCAGCACCTCGTTGGTGTCGAAAGTGGTGTAGCGGACCTTGATCCCGGTTTCGCGCTCGAAATTGGCGACCGTGTCAGGAGCGATGTAGTCCGCCCAGGTGTAAATGTTGAGCGTTTGCTCGGCCGGCGGAGGTTTATTGCTCCCGCTGCAAGCCACGAGGACAAGAGTCGCGAGGAGCGACGCCGGGATGATCCCCGTATAAAACGAAGTGCTCACGCGACGTGACCGTGTCTGCCGACCGGCGCCGTGCTTAGCAAAGCGGAGTGCCTTAGTACCGGTCGCCGAGTTGCGGTTGGCGCAGGCTTCCTTGCTCCGCAATCTGCGCCCGGCGTGTCACTGTGTTGGCGTAAAGCCCCCATAACTTCAATGTTCGCGAGCTGACATTCGGCACGTTCTTCAGGCTCGCGAAGGCACGTTGAGCCTCAGTAAGGTTCTTGAGCTTCAGCTGCAGTGCCCGCATTCCGTGCTGCCTCACCTGACGGTTCTAGACAAAGTATAGTCCGGAGCGCGGATTCGTGCTGAGGGGCGTCGATGGCATGGACTAGAGAACAGCGCAACGTCGTGATCGCGGCGTATCTGGGCTGGACGCTGGATGCGTTCGACTTCTTTCTCATGGTCTTTATGTTCAAGGACATCGCCGCCGAGCTGCATTCGAGCATGCAGGTGGTGTCGACGGCGGTACTGCTGACGTTGGGCATGCGACCGGTCGGGGCGTTTCTGTTCGGCCGGCTGGCGGATCGATTCGGGCGCAAGCCCACGCTCATGTGGAACATCCTGGCGTACTCGCTACTCGAGATGGCCTCGGGGTTTGCGCCCACGATGGGAACGCTGCTCTTGGTGCGAGCGTTGTTCGGCATCGCCATGGGGGGCGAGTGGGGGATCGGCTCCGCGCTCACCATGGAGACCATCCCCAGCTCGTCGCGTGGCGCGGTGTCGGGCCTGCTGCAAACGGGCTATCCTTCCGGCTACTTTCTCGCCTCCCTCGCGGTGTATCTGTTCTACGATCGCTTGGGCTGGCGCTGGATGTTCGTGCTCGGGGTCCTGCCCGCGATCCTGGTCTTCTTCATCCGGCGCGGCATCGAAGAGTCGCCGTCGTGGCTGGAGCAAAGGACGCTGCCGCGTATCGGCGAGGCGCCGGGGACCCGGCGCGAGCGCAACGTCAAGCTCGCGGTATATGCCGTGGTGCTGATGACCGCCTTCAACTTCCTCAGTCACGGGTCGCAGGACGCCTATCCCACGTTCCTCAAGGTGCAGCATCACTTCGATACCCGGCTCACCTCGCTCTTGACCGCCATCGCGAACGTGGGCGCGATCTGCGGCGGGCTCCTGTTTGGAAGCCTCTCCGAGCGGATCGGCCGCCGCCGGGCCATCGTGATTGCCGCGCTCCTCGCCTTGCCCGCGCTGCCATTCTGGGCATTCGGCTCAACGCCGCTGATCCTCGGCCTGGGCGCTTTCCTGATTCAGCTGGCCGTGCAGGGTGCGTGGGGCGTCGTGCCCGTGCACCTCAACGAGCTCTCGCCGCCCGAGATTCGCGGCACGTTTCCCGGTTTCGTCTATCAGCTCGGCAACCTCCTTGCCGCCATCAATCTCAATCTGCAAGTGGCGATCGCCGAGTCACACCGCAATGACTACGGCCTCGCACTCGCGATCGTGGTTGCGTGTAGCGCGATCGCGATCACGCTGCTCGCGGCATTCGGCCCCGAACGGCACGGCGTGTCGATGAGCGGTCTTCGAGCAGATCCCGCGCGATGACGTGGTCGGCGCGCCAATATCTCGCCTTCGAGGACGAGCGCACGCGTCCGGTGCGCGACCTGCTGGCGGCCGTGCCCGCCGTCGAGGCGCGCTGGGCGGTCGACATCGGCTGCGGTCCCGGAAACTCCACCGAGGTACTGGCGGCCCGCTTTCCACGAGCCACGGTGAGCGGCTTCGATAGCTCGCCCGACATGATCGCCGCGGCTCGCAAGCGCCTGCCGGCGTTGCGATTCGAAGTGCTCGACCTGAGGGGCTGGCTCGAGCCCGCAGGCCCCGGCTCGGCGCCGGACGCGGCCATCGACATCCTGCTGGCGAACGCGGTGCTGCAATGGGTGCCCGACCATGGAGCGCTGTTTCCGGCGCTCGCGGCAAAGCTCGCCCCCGGCGGTTGCCTCGCCGTGCAAATCCCGGACAATTTGGAGGAACCCGCGCAAGAGCTGATGCGTGCAACTGCCAACGAGGGCCCCTGGCGCGGCAAGCTCGCCGGCGCCGATCGGGCGCGCGTACCGATCGAGAGCGCCGAGTGGTATTACCGGCTGCTGCGCGCGCATTGCGGCCGCGTCGATATATGGCGGACCACGTACTACCATCCGCTCGCCGGCGCGCATGAGATCGTCGAGTGGTTCAAGGGCACGGGCCTGCGCCCGTTCCTGGATCCCCTGGACCCCCAGGAGCGGGCGGAGTATCTGTCACGCTACGCCGAGCGCCTCGCTCGGCTCTTTCCGGCGCGGAGCGGCGAGGTGCTGCTGCCTTTTCCGAGGCTCTTCATGGTGGCCCAGCGCTAAGTCATGGCGGCCGCGCGGTGATGCCGCCTGCATCGCGATCTCCGCCTCAGGCCCCGCTCCCCGTTTGCGGGTCAGCTCGCACACCACCGAATTGCCCGTGCCGTCCGTTCGGCGGCCGATGATCAGGCGCGCGCCGATTGCGCTCGCCCGAAATCGCATGGTGCGCATGCCGAGTCCCGAGCCGTTTGGATGGTCGAGGGGCAGACCGCGGCCGTCGTCGAGTATCTCGAGCCGCACGCTGCCCGCCCCGTAGCCGAGCTCGATGTCGATCGCGGTGGCCCCCGCGTGCTTGAGGGCGTTCTGCACCGCTTCCTGAGCGATGCGGTACAAATGGTTGCGCACCTTCAGCTCGATGTTCATGGGCGCATCGTGACGAGCGTGGAATCGCACCGGCGTGCCGCTCAAGGAGCTGCGCCGAGCCAGCGCCTCGAGAGCGGCGTCGAGATTGCCGTCGGCATCCGTCAGCGGCGAAAGGCCTTGCACGATCAGGCGCGCATCCTGGATGCAGCTGGTTGCGAGCGCGGCGAGCTGACTGAGATCCTCGGCAATCGCATCGCGCTCGCGGGCGGCCCGATTGGCGAGAGCACGCGCCGAGAGCGCGAGGCCGGTGAGTTCCTGACCGAGGCCGTCGTGCATTTCCTGGCCGATGCGCCGCTGCTCGGCCGCGATGGCTTCGATCAACGAGCGTCCGAACGCGCGCCGGCCGGTCACGTCCACGGCGAACACGAGCTCCGCCGGCTCGCCCGCGAAGTCGATGGAGCGGCTGAAGACCTCGACTTCGAGGATCCGCCCGCCGCGCGTCACGTGCCGGGTCTCGAGGGGCTCGACGGGGTTGGCCGCGACGGCTTGCAGAGCCTCCTCGGGCAGCGGCTCTCCGGGCGGCATGAGCGCGGTGACGCTCATCGACAGCATCTCCGGCAGGCTCCATCCGTACTGGCGCAGCGCCGCCTCGTTGACCATGAGGAAACGCAGAGTGCTGCGCTGATGCACCCAGATAGGCTGCGGGCTACCCTCGAAGATCTCCGCATAGCGGTGCTCGGCCTGCAGGCGCGCCAGCGCGGCACCGTCGCGTTGGGTGAGCAGCGCCGTGATGCTGAGATAGACGAAGTTGAGGGCGGCGACGAACGTCCACACGATGACGAGACCCGGCAGCTCGTCGAGCTGACCGAACGCCCCGATGCGAAACGCGAAGCTCAGCGCGGTCAGCAAGGAGATGACGAACGCGCCGAGGGCCGATAGCACGAGGCCGAAGCGCATGGTGCCCACCACCATGAGAATCAGCGCAACGAGCGCGACCACCGGCCTCGCATACGCGCCGGGCCCGAGGACGATGAGCGCACAGCATGCGATGAGGCCGAGGATCCAGACCAGCACTTCGTGGGGGCGCTCCTTGAGCGGCAAGAAACTGTTCGGATTCGCGGCCACGCATGCCGGCGCGACCAGGAGCACCCCCGCCGTGGTGTTGCCCCACCAGCGCATCCAGCTCACGGCGTCATAGCCTGCGGCCACGCCCGCGAGGGAATATCCGAGAAAGGCGAACGAGGGTCCGAGCAGCATGCCGATCGCTGCCGCGCAGATGAACAGCGGCACGTCGCGGCCGCGGGAGAACGTGCGATCGAAATCGTAGCGCTCGAGCAGCCACAAGGTCAGCGCCGATGCGGCGGCGAGACCAAAGCCGCTGCAGAAGCTGGCGATCAGCGGCCGGTGCTGCCACAGATCGATCCCCATGCCCCCTAGCAGCACCGCCGACCACATACCGAAGCCCCACCGGCACATGGCGGCCACGGCGAATCCACTGGGGAGCAAGAACAATGAGATGCGGCTGCCGATGCTCGGCAGAGAGGCGCCGAGGGCTCCGCTCGCGAATATCGCGGCCAAGAGGCAGAACCACCTGATCAGCAGTGCTCTGGACGAGCGCAGCACGCGACTCAACGCATCGACCACTGGCCCTCTCCCGTCGAATCCCTCCGATCGGTGGATCTTGCTGATTGCTACACGGTAAACCCGATTGGAATGTGATTCAATCCTGGGCGCGTGAACTCGTCCGCTCATTGGCTTGAACCGCTGCCGAAGAGCCTGCACGAATCGGTGCAGCGCTTTCGCGAGCGTGTTCGGCAGCATGAGGGCGCTGCTGCAACGCTCGAGTCGCTCGGCGAGGAGCGCTGGCGCGAGCTGGCGGTGGTGGTGGCGGCGAGCGAGTTCGCTGCGGGCTCCCTCATCCAGGACCCCGGTGCGCTCGCCTGGCTCGAGCGCCCCGAGGCCGACGTGCGCGCAGCCAACGCGGAATACGCGCGACGCGTCGCGGCGGCGGCGACGCTCGCGGAGGCCCAGCACCTGTTGCGGCAGTGGCGCCGGCGCGAGATGCTGCGCATCGCGTGGCGCGATATCACCGCTTGCGCGTCCGTCGAGGAAACCCTGCGCGCGGTGTCCGAGCTCGCGGATGCCTGCATTCGGGCGGCAGTTCAGGCGGCGCGCACGCACTTACATGCGATCTTCGGGGCGCCGCGCGGCGCCGCCGGTGCGGAGGTCGACTTCATCGTCCTCGGCATGGGTAAGCTCGGTGGTCTCGAGCTGAACTTCTCCTCGGATATCGACCTGATCTTTCTGTTCGCGGAGAGCGGCGACACCGACGGTCCTCACATCGTCGCCAACGAAGAGTACTTCAATCGCCTCGGACGGGAGCTCATCGGATTGCTCGACGCGCGCACGGAGGAGGGGTTCGTGTTTCGCGTCGACATGCGACTGCGCCCGTTCGGGGAGAGCGGACCTCTGGTCGTGAGCCTCGCCGCGCTCGATGACTATCTGCAGCAGCACGGTCGGGACTGGGAGCGCTACGCTTGGATCAAGGCGCGAGCCATCGTCGGCGCGGACGCGTACGCAGCCGCACACGCAGAGTTCGTGCGCCCCTTCGTGTATCGCCGCTACCTCGACTTCGGCGTGTTCGAGTCGCTGCGCGAGATGAAGGCGCTGATCGCGCGCGAGGTGGCGCGCCGCGAGCTCGAGCAGGACTTGAAGCTCGGCAGAGGCGGCATTCGCGAGATCGAGTTCATCGTGCAGTCCATGCAGCTGGTGCGTGGCGGCAGCGATCGGCGGCTGCAACGGGCGTCGCTCCTCGAGGTGTTGCCGCTGCTGGTGGGGTCGAAGCTGATGTCGGCCGAGGAGGTGGCGCAACTGTCCGAAGCATACCTCATGCTGCGCAAGGCCGAGAACGCGCTGCAGATGATGCGCGATCAGCAAGTGCATCGTTTGCCGGTCGATCCGCTGGACCGCGCGCGCTTGTGCGTCGCCCTCGGTGTGGCCGAGTGGCCCGAGGCGCTCGCGCGCGTCGAGCGCGCACGCGCGGTCGTGGCAGATCGCTTCGAGTCCTGGTTGTTCGCGGCGGCCGATCCGCGCGCGGATCTCGAGCTCGGCCTGGGCTGGCTCGATTCGCCCGGCGACGACGTGGCCGAGGATCTGGCGGAGGCGGGATTCCCGCAGGCCGGGATCGCGGCCGTGGCTCCGCTGCTCGACGCCTACCGGCAGGCGGCGCCCTACCGCCGGCTGGACGACACCGGCCGGCGGCGGGTGCGCGTCATTCTCGCGCGGCTGTTGAGGGCGGCTGCGCTCAAGCCTTCCCCCGCGACGGTGATCGACCGCGTGCTCAGGGTGCTGGATGCGATCGGTGCCCGCTCATCGTACCTGGCGCTTCTCAAGGAGGAGCCCGCGGCGCTCGATCGGCTCATCGACGTCTGCGCAATCAGTGGCTTTCTGGCGCGTCAGATCGCCGACTTCCCGTTGCTGCTCGACGAGCTGATCGACCCGAACGCGTTCGACGAGCTGCCCTCGCGCGCCCGATTCACGCGCGAGCTGGCCGCTCGGACCGAGCGGCTGCGTCCGGACGATCCCGAGCGTGAGGTCGAGGCGCTGCGCGTCTTCCAGAAGGTCGCCACGTTCTCGGTGGCGCTTGCGGATTTGACCCAGCGGCTTCCGTTGATGCGGGTGAGCGATCGGCTTACCGACATCGCGGAGCTGATCGTGCAGTGTTGCATGGATCTCGCCTGGACACAGGTGACCACGATGCACGGAGTGCCTCGCTGCGGCGATACCGAGGATGCGGCGCGCGTCGTCAAAGTTGCGGCGGCCGGCTACGGCAAGCTCGGCGGTCTCGAGCTCGGCTACGGCTCGGACCTCGACCTCGTATTCCTGCACGACTCGGCCGGCGAGTTTCAGCAGACCACCCGTGGTGTCGACAACGGAGTGTTCTTCCTGCGGCTGGGACAGCGCATCGTGCACCTTCTCACCATGCACTCGGCCGGCGGCCGGCTCTACGAGGTCGATATGCGCCTGCGGCCCAACGGCAAGGGCGGGTTTCTCATGACGGGGATCGAGGCATTCGAGACCTACCAGCATCAGAACGCCTGGACCTGGGAGCATCAGGCATTGCTGCGCGCGCGCGCGGTGGCGGGCGATGCGACCCTCTGCGCGCTCTTCGAGGCGGCACGGCGGCGCGTGCTGTGCACCGCCGTGCACCGCGATACGCTGCGGGCCGACGTGGCGGAGATGCGCCAACGCATGCGCCGGGAACTGTCCGAGTCCCGTGCCGGGCAGTTTGACATCAAGCAGGATGCCGGCGGCATTGCCGACATCGAGTTCCTGGTGCAGTACTGGATCCTCGAGAATGCCGGCGCACATCCGCAGCTCGTGACGTATTCCGACAACGTGCGCCAGCTCGACGGGCTCGCCGCCGCCGGCCTCGTGGAGAGTGAGACGGCACGCTGGCTCAAGGAAACCTATATAGGCTATCGTACGCTCCTGCATCACCTGTCGCTGGAGGAGCGGCAGCGGGTGGTCGAGGCCCAGGAGCACGCGCAGCGGCGCGCTCGCGTTCAGGAGATCTGGCGCGAGACATTCGGGTAATCAGAGCGGCAAAAAGCGATACGAGGATGGCGAGGACGATGGCGACGATGATGACCAGCACTCAGGCGACCCCGGCGCTGATCCCGGCGAACGCGCAGCATCAATACACGGTCACGCCCGCGGATCTGCCGCTGTCGTGCCCGATGCCGGGCATGTATTTGTGGAACTCCCACCCGCGCGTGTATCTCGCGATCGAGCCGACGGGCTGGGCGAAGTGTTCCTATTGCGGGGCGGAATACACGCTGAATCGCGGTTGAGCCGGCCGGCGTGCCGCGGCGCTGTGGGCGGCCGACTCCCGCCGCCGGCCGCTAGGACTTGTACTCGGCGTAGGATTTCTCCTCGATCAAGCTCGATCCGAGCTTCATGTTCAGCCGCCGCTTGATCGCGGCGCGCTCGTCGTTCTCGATATACACCGCGCGTGCGAGCCGTACGAAATCGGCATCGAACGTCTTCGCGCGCTCCTTGTCCCGTATGTCGTCCTCGATGGCCCAGAGCCGCTCGTTGACCGCGAGCAGCGCGCCGACATCGCTCGTGACGTCGACCGCGGCGTAGGGGGAGGCGCTCCAGATCTGCTCGAGCGCCTCGAGCTCGGTGCGCACGTTCGCGAGCTTGCCGGCATCTCTCATGCGCGAGGACTTGATGCGCAGGATGGTGATCTTGTCCAAAAGCTCGCCCGGCGAAACGGGCACCCTGATCTCGTTCATGGCCGCATCTTAGCGAAATTCGCGCCCTGCCGAAGATGGTAGACTCGGTTGCAAGGTGCTCGACAACGCGGCATGGGATATTAAGGACGTCGGCCGACGCATCGCCACCGCGCAGGGTGCCTTTCTCGTCGATCCGGCACGCACGGGGGAGCTCCTCGAAAGCGCCGGCGAATCGATCTTCGATCCGCACTACTGGCGCGCGCGCGCGCAGCTCATCCCCGCCGATCGGGGCCGCGGCGCCGCCTGGTTCGTCGGCCCGTCCCCGCAACGCTGGGTGCTGCGCCATTATCGGCGCGGCGGGGCAGTCGCGCGGATCTCGAGCGACGGGTACGCGTGGGCCGGCGAGGTGCGTGTGCGATCGTTCGCAGAATACCGGCTGCTCGATCTCTTGCACCAGCGCGGCCTGCCGGTCCCCGCTCCGGTCGGCGCGCGCTACCGCCGCAGCGGACTCACCTACCGTTGCGATCTCATCACGCTGCGGATCGAGGCCGCGCAGCCGCTGAGCGCGTTGCTCCTCGCCGGCGCGTTGAGCGAGACGAACTGGCGCGCCATCGGCGCCGCTGTCGCCGCCCTGCATCGGGCGGGGGCGGATCACCCCGATCTCAACGCGCATAACGTGCTGGTCGGCTGCGATGGAGCGATCCGCGTGATCGACTTCGATCGCGGCCGCCTGCGCAAACCTGGCGCCTGGGCCGCGCGCAACCTCGAGCGGCTGCGACGCTCGCTCGCGAAAATAGCCGCCGAGTCAGCGCTCGGCGGAGTGTCGCCCGGGCAGTGGGCGATGCTCCTCGCGGGCTATGAGTCCTCGTCCGAGTCTCGCGCGCCGCGTCCATGATGCATTTTGTCTACGGCGTTCTGACGCGGGTCGCGGCGCCGGCGGTGTTCGCGGCGACGCTGGTGCGCGGCGCGCGGGACCCGGCGTATCGCACGCATCTCGGCGAGCGCTTCGGTCTGGGACCGCGCGTGTACGCGCCGAGCTTGTGGGTGCATGCGGTATCGGTCGGCGAGGTTTCCGCCGCAGCGGCGCTGGTGCGCGCCTTGCGCGCGCGTCATCCCGGGATGCCCTGCGTGCTCACGACGGCCACGCCCACGGGACGCGCGCAGGCGGCGACGCTCTTCGGCGCGGACGTCGACGTCCGATTCCTGCCTTATGACACACCGGGCGCCGTGCGCCGCTTCCTCGCGCGCATCCGCCCGCGCGTGGCCATCATCATGGAGACGGAACTGTGGCCGAATCTTTTGCGGGAGTGCGGCCGGCGCGGGGTGCCGGTGCTGTTCGCGAGCGCGCGTCTCGCGGCACGATACGTCCCGCGCTATCGCCGCTTCGGTACGCTCTTCAGCGCCGCGCTGCGCGACGCCTGGGTCGCGGCCCAGAGCGCCGCGGACGCCGAGCGCTTCATCGCCTTGGGCGCCGATCCTGCGCGCACGCGCGTGGTCGGCAACGTCAAGTTCGACATGCAGCTCGGCGAGGCCGTGGCCGAAAAGGGAAGCGAGCTGCAGCTGCGCTACCTCGGCGCGCGCCCTGTCTGGACGGCCGGAAGCACCCATGAGGGCGAGGAGGAACTGCTGCTCGACGCGCACGCCATGCTCGAGCGCACGGTCCCTGGAGCGCTGCTGGTGCTGGCGCCGCGCCATCCGCAGCGCTTCGAGGGCGTCGCGGCCCTGCTCGAGCGCCGCGGGGTGATCTTCGAGCGGCGCAGCCGGACCGAGGCGGTACGCGCCGAAAGCCAGGCGTTGCTGCTCGACACCATGGGCGAGCTCACGGCCTTCTACGCGGCCTCGGATGCGGCATTCGTCGGCGGCAGCCTCGTGCCGGTGGGCGGTCACAACCTGCTCGAGCCCGCCTCGGTCGGTGTGCCCGTGATCACGGGCACACACACGCAGAATGCACCCGAGATAGCGCGGCTCCTCGTCGAGGCAGGCGGGGCTCTAGAGGTGGCCGACGGCACGGCGCTCGCCGCCGCCGCCGCCCGCCTGCTGGCGGACCCCGAACTGCGCGGGCGCATGGGCGCGAGCGCGCGCCGCTTCGTCGAGTCACATCGGGGGAGTCTCGGGCGGCTCCTCGCCCTCATCGAGCCGCTGCTCGCGGCGTAGAGGCGGACCTAGCCGCCCGCGCCGCCCGTCGTCCCGGAGCCGGAAGGCGCGTCCGCGGATGGGGTGGCTCCTTCGGGGGACTCAGGTTTCGGCGCCTCATCCTTGAGCAGCGCGTTGAGTCTGCTCAAGCTCTGCTCGGTCAGAATTCCGGCCGCCTGCTGCAGCTTCACCATGTTCACCATGTAGTCGTAGCGGCTGCGCGAATAATCGGTCTGCGCCTGGATCCACTGCCGTCGGGAGGACAGGACATCCACGGCGGTGCGCGTGCCGGCCTCGTAGCCGGACTCGGTGGCCTTCAGCGCGATGCTATTCGATTCGAGCGCGCGGCGCAGGGCGCGCACGTGCGAGATCTCCGAAAGTACGCCGAGGTAGGCATCGCGCGCGTCATGCTCGGTCTGGCGAGCCACGCGCTCCACCCGCTCTTTGGCCGCGCGATGCTGATACACGGCCTGCCGCACCTGCGAGGACACCATTCCGCCCGAATAGATCGGCACCGAGAGCTGGATGCCGATCACGTTCTGGTACTGATCGAGGCTGGTGCTGCCATAAGGCGTTCCGTTCGCGTTGATGTAGTCGCCGCCCACGGAGTTCTTGTAACGGCTCGCGACGAGGTCGAGACTTGGGAAGTGCCCGCCGCGTGCTGCGCTCACGTTCTCGCGCGCGATGTCCGCCGCGAGGCGGCTCGAGACCAGTGACAGGTTCTGTTGCAAGGCCATTTCGACCCAGCGGTCTTCGCTGCTGGGATCAGGCGTCGCGAGCTCGAAGGGCTCGATCGGCCGCGCCAGGTAATCGAACGCATCGCCGGTGATCTCGCGCAGCAGCTCGTGCGCCGAGGCGAGCGCCCGCTTGGAGGCAATGACGGCGGCTGCGCCGCTGTCGTGCGCGGCGCGCGCCTCCTCCACGTCCGTGACGGCGATCAGGCCGACCTCGTAGCGCTTTTCTGCCTGCTCCAGCTGGCGATTGACCGACTCGAGATTGGCTCGCTGAGCGTCGAGATCGTCTTCCGCCGCGAGCACGTCGAAGTAGCGTTGCGCCACGCGAGAGATGAGATCCTGTTGAGCCGCCTGATAGTCCGCCTCGGCCTGGGCGACTTGCGCGTCGGCGCGTTTTAGGGCCACCCAGTTGTCCCAGTTGAACAGGTTCTGCGAGAGATCCACGCCATACTTGTGCGTGGTCGTATTGACGCGGCCATTGAAGGGGAAGGACTCGACGAAATTCTGGCCGTTGGCCTGCACCTCCTCGGTCTGGTTCGATTGGCCCTTGTCCCGCTCCCGGGAGATCGTGCCGCTGCCCGAGATCTGCGGCAGCAGCGCCGCAATCGCCTGCGGCTTGGACTCGAGCGAGGCGAGGCGCGTCGCCTCGGCCTCCTTCAACTGCGGATCGTTCTGCAAGGCGCGCTGATAGACCGCGAGCAGGTCGGCTGCCGGCGCGACACTCCCTAGCAGGCACCCGGCGAGGACGAGAATGAATGATTTCATGAGGTGTTATATATGACTATATCACCCGAGGAAGCGCAACCGGGCACCTAGCGCGAAGTCCATCGCGCTAGTACTGCGGAATCTTGGGATCGATGTCCCGAGACCATGCCAGGATCCCGCCGGCGAGGTTGAACACCTTGCCGAAACCGCGTGTCGACAGGAACCGCGCCACCTCGGCGCTGCGTCCCCCCGAGCGGCAGATCACGACCGTCGCGGCGCTCGGGTCGAGTTCGCCGACCCGCTCGGTGAATTGGCCCATCGGAATGTGAAGGTGAGGTGACGGGACGGGCGCGAGCTCGACCTCCCAGTGCTCGCGTACGTCGACGAGCGTCATGGGGACGCCTTGTGCGAGCTTGTCCAGAAACTCCCGCGGCGTCAGATTCTCGATCATCAGAACACGAATCCCCGGGGCGCGGTCGCGTTGATCAACGGGTCGATGACGGTCTCGAACAGGCTCTCGCGAATCCATTCCGCCTCGCCGACCCGGCGGACCAGAATCGCGTCCATCACGGGCGCCGGCCCCACCACGGCGAACAGACGTCCGCCGAGGCGCAGCGCATGCTCGAAGCGCGCATCGTAGATCGGCAGCGATCCGGTCACCGCGATGACGTCGTACTCGCCGAGCGGGGCTGCGGAGAAGGCATCGCGCGTCTCGAGCTGCACGCGCGCTTGGCGCACGGCCGAGAGGTTCGAGGCGGCCTGAGCGCTGAGCTCCGGGTGAATCTCGATGGAGCGCGTCGAGCCGGCAAGGAGCCCCAAGCAAGCGCTGAGATAGCCCGAGCCCGTGCCGACCTCGAGCGCAGCGTCCGCAGGATTGATCTCCAGAGCCTGCAGGATGCGTCCCTGAATCTTCGGCGCGAGCAAGGATTGACCGCAACCGATCGGCAGCGGCGCGTCGGCGAACGCGAGCTCCCGATACGTGCTCGGCACGAACGCTTCGCGCGGAACCGCTGCGACCGCATCGAGCACGCGTGGATCGAGCACTTCCCACGTGCGAATCTGCTGGTCCACCATCTGCTGTCGAGCCGCCAGAGTATCCATGTTTTCCATAACCGATTAAACCGGCAATTATGGTCAATTTCCGCAGGCTTAGCCATGCCTGTGGGGTATTCTCTCAACACAACCGATCGAGACGCGCCCAACAGGGGGGGCACCACACAAAGCGTCGCAGGAATCGCAATCGAGGTCATCGTTGATTTTGTCTGCTTCCTCCCTTTGGTTCTTGACCTCAAGCTTCGCAGCGGTGTGCGTGGGCGTGCTCTTGTACTGGAAGCG
>Ga0302326_10020015_pt1 | contig 13792 bp, 18 predicted proteins | sample Palsa_T0_3_FD_202264 | JGI IMG/M metagenome (GOLD analysis project Ga0302326, IMG submission 202264) | Peat permafrost microbial communities from Stordalen Mire near Abisko, Sweden - Palsa_T0_3 | ecosystem: Environmental > Terrestrial > Soil > Palsa > Peat permafrost | place: Sweden: Abisko... | reverse complement strand
GTCGTCGAACACGGCGAGCCGCTGCGCGGCGGCGAGATCGGCCACGTGGGCGATCAGCGGATTGAAGGCGGGCCGTTCCTTGACGGCGTAGAGCTTCGCCACCGCCTTGTCGTTGGTGGCGTCGGCACCCAGCCCGTACACGGTCTCGGTCGGAAACCCGACGAGGCCGCCCGCCGTCAGGACGCTCCGTGCGTCCTTGACCGCCCCGACGCTTGCCCGCGCGACGCGGGTGACCAAGCCGTGCATGCGATGTCTCCGCGCTGCGCCACGAGATGTCCCAGCATATGCGACCGCCGCGGCGCGAGCGCAACAGGGCGGGCGCGGACCACGCGTGAGCCGCCCGGTTCGTGCCCCTTCCCGTGCAGGGGACCAGAAAACCGGACAACTCCAGCGCTACCTAACCCGGACGACTCGTGTGCTATCCGTGCTTGCAGCGCGGGGATGCCGCGGCTATAAGACCGCCCACCAGCGAAAATCGGAGTGTAGCGCAGTCTGGTAGCGCACCTCGTTCGGGACGAGGGGGTCGCAGGTTCAAATCCTGCCACTCCGACCAGCTTTCTTCAATTTCGATCCGACGTCCCGAATGTTTCACCGAATTTTTGCGCGGGACTCCGATTTCGTGGAAAAACTGCATTCGCTTTTTCCAATACGGGAAGCTATGCCGAAAGGCGCTCCGTTTTCAGGAATTCGAGCTCATCGGCCATGCTCCGCAGCACCACGCCGACCGGCGTGCCGCCTAGCACATCATTGGCCGCCACGCACACGCCGAGCAGCACCGCGCAAAGGATTTCGATCGTGTCGTGCATCTCTTCCGTGCGCGGCTCCGGCGCAACATCGACGCGCAGGTACATCGTATCCCCTTCGAACTCGCGAACGGGGTGGCGGTTGAGCGACGTCGCCGACACGTGCAACGCGTCGCCGGAGAGCATGGTGGACCAGACGTACGCTTGGCGCACTGCGCTCGCTTCGGCCGTCTGCCTGCGCCGGCTCCAGCGGGAGGGCCCGGCGTCGCCCTTCGTCTTCGTGAGCGGGCGCGGATCCCCGTTCACGACCGCCGGCTTTGCCCGGATGATCGAGCGCGCCGCCGCCGGCGCCGGCCTCGAGCTCAAGGTGCACCCGCATATGCTCCGCCACGCCTGCGGCTACGCGCTGGCCAACAAAGGCCACGACACCAGGGCGATCCAGGGTTGGCTCGGACATCGATCGATCACCAGCACCGCGGTCTATACGACCTTGGCGCCGAACCGGTTCAAAGATTTCTGGCGGGAGTGAGTGCCTCACGGTGGCGTTGCACTGAAAACGGCTCCGGACATTTGAGCGATGGGCGATGCGCCTGGCTGTCATCGGCTTCACGGCGCCGAAGGCGCGGAAGCACAGGCCCATCGCCCGACGGAAGCCGTTAGGGCAGATAAACCGCCTTCGGCCGCTCATTCAGTTCGATGCGGGTTCCCCACGGATCGGTGATGAATGCAATCCCGACGCCAACGTCGTTCACACGGTAGGCCCCGTCGGCGTCGAGCTTGACGCCGGCCGCTTCCGTCTTGGCGATGAATGCTTTCAGATCCTTGACATCGAAACCGATGTGATCGAGGACCCGGCCCTTCGTCGGCCCTTCCGCAACATTGACCTTGTTCCAGCGCAGCTGCACACCGGGGAGGTCGGAAACCGGCGCATTGTTGAGCACGCCCGCCTTGGCGCCGAAGACTTTGCCGTACCAGGCCTGGCTCTCGGCGATCGCATTCTCCGGTAGGAAAAAGTGCACGTGCTTGCTGCGGATCAGCTCTTTCTGGTCCTTGTCTTCCTGAATTTCGATTTTCAGTCCGTCGGTTGTTGTCACCCAGCCTTGGTTCAGCCTGCCGGGGGCACCCGGCTCGAAGGGAACACCTGCAGCCTTCCATTTGGCGACGGCCTCCTGGACGTTCGGGACGGTGAACCCGATGTGGTTCACCACCGTTCCGACCGTGCCGCCCGTCGACGGCGGCGTGTTGGGCCCCTGATTGAGAATAACCAGCACACCGGGGAACACGACCCTCTCACCCGGCCCGGTGGCGACACCGCCCATGGCGAGAAGGATATGCTTGTTGGCCGCGACGTCGCGCGAATTGAGATGCCAGTGCCCGTTCGTCACGCCCGCGTCGTTGGGAGCATAGGGCTGTGCCCATGCGGCGCCCGCCGCGAGAGTGGAAATGAGCCACAGAGCCGAAATCAGTTTCTTCATGGCTTCCTCCCAGTTCATCGCGCGCCACGCGCGCGAGACCTCCGGGAACCTAGCACCGGCGGCGCATTTTGCGAAATTCGAATCGCGCGGTCCGGCTATTCACGCGGCGCGGCTACGATTGGAGCGGCCGATATCCGGCGATCGCTGTCGCAGCCCTCAAGATGATCCGGGTGCAGTCCTTCACCCCTCGACGGCTAGGCCGTCGTGTGCGGCGCCGACGGCAATGCCCTGTTCGACGCAACGTCAGGTCGATTGCCATCGGGAAGCCCCCTTATCGCGCGTGAAGGCGGATCAAATTGTTGGCCTGAGCAACGCCGGCCTTGAGATCAAAGCCCACCCGCAGATGCGGCACGCCTGCGGCTATGCGCTCGCCAACAAGGGGCACGATACGCGGGCAATTCAGGGTTGGCTTGGGCATCGGTCGATCACCAGCACCCCGTCTACACGGCGCTGGCGCCGAACCGGTTCAAGGATTTTTGGCGGGATTGACCTTGGATGCCATGGCCGCGCCGCGGCCACTCGATGAAGTGGCCCCGGCAATGCCGTTCTGCTTTCGCTTGCCGGCCGGTTTCGTCGCCGTATCCGTTGGCCGGGAGACGGCGTTCCTGACGGAACCCATCAGCGAATTGGTCACGGAGTCGATCGGCGACGACGGGCGGTCGATGGCGGATGAAAGCGAACCTTGGGCGGTCCCGGTGGCGTTGCCGGTCACGCCGAGGGCGTTGCCCGCCCCTTGATCTAGTAACGGAAAGCTGAGCCCTGGGCTTGATCCGATGCCGGCATCGCCGAGGCCCGGTCCGCCGAGGCTCTCAGTTGCGCTTCCGAAGCCGCCGAGGCCAAGCCCGGACGTGCCAAGGCCCGCGCTTCCCGGTGCTGGTGCGTTCCCGGGGCCGCCGACGTTCACGAAAGCACGAAGCTGCGCGCCGGCTGGCGTGGCGCCGCAGCAAATTGCGACCGCCAGCGAAAGGCCGGCAATCCTCATCCCATTGATGCAACTGGTCAAACGGGCTCCCCTTCGCGAAATCGTGTGACGCGATCCCCCCGCGCCTACCATGAGATTAAAAGTCACGATTTTGATCGATTTATGTCGGAATTGTGGCTGTGACCTACCTCACACTCGCCGGTTTCGCACCGTATTACGATCCTCTGCGTCGCTCACAAGGAAGCTTCGCATGCGCGATCCTTACACATCGACTGAAACGGAACGCCCTCGTCGGTCGCTCAAATGGAATTGGGGTCTGATAGCGCTCGTGCTACTGGCCGCGCTCGCGACGGCAGCGGCTCTGATTTTGCCTGAAATCATTGCCCCGTAGCGGTCCCGCCACAGATCGGCGCCTGCCTTGGCCGCCGCCACATAGGCGGCCACCGCGGCGCCCGTGATGGGCGCTTGCGCACGTAACCGCATGCCAAACAAAATCAGCAGCACTGTCAATTGCGACCGCCATAACGAGCAGGACGGCGGCGGCAAAAGTCGCGGGGTCGGTGCGGATGCGCATCACTTCGCCTCCGGGCTCGGCTCTGCGGGCGAGCGGACGACGATGAAGTGGCGGATCGACACTTCGTGGGCGTCGACCTAAAGGGCAGCCAACTCGCTTCAACGTGCGATGTTCCGCCTAATGATTATGCAGCGCCCATCAAGCCCTACAGCAACCCGGCCCCGGCATGATCCCGGAACAGATCGGCGTCGCGCGACATCTCGCGCATGGCGCGGCGCTTGGTAGCCTGTGCCGTGCTCGCCTGGAACCCGCGGCAGGCCTGAATTGCGCCAGTCGAGCAAGATGCTCAAGCCGCACTGGACTGATCGGGGATCTTGCGACCCGTGGCTCGCCGTTCTCCCGCAGCGGGAGCGAGGGTGGCGAGAAACGCCCAGGCATCCCTCGTCCATCGCGCATCGAGCAGCGCGTGGTGCCTGGCACCCGACTGGTGGGGCAATTCCGGGTCGCCCAATTCGATTGCCCACTGTTTGATGTCCAGGCAAAGCTGAGGATAGTGGAACGGCAGCTCATCCATGCTTCCGAACAACCAAGTAAATGCGACCCAGTCGTAAGCCGGAAAATATCCCCAGAACACGGGGTGCTCGTCGGCGCCGGTAAACCGGCGAACGGCATAGCCGATTTCCTCCCGCCTCATGCCTTTGCCGTCGAGTTGGGGACGCACGTTCGCAAGCGTCCACTGATTGGCCTTCGACCAGTCGACCTCGTTGCTCTCGGCATAGAACTCGCGACCGTCTTCGGCCACTAGGCCGACACTGATCAGATCAATGGTGTACAATCTTTCGATGAATTCGGTGTCGATCCAATATTTCACGCGATGCCACTCCCTTCGCGCAACGGAAACCGTAAGCTGCGCATTCTGCCGCCCGTTCCCCCGGATAATACGGCGGCGAGCGTAAACGAGGTTTGCAGATGACCATAGAGCAATGCGCCCGCGAACTTGCCAATCTCCTGCAATCCGGCCAGCCGCCTTCGCCTCATCAGGTGAGCGCGTTGATCCACGCCTGCATCAGAGGGTCCGGCGCGAGACAGATAGATCTAAAACGGCACCAGCTGGCCGAGGCGTTCAAGGAGCTGGCGCCCGATTCAGAGCAACGTGAGCTTATTTTGAGAAGAATACTGCCGGACGATCATTGACGCCCTCGCGCGGGGACGCACGGAATGCCAATAATTCGTTTCCGAAGTTTGAATTCATATCGATATCACCGATCGACCTCGTCCTGAGGAGCGCGCTCTTGCGCGCGTCTCGAAGGACGGCCACAGGAGAGGTCGTGCTGACGGCCATCTGCAATCAGGCCATATTCGATGGCAGTGGCGCCGGACGCGTCCCGAAGGAATCGCTTGAGGGCGATGCATGTGCATCGCTGATTTAGCCCCCCTTCATGGCGGGCGCCGCGTTTGCTTTTGATATCGCGATAGAGACTCACGTGCCGATGGACTGAAGAATTCATTAAGGGTTTCGGCGGCGTTTTCTTAATTCCGGGCCGACGTCACCACCGCCGCTCGCGCGCCCGCCACTTTGCCCGGCTGTCCGGGTTCTTGACCTTGATCCAGTCCCGCGACGACGGAACAAACCTGCCAACGTGACCGCTGCTCAAAAGGGCCAGCTAGGAGAACCCATGATCCGCACCCCGATCGTATCTTTAGTGCTCGCCGGAAGCCTTGCCGCACTGCCAGCGCCGCGCCCAAATGCCCAGTCTCCAGATCCCGCGCTGCTCGCGCCACTGGCCTCTCAATCGCACGCCAGGAGATAGCCCGAGCGGCGGGTCGCTCGCATTGGCGTTCAGGCTGCCAAGGCGTGCGGCGACAAAAGAGGCGTTGCAGCCAGCGAACTCTGAGGGCGGCAGTGCCGGAGCGGCCTCAGGGTACCGCCGTGGTCTGCGGGGGCCGATGTACACTGGGGATCATGAGACCTTCCAAAAGTGATTCTTTCGCCGCCCGGTTTTGGGGCGTGGCGATATTTATCGCCGTCCCTGTCGCCGGTGTCGTTTCGCTGTTGTGGCTGGCCGGGCTGTGGGGATGATCCAGAAGCGTCGGAGCCCGTCTCGTTTCAGACCTGCCCCCGCGTACTTTGAAGCGGGTGGCCGCGATACACGCCCCGACCACCTCCCGGCTGCTCCGCCAATTCGATCAAAACCTGGCCGCAAATGCGATCGGGATCGACCTCACCGGCATTCGCCAGCTGTGTAATTTTCGTGACGACGAACTCGGTAATCGCGTCATCAGGGCCGCACTTCAGCCAAAGGGCATCACACACTTTTTGAAATGCCGCGCGCATCGCCTCTCCCTGCGCGGGATCCAGGTGTGTCGGCTCGGAAACGCTCGCGGTCGCTGTCATTTTCCTTGGGACGCCAGCCCGGCGAGACTGCCGGCGATCATGAAGGAGTATGGTCGAGAGACCCCTTTGCAAAGGTCGCTTTCATCGAATATGAGAAGTGACGCCGCAATGGCGGCGGCCACGTCGCCGCCGACACGCGTTCTCTTTCCCAATCCGCGGTCCGCCCGCAATCGGTATTCCTCACCGGTGTGCCTATAATAGGCACGAAGGAAGGGGGAGGAAGCGGTTTTGGCAAAGTCGGAATATTCTGCGGCCACTTTCTGATATCGCTCCACTGTGCTCAATGGGCTCTGCATAAGTCGCACTCCTTTTGCCACGGGGCTGGAAACCGTAACCAATCGCAACTGCCCCAACGCGCCGGAACGGTCAGCGCCGACAAACTCTCCTGCATCACAACTCGCCGCGAACGGAGGACGTTCCATCCATCAACCAGACGTGAGGCTCCAGGGGGTGTGTGCAATATTGAACAGCGCGCGCCCGGCCCGAGGACGATGATCAAGCAAAAACTGGATTGGGGTCGCCGCGGTTGGCGGCCCCGTTTTCGCGATGCCCGATCGTCGGAGGAAACGGGCCAGGCCATGCCCCGCCACAAGCAGTCATCGATGCGGCGCCGGGCATGGCGTGGACGATGGTCGCCTACAATGCCTTCGAACGGTGGTGGTGATTGGAGGTGCTGGGCGCCGGGCTCGCGCCGTTCTGGGGCGTGTAGGCGGCACCAGGTCGCAACCGGGTAATGATACGCGCGCCCTGCCAAATCTCGATCTCGTGGCCGTCGACCAGAGATTCGACCTTCCGGATAACGTCCGTGTCTTGTTCGCAGGTGAGGATGAGGGCGGGGCCAGTAACATGTCCCTGTGCATTGAGTTTAAAAATCCGATAGTCTGGCATGACAGGCCACTCCTAATGCTTCACGGACCTAAATGCCGATTTGGTTGAACCCTGTCTGTGCAAAATCGAACACCTGATCGCGGAACAGCGGGCCTTCGCCGATGCCGGCGGCCTGCAGCCACGCTTTGACGGCCTTTGCCAGGCAGGTCGTTAGCCGCGCGCGATGACGATCGTCTCTGCGCACGAGGCGCGGGCATGAGTGCCTCGTGTCCGGCATGTACAAATGACAGTGGCCGTGCGCCATCCGGGTCTCGATATGCAGGGCTGGCCCGAGTGTCCGGATGATGCTGCGTTCGTCGCGGAAGGGTTCGGTTGCACTCCCAAAAGAGGAGGAAGCGATGGCCGACAAAAAAGATCAAAGCACGGAAAAAAGCGAAATGCGGGTGATGTGGATCGGGAGCGCAGCGATTGTGCTTTTGCTCCTTGGAGCGATGGGCATCAATATGCTCGTCACCCACTCCGTAGGCACGGGCTCTGCGGAAACGAGCAGTCAGTCAGGCACGGTGCCGCCGAAGTAGCGCACGTTGGCGGCCATCGGGCGGAGCTGACGCGCGCAACGCAATCGTTCCGCTCGATTTGCTCGTGGTGGGCACCCGATACCCTAGGTGCGGGTTACGGACGGTAGCCGGCTGAAAATATGCAGGCTCTGTACCGCGCCCCACGATTTCTCCTGAACGAGTCGTTCTCGGTCACGGGATATTGCGCCCGGGCCTTTGCACGACAGCCCCGGCGGCCGCCGCCCACCCAGCGCGTTGCGCCGAGGCTCGTGATGTCCACGAAGCGACTGGAAGCGCCAAGAGCGTAATCGAAGCGTGCTTGCGAGTTTCACGATTTAGGCGTGTGTCGGCTCCTGCATTCCGGGCTGCTCAGTCGAGCGAACCTCGCCATCGGCGTGGTCGGTGAACTCGACCCCCAGCGCGTCTTCGGTGCGCCAGATCACCCGGCACGATCGACGGTCGCCAATAGGGGTCCGCAGTCTGAACTCGTCTGGAATTGTGCGGGCTCTGACCCCTGCAATCTTCGCGCCGACGTTCGAGAGGTCGATCAGCACGCACGGACGCTCCAGGTGGCGGTCCACATCGTAGATGGTCGCGGACACATTCCACTCCACCCGGAAATTCTCGCGCCGGTCGCGTCGCCTGTTCGGCCCCGGATGTCTCGACACTGTCAGAAACCTGCATTCTGAAGCGATCCGCGAACAATAGAGGTTGCGAGTTTTTTTTGTGTCGGCGGAGCGGTGCAGTTTCGACTAAAAAGCCGGGGATCATGTCCGGTTTGGCATTTTGAGCAGCAGGGGCAACAGACGCCGCGCCGACCGCTCTGCCTTATTGTTGGAGCATGATTGCTCGAGCATGATCCCGAAAAGTTGCAGACTTTTCGGACAAGGTCATGCTCGAACGAACACAGATTTGAGCGCCATCCGATTCAATTCGAAAGGATAGCGCTCGCTAGTGGGAGATCATCCAGGGCCGGCTCGTCGGAAAACTCTTGGCGCCTTTTTTGCCGCGCTTGAGGAGCCGCGAGGACCCACCCGAGCAACATGAGCAGCCGGCGCCGTGGGAATCGCGCATCGACGACAGCGTGTGCGGAGAGTTGGCGCTGCGCTCATTGGTGGCATGTGCGATCCGCGTTTGCGCCGACACGGTCGAGCAATGCGGGGCGGTGAGAATGACGCGCGGCGCGCTCGCCGCGCAGTTCGGGCAATCGGACGGCAGTTCGTATTCCGACATCGCCCGCATCCGCGTGAAAGGCCCGCAATCCCTGCACAGATATTCGTAGACCGGCATGGTGTCCTCCCTCGATATCCTACAATAGCCGTCTCCGGGGGCGCGGCAGCGCTCGCTTCGCCGCCGCGCCCCCCGATCCTACTTGTCCGGCGACGTCGGGATGTCGATCCCGCCCTTGATGTGCTTGATGGGTCCGACCGCACTGGGCAGTATATCGAAGTCGAAGATGTCGGTCGGCAGATACAACGTGGCGCACGCATTCGGGATGTCGACGACGCCCGATATGTGGCCATGCACCGGCGCGGTGCCGAGGATGGCATAGGCCTGTGCCTTGGAATAGCCGAACTTGGTCAGGTATTCGATCGCGTTGAGACAGGCTTGGCGATAGGCGATGTGGACGTCGAGGTAGTATTGCTTGCCCCATTCGTCGACCGAGATGCCCTCGAAGATCAGGTAATTGTTGTAGGTCGGCGTGATCGGCGAAGGCTTGAAGATCGGGTTCTTGATGCCGTATTTGGCGACGCCGTCCTTGATGATCTCGACCTTGAGGTGCAGCCAGCCGGCCATTTCGATGGCGCCGCAAAAGGTGATCTCGCCGTCGCCCTGGCTGAAATGCAGGTCTCCCATCGAGAGGCCGGCGCCCTTCACATAGACGGGGAAGTAGATTTTCGAGCCGCGCGACAGATCCTTGATGTCGCAATTGCCGCCGTGCTCGCGCGGTGGGACCGTGCGGGCGCCTTCGGCGGCGATCTTGGCCTTGACGTCGCCTTTGGCGGTGCCGGTGTGGGCGGTGGCGGCAAACGGCGGATTGGCGAGCGGCGGCACGCGCGTCGGATTGGTCGCGATGAAATCGACCTCGCGTTTGTTCCAGGTCTCGAGCAGCTTCTGATCCGGCAGGCAGCCGATCAGCCCCGGGTGGGTGAGGCCGGCAAAGTTCACGCCCGGCACGTGACGCGAATGGGTATAGAGGCCGGAAATGTCCCAGATCGATTTCTGCGCCAACGGAAAGTGCTCGGTCAGAAAGCCGCCGCCGTTCTTCTTGGAGAAGAAGCCGTTGAAGCCCCACCGGCTGTCCGGCAGCGCGCCGACATCGAGCAGATCCACCACCAGAAGGTCACCCGGCTCGGCGCCGTGGACGCCGATCGGGCCCGACAGGAAATGCACCGTCGACAGGTCGATGTCGCGCACGTCGTCGGCCGAATCGTTGTTCTTGATGAAGCCGCCGGTCCAGTCGTAGGTCTGGACGATGAATTCCTCGCCCGTCTTCACCCACGCGATCATGGGGATGTCGGGATGCCAGCGATTGTGGATCGCCTCGTTCTTGTAGGGTGAGTCTGCAAGGTCGACTTCGATCAGGGTCTTAGGCATTACCAACTCCTTCTTCTCTCGTGGGCCTTCTTGAGGTACTCCCGGCACTGACGCAGCCTGCAGCGGCCCGCGGGTTCGCGGGCCGTCGCAAGCAATTTCCTGTTCAAACTGCGAGGAACCGGGCGATCGCCGCCTCGTCGACATGCTCGCGGGTGTCGCTGTGCACGACGCGCCCGTTTTCCATCACCAGGATGCGATCCGCGATCTCGAGGATGAAGCTCAGAACCTGCTCACAGACCACGATGCAGAGATTGCGCAGCGCCCGGATCTCCTTGAGCAGCTTCGCGATCTCCTTGATGACCGAGGGCTGGATCCCCTCGGTCGGCTCGTCGAGCAGGAGGATTTTCGGATCGCTCGCCAGCGCCCGCGCGATCGCGAGCTGTTGTTGCTGCCCGCCGGAAAGATTGCCGCCGCGGCGCTTGTCGAACTCCCGCAGCACCGGGAACAGCGTGTAGATTTCCTCCGGAATCTCGCTCTTTCCGGTGACGACCAGCCCGGTCTCGATGTTTTCGCGCACCGTCATGGTGCCGAAAATCTGGCGTCCTTGCGGCACATAGGCGAGGCCGCGCGCCACCCGCGAATGGCTCGGCAGGTTCGTCACGTCTCCCCCGTCGATCAGTACCTGTCCCGAGCGGGTCGGCATCACCCCGATCAGCGACTTCATGAGCGTCGACTTGCCCATGCCGTTGCGGCCGACGACCGCGACGATCTCGCCCGGCGCGACCGTGAAGTTGACGCCGTGGAGAACCTGGCTTTGACCATAGGCGACGTTGAGATTGCGCACATCGAGCACGGGCGTGCCTCCTTGACAGCATGATCCGGAATGGCCGCAGACCGTTCGGATCGGACCATGCGCGTGACAAAAGGGATGAAAGCGCTATCGAAGCGGCATGATAGCGCCTCAGCATGATCCCGAAAAGTTGCAGACTTTTCGGACGAGATCATCCTCAAACCAACGACTTTGGAGCGCTATCCGATTCAACCCGGGTGGATGGCGCTCTAGTGACCGAGATAAACCTCCTTCACCTGCGCATTGTCCTGGATCGTCGCCATGCTGCCTTCGGCGAGGACCTTGCCCTGATGAAGTACGGTCACCCGGTCGGCGATGCTTTCGACGAACTTCATGTCGTGCTCGATGACGATGACGGAGCGGCCCTTGGACACGAGTTCCAGCAGTTCCGCGGTGCGGGCGCGCTCCGATACGCTCATTCCGGCCACCGGCTCGTCGAGCATCAACAGCTCCGGGTCCTGCATCAGCAGCATGCCGATCTCCAGCCACTGTTTCTGGCCGTGACTGAGCGTTTCGGCGAGGCGGTCGAGGTGCTCTTCGAGAAAGATCATCCTCGCGATTTCACGCACTCTTTCGATGACTTCCGAAGTGCGCTTCCAGAACAGCGCGCCGGCGACGTCGCGGCCGCGCGGCACCGAGATTTCGAGATTCTCGAACACGGTGAGGTCTTCGTAGATCGACGGCGTCTGGAATTTGCGGCCGATGCCGCGGCGCACGATCTGATGTTCCTTGAGGCCGGTGATCTCCTGATCCTTGAACTTGATCGATCCCTCCGTCACCTTGGTGCGGCCGCAGATCAGGTCGAGCACGGTGGTCTTGCCGGCTCCGTTGGGGCCGATGATGACGCGCAGCTCGTTCTTGTCGATGTAGAGATTGAGCGCGTTGACGGCCTTGAAACCGTCGAACGACACCGTGACGTTTTCGAGCGCGAGCAGGAAGTCGGTACTGGAGGACATCGCGTTCGTCTCCTATTCGGCGGGCGCGGCGCTGGGCGCGGCGCCGGGATGGGTCGGGCGGGTGCCGCGCAGCCGTTCGATCCAGGGCAGGATCTGGTCGGTCATGAGGCCCGCGAGGCCGCGCGGGAACGCCAGCACGATGGCGATGAACAGTCCGCCCATCGCGAACAGCCAGAGCTCCGGAAAGCTCTCCGAAAACAGCGTCTTGCCCCAGTTGACGAGGAGCGTTCCGATCACCGCGCCGACCAGCGAATGCCGTCCGCCCACCGCGCAGAAGATCACCATGTCGATCGACGGCACGATGCCCACGAACGAGGGCGACATGAAGCCGACCTGGAGGGTGAACATGGCGCCGCCGATCGCGGCGATGCCGGAGGCGAGGCAGAAGACGAATATCTTGAAGTTTGCCACGTCGTAGCCGGAAAAGCGCACCCGGTCCTCCTTGTCGCGGACCGCGACGAGGATGCGCCCGAGCTTGCTTTTGATCACCGCGCGCGCGAGCAGCATCGATGCGAGCAGCAGGCCGGAACAGACGAAATAGAGCACGAATTTCGCATGGTCGGTCCGGATGTCCCAGCCGAGCAGCGTGCGCAGGTCGGTGATGCCGTTGATGCCGCCGGTATAGCCCTGCTGTCCGACGATCAGGATCGTCATTACGGCCGCCAGCGCCTGGGTGATGATGGCGAAATAGACGCCGCCGACCCGCCGCTTGAACATGGCGACGCTCACGATGAAGGCCATGAGCATCGGCACCGCGACGATGGCGATGATCGTGAACGTCAGCGACTTGAAGGGCACCCAGAAGAACGGCAGCTCGGTGATCTGGTTCCAGTCCATGAAGTCGGGAATGCCCGGCGTCGACTGGATCTTGGTGTTGGCGACGCTCGACGCTTCGAGCTTGAGGAACATCGCCATGCAATAGCCGCCGAGCCCGAAGAAGACGCCCTGGCCGAGGCTCAGGATGCCGGTATAGCCCCAGCACAGCACGAGGCCGACGGCGGCGAAGGCGTAAGTCAGGTACTTGCCTACGAGGTTGAGGCGGAAGTTGTCGAGCAGCAGCGGCAACACCACCAGGATGACCACTGCGATCAAGGCGAAGCCGATGAGCTCGAGATTGCGATTGTTCTTGAGTGCGACCGACATATGCGTTGTCACCTTCTGACCTTGAGGACGAACAGCCCCTGCGGACGCAACATCAGGAGCCCGATGACGATGAGCAAGGTGAGGACCTTCGCATTCGACCCCGAAGTGAAGAACTCCAGCGTCGATTGAGACTGCGAGATGGTGAGGGCCGACGCGACGGTGCCGAGCAGGCTCTGGGCGCCGCCGAACACGACCACGAGGAAGGTATCGACGATGTAGAGCTGGCCGGCGCTCGGACTGGTCGATCCGATCATGGTGAAGGCCGAGCCGGCGATGCCGGCGATGCCGCAGCCGAGACCGAAGGTCAGTCGATCGATGCGGCGGGTATCGATGCCGACGGCTTCGCTCATGGTGCGGTTCGACACCACGGCGCGCACCTGCAGTCCCCAGCGCGAGCGGTACATCAAAAACGCCACGATCCCAGTGATGACCAGGGTGAGCGCCATCACGAACAGCCCGTTGATCTGGACCTCGATGGTGTCGGTGACGGGAAGCGATCCCATCATCCAGGTCGGCAATTCGACGCCGACTTCACGCGCCCCGAAGATCGAGCGGAACGCCTGCTGCATGATCAGGCTGAGACCCCAGGTCGCGAGCAGGGTATCGAGCGGGCGGGCGTAGAGATGGCGTATCAGCAGCCATTCGACCGCGAGCCCGAGCGCACCGGATACGATGAACGCCACCACCATCGCGATGAAGAAGTAGCCGACATAGATGCCGGGAACGTAGGTCTGGACCAGGTGGGAGCACAGATAGGTCATGTAGGCGCCGAGGATCATGAACTCGCCATGGGCCATGTTGATGACGCCCATCTGGCCGAAGATGATCGCGAGTACCAGCGCCATCAGAAGGAACACCGAGAACAGGATCA
>Ga0302326_10020014_pt1 | contig 13793 bp, 17 predicted proteins | sample Palsa_T0_3_FD_202264 | JGI IMG/M metagenome (GOLD analysis project Ga0302326, IMG submission 202264) | Peat permafrost microbial communities from Stordalen Mire near Abisko, Sweden - Palsa_T0_3 | ecosystem: Environmental > Terrestrial > Soil > Palsa > Peat permafrost | place: Sweden: Abisko... | reverse complement strand
GCGGTCGTGGTTGGCGCACCGTTGCGCCGGAGAGTGTCAGACAATGTGCTGCTGGCGGCGTCCGCCGCCGCGTATGGGCTTGCGCCACTGGCGGTGGCGTGGTTGCCGTTCGCTGCGGCGACCCCGATTCTGGTGTTGTCGGGGATGGCGTGGCTGCTCACTTTGGCGACGTTGAACGCCGCAGCGCAGCTATCGTTGCCGCGATGGGTTCGGGCCCGTGGATTGTCGATGTATCTGTTGGTCTCCACGGGATCTCAGGCGATCGGCGCCTATGTCTGGGGTGCCATCGCGACGCGCGCGGGACTTCACGTGGCGATGCTTGGCTCGGCGGTGGCGCTGGGCGCTGTTGCCCTCAGCGTTGTCGCCCTTCCGCTGCGGCCGTCCACCGGGACGCTGAATGTCGACGTTTCCACTGCCTGGCCGACACCGACGCTGATGTTTGAACCATGTCCTGACGACGGGCCCGTGCTGGTAACCGTCCGCTACCGAGTAACGGCCGACAACCATAAAGAGTTTATCGAGGCGATGAGGGCGGTCAGGCAGTCACGGCTGCGAACGGGTGGCCACAGTTGGCGGCTGTATCACAGTGTCGGAGAACTCGAGACGTTCCTCGAGAGGTTCACCGTGGCGTCCTGGACCGAATTCGAGCGCCAGCGCACCGAGCGCTGGTTGGGTTACGACTCTGAAGGCGTCACGAGGGCGATCGGCTATACCGTCGACCGCGCCCGACAGCACGAGTACTTCGTCGCTCACCGTGTGCCCCGATGAGTCTGCGTCGTTGTCGCGCCCACTACTCGACCGGTGGTCGGCGCATCGCTTAGGAGAGATGTGGATGCGGCTGCGGCGCAACACTTTCGCTGCGGCGAGATGGTCAGAGGTGGCCGCGCGACATCAGGACGGGTGGACGCGGGAGCAAAACCGGCTAACGGGTGGCTCGCTTAAGACGCAGATACCTCCGCGGGATAAGCGCCGCGCGAACCGGGCGCCCCACGATTCCGCCGTGGGGACCAAAGGGGCGCAATCGTAAGGGGAAAGGGGTTTTTGGCCTTAACGGCCGCCACCGCCACCGCCGCCGCGGCCGCCCCCACCCCCACCGCCGAGGATGCGGCCGCCGCCGCCTCCGCCAATGATGATTTTCGTGGTGCTGGTCTGAATCATGGACATACGTTATCGCCGAATCCTCTCTGACCGCAATATGATTCAAAGTAAACACCAGCCCCGTAAGTGTGAACGATTGAAGTAATTCCGTTTAACAACGGGGTGTTCGCCGTACCGATGCTGAACTTGGATATGCTGCCATCGCGTTGCCGGCCGTACCAAGCAGCGCCGAGCGGGTACAGCCAGACAGATCGCGGCCAGAGCGGAAGCCAAACAGCGGCTGAGCTGGGAATTTGCAGACGCCATCGCACCGTGCGAAACGCGGTAGACGGCATGGCCGGGCTTTACACACCAGCGGTTGGCGGTTCGATACCGTCCGCGCCGACCAGGATTAACGCACGGCAAAGCCGGAATCGGATCAGTCCGAAACTCCTTGTTGCTATTCTTCTTATCTCTGCTGCGTTGGACCCGCACCCTACCGGCGGCCTTGCTGACGCCACGAAGAAAGGAAGGGAATCGAATGCCCTCACGTCGCTGGCTGGCCAGACTTACCATCCCGATGATGGCTGGCGCAGCCCTGGTCAGTAGCGCTGGGATTGCGACTGCCACTCCCGCTGATGACGCATACCTCGCAAAACTGAGCGCCGTCGGCCTCACTTGGCCGCCCAACGCGGACGAGGCACTCATCGGGGAGGGGCACCTCATCTGCTACGACCTCACCTGGGGTTGGCAGCCACAAGTTATTGCCGACGACATTCACGACCACTTGAACAAGAGGGGCGTGACGTTGTTAGACGTCGGAACCATGGTCGATGCCGCACACAAGATCTATTGCCCCGGCAATGTGTGCGACGCCCCTACCCTTTGCACATGAAAGCGTGAATTGCGCGGCTCCAACCGTCCGCGCCCGCCATGCTGATCAAGGGTGTTGCATCGACGGTGGCTTCAGCCACGGATCGTCCGGCTCGGGATCGCCTTCGGGCATGGTGATGTCGGCGACGCCACCGCCTGGTAGCTCCGCGATCCGGATGTAGATCCCGTCGGGATCGGCTAGCGCCATCAGATAGCCTGCGCCGCCGGTGATTATCGCCGACTCAGGGCACCAGCACGACCTTGCCGATGTTCTCGCGGGCAGCCAGGATCCGATGTGCTTCTGGCGCGTTGGCGAACGGCACCGCTGCATGCACGATGGGCGCTGCCGTTCCGTCCGACAGCGCCGTCGACAGTGGTCCGATCCAGGGCTCAAGGGTGCCGCGGTCGTCCCACAGCCGCAGCATGTTGAGCCCGATGACGGTTTTGGATTCTTCCATCTGCTTGATCAGGCTGAAACCGCGCAGCATCGCGAGCACCTGCGGAGCCGCGCGGCGCAGCGACCGCTTTTCGCCTTGCTGCATCGCCGAGAAGCCGTAGGCCACCAGCCGTCCGCCTGGACGCAACAAGTCGAACGACCGCCGCAACGACGTGCCGCCGAGCGCGTCCAGCACGAGGTCGTACGGTTGCAGGCCTTTCCACCAGCCGTCGCGGCGGTAGTCGATGGCGCGGTCGACGCCAAGCGCGACGAGCTGATCGTGCTTGCCCGGTGACGCGGTGCCGTGCACAATTGCGCCTGCGGCCGTGGCCAGCTGCACCGCCGCTATGCCGACGCCCCCGGCAGCGGCATGCACCAGCACCCGCTCGCCCGCCCTCAATGATCCGTAACCGTGCAGTGCTGCCCACGCCGTCGCATAGTTCACCGGGATCGCGGCGCCCTGCTCGAAGCTCATCGACTCCGGGAGCGCCACAGTGTCATTCGCGCCTGCGTTGACGATCTCGGCGTAGCCGCCGAAACGCGTCCCCGCCAGCACCCGCTCGCCCACCCGCGCGGGATCGACGCCATCGCCAACGGCGTCGATCGTCCCGGCCACCTCGTAGCCGACCACGCTTGGCACCTTCGGCGCATCGGGGTACAACCCGACGCGGGCGAGATGGTCGGCGAAGTTCACTCCCGCCGCCCGCACGGAAATCCGCACCTGGCCGGCCGCGGGCGGTGGTGGGTCCGGACGGTCCTGCACTTTCAGTACCGACGGGGGACCGTGCTTGGTGATGACGACTGCGCGCATGACTTCTGGCTACAGTTGACTTGCGACGAAAGTCGCCGCCTGAGCCGGCATGCCGGATTTCGAATATGAAAGGTGCGGCGCGGAGGACATCTCGTCGTGCGTAGGCAGCGTGAACAGTGCGCCCGCCGTGCAGACCGGGTCGCCGGGCGCACACATGTCAATGGCCTTCGCCCCGTACCACGGGCTGAGCGTGCTCACCGGCGCGCCCAGATATCTGTCCGACGGATTCCCGAAGAGAGCCAGCGCGGCGACGTGGTCGGCCACGTCCTGCGGCAGTGACACGGGGACAAAGCCCGATACCGGAGCCTGGGCGATGGTGATCAGATCGATCGCGACGGCGCCCAGGGAGTCACCTCCGAGCACCTGCTTGGTGTTGGGGCAGTTGGCGGCCATTGACTCGACGTGAGCGTTCGCGTCCACGGCGCCGGCGTTGGCCGACGGCGCGTAATCATCCGAGGCGGGGTAGTCGACCGGATAGATCCCAATGGACCGACCCCCAACCTGCGAGCGCAGGGAATCGATGAATTGCTGTCCGACCACGCCGACGCCGGCCGGCTCGTTGTCGGCACGGGCGAATGTCACCTCGACGTCAGGGCAGGGAGCAGCGGACGCGGGAGCGATGTTGATCGGCGCGCTCACCAGCGCGGCGAGGGCGGTAACCACCGCGGCATCCAGGAGACGAGCGATATGGCGGGCACTCACGTCGTAATGCTGACACATCACGACGGGCTCTGGGGTCGCTCCCCGGGCTCTGTGGCCGGTGGGCTCGGCGGTGCGCTCATCCCGGGCCGCAGTGTGATCTGCGTCGCAATCTAGCGGCCGGTGAGGCGAGCAACACATTTACTTCGTGTGCCTAATTAGTCATGCTCGATATATGACTTCGCAACTGACGCCCGAGCGCACCACTTCACCCGCGCCCAAGCTTGAGGAAGCCAACGAGCGCATCTTCCTGCAGCCCTGGTTTTTGTTGGCGGTGCTGAGCATGATCGCCATCGTGTTGGTCACCGTAACCGTCTAACCTCAGACAATCCGCCAGCCGCGGCGGGCACGGAACCGCATGTCCCAGAGGTAAAGCCGGTAGCCCAGGGTCCACGTTTGACGTGGAATCAGCCGATCGGCCAGCCGCAGCGCGGACAGCAACCACTCGAACCGGCGCTGCCTGGATTCCGACCACCCCAGGCGCATCATGGTGCGGAACTCCGGGGGCAGGAATCCTGTCGTCGCAAACAGGTTGAACGGCCCGGCAAGCCCAGGCAGCGGCCAGGGCAGGAACGCCATCGCCGCCACCCCGTGAAGATGTTCGCGAACCGCCGGGTCGATGCGCAGGTTTTCGAGCGAGCGCTTCCAGTAGTCGTCGAACGCGACTCGATCCGGTGGCCACATCTCCTCGCGCACTTGGAGAGTGGTACCGAGTCGCTTGGCGTCCTGATAAACCGCGTCCCCGCTCGCCTCGTCGAGCGGGCCATACAAGTACTCGTGCTGGTCGACGAAATAGCGGTACAGGCAGGCGGCCACCCACAGCTGAAGCGCAGGGTCGAACGCGTTGTAGGACACCGGACTCGACGCCGTCGACCGCACCTGCCGGTGTGCGGTGTCGACGCCGGCGCGTATGAGTGCGCGGTCCGACTCGGTGCCGATGGTCGCGACGGCCAAATACGTCCCAGTGGTCCGCGCCCGTTTGAACGGATGCTTATAGACGTTGCCGCTGTCGACCGGGCTTTCCAGCACGCCGTAGCCAACACCCGGCAACGACAGCTGCATGATCACGTTCGCGGCGGGCAGCAGTATGGCGGCGGGATTCAGCAGGTCGACGACCCGCGTGGTGCCCCGCTTCATCTGTTTTCAGCGGGGTGCGCCCGCGATGAAGGCTCCATCAGCCGAGTAGACCACGTGTGAGACGCTGCCGGAGTGTTTGGCACCACGCGGCATACCCGGCTGGTCGGTGTGCTGGCCGGCTACCTGGCCGACCTTGTACTGGCCGATCCGCGGGCGGGTCATCCGGTGGCAGGATTCGGCGTCGCGGCAACGGCGGTGGAGCGGCTCACCTATCGCGATACGCGGGTGGGCGGCGCGGTGCACGTTGCGGCACTGGTCGGTGCGGTCAGCCTAGTGGGCGCCGCAGTGCAGCGGCAGGCTCGCCGGTGCGCCCCAGGCTGGTCGATCGCCGCGACCGCACTGGCAACCTGGATAGCGCTGGGCGGAACCTCGTTGGCGCGCATCGGCTCGTCGATGGGGGAGCTGCTCGGCCGCGACGACCTCGAGGGCGCGAGAGGGCTGCTGCCGTCGTTGTGCGGGCGTGACCCAGCAAGCCTCGACGCCGCGGGACTGATCCGCGCGGCGGTGGAGTCGGTAGCCGAGAACACTTCCGACGCGCACGTCGCGCCGCTGCTGTGGGCGCTGGCAGGCGGCACGCCCGCCGTCCTCGGATACCGCGCCATCAACACGCTGGATGCGATGGTCGGTCACCGCTCGCCTCGGTATGCCCGATTCGGTTGGGCCGCTGCGCGGTTGGATGACGCGGCCAACTGGGTTGCCGCGCGTGTGACCGCTGCGCTGACCGCGATATGCGCGCCGATCGTCGGCGGGTCGCCGTGGGGCGCGGTCGCTGCCTGGCGTCGCGACGCCCGCCGCCATCCCAGCCCGAACGCCGGTGTCGTCGAAGCGGCGTTCGCCGGTGCGTTGGGCGTGCGACTCGGCGGACCCACCCAGTACCGCTACGAATTGCAGATCCGCCCGGTCCTCGGCGAGGGGTTGCCTCCAACGGTGACCGATCTGCGCCGCGCCGTGCTGCTTTCGCGAGCCGTTCAGGCCGCAGCGGTCTTGGTGTTGGCCACCGCGGCGACGATGCGGCCCGCGCAGCGGGGGGAGGAGGAGCCGGGCAATCGGGCCCGGCCTCAGCGTCGCCGTCCGTAGCGGTCGATGAGTTTGTCCTCGACGGTTGCCGGTTTGGCGGGGTTCGCTGGTGATGCCTGACGCTGTTCGGCGCGGCGGGCCTGCACTTCGGCGTACACGAAATAGCCAAGCAGGATCGGCGCGAAGACGCCGAAGGTGATCCACTGGATGCCGTAGGACAGGAACGGGCCCGCGTCCAGGTGTGGCAGGCCGATGACGCCCAGCCCACCGGGCTGATTGTCGACCAATTGCAGATACGGACCGGCCAACGCGACCCCGGTCAGCGCCGCGATCTTACCGGTGTCTATCGAATACACTTGTCGCACACCGTTACTGATGAAAGACTCTTTGTCCCGTACTGATTGCTCGGAGTCGCGCAGACGCGCTGTGATGGTCACCGTCTCGCGGGGCGGCGGGGGGATCGGCGGTACTCGCGAACCTTGCTCGGGCCGTACGTAGCCGCGGTCGACCAACACGGTGGGGCCGCCTTCGACGACGAAAGGCAGCAGCACCTCTAAAGCCGGGTTGCCGTCGGCTACCCGCAACCGCGCCAGCACCTGCTTGTCCGCCAAGTAGTGCCCGGTCGCCGTCACTCTGCGCCACTGCGCGTCGGGAGCAGATGAATCTTGCTGCGGCAAGAAAGTTTTCAGCGGCACCGGTGCGGTCGTCAAAGACTGCTGGATCTGGTCGTTCTCCCGCGACGTCTTGGTGTTCTTCCCCAGCTGCCACGGCGCGAGCACGCTGAAGCACAGATAGGTGAACGCGATCACCACCACGGCCAGCGCCACCCAGCCCGGCCGCAGTAGGAACGCCATCCGGCGCATCAGCCGGATCCGTCCCCGGTGAGTCGCTCGTCGACCCAGGTGTGCAGCCCGGGTAAGGACGCCTCGATCGCCTCGAAGACGGCTTCGAAGTCGTCGTGTTCACCGTAATAGGGGTCATCGACGTCGAGAACGTAGGCGCCAGAGCGGGGGTCGAACGAACGGAGCATGCGGATCCGGTCGGCATCGACGCCGAATTGCTGCAGAAGGGATACGTGATTGCGGGCCAGCGCGACCACCAGGTCGGCGTGCATATGGTCGATCTCGATCTGCGCGGCGCTGTGGTCCGTGGGGTAGCCGTGCTCGCGCAGCACGCGGTTGGCTCGCTCGTCGGCGCACTTACCGATATGCCAGCCGGCCGTTCCGGCGCTCGTCACCCGCACGGCGTCGTGCAGGCTGCGTTCGGCGATCTGGTGGGCGAACATCTTCTCGGCCATCGGCGAGCGGCAGATGTTTCCGGTGCATACGAAGGTGATGTGCAGCCTCGGGTCAGCCGGGCGGTTGGACTCAGACACCCAGCGCCCTCCGCAATTCGGCAACCGTCGCGACATGCGACGCACCGCCGGTCGTCTCCGGCGCGGTGTCGGCGAAGTCGGCCCGGCCGTAGCCCCAGCCGACCACCACCGCGTCGATGCCGTGAGCGGCCGCGCCCTCGACGTCGTGGCGGCGGTCGCCGACCATGAGCACCCGCTCGGGCAGCGGCTGCAGTTGCGCCAAGGCGTGCGCCAACACGTCGGCCTTGGTGGCCCGGGTGCCGTCGACGCTGGCTCCGGCGACGACCTCGAAGTGCTCGTGGAGACCGAAATGGGCCAGGATGCGTCGTGCCGTCGGCTCTGCCTTCGACGTGGCCACCGCGAGCCGGACGCCCGCGGCCCGCAGGTCGGCCAGTAACGGCCCGATCCCGTCGAACAGGCTGTTGATCGCCCAACCGCGACTGGTGTAGTCGGCGCGGTAGGCGGCGATCGCGGCGTCGGTGGCTTCAATGCCCAGCCCCATCGCGGAAAACGTGTGGTGCATCGGCGGGCCGACGATCCGGCTGGCCAGGTCGCCGTCGGGCACGACGGCACCGATGTGTCCGAGCGCGTGTCGGAAGCTGGACACAATGCCGTCCGCGGAGTCGGTGAGGGTGCCGTCGAGGTCGAAGATCACCAGTTGCGGAGCCTGGCGATCGGGCGATGCGGAGACCGTGCCTGTCACATCGCCATTGTCCAAGATGGCCCGACCGGCCGGCGACTGCGTCCCGATACCGGGCTTCTTCGCAGGGCCGTTAGTGTCAGTGATGTGGCGAGTCCGGATTCGAGCGCGTCGATTCCGCTCGCGGCGGCGCGTTATCACGGCGATCAGGCAGCCGAACCCGGCATGCTCGATTTCGCCGTTAACATCCGTCACACCCAGCCGCCGGGCTGGCTCATCGAGCGGCTGGCTGCACGGTTGACCGACCTGGCGCGTTACCCGGGCGCCGACGACCAGCGCGCGGCGATCCACGCGGTCGCCACCCGTCACGACCGGGCACCCGACCAGATCGCATTGTTGGCCGGAGCCGCCGAGGGCTTCGCATTGCTGCCCAACCTGCGCCCGACCCTGGCGGCGCTGATCGCGCCGTCGTTCACTGAACCCGACGTCGCGCTGCGGTCTGCCGGCGTCCGGGTGCAACACGTCGTGCTCGACGCGCCGTTCGGCCTGGCGGGTGCCCAGGTGCCCGAGGCCGCCGACCTCGTCGTGGTCGGCAATCCGACCAATCCGACATCGGTTGTGCACCTGCGCGAACAGATCCTTGCGTTGCGTCGGCCTGGCCGGATCGTCGTGGTCGACGAGGCATTCGCCGATTCGGTACCCGGCGAGCCGGAATCGCTGGCCGACGAGCGGCTGCCCGACGTGCTGGTCTTGCGCAGCCTGACCAAGACGTGGTCGCTGGCGGGGCTGCGGGTGGGCTACGCGCTGGCTGCTCCGGACGTGTTGGCGCGGCTGACCGCTTCGCGCCCGCACTGGCCGCTGGGCACACTGCAGTTGACCGCCGTCGCGGCGTGTTGCGGGCGCGAGGCGGTGACCGAAGCCGCGGCGGGCTCCCGGCGGATGGCGGCGATGCGCGCCGACATGGTGGCCGGCCTGCGGTCGGCGGGTATCGACTGCGTGGACGGCCGAGCGCCATTCGTCCTGTTCACCGTCGGCGACGCCGAGCTGACACGAAAGCACCTGCACGCCAGAGGAATTGCGGTGCGACGATGCGACACCTTCGTCGGCCTGGACGGGCGTTATCTGCGTGCCGCGGTGCGACCGGAATGGCCGGCGCTCGTCGAGGCGCTCTCCGGCATCGCGAACAGCGGGGTACTGCGATGACGGTCCGGTTGGCCACTGTCATCGACGTGCTTGACGAGGCGTATCCGCCCGGGCTCGCCCAGCCCTGGGATTCGGTCGGCCTGGTCTGCGGTGACCCGGACGACGTGCTGAGCTCGGTGACGATCGCCGTCGATGCCACCGCAGCGGTCGTGGACGAGGTTCCCGACAGTGGTCTGCTGCTGGCCCACCATCCGCTGCTGTTGCGCGGGGTGGACACGGTGGCGGCCAGTACCGTCAAGGGCGCGCTGATACACCGCCTGATCCGGTCCGGGCGTTCGCTGTTCACCGCGCACACCAATGCCGACTCGGCATCGCCGGGTGTGTCTGACGCTTTGGCGCAGGCGCTCGGGCTGACCGTCGAGGCCGTCTTGGAGCCGTCGGCGGACGGCGACGTCGGGCTGGGGCGAATAGGTTCGCTGCCTCAGCCAGAGTCGTTGAGCGCGTTCGTTTCCCGAGTCAAGGCGGGGCTGCCGCGGACGTCGTGGGGAGTGCGCGCCGCGGGCGATCCGGACATGTCGGTGTCGCGTGTCGCGGTGTGCGGGGGCGCAGGCGACTCGCTGCTGGGCACCGCGGCGGCCGCCGATGTGCAGGCCTACGTGACGGCCGATCTGCGTCATCATCCGGCCGACGAGCACCGACGCGCTTCCGAGGTGGCCCTGATTGACGTCGCGCATTGGGCCAGCGAATACCCGTGGTGCGAGCAGGCTGCCGACGTGTTGAGGTCGGCGTTCGGCGCTGCGCTTTCGGTTCGTGTGTGCCCCATACGTACCGATCCATGGAACGTCGACAACGACAGCGGGGATGATCACTTATGAAAGCCGCAGTCGCGCAACAGCGCTCGCTGCTAGAAGTTGCCGAGCTGGACGCTGAGCTGTCCAAGATGGCCCACCGCGCCAGTCACCTGAGCGAGCGCGAAGACTGCGAGCGAATGCAAACCGAGCAGGTCGCCGCGAGCGACCGGCTGGGAGCGCTGGGAATTGCGCTGGAGGACTTGGATACTCATGTATCGCGCTTCGAGTCGGAGATCGACGCGGTGCGCCAGCGCGAGGAGCGGGACCGCTCGCTGCTGAAATCAGTAGCAGATGCGAAGCAATTGGGGGATTTGCAGCACGAGTTGGAGACCCTGGAGCGTCGCCAGTCCGACCTAGAGGATTCGCTGTTAGAGGTGATGGAGCGCCGCGAACAGCTGCAAGCTGAGCAGACCGCGGAGTTGGCTGCCCTCGAGACACTGCACGCCGATCTGGCCGCTGCGCAGCGGGCTCTGGACGGCATATTGTCCGACATCGACCACGCCCGCCGTGTTCACGCGTCGCGGCGCGATGAACTCACTGCGGCGCTGGATCCCGATCTGGTGGCGCTGTACGAACGGCAGCGCGCCGGCGGTGGCCCAGGAGCAGCTCTGTTCCAGGGTCGTCGCTGCGGGGCGTGCCGGATCGAGATCGACCGCGGCGAGCTGGCCCGGATCGCCGTGGCCGACGAAGACGACGTGCTGCGGTGTCCCGAATGCGGCGCAATCTTGTTGCGGGTCAAAGGCGCGAATGAATGAAGGTTTTGAAAGTCATCGTCGAGGCCGACGGGGGATCCCGCGGTAACCCGGGGCCGGCGGGGTACGGGGCGGTGGTCTGGACCGCGGACCGGTCGACCGTGCTGGCCGAGAGCAAGCAGGCAATCGGGCGGGCCACCAACAATGTCGCCGAATACCGCGGCCTGATAGCGGGTTTGGAGGCGGCGGCGAAACTGCACGCCACCGAAGTCGCGGTGTCGATGGACTCCAAACTGGTGGTCGAGCAGATGTCCGGGCGCTGGCGGGTCAAGCATCCCGACCTCGCGGCGCTCAACGCCACCGCTCGCGCGCTGGCCTCGCAGTTCGAGCGCGTCAGCTATCAGTGGATCCCGCGGGAAGAGAACTCGCACGCCGATCGATTGGCCAACGAAGCGATGGACGCCGTGGCCGAACAACCGGCGCAGACCGACAAACCGCCGGCAGTGGTCGTCACTGACACCCCTGGGCCGCCTGGGTGGACCGGTGCGCGCGGCACCGCCACCAGGTTGCTTTTGCTGCGCCACGGCCAAACCGAACTATCCGTGCAACGGCGTTACTCAGGACGCGGCAACCCGACGCTGACCGAGCTGGGCCGCGAGCAGGCCGACGCTGCTGCGCGTTACCTTGCGCGGCGTGGCGGCATCGCCGCAGTGGTCAGCTCACCGTTGCAGCGGTGCTACGAGACTGCGACGGCGGCCGCCAAAGCGCTGGGCCTGGATGTCGCCGTCGACGACGACCTGATCGAGACCGATTTCGGCGGATGGGAAGGCCTCACGTTCACTGAGGCCGCCGAACGCGACCCCGACCTACATCGACGCTGGTTGCGCGACACCAGCACCGAGCCCCCCGGCGGGGAAAGCTTCGACCACGTCGACACGCGGGTTCGCCGGGTGCGGGACCGGATCGTCGCCGAACACGACGGCAGCACGGTGCTCGTGGTGTCGCATGTGACACCGATCAAGATGCTGCTGCGGGAGGCGCTCGACGCCGGGCCGGGCATCCTCTACCGGCTGCACCTGGACCTGGCGTCGTTGAGCATCGCGGAGTTCTACCCCGACGGTGCCTCGTCGGTCCGGCTGGTGAATCAGACCGGTTATTTGAGTTAGAGATCGCCGGCATCCGGGTAATGGGCCATTCGTGGACTGGGTAGTTTCGCACGCTTTCGCGATTGGATCGGCGTTGTTGGCCGCGTTCTTCGCCGCGGTGGGCATCGTCATCCGGCAGCGTGCGATCCAAGACGAAGCGAATAATTCGGACGACTCGGGCGCGATTGTGACGTCGTGGGTTCGCCAGCCGGCATGGTGGGCCGGAACGCTGGGCGCCGTCGGCGGCTATGTGTTCCAGGCGCTGGCGTTGGCGCACGGATCGCTGTTGCTCGTGCAACCGCTGCTGGTGTCGTCACTGCTGTTCGTGCTGCCGCTGGGTGCGAGGTTCTCCAATCAGCATGTGCGGGCGCGTGATTGGTATTGGGCGCTGTTGTTGACCGCGGCGCTCACGATTTTTGTTCTGGTGGGACAGCCTCGCGAAGGGCACTATCGCCCTCCCGTGCCCGCCTGGAGCGTGGCGCTGGCCAGCTCAGTCCCCGTCGTGATCGTCTGCGTACTGGCCGCCCGCCGCACGGTCGGGCGGCGGCGCGCCATGCTGTTGGCCAGCGCGGTCGCCGTGCTGCTAGGCATGATCGCGGTATTGACGAAAGTCAGCACCCACCGGCTGGCCGCACACGGATGGCACGGATTGCTGACGGTGCCGGCGCCCTACTTGCTCGTGGCACTGGCGGCCACAGTTACCGTGTTGCAGCAGTCGGCATTTCACGCCGGCGCGTTGCAAGCGTCCGTGCCGATCATGCTGGTCGGTGAGCCGGTGGTGGCGGTGCTGCTGGGCGTCGTCGTCCTAGGTGAGCACCTGGTGGTGCGCGGTGCCGGGAGTGTGATCCTGGTGTTGGCCATCGGTGCGATGACGGCAGCGACGATCGCACTGGGACGCGATTCGGCTTCTCCTGCAACGCTGGTCGCCGATCAGGCGGCGTCGTGAAAGATCAGGCCGAGCGCGTGACGCTCGCCCGACCGCACGACGGACAGGCCGTGGCGCACCGCCGCGGCTGACCAGCCGCGCGTCGACCGCACCGGCCGGTCGCGGGTGGTGAACAGGTAGCCGTGGCCCTGCGGCAGTTGCGTTGCAGTACCGCGCGATTGAGCCCGTGCCCGCTGTTCGACGAGCATGAACTCCCCGCCGGTGTATTCGGTGGCCGGGTCGCTCAGATTGATCACAACCTGAAGCGGAAAAACCAAGTCCCCGTATAGGTCTCGGTGCAGCGCATTCCAGTCGTCCGTCCGGTATCTGAGCATCAGGGCGGTCGGTCTCGTCTGGCCGGCTGCGTGGCACATGTCGAGCCACTCGTCGAGACTGTCCGGCCAGGGAGCCTCCCGTCCGAGGCGCGCCCACCACTCGCGGGCGATCGGCAACAGCCGCGGGTAGAGCGCCTGCTTGAGATGGTCGATCGGCTCCGGGTAGGGGGCGCGGAAATAACGGTATTGGCCGGAGCCGTAGCGACGAGGCGCCATGTCGACGGTGGCGCGGAACAGTTGGTCCTCCGCGAAAAGGTGGCGCACCCGTCGTGTCTCAGCGGGCGAGAGGAGTCGGGGGAGCAGGGCACCGCCGAAGTCGTCGACGGCGTTGGCGATCCCCGCCCAGTCGCCGGCGCCGACGCGTTTTTCCCACCGGTTCGGTGGCATCAGCTGGGGTCTCCCTTCGGCCGTTGCCCTGTAGACGATAGGGAACCAAGCTTTGCGCCGCGCCAGCGCCCTGAATCGACGACGTTCGAGAGATGACACGCAAGGCCACACTTCCGTTCCTCTATGCGAAGGCGGCATCAAAGCGGCTGCGGAGGTCGGTGAGGCGTTCAAGGGGCTCATTAGCGAAGACCAGACGCAGGTACCGGTGGCCGTTGGGACCCCACCCAGTCATGGGGGTGGCCGCGACGAGTCCTCTGTCGAACAGGCGCGT
>Ga0302326_10020009_pt1 | contig 13794 bp, 11 predicted proteins | sample Palsa_T0_3_FD_202264 | JGI IMG/M metagenome (GOLD analysis project Ga0302326, IMG submission 202264) | Peat permafrost microbial communities from Stordalen Mire near Abisko, Sweden - Palsa_T0_3 | ecosystem: Environmental > Terrestrial > Soil > Palsa > Peat permafrost | place: Sweden: Abisko... | reverse complement strand
ATTTCGGTCGGATCGGTCGTGCTCACTGTGTCAGCATGGCAGCAATGAAACGCATATCGAACCGAGTTTCGGCGGTGACGGAGTCGGCCACCCTGGCCATCGACGCCAAAGCCAAGGCCCTTAAGGCAGCGGGTGAGCCGGTGATCGGCTTCGGCGCCGGGGAGCCCGATTTCGCCACGCCTGACCACATCGTGGAGGCGGCCGTGGTGGCCTGCCGCGACCCCAAGAACCACAAGTACACGCCGGCGGCCGGCCTGCCCGAGCTGCGGGCGGCGGTGGCGGCCAAGACCACCCGGGACTCCGGCTGGGATGGCATCAAGGCCAACCAGGTACTCATCACCAACGGGGGCAAGCACGCCCTCGAGACCGCCTTCGCCGTGCTGCTCGACCCGGGCGACGAGGCGTTGTTGCCCGCTCCCTATTGGACGACCTACCCCGAGTCGATCGCCCTGGCGGGCGGGGTGCCGGTGGTTTTGCCCACCACGGCGGCCACTGGTTACAAGGTCAGCGTCGACCAGTTGGAGGCGGCGCGCACGGCGCGGACCAAGTTGCTGGTGTTTGTGTCGCCGTCCAACCCGACGGGGGCGGTGTACACCGAAGCCGAGGTGACGGCGATCGGACAGTGGGCGCTGGAGCATGGCGTGTGGGTTGTCACCGACGAGATCTATGAGCATCTGGTGTACGGCTCGGCCACGTTCACGTCGATGCCGGTGGCTGTGCCTGAGTTGGCCAACCAGACGCTGGTGGTCAACGGCGTGGCCAAGACCTACGCCATGACCGGTTGGCGGGTTGGGTGGCTGCTCGGCCCGGCCGACGTGATGGCGGCGGCGATAAACCTGCAGTCCCACACCACCTCGAACGTGTGCAACGTGGCCCAGCGCGCCGCCCTGGCTGCGGTGGGGGGCGACCTCACGGCGGTCGAGGCCATGCGCCGGGTGTACGACCGGCGGCGGCTGCTGATCCTTTCCATGCTGCGCGACCTCCCCGGTGTGGTGTGCCCCGAGCCGGAGGGGGCGTTCTACGCCTTCCCCAGCTTCGAGGGCGTGCTGGGCTGCTCGATCCGGGGCCGCACACCGGCCACCACGCTCGACTTGGCGGCGCTGCTGCTGGACGAGGCCAAGGTGGCGGTCGTGCCGGGCGAGGCGTTCGGGGCGCCGGGATACGTCCGGTTCTCCTATGCGCTGTCCGACGACGACCTGGTGGAAGGCGTGTCCAGGATTGGAAAATTGCTGGCCGAGGCGTCCTAAGCCGCCGTGGCCCGGTCGGGCGGGGGCTCCAGGCCTCGATAGTGTGAGGATTGCAAGGGCGGTCGCCGTTATGGCGGGCCGCAGTTGGGCCCGGGCGTTGCCCAGCGTGAGCGTGGCCGGTAACGCCGGGAGCTCAGGAAGGATGATCTGATGGCGCGTGTTTTGGTGACCGAGGAAATTGCCGAGCGAGGGCTGGCGGCGCTGCGAGCCGCCGGCCATGACGTGGATGTGCAGCTTGGCCTGTCCCCTGACGCCCTGCTGGAATCGGTGCCTGGGGCGGCGGCATTGATCATCCGATCCGAGACCAAGGTGACCGCCCCGGTCATCGCCGCCGGGACCGACTTGGTGGTGGTGGGCCGGGCCGGCATCGGCCTGGACAACGTCGACGTGGCGGCGGCTACCCGGCGCGGCGTCATGGTGGTCAACGCGCCCCGTTCCAACATCCTCTCCGCCGCCGAACACACCCTGGCGTTGCTCCTGGCCCAGGCCCGCAACATTCCCCAGGCCCATGCCGCCCTGACGGCGGGACGGTGGGAACGTTCCCGCTGGGAGGGCGTGGAGGTCCACGGCAAGACACTGGGGATCGTGGGGCTGGGTCGGGTCGGTGCTCTGGTGGCGCAGCGGGCCCACGCCTTCGGGATGCGCCTGGTGGCGTATGACCCGTATGTCGCGCCCGAGCGGGCCAAGCAGATGGGTGTCGAGTTGCTCCCGCTGGAGGATGTGGTGCGCCAGTCGGACTTCCTGACCGTGCACCTGCCCAAGACGGCCGAGACGATGGGGCTGATCGGGGCGGAGTTGCTGGCGCAGGCCAAGCCCGACCTGCGGGTGGTCAACACTGCCCGGGGTGGCATCGTGGACGAGGCGGCGCTGGCGGCCGCGGTGGCGGCGGGGACGATCGCAGGCGCCGCCATCGACGTGTTCTCGACCGAGCCGATGTTGTCGTCTCCGCTGTTCGACCTGCCCTCGGTGGTGGTGACGCCGCACCTGGGGGCCAGCACCAAGGAGGCCCAGGACAAGGCAGGGATCTCCATCGCCGAACAGGTCGAGTTGGCGCTGGCCGGCGAGTTCGTGCCCTATGCCGTGAACATCGGGGCGGCCGAGGCGTCGGAGACGGTGCGGCCGTTCCTGCCCCTGGCGGAGCGACTGGGGCGACTGTTCGGGCTGTTGGCCCAGTCGCTGACCCCGGTGCTGGAGATCGAGTACGAGGGCCAGCTGGCGGAGTACGACACCCGGATCTTGACGTTGTCGGTGCTGAAGGGGTTGTTCTCCGCCGCTACCGACGAGCCGGTGTCATTCGTCAACGCACCGCAGTTGGCGGAGGAACGTGGGTTGTCGGTGCGGGCCACCACGGCGCTGGCATCGCAGGACTACGTGAACCTGATCACGCTGCGGGGCGGGGACCACGCCCTGTCAGGGACGTTGTTCGGACTGCGGGCCGAGCCCAAGATCGTGATGGTGGACGACCACGACATCGAGTTGCCTATCGCCCACAACATGCTGGTGGTGCGCAACGACGACCGAGTGGGCATGGTGGCGCTGGTGGCCGAGACGCTTCGTGATGCGGGCATGAACATCGTCGACCTGAAGCTCGGCCGTAGCCGCTTGTCGGGTCGCCCTTCGTCGGCGGGCGGGCGCACCGCGATGATGGCGCTGTCGTTCGAGGAGCCGGTGCGGCCCGGCGTGGTCGAGGCGCTGTTGGCCGAGCCGGGGATCCTGGCTGCGATCGCCATCGCCGAGCCGTAGGCGCCGGTAGCGGGTGCGGCTTCCTCCCGCCTCCCGAGAGCGACAGTTCAGGGGCCTGAGCTTGGCAGGATGACCATTTGATCGCGAGCCGTCTCGGTGAGCATTCGGACGCGCTTGCTCATCGCCGGATGAGTGGGCATGGAAAAGGACAACGGGAAGAGCAGCCAACGCCATGGCTTCGCCCCATACAGTCTCCTGCGCGTGGCATCACCGAAGGATTTCACCTCGACCAGCGCCATCGCCAAACCGTTCGGGTCGCCTGACAGTTGGGCGCCGCCGGAATCGGCCTGACGTTCGAGCCGGCGGTTGAGGACCGATAGCGGCACTCGTGCGCCCAGTGCGAAAAGAGGGATCAGGGCGACGTACATCGACAAGGTGACCGTCCCAGTGGCAATGACTGTGAAGGCGATAGACGCGGCGATGCCTACGTAGAGGGCCACCTGCTGCCGGATCTTTATGGCCCGGAAGTCGGAGTGCACGACGTGGGCCAACTCGTGAGCCACAACGGCGCGCAGCTGGCGATCGCCAACGCTGTCTGCCCATTGGCTGGACAAGATAAGCCGAACCGCCCGACGCACTTGGACGACGACGGCTACTCGGATGGCGTCGTCACGCAGCACCACTCGCGGTACCGCACAGTGTGCAATCGCCGTCAACTCACGCAGCGGTGTCGCGACCTTCCTGGCAAGATCGTCTCGGAATACCACCCCGCCTGAGCGGATGAGAGCTGGAATCTGCACCAGGCAAGCCTCGATGTAGAACACGCCGATGGCTACCGCGACATAGGGATGGCGGTGAAAGGCACCGCTGACGCCCCACACCCCAATCGCCGCGATGAGGAGCATATTCAGCCACCGGATCCAGTTAGCCCTGACCCGCCCGCTCGGGGCCATGAACTCGACACCGTCACAGACGACTACCCGGTCCTCCTTGCGTTCCCGGCCCATTGCTCGCAATGGTAGGCGGGCAGCCTGACCAACGTCACGGCCCGGTGAATGTCCTGAGCCACGGAGTTGGGCATCGAACGGGGCCGGCGGGTTACCTGGCTCGGGCCCGCGTGAGCCACCCTATCCCGATAAACAGAACCCCAAAAACGAAGGATATTCCACTGATCCGTCCACCGTACATACCAGTATAGAAAATCGTGGTGAAGAGACCGATCACTATCAATAACGTTCCCAAGACCAGCATCACTACTGCGTTGAGCGTTTTTGATGCTCCAGATGAATCATTGGTGATCCCGAGATAGTCCAATATCGTCCTGATTCGGCGGCGGGTCACCATCAAAACTTCTTGAGGAAGCGTATGATCCCCGGGACGATCGTCCTGTCGATGGTTGGCGGCATCGTAGGTGTGATCCACCACACCTCGCCGACCGCAATGCCTGGCCTCGCCTGCATGTAGACCGGGACCTAGCGAGGCCCAGGGCGAGCTGGCTTTGCGCGAGCCGGCGTCATGACGTTTCAGCGCTTGGCTCGGATGAACCCGTCTGCCTCGGCCGCATTGGTATCGGCATAGCAACGGTCGGGTTTGGTGCGCTCGTAGTTGGCCGTACCGGGAAGGTGGTAGATGCCGCTGGCCGCCTTGGCCTTGATGAGGTGGGTTGGCGGGCAAACACCGTCAACCGGCGGCAGCCATGCCGCCACTAGCTCGGTCAGCTCAAGGTCCGCCACTGCCTCTGCCGTGGCCACCGCCTCTGCCGAAGCCGCTGCCTCAGCCGCGGGAACCGGCGCGGTGGCCAGCGGTAGGGTCTCGGTGATAGGCGGCCAGGGATCGGGGGAGGGAACCGTGCGACTCGTCTCGCCCCGCAGGTGCATGGTCCGGCGGACCAGCAGCCCGGCGGCCAGCAGGAGGGCTGTTGTCAGGAGAAATCGCCAGAGACGCGGTGCCACGACGTTGACCGTACCGCCTCGGTTTCTTGACGCGGGGGATGCATCCGTGTAACGATGGTCGGGACATGACTCCCTCCTTCCTGTCGATCCTCCTCCTTACCTGACGGCGAGCCCCCTCCCTGGGACTCGCCCCTCGCCTCCTGTGCCTCTGGCCAGGAGGTTTTGTTTTGCCCCGGCTGACCACTGAAAGGAACAAATGCAATGGCTGAGCGAGTGATCATCTTCGACACCACCCTGCGTGACGGCGAGCAGTCGCCCGGAATCGCACTCGACGTCGCGGAGAAGCTTGAGATCGCGGAGCAGCTCGCTCGGCTCAACGTTGACTACATCGAGGCCGGGTTCCCGGTGGCCAGCCAGGGCGACTTCGAGGCGGTGCGGGCCATTGCCCGCACGGTCGGGCGCGACGGCGGGCCGGTCATCGCGGGCCTGTCGCGCACCCAGCGCACCGACGTGGATCGTTGCTGGGAAGCGGTCAAGGACGCCGCTCGGAGCCGCATCCACGTATTCATCTCGACCAGCCCCCAGCACATGGAGCACATGCTTCACATGAGTGAGGCCCAGGTCCTGGCCGAGACGGCAGCCGGCGTGGGGCGGGCCCGCGAGCACTTGGAGGACGTCGAGTTCAGCCCCCAGGACGCCACCCGGACGCCACTCGACTTCATGATGGAAGTGCTGCGCACGGCGGTCGACTCGGGTGCCACCACGCTGAACATTCCCGACACCGTGGGCTACGGCATCCCGTGGGATTACGGGGCGCTGATCCAGTACATCCGCCGCGAGATCAAAGGCGATTACGTCCTGTCGACGCATTGCCACAACGACCTGGGTTTGGCCACCGCCAACTCACTGGCCGGCGTTCAGGCTGGTGCCCGCCAGATCGAGGTGTGCGTCAATGGTCTGGGCGAGCGGGCGGGCAACGCTGCGCTGGAAGAGGTCGTCATGGCCCTGGCCATCCGGCCCGACCAGTTCCCCGGCCTGTCGTCCGGCGTGCGGACCGAGGAGCTGGCCCGGACCAGCCGGTTGGTCAGCCGGCTGACCGGTTACCCGGTCCAGTTCAATAAGGCCGTGGTGGGCCGCAACGCCTTCCGCCACGAGTCGGGGATCCACCAGCACGGGGTTCTGGCTGAGCGGACCACATACGAGATCATCGACGCCGACTCGGTGGGCCAAACCGGCAGCCAGATCGTGTTGGGCAAGCATTCCGGGCGTCACGCCTTCTCCGACACGCTGGCCAAAATGGGCTTGACCGTGAGTGGCGACGCCCTCAACGCGGCCTTTACCCGGTTCAAGGAGTTGGCCGACCGGAAGGTCGAGATCACCGACGCCGACCTCGAGGCCATCGTGGCCGAGGAGATCGGGTCCAGCTCGGAGCCCGCTTTCACCCTGGAGGCGCTGGAAGTGGCCGGTGGGACCGTCGGCGTGCCCAATGCTCGGGTGGTGTTGGTTCGAGGGGGGGAAAAGGTGGAGGCGGTATCCGAGGGCGACGGCATGATCGACGCCGCCTGCCAGGCAATTCGCGCCGCCACCGGAATCGACAGCAAGCTCACCGACTTCAACGTGAACGGCGTCACCGGGGGTGTCGACGCCCTGGGCGACGTGATCATCCAGGTCGTGGCCGACGGCATCCGGGTCTCCGGCCGCGGGGTGTCGACCGACGTGGTCGAAGCGGCGGCCCGCGCCTATCTGAACGCCGTGAACAAGGTGGTCCGCATCCGTGCCCGTCAGGACGGGCCCCGGCCGGCGGAGGCGACGCCATGACGACCGCCACCAACGAATGGTCCACCGCGTCCCACGCCGGCGCCTATCTCGGCCGCGGCCCGGAATGGCCGCCCCATCGCTTCGAAGGCGAGGCAACGCTGCTCGCCGTGTTGCCTCCGCCTGGCTCGGTTCACCGGATCCTCGACCTGGGAACGGGCGACGGCCGTCTGATGGCGACGATGCTGGCCGCCCACCCCGACGCCACCGGCGTGGCGGTAGACGTGTCCCCCACCATGCTGGCCGCGGCTCGCCAGCGCTTCGCCGGTGTGGGATCGGTCGAGGTGGTCGAGCACAACCTCGACCACCCGTTGCCCATCTCGCGTTTGGGACGCTTCGATGCCATTGTGTCGGCGTTCGCCATCCACCACAGCCCCGACGAGCGCAAGCGTGCGCTGTATGGCGAGGTGGCGGGGATGCTGGAGCCGGGCGGTTGGTTCTGCAACCTGGAGCACGTGTCGTCGCCCACAGCGGTGATCCACGGCGAGTTCTTCCGAGCCATCGGTCAAAGCGTCGAAGATGAGGACCCCTCCAACAAGCTGGTCGACGTGGCGACACAGCTGGGCTGGCTCCGCCAGGTCGGCTTCGCAGACGTCGACTGCTACTGGAAGTGGCGAGAACTGGCACTCCTCGCCGGACACATGGCGTATGCATCGAAGGCCGACGGACACTGACGCACACCATGGTGGGCGCAGTGTCGGTCGGCTCGGGGACATCGCCTCCCTATGGTGCCCGTTCGAGGCGCGCCGCTACCTCTCGATATCGAGACACCGCGATGAGATGAACGCCATCGAACGCCTCGGTCTCTCGGAGCTCAGCGATCAGTTCACAAGCGATGTCCACGCCGGCGGCGGCGTCATGTTCGACCCGGGTGATGATGTCGTCGGGCGCCGCCAGTTCGGGGATGTCGGCCGCGAGCTTTCGAGCCATCGAGGCACTGGCCATCACCATGATGCCCGCGTATACCGGCCCCTCGAACTCCAGCGCCGAACGCCAGGCCACAAGGTCGCTGACCGAAAATGACACCTGGGTGAGCAGGAAATCGGCCTGGCGTTTCCACTGCGGGAGTGGCTTCAATCCGGTGGAAACGCCAATGCGAAATGGCCTCTGCGCTCCACCCTGGCGTTCGGAGAACCGTCGCGCCTCTGCGATCATCTTCCGGACGGTCAGGTCGTCAGATCGGGAGCCGGACTCCGGACGATCGCCGTAGACGAAGAGGAACTCGCCGACGCCGTAGGCGGCCGCGGTCAACAGGTCCCGCCGGAACCCCAAAACGTTGCGGTCCCGAGCATTGAGACAGGCGATCGCGCGCCCACCCATCAGGGCCACCTCATGGGCAACCGCGATGCTCGACACGGTGGCCCGGCCGATGTGATTGTCCGGGATCAGGAAAGCGCTGGCGATGCGACTCATTACGCCGATCTGGTGTCGCACGTGCATGACGTCGGGCCGGGTGGCCGGCTCGACCTCGCAGATGACCTCGAACTTCCTACCCACCAGCCCAGACTACGAGGTCGCGCAAGCGGAGCGCGCCTGGACCGGCGGCTTCCGGTTGGCCAGCGACGAAGCAGCGAGAAGTGGTATGCAGGGCAACGTGGGATCCATGGGGGGAGCGGGCCGCGTGATCAGATGCTTGTCGTCCGTGGCTTTCGCCGCGGCCATATTCATGAGCTGCTCGGCAGGGACCACGACCAAGACGGCAACGGGAACAGTCACGGGGAGGCTCGAAGCGGTAGGGGGGCCCGCACCTGGCACACCCCGGCCAATACCCGGAACTATCTCGATCAGCGGTCTCCACACGACGATAACCGCCGCTGTTGGATCGGACGGCAGATACTCAGCTCAAGTTCCCGTGGGCTCGTACACGGTGTCGGGTCACAGTCAACAATATCAGGACGGCAACGCCGCCTGTACTCCGAATCCGCCAACGACAATCGTGGTCGCTCGAAATAACACCAGCCAGCTAGCGGTCCTATGCGAGGAAAGATAGCGTTGATCACGAACCGCTTAGCCGTTGGGTCAGCGCAGAAATTCATCTGGGCCGACGGCTACGGTTATCACTCGGTCGGCGGATCACGATACGTTCACCTGCCCTATTTCTGGATGACGACCTCGTGAAATGCGTTCACAAGCCACCAGCGAAGGTGGCCGGGCAACTCGAGGTGATCACCGGCCGGTCACAGACAAGATGAAGGACTGGGTGACGTCTGGCGCCACCCCGTTCGACGCCGTGATGGTCAACGGGTAGCTCCCGTCGGTGCCCGTCGCCGGTGTTCCGAACAACGTGGCTGTTCCGTCCCCGTTGTCGACGAAGGCGACACCCTTCGGCAACGTGCCGCTGAGAGCGAGCGACGGCGATGGTGAACCACCGGCGGTGACGGCGAAGGTCGCGGCCTGCCCTTGCGGGAAGGTCGTCGCGGCCGAGCTGGTGATGGACGGGGCGGTGAAGGGAATCGTGAGGTCCTGGGCCGCGCCCAGGGCGGTGGTGACCGAGCTGATGGCGACGCACGATGTCGGCGAGCTGCAGCCGAACGCCAGGGGACCGCCCCCCCCACTCGACGCCGCTGGCCTGCGGTGTTTCGACGGTCAACGCATCGGAAGGGGCGATGCTGATCGTCCCGAAACCCACCGAACCGCCGGTGATCACCGGCCCTGCGCCGACACACTGGCTGGCGGTGGGGCAGGCCAACGTGGTGAACGTCGATTCGAAAGCGGAGCCCGGCACCGCCTGCGGTGCCCCCACCGTCACCCCCGAGGCGCCGATCTGGATTGGCACCACGGCGGCGATGTTGACGGGCAAGGTGGGGTCGAGCGATTCGCCCGCAGCAACGCAGATGGAGCTGCTGGCGCAGGCGACAGCGACGAGGTTGGCCACCGCAGCCGGCGCGGGGACCGGGCTGGCCGCGCTCACCGAGCCGGGCGCGACGGTCAATGGGACCACGTCGTCGCCTGCGATGGCGATGCAGTCACCGGCCGTGGTGCAGGCCACCGCGTTGAGGACCGTGACATCGGCGACCGGCTGGGTGGGCCCGACGCTGACCGCGCCGGGGCCGGTGACGGCGATCGGCGCCACCGAACCGTCACCGAGGACCGCGACGCAGGCCGCAGGGCTGACACACGCCAGCCCGGTGACCGTCGCGGTGGTGCTCACCGTGTCACCGGCGCGGAGTCTGAGCTCGCCCCTGGCGTCCACGGCGACGGGTACCACGATGCCGCCCGCCGATGCCGCCCCATAGGCCAGGCAGGTGGTCGCGGTCGGGCACTCCACCCCGGTGAACCTGTCGGCGGCCTGGCGATGCAACGTCGGCCCGAGCGCCAGAACCCCTGGGGAAACGGTGATCGGCGCGACCGCATCGCCCCCGGCGGTGACGCACAACGAGACGAGCGGGCAGCCGATCGGGCCGCTGGCAAGAATGCGGTCGGGCGAAGTCACCACGGTGCCCACGGTCAGATCGCCCGAACCGTCGAGGCTTACGGGCACGACCTGGGCGTCCTGGGCGTAGAGACGCCCAGTGAGTACGCAGTCGGTGGCATCAGGGCAGGCCAGCGCCAGGCCGATAGTGCCCGCGGTGGCCATGGCGGCTCCGGTCGTTACGGAGCCCGATCCGTCGATGCTGAGCGGCACCACGACCCCCGTCTCGCCGGTCGTCACCGGCTCACCGCTCGCCACACAGGTCGACGCGTCGGCGCAGGCGATCGCCACCAGATTGAGGGAACCGGGCGCGGCCACCACAGGTTGGGGCGACGGGAAGCCGGTGCCCGACACCGCGATCGGCACCACCACGCTGCCGGAGGTGGGACGTTCGCCCACCTGCGCTGTGGCCACGCACAGCGATGCCGTGGGGCAGGTGACGGCGGTGAGGAACCAGGTCCCACGCACCCGGACGACCGGCCCGGTACCGAACTGCCCGGGCGCGGTGATGGTCACCGGCACGACCACACCCGCTCCTCCCGACTGGCCGAAACCCGCCGGCCCGCAACGCACCAGGTTGCAGCTGCTAGAGCCGACAGCCACGCACATCTGGGCGTTCACACAGGCCACACCGCCAAGGTTCCCGGTCCCGTTGGGTTCGCCCTGGCTCGTCGAGGTGATGGAACCCTGAGGCGACAGTGCCACCGCCACCACGTCGCCGCCCTCACCCGTGTGGGCGTTGTAGCCGACGGCCACGCAGGAGGCGGCGGTGGGGCACGCGATGCTCGACAGTTGCGTGTCGCCGTTGGTCAGCAGATCTTCGGTGCCGGGAAGGAGGGCGCCGGTGTCGTCGATAGTGATGGGGACGATGCCACTGGTTCCCGCCGCCACGCATAACGTCGAGGTGGGGCAGGTAACGGCAAGCAACTCGGGGAAGCCATCGTTGGCGTTGGGCAGTTGTTGGGCGGTACCGATACTGACTCCACCCGGCCCGACCAGAGCACCAGGAGCTGCGCGATGCCATGAACCAGCTATGAGACATCGAGAGTGGCCGTCCCGTCGACTAGCCCGACTGGCGACGCCGGTGGTAACTGATCGTCCCACCATCGGGAAGATAAGCTGACACCAAGTCTGTGCGGCGTTATCGGGCACAAAGGGCGAGTCAGTTATCGATTAAATTCAGCACCAGCCATTGCCTTGTTATTCGATATCCGCTAGCGTTCGCCAAGCTCTCGGCGTTTACGACGAGACGAGACTGGACGGGACGAGTGCGCTACCACCGGTAGGGATCTTCGAAAGGAGATGCACCGAAGGCGCTTGCGAATCCGGGCAGGTCAGGAAACATCGTTTGCGCGCCAGTATCGAGGACCTTTCGTAGAAGTGTTAGTACGGCTGGCTTCAGGGCAGGCGAGATTAGAATATGAACGACACCGTCACTTTTATCAGTCGGAAGGCGCAAAGTGCCATAGGCGTGGTCCTCAATTGGGCCAAATAGGAATTGTGAATGGTGTGCCGCAACTCTCTCACTTACCTGCATTGGCGACCACGTGGCGAGATGAGCGCGTTGAGCCAGTTCCATGACCTCAGCGTAGGAGTTGCCGACGGGCTCACCCTCCGAGTAACCCGCAATATATTCGGTGTTGACACCGAGGAGCTGTCCAGTTGCCTTGGGGTGTTGGTACGACGCGAACCAGAGGGCGACGAATGCGCTCCGAGTAAAATCAAATCAGTCTTGTCGCTGCTCCGTAGTGGCGGAGTCGAGCCAAGAGTTCGAAGTCGGAGAGGCGAATGCCATTTAACACGTCGTATCCTCGATGCCGGGCCCGCCTCAGGAGATCTTCCTCGTAGTATTGTGCGCTACGATCCGACACCCGCCGTCTCGTCGGCTGCAGCCGCCTGACGAGACTACTATCGAGCTTCCACTTGTTATTTGTTGATCCACGCCAGAAGTGCACGGTATCAAGAGATGTCAGAGTGGCTAGGATGTCGTTCAAAAGAGTTGGGTGTCAAAGGTGGTGGCAGAGTCACATTGATAGGTTGCCCGAAGAGGTTAGCTAGCTGACGGGTGATTGAAGCTTTCGGCTTCGATTGATCGCGTCGAATCACAATCTTTGTTAGAGGACCGTTCGTGTGCCGGGATTGGCTCCGCGTATGGTGCTTGTCACAGTTTCCCATCGGGAACGGTCAGCTGAAGCCCGTCCGTCCTAGTTCGACACGTATTTCGTGCTGCATAATGTCATCGCTGCTCCTCAAGGCGTCGATAGTCGGAGCCGAGTCTCACTCCTCGAACAGCCTGCCTAACCGCCAATTTGCGCGGCCAGAATCTGACATAGTCAATCCCGGATAGGATCTCGCGCTGCTCGGTCTTCGGGAAGGTGTTCCAGAGAGCGATCGTAACTGGATCCTTGGAGAGGGTCGTCTCAAGTTCGGGGCGGCGACGCTCTGACCGAACAAAACGCGCTATGCACCGTTGGCGTTGTGCGTCACTCATGGCGTTCCATCGCGCTATGCCATCAGGCAGCTTTGCTCTATCGTCAAGGAGATCTCGTCGAACCTCGACGAACAAGTGGTCGGACGGCACACGACAATCGTACAGCAGTGATCTACAGAGTGATCAGAGATGAACGAGGTCGGGTGTTCCTGAGTCGGCTGGGCTCGGCGTCTGACAGCGTTCGGACCGCACTGGAACGGCACTATTGTTGCGCGGAATAACCGCGTTGCCACCGGGACCGCGGGGAATCCCATACCGTCGACTTAAGCGTTGGCAGACGTCACGTACACATGTCGGAGCGATGGCACGATGCCCAACACGCTCTTCCCGGGGCGCAGGACACCGTCGAGACCGTCGGGAGAAAAGATTCTCCTGGCAGCCAGGTCGGGGCATCCGGGTACTGGCCAGTCGGCCGGGGGGTTCGCGTACCGGGCACGAGCGCTTGGGGTTGGCTGTAACGGGCCCGGGGCGAACGGGACCTCGTCCGCGGCCTGCCGCCACGCTTCCCTTTCCACCAGCCCGATCCCAACGCCGAGGCCGGTGAACCCCGCCTGACGCGACACGCTCGACACCGTCGTCCAGCATGTCGCCCCCTCCATCTTGAGCGAAGTGTCCCGTCAAGACCACCCGGCTCGGGGATCTTGGTTGGGCCGCCTGGACCAGGAAACCCGGAGATCTTCGAACCGATCTTCGAAGTCGGCCGCCTAGGCCAGGTCGCATCCCTACAACTGCGCGGGCACGCATCCATACAACCCGGGACGCGAAAGCCCTTGTCAGACGGTACAAGGTGATCTACACCAGCTTCGAAGGCACGAGCGAGACCCAGCGGCTGATCATCAGCCGCCAGATCTTCGGCGCGCACATCAAGTAGCTGGACCTGGTCGATGGGGAGCGCTCTCCGGCGCTCGTCCGGCCATCGGTGTGCCTCGCTCGTGCGCAAGACTGTGGCAATGACCGATCGGAACGTTCTTGGTGGTGTCTTGGAGCCGTGCGGTAACGACCCTGTCACGGGCTTCTATCGAGACGGCTGCTGCAAGACCGGGCCCGAGGACCGGGGCAGCCACACCATCTGTGCCGTCGTCACGGCCGAGTTCCTCGAGCACCAGCGCCGGATCGGCAATGACCTCAGCACGCCCATGCCGCAGTACGGCTTTCCCGGCCTCACGCCCGGCGATCGTTGGTGCGTCACGGCCGCCAACTGGCTCCGGGCTCACCGCGACGGTGCCGCGGCCCACACGGTGTTGGCATCGACGC
>Ga0302326_10020007_pt1 | contig 13794 bp, 14 predicted proteins | sample Palsa_T0_3_FD_202264 | JGI IMG/M metagenome (GOLD analysis project Ga0302326, IMG submission 202264) | Peat permafrost microbial communities from Stordalen Mire near Abisko, Sweden - Palsa_T0_3 | ecosystem: Environmental > Terrestrial > Soil > Palsa > Peat permafrost | place: Sweden: Abisko... | reverse complement strand
CAGGGGTCGCGCTGGGTCATCATCGGCAGCGACGTCTCGGCATGCACGACGGCCGCGCCGCCGTCGGGCTCACCGACGACCTCGGCAACCCGTGCCCACAGCTGCCGCAAAGCCCGGATCTTGGCGATCGTCATGAACTGGTCGTCGTCGGCGGCCAGTCGGAAACTGATCTGAGACAGGGCTTTGGCTACCGGAACGCCGGCTTCGGTGAGCACTCGAAGGTAGGCCACAGCGGCGGCGATACTGCCCGCGATCTCCCACGTCGCGTTGGCGCCCAGATTGTGAAACGCGGGCCCGTCCACGGTGATCGCCCGCACACCCTGGTCGCCGGCCACCCGCTTGGCCAGGCCGACGACCTCCGCGATCGGCGGGGCAGGGCGGTCGCTGAGCGCCGCCGTGAGCGGGTCGGCCCCCAGATCGATCGACAGGATCGCGCGCTGATCGGGTTCGACGTGGGCCACCAACTCCAGCAGGACGTCGCCGGCTGCCCGGTAATCGGCGCCGGCATCGAGGATCACCGGTGCCATGCTCAGATAGACACCCTCGAGCACCTTCTCCAGCTGGCCGGGCGCCAGACCAGACTCCCCCACTCGGATCAGCAGGGCGCTGACCCCTTCGCCGAGAGCGGCGAGCACCGCGGCGTTGACCTCCTCCGCCGCGACCCCGGCCACCCGGTTGGCTGGAATTGCCTCGGCGACCTTCCATCCGGACTTGACGTCCCGCAATGCATCGGCACCACGCAGGTAGGGCCACTCACCCGGCAGTGGCGGCTCGGGCAACTCGTCGAGTGCGGTGTAGAGCGCCCGGATCGCGACAGCCTCATAGGTCCGGGTTTCCAGCATCTGCTCGGGCTCTGGCCCCAGTTCGTCGGGCTCGCGGCGGCTGCTCTTGGCCAGGACGCCGGCCACCGCCGTGCGCCATCGGGCCCGGGCCTGCGCGAGGTCGGCAGGTTCAGCGGACACATCGACTGACACCGGCGGCTCCCCATCCCATTATGTGGCAGGTCCAGCGTGTGACAGCCCAACAATGGCCTGCCACCCGACCACCAGGCTAAATGATGCTCGACGACCTCACCGAACACCCTGCGGCGACCGGGCCTGACGAGCCAGGACGGCCTGCAGAAGTACGGAGTACCTTACTAAGGTAGGACAGCTAACGTTAGGGCGATCATGTGTACTCGGCCAAAGGGCGCACACGATCACTCCGGCTCGGTGATCGTGCTCGCGCAGCTGACGCCCGGACAGCGGGCAACGGTGGTGGGCACGATTCCGCGAGCCAACCCCGGGGTGGCAAATCGGCTCGGACAGCTTGGCTTTCGAGCGACAGCCCACGTCGATGTGATCCGTCGCGCGCCGTTCGGTGACCCGACCATCTACCGGGTGCAAGACACCGAGCTGTGCCTGCGCCGCCGCGAGGCACAGCTCATCGAAGTCGTCCCCGAGGCGGACCGATGACCGCGTGTCACGACGTCGCCGCCACCTCGGTCGCCGTCGCCGGTATCCGGCGGGTGGCCCTGGTCGGTAGCCCCAACGCCGGTAAGACCAGCGTCTTCAACCATTTGACCGGGCTGCGCGCCAAGACCGGTAATTACCCCGGCGTTACCGTCGGCCGCAGCGTCGGCACCACCCGTGTGGACGGTGTCACGATTGCCGTGGAAGACCTGCCCGGCACCTACAGCCTCGACCCGATCAGCCCGGATGAGCAGGTGGTCACCGACCTGCTGGCCGGCGAGTACGCCGACATCGACCGGCCCGACGCGGTAGTGCTAGTCGCCGACGTCACCACGCTGCGTCGTTCGATCATGCTGGTGGGCCAGGTACTGCGCCTGGACCTCCCGTGTCTGCTGGCGCTGACGATGGGTGACGAATTGACGTCCCGCGGCGGCCGAATCGACGTTGAGGCGTTGTCGACGGCGTTGGGCATCCCGGTGGTCGCGGTCGTGGCGCACCGCGGGTCGGGCATCAACACTCTGCGGGCGCAACTCGCGTCGTTCGACCGCTGGCCACGCCCGCCGATCCTCCCCCCGCCCGGCCAGGAAGAAATCGGCGCCTGGGGGCAGTCAGTGCTTGACGCAGCGGATTATGTTGCGCCGCAACCGGATCAGCGCACCCGCCGAATCGACCGAGTGCTGCTGCACCCGCTGTGGGGCACCGTCATCTTCTTCGCCGTGATGTTCTACTTCTTTCAGGTCCTGTTTACTGCGGCCGCGCCGCTGCGCGACGGCATCGCGCACGGGCTGACCTGGCTGGGTGGACAGGTCGCCCATCATGTCGGCAATCCTGTCCTGCGCGGCTTATTGAGTCAGGGAATCATCGGCGGGGTCGGCACCGTGCTGCAGTTCATCCCGCAGATCGTGCTGCTGTTCTGCCTGCTCGCGTTCCTGGAGAACGTCGGCTACATGTCGCGGGCGGCGTTCTTGATGGACCGGGTGATGGCCAAGACCGGGCTGGAGGGCCGCGCCTTCGTCGCGATGCTGTCGTCCTACGCTTGCGCGATCCCGGGCATCATGGCGACCCGGACGCTGCCGTCGTCGCGAGACCGCATCGCCACCATCGTCACGGCGCCGCTGATGACCTGCTCGGCGCGGCTGCCGGTCTACACGTTGCTGGTCGGGCTGCTGATCGCACCCCGAACGCACTGGTGGGGATTCAGCGCGCAGGGCGTCACGATGTTCCTGCTCTACCTGGCCGGCGGGATCTCCGCGCTGATCGCGGCGTTGGTGGTCAAATCCACGGTCCTGCGCGGCGATCTGCTGCCGTTCACCATGGAGCTTCCGCCATACCGACTCCCGTCCCCGCAGACGATGCTCGCCGCCATGTGGAGTGCGGCCAGTATGTTTCTGCGCAAAGCGGGCACCATAATCCTGGGCACCTCTTTGGTGCTGTGGGCCCTACTCAATCTCCCAGTCCAAGAGGCGCAGACCCATGGGCTGTCGGGGACCGACGCCACGGCATACGTGATGAACCACAGCTACGCGGCCGACGTCGGCCGCGCGGTCGAGCCGGTGTTCTCGCCGCTGGGCTTCGACTGGCGTACCGACATCGCGCTGGTCGGCTCTCTGTCGGCGCGCGAAGTGTTCGTGTCGACGCTGGGCCAGGTGGCGGCGGCGACGCACCCCGAGGATCCACGCGATGCATTAACCACCATGACCGACGACCACAGCCACCGGGTGTTCTCCGCGCCCATGGTCATCGCGCTGATGACGTATTTCGTCTTCGCCTTGCAGTGCATGTCGACGATCGCCGTGATGCGCCGCGAAACCAACTCCTGGCGGTGGCCCGCGTTTGCGTTCACGTACATGTTCGGCCTCGCCTGGGTGATGGCGTTCGTAGCCCGGTCGATTGCGATCGGGCTCGGCGCATGATCCCGATCCACGCCACCGCGACCGCGAACCCGCAACAATTGCGCTGGGTGACCGCGGCCGACCGGCTGCCGGCCCGCGGCACGGTCCGGGCGGCACCCGGGCGGCTCGGCTCCCTGCTGGACGCCGGGGTGATCGACGAGATCGAAGTCCGCACAGCCGATCTGCTGATCACGCTGCGCGCCGACAACAACTGGCGCGAGCTCGGCGACGAGGTCCGCCAGGCGCTCTGCGATGCCCTGCTGGATGTGACGGGCTGGCGGGTGGATGCCGAACGCGACGACACCGCGCGGCTGGCCAGGATCGCTGCCGATCTGCTCGCCGGTCCGATCGGCGCGCTCGCCGAATCACACGGCGGGTCGATCGAATTGGTTTCGGTCGACGGTCACAACGTGAATGTTCGGCTGTCGGGCGCCTGCCACGGTTGCCCGGCGGCCGCCGCCACACTTCACGACAACCTGCAGCGCGAGCTGCGCCGACAGTCCGGTCACAAGGTCACGGTGTGTAGCGAAAACGATTCAGCCGCAGTTCCGTTGGGCAAGAAGCTGCTGTCGTTGTTCGTCCGCTGACTCGTTGCCGATTGGCGCGCCGTACGCTGAATCCTGTGACGCGGCACGCCATCAGCAAAATCGCCGACGCGCTGCGCCCGCTGAATTCCGCAGTCGTTGCGACGGCGCGTCAAGTGTCCGGACGCCGAATGGTGCTCACCGGTTCGGTGATGGCCATCCTGATCGCGGTGGCACTGCTCGTTCCATTGCCCTCTGCGGTGCAATTGCGGGACTGGTCGACCTCGATGGGACCGTGGCTCCCGCTGGCCTTTCTGGCCGCCCACATCGTGGTGACCGTGTTGCCGTTTCCGCGTACCGCGTTCACGCTGGCGGCCGGACTGCTGTTCGGGCCGGTGCTCGGGGTGACGTTGGCGGTGGCCGCCAGCACGGTCAGCGCGGTGATCGCGCTGGTATTGGTCCGGGCGGCCGGCTGGCAGCTGAGCCGGTTGGTTCGCCATCCGGCGGTCGAGACGATCGACACTCGTCTGCGCGATCGGGGTTGGGTTGCGGTGATGTCGCTGCGACTGATCCCCGCGGTGCCGTTCGCGCCGCTGAACTATGCCGTCGGCGCGTCGGCGGTGCGGGTGCTGCCCTACACGTTGGCCACGGTGGCGGGTCTGCTACCCGGGACGGCGGCCGTGGTGATCCTCGGTGACGCGCTGACCGGTCACGTCAGCCCGCTGCTTTTCCTGGTGTCCCTGTGCACGGGCGTCGCCGGGATTGCGTTGCTCTGCTACGAAATTCGTCACCACCGTCGGCACGGAAGTGCACCGGTGACGGACAACGACGATGCCGCAGAGCCGGCGCTTCGAGGCTGATCGGCTTTCGGGTCAGGTTGGCTCACGGATCTGCGCGTTTGCCTCCGCGTAATCCTCGCAATAGCTGCACGCCACATATATACTGAGGATCTTAACGATTTTTATTACGGCAAGCCGGTAGCGTTGCGGTCGCTGTTGGTGGTTTTCCGCGTAGCCGACTAGGCAGCTAGTAACCAGCGTGGTGAAAGTCTGGGGAGGCACACGCAAAATGAATCTTAAGCGATTATTGGCGGCGGCGGCGATCGGCGCCGGCGTCGGCATGTCAGCACTGACGAGCGGGGTAGGGCTCGTCAACGCCGCCCCGTTGGCCCCGCGCCCGCCCGCCCCGGCTGTCCAACCGGATCCGGGTGGGCCGGAAGAGCCGGGCATTCCAGCCGAAAAATGCTGGAGGTACGGGCGCAGCGGGGGGGGAACCCCCCGAGGCGGCGGCGGGATGCCGGGATACCTGCCGCAGTGCCCCTATGCCACACCAGCCGAACCGCCGCACTGACCGGTCGGAGCTTTCTCTCCCCTCGCGACCTCGCGACAACTAGGCCTCACCTGACAGCCAGGAGTTGCGACGATGGCGCGGCGTTGCGGGGTTAGTTTCGGCGTTAGCTGGGCAGCCGCTAACCAGCACGTCGAACACTTACAGCCTCGGAGGGGACGAAAGACCATGGACCTTAAGCGCGTAGCTAGCGCGGCGGCGATCGCTGCCGGCGTCGGCATATCGACACTGATGTTCGGGATGGGGCCCGTCAACGCCGCGCCGATGCCCAACCCATCCCCTGCCCCAACCATCCCACGGGCCCCGGGCGGGCCGGGCATGTCACCGGGCATGTCAATGGCGCCGACGACAGGGGCCGTCCCGCACAGCGGGGGTGGAGGACCCCATAGCGGTGGCGGGAGCATGACGGAGACGACGAAAACTCCGTGATCTCCTAACCCACGTCCGCGGCGCGCGGCTAATCGACGTCCCCCACCAACTCGCGGGCTTCCTGCTCCGATTCGACCGACGGCCCGGATCCCGGCAGCCGCTTGCCCGCCACCTCCGGTGTGAACAGGAGCGTTACCGCGCCCACCAGCCCCGCGAAAACCAGCATGTACGCCGGCACCATCACGTTGCCGGTAGAGGAGATCAACGCCTGGGCGATCAGCGGAGTAGAGCCACCGACGGTCGAGATCGAGATGTTGTACGCGATGGCCAGCGCTCCGTACCGCACCTTGGTGGGAAACAGCGCCGGCAGCAGGGCCGCAGACGTGCTGTCAAAGCACAGTTCCATCAGCCCGATCAACAGCACACCGATGAAGATCACCGGATAGGGGCCGCTGGAGCGGATAAGCAGGAATGCCGGGATGGAACCCGCGATCAGCAACCCGCATCCTGTCCGCATAATCGGTTTGATGCCGATTCGGTCGGACAACATCGCGACGAAAACCAGAGCGACCATCAAGATCGCCAACGTCATGGTGATCATCACCAGCCCCGCGGTATGACCAAGGTGCACAACGACTTTGAGATACGTCGGCAAGTATCCGGTGAGCATGTAGTCCGCGGAGGTGGACGTCAGCACGAGCGCCGCACAGATCAGCATGGGTCTCCACTGCTCGACGACGGTGCGCCGGAGCTGGTCGCGATTGCCGTCGTCGGACCCGTCCTCGACAGCGCTCGCGTTCCTATACGCCGCCGACTCGTCGAGCCGTAGCCGCATGTAGAGCGCGATCAGGCCGAACGGCGCGCTCAGCAACAGCGGAATCCGCCAGCCCCATGTCAGCATGTCATGGGGCGACAGCCAGGTTTGCAGCCCCGTCACCAGCAGCCCGGCCAGCACGAATCCAATCAAGTTGCCCATCGGCAGAAAGCCGACCACCATCCCGCGTTTGCGGTCCGGCGCCTGCTCGACGACATACGTCATCGCCCCGACGTATTCACCACCCGTCGACAGGCCCTGGAAGACGCGCGCGACGACGAGCAGTAGCGGCGCCCAGATGCCGATGGTGCTGTAGCCAGGAATCAAGCCGCTCGCGGTAGTACCCACCGTCATCAGCACGATCGTGATCATCAGCACCCGCTTGCGCCCAAGGCGGTCACCGAGAGGACCGAAGACGAGGCCGCCGAGTGGACGGACGACAAACGCCGCCGCCAACGTGCTGAAGGTGGCGATGAGGTGGACCGCGCTGACGCTGTTGCCGGGGTAGAACACCTGCGCGATCGTGGTGGCGATGTAGCCGTAAACCCCGAAGTCGTACCACTCCATGAAGTTGCCGATCGAGGCGCCCTGGATAGACCGACGCGTCACCTCGGGGTCGGTGACCTGGATCTGGTCACGGGTCCATCTCCGCGGGCGCGCAGTGTCCATGGGCGGGCTAGATACCCAGCACCTTCCGGCTTCAACGCGGCGGTGATCAACGCCGCTTACTGAATAGGTCAACCACCGAGCGGGCGGATCGGTTAGCCCTGGTCCGGTCCTTTCAGCGTCAGCGCTGCGTAGGTGGCCAAAAAGGAGGCCGCTGGCAGGGCGTTCACGAATCGGTCGCGGACGCGGATGTGCGCGCCGACGGCGAGCACGAAGTACACCGTCAACATGGCCGTCGTCAGCCGCGCCAACGCCGGAATCCGGCTGGCTGAAAGCAATCCGACCACCGAGGCGGCCTTGGAAGCCGGTAGCAGCCAGCGGATGTCTTGCGGAACGCCAAGGGCATCCATGCTTTTAGCGATCTGGGGTACCGGGATCGCGCATGCCACCGCATCGGCGGCCTGGAACGCAGCCAGCGCCGCATAGGTTTTCGGGGACGTCAGCGGGCTCACCTCACTGCCCCAGCTGGTGCCGCGGCGGCAAGGCGGCGTCCTCCACCGATTTGCGGGCGTCCGCCTCTGCCTTGGCCACCACCTGGACGATCGCAGGGTCGGTCTCGGTGGAGAACCAGCCGGCCATGTCCTCGTCGTCGTGCTCTGCCGGCGGGGTGTTGTCGACGGGCGATGGCTCGAACCGGAACACCCCGTCCTGGCCGGGAGTGCCCAGTTGCTTGGCGAAACCCTGCAACGCCGCGTTGAAGTCGCTGGGCACCACCCACACCTTGTTGGCATCGCCGCGCGCCATCTCCGGCAGGGTCTGCAGATACTGGTAGGCCAGCATCTCCGGGGTGGGCCGCCCGGCCTTGATCGCGGCGAACGTCTTCTCGATTGCCTTGGCCTGCCCCTGCGCCCGCATGTAAGCCGCGGCGCGCTCACCCTGAGCGCGCAGCATCTGAGACTGCCGACCGGCCTCGGCGGACAGGATCGCGGCCTGCTTGGCACCTTCGGCGGCCAGGATCTGCGCTTGCTTGGCACCTTCGGCCTCTGTTATCGCGGCCTGCCGGCTCCCTTCTGCGGTCAGGATCATCGCCCGCTTCTCCCGGTCTGCCTTCATCTGCTTTTCCATCGAGGCCTGAATCGACGGCGGCGGGTCGATGCTGCGCAATTCCACCCGCGCCACCCGTAGCCCCCACCGGCCGGTCGCCTCGTCGAGCACGCCGCGCAATTGACCGTTGATCTTGTCGCGGGAGGTCAGGGTCTGCTCCAGCGTCATCCCACCCACGACGTTGCGCAGGGTGGTGGTGGTCAGCTGCTCGACGCCGACGATGTAGTTGCTGATCTCGTAGACTGCCGCCTGCGGAACGGTGACCTGGAAATACACCACGGTGTCGATATTCAGGGTCAGGTTGTCCTCGGTGATCACCGGCTGCGGCGGGAACGACACCACCCGTTCGCGGAGGTCCACCCGGGCGCGGACCCGGTCGATGAACGGGATCAGCAGGGTCAGCTGCCCGCTGATCGTGCGGCTGTAGCGACCCAGCCGTTCGATCACCGCCGCTTCGGCCTGCGGGATCAGCGTCACCGACTTGGCCACCACGATGATTGCGAACACCACCAATACAGCGAACAAAAGCAGCCCGGCAGTTGCACCTTGCATGGAATTCTCCTAAAGCTCTCAGAGGATTATGGGATCCAGACCACCGCAGTGGCCCCATCGATATGCATGACGGTCACGCGTTCGCCGGGATCGAACACGTCACCCTCATTCAATGGTCTCGCGGTCCATACCTGACCGTCGACTTTGACCTGACCCTCGTCGCGGGCCACGCGATCGAGCACCAGCGCGGTTTTGCCCTCCAGCGCCTTGACGCCCGTCCGCAGGATCTTCGCGGGGGTCAAATGCCTGCGCAGGGCGGGTCGGACCAGCACCAGCAGCAGCACGGAAGCGACCAGGAACACTGCACCGTCGGCCCAGATCGGCACGTCCAGGAGCCAGCTGGATCCGGCCGCGGCCAGCGCCCCGCCGCCGAGCATCAGCAGGAACATGTCACCGGTCAGCGCTTCCGCACCGGCGAGCCCCAACGCAACGATCAGCCAGATCACGGCCGCAGACATGCCGTCAGGATATCGCGTGATGGGCCGTGTCCACGACGAACAACTAGACTGCGGAACCATGTGGTGCCCCAGTGCAACGCTCTCGATCTGGGCCAATGCCTGGCTTGCCGGCAAGGCCGCGCCCGACGATGTCCTCGACGCGTTATCTTGTTGGGCGCCAAGGCAATCAGTAACCGCCTACGATGCCGTCGCGGCGGGCCACTCCGGGCTGCCGTGGCCGGACGTACATGACGCGGCTTCGGTGTCGCTGCTGCAGACGCTGCGCACCACAGCCGGCCGGACGGCAACGGGAACACCTTCGATCAGCGTGGTGCTGCCGGTTCCCGGCGATGTCCGGGGCCTGACCGCGGGTACACAGTTCGAACGGGATGCGTTGGCGGCCGGCGAGGCGGTGATCGTCGGCCATCCCAACGATCCCGGTGTGGGCGTCGGGCTGGTGCCCGAATTCGGCTACGACGAATCCGACGACGAACGTGCGATACCTGAATTGTGTGCGCTGTCGTGGACCGTGTACTCCCTGCGCGGCACCCCGGTGCTCGACCGGACCGAGTTGGGTGAAGCCGAATACGCGTTGCGACTGGCCGTCCGTTCCGCCGCCGACGCCCTCACCGCTATCGGACTGGGGTCCGCCGGCGTCGACGTCGACGATCCGCGCGGACTGGTGGAGCAGTTACTGGAATCCACCCGGCAACACCAAGTTCCCGAACCTGCCCCGTCGCGCGCCCTGCGGGTGCTGGAGAAGGCGGCACACGTCGACGCGATCATCACGGTCAGCGCAGGGTTGACACGAATCGGCACGCAGTCGTTGTCTGAGGCTCAGATCGCCACCGATGCGCTGCGGCCGCTGGCCGCCGTCGTGCGATCGGCGAGAATGGCCGCGCTCAGCGCGATTCTGCAGGCCGCGTGGCAGAGCTGACCGCAGGCTAGTCGGTGCGGTCTTGCGCGACGCAGTGCGGCGGACGACACGGTTCGCCGTTGATGCTGGCCGCGCAACCGGCGACTGGATCCGGTCCGGTCACCCTGGTAGGCGCACGGCCGTAACGAAGTTCGTCGATCAGGTCCACCGCCAGCCGCGCAAACCGCGGGTCGGCATTCGGCGTCGACGCGCGCGTCAACGCCACCCCCGCCGCGTCGGTCTGGGATCGCAACTCCTCGTCGAGATCCCAGACCACCTCGATGTGGTCGGCGACGAATCCGATCGGGCAGACGATGACGGCCTTGATCCCGCTCGCGGCCAACGTCATGACGTGGTCGGCGATATCGGGCTCCAGCCACGGCACCCGCGGCGGACCCGATCGCGACTGCCAGGCCAGGTCGTAATCCCGGATTCCGGCCGCCGCCGCGACCAGCCTTGCGGCGTAGGCGACTTGGCGGCTGTACAGCAGCGGGCCGCAGCGCTGGTCGGCGGCCACCGGAATCGAATGCGCGGTGAAAACAAGCCGGGTGTCCGCCGGTGCGGTACGCGCGGCCGCGCCGATGGCCTCTGAGAAGATCTCCACGAATAGCGGGTGGTCGAAGTAGGGCCGCAGCTTCACCAATTCGGGCGCACCCGGGCCGGCCGCGCGGCGTGCCCGGGCGATGTCTTCGACGTATTGAGTGCAACTGGAATAACCGCTCCACGCCGATGTGGTGAACACCACCGCGCGCTGAACACCGTTGTCCCGCATGGTCGCGACGGTGTCTTCAACGTAGGGTTCCCAGTTGCGGTTACCGAAATAGACCGGCAGGTCCGTCCCGCGCTCGGCGAGCTCTGCGCGCAATTCACCGACCAGCGCGCGGTTGATCCCGTTGATCGGCGACACCCCGCCGAAATGCAGATAATGCTCGGCTACCTCATCGAGGCGTTCCGGCGGCACGTTCCGGCCGCGTGTGACGTTCTCCAGGAACGGCCGCACCTGCTCCGGGCCTTCCGGCCCACCGAAAGACAGCAGCAGGACCGCATCGAAATCCATTATTTACTAAAGTAATTGGGTGCTGGCGCCGCCGTCGGCGTAGATGATCGTTCCGGTGGTGGCCGGCAACCACTCCGACAGCAGGGCACAGACCGTCTTGGCGACCGGCGTCGGGTCTTTCATGTTCCATCCGAGAGGCGCCCGCTGGTCCCAGCCCTCTTCCAGCAGCTGCATCTGGGCACCCGCCTCGTCACCGAGTGCACCGCCGACGATGGCGCTCATGGCCAACGTCCGGATCGGGCCCGCGGCAACGAGATTCGAACGTACTCCATGCTTGCCCGCCTCGCGCGCCACAAACCGGTTGACCGACTCCAGCGCACTCTTGGCCACCGTCATCCAGTTGTACGCCGGCATCGCCCGGGTTGGGTCGAAGTCCATCCCGACAATGGAACCGCCCGGGTTGATGATCGGCAGCAGCGCCTTGGCCAGCGATGCGTACGAGAAAGCCGAGATGTGAATGCCTTTGGAGACATCTTCGTAGGGCGCGTCGAAGAACGGGTTGATTCCCATGCCGGTCTGCGGCATGAAGCCGATCGAATGCACGACGCCGTCAAGCTTGTTGCCCTCGCCGATCTCGGCCGTCACGCGCTCAGCCAGAGTCTCCAAGTGCTTTTCGTTCTGCACGTCGAGTTCAACCAGCGGAGCCTTCTGCGGCAACCGGTCGGCGATGCGTTGAATCAGCCGCAGCCGGTCGAATCCGGTCAATACCAGCTCGGCGCCTTGTTCCTGAGCCACGCGGGCGATGTGGAACGCGATCGAAGCGTCGGTGATGATCCCGCTGACCAGTATCCGTTTACCTTCGAGCAGTCCTGCCATGTCCGTCCTAATTTTTTGATATCTCGAGTCTTGTCAGTGACCCATGCCCATGCCGCCGTCGACCGGGATCACCGCACCAGAGATATAACTCGCATCCTCGGACGCGAGAAAGCTGACCACCCCGGCGACCTCCTCGGCAGTGCCGACCCGCTTCGCCGGGATGAAGTCCAGCGCCCCCGCCTGAATCCGCTCGTCCAGGGCGCGGGTCATCTCGGTGTCGATATAGCCGGGGGCCACCACGTTCGCGGTCACCCCGGCCTTGGACAGCTCCCTGGCGATCGAGCGGGCCATGCCGATCAGACCGGCCTTGGAGGCTGCGTAATTGGCCTGGTTGCCGATGCCCCAGGTGGCGGAGACCGAACCTATGAAGATCAACCTGCCGAATCGCTTGCGCTGCATGCTGCGCGATGCCCGTTGAACGACCCGGAACGCCCCAGTGAGGTTGGCGTCGATGACCCTTTCGAATCTCTCTTCTGTCATCCGGATCAGAAACGCGTCCGCGGAGACACCGGCATTGGACACGACCACCTCAACCGGCCCCTGGTGCTCCTCGACCTCTTTGAAGGCCCGGTCGACGGCGTCATTGTCGGTGACGTCGCACTGCACGCCGAACAAACCCTCCGGCGCGCCCGACCCTCGGTGTGTGACGGCGACCTTGTGGCCGTCGGCAGCCAGTCGACGCGCCACCGCCAGCCCGATCCCCCGATTACCTCCGGTGACGAGCACCGACCGGGAAACGAACGCCGGCTTGACTGCGTCGGCTTCTACGGCAGTATCGGTCGGGGGTTCGGTCGCCTTCCCGGTGGCTTTTTCAGTGGCTACGTCAGTCACCCCGACAACCTATCGCTTCACCGTGGCGGCGCCGAAATCGCCCGGCGCTGGCAGATAGCCACCTCCGCCGAGCGGCCAGTTATGTCACCCGTTTTGGCGCAAAGCGTGCGACAACTGGCCACTCGCCGCCGTTCTTCGTCGCGGATCAGGTCGGCAACCGCCGGTTGATCAGCAGGGCCGCCAACGCCGCCAGCGCAAGCACCAACGAACCAAGCCGCAACCAGCCGACACTGGCGTCGCCTCTGATCGTCTCGTAGCCGATCTGCTCCTGCAGTGAGGCGTAGACCTGCTTGAGCTCCTGCAAGTTCGACGCCTCGAAGTGGTTGCCTCCGGAGAGTTCGGCGACTTTTTTCATCGTGCTGTCGTCGACGGGCACCGGCTGACGTTGACCGTTGATCTCCACGAAGCCGTATGGGGTACCGAAGGAGATCGTCGAGATCGGCACGCCCTGGTCCTTGGCGGTGCGTGCCGCGGTGAACGCCCCCTTGGGGTTGTCCGGGTTGGTCGGCATCGTCTCTTTACCGTCGGAGAACAACACGACGCGCGCCGGCGGCGGTGTGTCACCCCCGCCGATCACCGCGCCCACGGTGGCGATGGCCTGCAGCGCGGTGAAGATGCCTTCCCCGGTTGCGGTGCGGTCGGCGAACTGCAGTTTGTCCAATGCGGCCTTGGTCGAATCCCGGTTGGTCGTCGGCTGCACCAGAACGGTCGCGGTCCCCGCATAGGCGATCAGCCCGAGGTTGATACCGGCGGTGAGCTCGCCGGCGAACTCCTTGGCGGCCACTTCGGCGGCGGCCATCCGGTTGGGTTCGACGTCGGTGGCGCGCATGGACTGCGAGACGTCGATGACGAGCATGACGACCGCACGGTTGCGCGGAATTCGCACGTCGTGGGTCGGCCCGGCCATGGCGATCGTGAACAGCACCAGCGCCGATATCAACAGGATCGCTGACAGGTGACGCCACCGGGTGGGCTGCTTGGGTGCGATGCTTTCCAGCAGTTCCATGTTGGCGAAGCGCAGCATCCGCCGTTGCCGGGCCACCTGGGCGATGATGTAGAGCGCCAGCAGTCCCAGAAT
>Ga0302326_10020006_pt1 | contig 13794 bp, 13 predicted proteins | sample Palsa_T0_3_FD_202264 | JGI IMG/M metagenome (GOLD analysis project Ga0302326, IMG submission 202264) | Peat permafrost microbial communities from Stordalen Mire near Abisko, Sweden - Palsa_T0_3 | ecosystem: Environmental > Terrestrial > Soil > Palsa > Peat permafrost | place: Sweden: Abisko... | reverse complement strand
AGGTTTTCCCATTGGATGCCGCGTGGACCGTGGTACCCGGGGCCCATTCGCCGTTGCCGTACCACTCGAAGAGGTCGACCTCGCCGTCCGGCTGCGGATCCTCGTTGACGGTCCAGAAGGAGGGCCATAGGCCAGGGTACAAACAGTCGAGTTTGATCCGCGCTTCCCAGGTGGTGTTGATCGTGCCCCGCCACTTACCGCGCAGCTTGCCCGTGGAATATTCACCGTTTTCTCGGCTCGCTTGCAGAACCAGGTTGGACTTCCCGTCCAGGAAGACGTTTCCGGCGCGGTATATCCCATCGACCGGCGGGTACACGTCGTCCTGCCAGGTCTGCGGCGTCCACTTGGCCAGATCGGGGCCTTGGCCGGCGGGTCCGTCGAACTCGTCACGGAAAATGTAGTTCCCGGGCGCGGCGTCCGCCGGTGCCGCCGGGGGAGATGGATGAGCCCAAGCTTCCGGGAGAGACATCGCGGCCCCCAGTGCGCCCAGCCCCATTGTGATCATGATGTTCCGTCGGTTGATCTCAGGCACACGTAGACCATATATAGAGGGGCGTAGCGACCGCATGCCAAGCCCGCACGACTCGCCGAACGATGGATCGGAGCCCCGACCCAGGACCGGTCTGTCGCGCTTGGCAGACTGTGGCCATGGCACAGATAACTATGCGTGGAAACCCGATCAACACCGTGGGTGACTTGCCCGCCGTCGGAGCTTCGGCTCCCACCTTCACACTGGTCGGATCCGATCTCGCCCCGGTCAGCAGCGAGCAGTTCCACGGTAAGCCCGTACTGCTGAACATCTTTCCGTCGGTGGACACGCCGGTGTGCGCGACTAGTGTCCGCACCTTCAACGAGCGCGCCGCCGCGGGCGGTGTGTCGGTGGTGAACGTTTCCAACGACCTGCCGTTCGCTCAGGCACGCTTCTGCGGTGCCGAGGGCATCGAGAACGTGCAGAGTGCGTCGGCGTTTCGTGACAGCTTCGGTCAGGACTACGGCGTCACCATCGCCGACGGCCCGTTCGCCGGCCTCCTTGCCCGGGCCGTCGTGGTGATCGGCGCCGATGGCAACGTCGCCTACGAGGAGCTGGTCCCGGAGATCGCGCAAGAGCCAAATTACGATGCAGCGCTCGCCGCGCTGAGCGCATCGTCCTAATTCCGGCAGGCTATTTGGCGTCTGTCTGCAATCGACGCCTGATAGCCACAGCCGCATGAGGTGCGCCTAGGCGCTGGTGCGATCCCGCGGGCACAGCGCCACCAGGAGCACGCCGACGACGAATATCGCTGCGGTCAGCCGGGGGAAATGCCCGTAGGGCGCGAAGCCTTCCGCGGCGAAGAACGCCAGCCCGTATGCAGCCATCGAGGCGCCGGTCAGCATGATCGGCTCAGCCCAGCGACTCCCGAGCACGTTGAGCGCGGGCAGTGGCGCGGCGAATAACCGCCGGCCCCACCGCAGGAGTGCCAGCTCGATCGCGGTCACCAGGCTGAGAATGATCACCCATTCCAACCGGGCCAGCCACCACGATGCGCCGCCCTCGACCGGTTGCGGCAGCAGCCCGGCCGGATAGCCGACGATCGCCACGATCACCACCGGAATCATGTGCCACAGGTACAGCGCCATCACGTTGGTGTTGGCCCCCGACAGCACGCGCTGGACCGAATCGCCCCGCAGCGCGCGGTTGAGCGCGGGTGCGAAGCTGATCGCCAGCCCGGCCTGCGCACACCCGAACGCCGCCATTGCCAGCGACGGCGGCTCGGTGTTCTGCACGGCCTGGCCCGGAACGCCGATCATGCTGACCGGGTAGGGGCCCAGCCAGATCAGCAGCCACAGCGCGCACGCCGATCCGGCGGCAAGAATTACGGGTCGTAAACCGGTTAAAGACCCTTTCTGCCAAGCTATTCCGAGTTGGTAGAGCAGCGCCCAGCACAGCAGATAGTTCAGCCAACCCAGATACGGCACGTGGCCGGCCAGCGAGGCAACGTCAACGGCCACGACTCCCGCCGCCAGCGACGCAGGAACAAGAAATCCCCAACGGCGTTGTGCCGCAATCGCAATAGGCGTCAGCGAAACCACCACCAGATAGACGGCGAGGAACCACAGGTGCATCGCCACCGCCCAGCCCGCATATTCCAGAGTCGATCCGGCGACCCCAGATGCGTCAACGACAGCGACAACGACCGACACCAGCGCGATATACACCGCCGAGGGCCCGAGTACGCGGGCCAGCCGATGGCGCAGCCAGGTCTGGCGCGACACCCCGTCGGTGGCGCATCGATGGGTCCACGACACCGCAGCGGCGTAACCGGCGACCAGGAAGAAGGCGGGAACGGCCTGGAAGGGCCACGTCAGCCACTGGGTCCAGGGTTGATCAACGAGTGGATTCTGCCGACCGAAAACTCCGTCGCGATAGGTCACCGCTCCGGCCAGCCAGTGGCCCAGCACGATGAGAACCACCCCCGACACGCGGTAGAAGTCCACTGCCGGGTTGCGGACCGGGTGCTCGGCCATACCCAAAAAGTACCTGTGACAAGGTGCTGCGGGGGTGCGCGCGGGATGCATCGGCCGAGAGGTCGGATCTTCGACAAGGCCGCCCCCCGAATCCTTCCGGTAAACTCGTGTTCTCGGCGTCGAGGTTCGACGCTTCATCACTTGGAAGGTATTCCACATATGGTCACGCGTTCGTTGAGCAAACTGGCTGCCGCAGCCGGGGGTCTGGCATTGTCGGTGCTCGCTGGCGCGGGGATCGCGTCCGCAGACCCCGATATGGGTGCGGCAATCAACACCACCTGCAGTTATCCCCAGGTGGTCGCGGCGCTGAATGCGCAGTCGCCGGCCGCCGCGGCGAAGTTCCAGAACTCCCACATGGCACAGGGATGGTTGCAGCAATTCCTCGCCTCGCCACCGGCTGAGCGGCAGTCAATGGCAGTGCAGGCCCAGGGCTTCCCCGGGGCTGCGCAGTACTTCCCGCTAATCAACCAGGTAGCCACGAGCTGTAACAACTACTGACATTTCTCAGTAACGGGGTGAACCTGCATCGGGGGTTCACCCCGTTATCTGTCAGAAGCCAGGGGAGCCGCGGGTCCGTGCACTACCAGACGCGGATCCAGTCGACCAGCATCTGCGATGGGTAGCTGCCCGGGCCGGGGTCGCCGCCGCCTGAACCGGCAACCGCGAGGTTGAACACCGGGTAAACGGTGTAGCCGGGGCCATTGAAAGGCCAATCGGGAAGCGAGTCCGCCGGAACGTCGAAATAGGGTTGCGCGCCGTCGACCCAGTCTTTCCAGAAGCGAATGCCGGCTGCGTCCCACTGGCATCGCCAGGTGTGCCAGCCGCTGTCCACCGCGATGTTGTGGGTCTTCCATTCACCGCCGTTGGCTTTCGCGTGCACGGTGGTGGCCGATGGCCAGCTACCGTTGCCGTACCACTCCACGACGTCGATCTCGCCCTGGTCGTCATTTCCCAGCCAGTAGGCGGGCCAGCTGCCGGCAGTGAGGCAATCGAGCTTGATCCGCACCTCCCAGGTGTGGCCGACGCCGCCCCGCCAGAGGCTCTGGATCTTGCCGCTGTAGAAGGTGGGGCCATCTTTCGCGGCCCGAAGAACCAGATTCGACTTGCCATCGACGAAGACGTTGCGGCGATCGTCGCGGTATTGGCCGATGTTCTCGGGCAACTCCCAGTGCGTTGGGTCTTTGATTACCTCGCGCGCTTTGGCCACTGCCCATTTCGCCCCATCGGGCGCTGAGCCGGCTGGGCCATCGAATTCGTCTTGGAAGATGTATCCGCCCTGCGGCGCTACTGGTGGGCGGGGGTAAGCCCAGGCCTCAGAGACGGGAGCCGCGGCTGCCAGCACGCCGAAGCCCGTCATCAACATCAAGGTGCGACGATCCATTTCGGGCATAGGCCCAGCACGATAGCAGCCAGCCGCGGTGGCGTGCCGATCACAGATGAGCGAGGAGGCGCTCCGCGAACGTATCGGGGTGCTCGCGGTGCATGAAGTGCCCACCCGGGACCTCTTCTACGAGGTAATCACCGTCGAACTTCCGGGCGGCGTCGCGATAGTCCGACGGTTTCGCGATGGGATCACCGAGCCCGGCAAACACGACCGTGGGCACGGTGATCCGCGTCTTCAGTGACGCGCTGGGTACGCGCGAAAGCTTTCGGTAGTAGCCGAACGCCGCGTTCAGGCTCGCCCGGTTAGCGAAGCTCGCGCGGACCGGGTCAAATTCTTTCGGATCTGGGCTCCAGTCCGGCGACCATCGCTTGCAGATCGCGGGCAGCGCCGCGAAGTCGTTGCGCGCGAAGCGGTTCGCTGCCCCCGGTATCTTGTAGACCGCGAAGTGGCGGGCGCCCCAGAGCTGTTTCAGCGACGGCCTGAGCGTGGCGGGGTGGGGGATGGCGAGCGCGAACAGCTTCGTCACTCGATCGGGGCCGAGCGCCGCGGCGCCGTACGCGGCCGCAGCTCCAAAATCGTGGCCGATGACGATGGCCTCGGTGGCGCCGAGCGCCTCGATCAGCGCGAGGGCGTCGCGCGCCAACGTCTCTTGGTCTGCGTCACGATCGGGGATCGCCGTAGGGTGGTACCCGCGCGTGAAGGGGCTCACCGCGCGATATCCCTTGGCGGCGATGCGGGGACGAAGATCGTCCCAGGTGTGCGCGGTGTCCGGGAACCCATGCAGCATCAGCACCAACGGCCCGGTTCCTTCTTCGAGATAGGCGAACTTCAGTCCGTTCGCGTCGACGAAGTGGAGTGCATCAGCCATGACTATCCCTCACGTTTTCTGATAAACGAGCCAGCGCAACTCGATTGGGGATTCTTCACGCTCGACGTCGAATACGTCGAGGCCGTTGGCCCACCCGTCGAACCACTCGGTGGGTGGCCAGGCGCCGTCGGGCAGATGGGCCTTCTCGTACTCGTAAGCCGAATCATCTGCGACGAGCTCAACAGGCAGTTGGGACGATGCGGCGCTCAGTTCGTCACGCGTGAAAATCATCGTGTTGCACTGTTGCCCCAGTTCACGCGCCGCATCGTCGGGTGTGTATCCCTGCCGTGCGAGGAAGGTATTGAATACCAGCCGGCCACCGGGAGCCAAACAATCGGAGGCGAGTTCGAATATGCCGCGTAACTCGCCGGTGCTGCGGAAGTCAGGGACCACCTCGGCCAGAATGATCAGCCAATAGTCGCGGCGAACACCGTCCATCGTCTCGAAGACGTCGCCGTCCATGACGCGGACCTGAAGCGATTCGCGGCTTGCTCCCGCACGGATGATGTCAGCGAACTTCGGACTCATCTCCACCGCATCCACCGGATGGCCACGCCGCGCCAGAGCCAACGCATTGCGGCCGGTTCCGGCACCGATATCGAGAACGGGATGAGCCTGGGGATCAGCCACTTCGCCGGACAGCGCCCACACCCGGGCGTCCGGCTCAGTGCCGAACAGCGGTCCCTCGCCGCGGGTGCTGACCCAGCCGTCGTAGGCGCCTCCGAGTGTCACTGATTCGGTTGTGACCCGGTAATTCATCGAGATGCCGAACGGCGCATGGAACGAGATCACGATGTTCGAACGGGACGCCGTGTGGGCCTTGGCCAACTCGGCCTCCAGCACCGTCTTCAGTTGGGCAGCTTGCTCGGCGGTGTACTGGACGCCCGCGACGGCAAAGACGTTGTCGCACATCTTGAGGTACTCGTCAATCATGCTGGGAACGGCGGGCACGGTGATCTGCGTCGTCACCACCGCCCGGCGATACAACCGCCTGACCACCGCCTCGCCCAACGTGGACGGACTGAACGACCTGACGGCCGGATCCTCCATCAGTGCGTGCCGAGGGGACGGGTGGCTTTGGCCGTCGGGGGAATCGGGGCCGTTGAATAGGGTGGCCTAGCGGGTTTTGTCGGTGGCATTGCATAGGGTGCGATCATGTTCAGCCTTCGCTTTGGTTGTAGCGGGGTGGGTCTGTTGTGAGGCGGGCGTATGTGTTTCGGTTGCGGCCGACCGCGCGTCAGCATGTGGCGTTGGCAACCTGTGTGGAGGCGCACCGCGAGCTTTACAACGCGGCGTTGCAGGAGCGCAGGGATGGGTGGTCGCATGCCAGTCAGACGCGGATCGGCTATGGGGATCAGTCGGCGCAGCTGACGCAGATGCGAGCGGTGCGCCCGGATCAAGCGGCGTGGTCGTTCTCCAGTCAGCAAGCGACGTTGCGGCGGTTGAACAAGGCGTTCGCCGGGTTCTTTCGCCGCGTCAAAACAGCCAGACCCAGTGTGAGGCCAGGGTATCCGCGTTTCAAAAGCAAGGCCCGGTTCGACGGTGTGGAGTGGCCCAAAGACCGCGATGGCGCCCGTTGGCTGCCCGAGCAGCGGCGGGTGTATCTGCAGGGCATCGGGCAGATCAAGGTTGAACTGCACCGCGAGGTGGCGGGCCGGGTGAAGACGATCCAGATCAAACGACAAGGGCGGCGCTGGATGCTGGTGCTCTCGTGTGACGACGTCCCAACCACTCCGCTGCCCGCGACCGGTCGTCAGGCTGGCATTGACCTCGGCATCGTCAGCTTCGCTACGACCAGCGACGGGGAGCACGTCGACAATCCGCGGTGGGCGCGCGCCTCGGCGGCGCGGCTGGCCGCAGCCCAGCAGCGGCTGGCTCGGGCCCGCCGCGGTGGGAAGAATCGTGCGGCCAAACGGGAAACCGTCGCGGCGCGGCATCGTAAGATCGCCAACCAGCGCAAGGACTTTCATCACAAGCAAGCCCGTGAGCTCACCGCCCGATACGACTTGATCGTTGTGGAGGACTTGACGATCACCAACATGCTGCGCCGGGCCAAGCCCGTCGCGGATCCCGCCAACCCGGGGCGCTACCTGCCCAATAGGGCTCGGGCGAAAACGGGGCTCAACCGATCGATCAGTGACGCTGGCTGGGGTCAGTTCGTCTCGATACTGCGCGCCAAAGCGGAAGAGGCTGGGCGGGCTTGGATTGAGGTCGACCCCCGGCACACCTCCGACCGCTGCGAAGCCTGTGGGCACGTAGCGCGCGCGAACCGCGTCACGCAAGCGGAATTCGCCTGCCAACGATGCGCGCATCGCGCACCGGCAGACGAACACGCCGCACGCAACATCCTGCGGGCCGGACTGGCCCATCACGCTCACGCGGCGTGAAAAGAAGCTGGCGACCTCAGCCGTCAGAGAAGTCACCAGACCCTTGTACACGACCCATCCGTGTTCCACCAGCGGCCGAGTGCTATAACGCAACGTATGTCAGACGCCGGGCATTTGATCACCCACGTTTCGGACACGGCCCGGTGGACGGCGCTGTATCGGGCAACCGAATCAGCGCGGGCCGACGCGCTGTTCAGCGACCCACTGGCCGAGCGTCTCGCGGGCGAGCAAGGCCGCGCGATCGTTGCCAAGACTCCGGTGACGAGCCGCAGCGGCTGGTGGCTTATCGCGCGCACCAAGATCATCGACGACACGATCGCCGAAGCGATCGCCGACGGTTGCGACCGGGTGCTGAACCTGGCGGCCGGCTTGGACACCCGGCCGTACCGACTGAACCTTCCAGCTGATTTTCAATGGATCGAGGCAGACCTTCCGGAATTACTCGCCGAGAAGACGCAACTCCTGGCCGACCAGACACCGCGGTGCCAGTTGACCCGATCGGCGGTCGACCTTGCCGACCCGGTGGCCCGCAACGCTTTCTTCGACCAGGCACTGGACGGCGCCACCAAAGCTCTCGTGTTGACCGAGGGCCTGTTGATGTATCTGGAAGACCGTGATGTCAAAGCACTTTCGGACGCGATCAACCGGCCCGAGGTGGCTTGGTGGATGTTCGACTTCGGCGGTCCGGGCTTAAAGAGGCTGATGAACGAGAAGATGGCCGGCATGCTGCAGAATGCCCCGTTCATCTTCGCGCCCGAAAACGGGTTGGCCTATTTCGAGGACCTCGGCTGGCGAGTCCTCGAATCCGAGTATCTAATGGCAGCTGCCAACCGGTTTCGCAGGTTGCCGATGTTCATGAGGCCGCTCGTGTGGCTACGGCAGCCCAATCCGCGGCACCCGGGCAGAAGACCCTGGAGTGCTACAGCGCTACTCACCCGCTGAGGCTGGATCATGGTTGACTCATCCTTCTCACGGCGCGAACTGGCCAAATACGCTGCGGCCGCAGCTCTGCTGAGCCTCGCGCCGTTAGGCGCGACCCTCGACGGGCGTAAAGCGTCGGCCGACAACCCGAGGCTGATCGACTTTGCCGAGCGCCGAATCGCGCCAGACGAAATCAAATCGGCCGGCTACGCCGGAGTGGTGAACTACGTCTCCGAGTCGCGACCGGGCGCGAACTTCGAGGCGAAGCCCATCACCCGCGACTATGCAGACGCGCTACGCGCCGCGGGATTGCATATCGTCAGCAACTTCCAATACGGCAAACCGGGCGGAACCGCGCCCTCGGATTTCACCCGCGGGTTCGACGGTGGGGTAGCGGACGCGCGCACCGCGTTGCGACTCCACTCGGCCGCCGGAGGCAGCGACTCCGCCCCGATCTTCTTCAGCGTCGACGACGATATCAACGTCGACACCTGGAACGGTCTGGCCGTCAACTGGTTTCGCGGTATCAATTCGGTACTGGGCACTGCGCGAACCGGGATCTACGGACATTTTCAGGCTTGCCAGTGGGCGACAAACGACGGTGTCATCGGCCACTCCACCACAGCAGGGCACCAATGGGCCTGGCAGACCAGATCCTGGTCGCATGGACAACGCCAATCCACCGCGGTGTTGTACCAAGAGGTGGTCAACACCCCGTCGAATCCTGGTCCGCTTCTTGGTGGCATCCATATCGACGTCGATGAGGTGCTCGCCCCCGACTTCGGTCAATGGGATCTCGGCCGGTGATCTAGTCGCCGCTAGCGGCGGCTTCCACGAAATCAGCAGCGCTGGATGCGCTTTCGTGCGGCGATATCATCTCCGTGGCAATATTGCGAACTCGAGTGAGGTATTCCGGTGCGAGAATCGACGTTAGGTCCGCAACTAATGATTGCTGCGTAACGTCCGAGAAGCGGCGCCCCGAGCCGATTTTCAGCTGTTGGACGCCGGCCGCCCAGACCGGCTGATCGAGCCACAGCCACAAGATCAGCGACGGCACACCCGCGCGCATGGCGGCGGCGGTGGTGCCTGCGCCTCCGTGGTGCACGACCGCCCGGCATTCGGGGAAGATCGCTGCGTGACTCACCGCGCCGACAAACTTCACATGGTCGAAGTGATCGAGCTCGGACAAGTCATTGGGCCCTGCGCAGACCAACAACCGCTCACCCAACTGCGCGCACGCCGCAATGATCATCGCGACGATGTCGGCAGGAGGGGAGATCGGCGTGCTACCCATGCCGAAATAGACCGGCGGAGTGCCCTCCGCGATCCACGACAGCACCGCATCGTCGCCAACTGTCGGCGACTCCAGAGTGAGCGCGCCGACGAACGGCTTGCCCGGTTCTGCCCATTCAGCCGGTTGCCCCGGGAGGCAACGCTCGTCGTAAGCCTGAATCTCCAGCAAGGCCGCGGCAGGCTCGGGTGCTTCCGGCAGGCCCAGCGCCCGGCGTAGGGGATCCTCGGACACCTTGACAAGTAATGATGTCAGCTCACTGGACGGCTGAATCCGCGACGGGAAGAAGTGCAGCGCAACCAACGGAATGTGGTGATACTCCGCGATATTGGCGGCCAGCCGCTGTTCGTTCATACCCGTCACAAGCAGATCGGCCTCGGCTGCCAGCGACGCCAGCACCGTGCCTTTGTCTACCCAGACCTGAGTCACGCGCTCCGCGACCTCGGGCAGCGCGCTGTAAGGATTTTTCATGTTGCCGACGAAGTACTCCGCGGCGGTGTTCAGCTGCTGCTCGGAGTCCGGTCCGTAGGAGACTGCGGTCAGCCCCGCCGACTGGGCCAATCCGAACAGGTTGGGCGGGACGGCGATACTCACGTCGTGCCCACGCCGCATCAGCTCGCGACCAACTACCGCGCAAGGCTCGACATCACCCCGACTTCCATAGCCGGCCAGTACAAATTTCATCGGGGAGACCTCACTCGGGGGACCTCGGCGGGTCTGACCATATCGTCTTGATGCCGCTGTGTATTAGTACCGTCGGAACTGTGCGGTGGATAGTCGACGCCATGAATGTCATCGGGAGTCGCCCCGATGGCTGGTGGAAGAACCGCCATGGAGCCAGAGTTCGGCTTGTCGAACAGCTCGAGCGATGGGCTTCGGCGGACACCCATCTGGTGACCGTGGTTTTCGAGCAACCGACATCGCCACCGATTCATTCGTCTGCGATCGAAATCCATCACGCGCCCATGGCGGCAGCGAATTCCGCTGATGACGAAATCGTTAGGTTGGTCTGCGCCAATGATCGTCCTGGCGAGATCACGGTCGTGACGTCGGACGCTGTGTTGGCCGACCGGGTCCGACGCGCGGGCGCGTCCGTCTGCCCTGCGGCGAGGTTCCGCAGCCTCATCGACCCGCTGCCGTAATCAGGAGCGGTCGAAACTCAGCGCCACTTGATGCCACATCCGATCGACGGTCGTTGGTCGGTCGTGACCGGCCGCCCCGCGAGCACGGCATCGACCGCCGCCCGGACATCGGCAGCCGTCACCGGCAGATCGTTACCCGGGCGGGAGTTGTCGAGCTGGCCGCGGTAGACGAGGCGGCGCTCGCCGTCGAAGACGAAGGTGTCGGGCGTGCAGGCCGCGGAATAAGCCCGGGCGACGTCTTGGGTTTCGTCGTAGAGGTAGGGAAACGCCCAGCCCTGGCGGCTCGCTTCGGCTGCCATCTGATCGGGTCCGTCCTGCGGGTACGTGACCACGTCATTGCTGGAGATGGCGACCATTGCGACACCCTGATCAGCGAGATCGCGGCCGAGGGCGGCGAGCCCCGCCGCGACGTGCTTGACGTAAGGGCAGTGGTTGCAAATGAAGGTGACGACCAGCGCAGGACCCGCAAGGTCGTCGAGACTGACCGTGGCACCCGTCGCCGGGTCGGGCAGCGTGAAGCGCGGCGACGGTGTTCCCAGAGCGAGCATGGTGGACTCAATGGCCATACCCGCCAGACTAGGCTGGAGGCATGTATATGTCGGGCTGGACGAGGGGAAGCCTCTTCGCCGCTCTGAAGGCAGCCGGAGTGGCTTCGATATTGGGCTGGGTGCTGGTGCTGGGTACGGGTCCCGCGCTGGCGGATCCGGATCCCGGCGATCCAGGGGTTCTCGCGGGCCCCGGTGCTGGGCAAGACCCGGCACCGTTCACTGGCGCGGCGCCATTCGGGCCGCCGAGGATCGTTCCTACCAACGGCTCGACGGTGGGTGTGGCCCAGCCGATCATCATCAACTTCCCGGGGCTCGTCGATGACTCCGGTGCAGCCGAAAACGCCGTCCACGTCTCTTCGGTCCCGCCGGTTCCCGGCAAGTTCTACTGGATGAAGCCCACGCAGCTGCGCTGGCGCCCGCTGAGCTTCTGGCCCGCGCACACCGCGGTGACCGTCGATGCGGGTGGCACAGTGTCGAGCTTCCAAACGGGAGACAGCCTGGTGGCTACGGCTGACGACGCCTCGCACCAACTGACTGTCACCCGCAACGGGGCCTTGGAGAAGACCATCCCTATGTCGATGGGGATGGCAGCGGGCGGCCACCAAACCCCAAACGGCACCTACTACGTCCAAGAGAAGATGCCCTCGGTTGTGATGGATTCCTCGACCTACGGCGTTCCGGTCAACTCGACGTACGGATACAAGACAACGGTCGAGCTAGCCGTCCGGTTCGATGACAGCGGCGACTTCGTACACAGCGCTCCATGGTCGGTGGATGACCAGGGCAAGCGCGACGTCAGTCATGGCTGCATCAACGTCAGCCCCACCAACGCGAAATGGTTCTTCGACAACTTCAACGCCGGTGATCCCATCGTGGTGACCAATTCCAGCGGCGGCACCTACTCCAGGCACGACGGCTCCAACGACTGGCAAAGCTAGCTCGCGGCGCTTCGACAAAGACGCAGAATCGCCATTCTCGGGTCCCCGAACATGTCCAGTCTCGACGTGGTCGTTCCTGCCGATTCCCAGCTGACGCCGCGACGCAATCCGGCTCTTCAGAGTGGATTGACGATTTGGTGAAGTGCGCCGCGATGGAGCAGTGAGCGATGCGGTAGTGGGTAAAGTTGCAAAGTTCGATCACCACGACGCCGTTACCGTGCCATGCGCCGGTCGCGCCATCGTCTGCCGTCGGCGATTGGCGCTCGAAGTTCGGGCGCACTAGTTTTCCAGATGTGATGTTCTCAATTGCCGGCGCAGTCGCACGGTGGATCGCCCCTTTTCTGACTTTTGTGGTCGTTGCCGGCTTGGGTCTTCTTGTCGACCCGGTGCAAGGCGGTCCCGCCCCGGCGATGCGCCTGGCCGACGACGCCAACCCGCTGGCTGGGATGCCCTTCTACGTCAATCCCACCTCGGCGGCTATGCGGGCCGCGCAGCATGCCGATCCGCCAAGTCCTGAGTTGACCGCCGTCGCCAACACGCCGCAGGCGTACTGGATCGTCCCAGGCTCTTCGGCTTCGACAGTGGCGAAGTACACCGGCGACGCAGCGACTGCGGGGGCCCTGCCGGTTTTCGCGGTGTATGGCATTCCGCACCGCGACTGCGGCAGCTTCGCTGCGGGTGGCATGGGGTCCGGCGACGCCTATCGCGCGTGGATCGACAACATCGCATCCCAAATTGGCGCGTCACGGGCTGCGGTCATCGTCGAACCCGATGCGCTCGCCATGGCTGACTGCCTGTCGGGGGACCAGCGCCAAGAACGCTACGAATTGATCCACTACGCCGTCGACACGCTGACGCGCAACCCGGCAACAGCCGTGTACGTCGACGGTGGTCATGTGCGCTGGCACAGCGCCGAGGATATGGCTGACAGGCTCAACAAGGCCGGTGTCGGCCATGCGCGGGGCTTCAGCCTCAACGTTGCGAACTTCTTCACCACCGAGGACGAAACCGCTTACGGCGAAGCAATTTCGGCCCACACAAATGGTTCGCACTACGTGATCGACACGTCGCGCAACGGCGCCGGGCCCGCGCCCGCCTCGAAGCTTGACTGGTGCAACCCCGGCGGGCGAGCACTTGGCACTCCGCCCACCACGGCCGCCGGGGGCGGGCACGCCGACGCCTACTTGTGGATCAAGCGTCCCGGTGAATCCGACGGATCATGCGACAAAGGCGATCCGCCGGCGGGAACCTTCGTGAATCAGTACGTCGTCGATCTGGCTCGCAACGGGGGCCCTGTCGATCTAGCCCGCAGCGCGGGCCATTAGGGAAGGCCTCGCGGCTAAGCTCGCCGTCGGCGTCAGCGACTGGGGACGCGGCCGCAGTAACTTTCTCTATCCGAAATGAAGGAAACGACGTCGTTTTCGCGTGCATAGTCCGCCAGAACACCACGCATCGCCGGCTCGCCGAGAAGCTGTTCTGCAAGCTCGCTTCGCGAGCAGCGCCATCGCCCGTTGCTACGCCGTAGCGCAACTCCCGGTGATGCACTGCACCCCGCGAGTACGTTGTTCGCGGGGTGCAGTGTTGTGTCGGACGATCCGGCCCGGCTTGTTACTTGAGGTCGAACCGGTCGTTGTCCATCACCTTGGTCCACGCGGCAGCGAAGTCCTGCACGAACTTCCCCTTCGCGTCGTCCTGCGCGTACACCTCGGCCAACGCACGCAGCACCGAGTTCGACCCGAACACAAGGTCGTTCGCGGTCGCGGTCCACTTCAGTGCACCGGAGGACCGGTGGTGGCCCTCGTAGACGTTC
>Ga0302326_10020003_pt1 | contig 13795 bp, 14 predicted proteins | sample Palsa_T0_3_FD_202264 | JGI IMG/M metagenome (GOLD analysis project Ga0302326, IMG submission 202264) | Peat permafrost microbial communities from Stordalen Mire near Abisko, Sweden - Palsa_T0_3 | ecosystem: Environmental > Terrestrial > Soil > Palsa > Peat permafrost | place: Sweden: Abisko... | reverse complement strand
AAAGAGAACGTTGCGATCGACATGGGTTCGTTCGTTACTCCCACAATGTGAAGCTTGCCTTTGGGCGCGAGCGTGTCGAGGTACGCATTCCAGTCGAGCGGCGCGGTGACCGTGGACAACAGGAAATCGAACGACCCTTTCGCCTTCTTGAGCGCATCCTCGGAATGGGTATCGATGACGTGATGCGCGCCCAGCTTCTTCGCTTCTTCGCCTTTCGCTTCGGATGACGTGAACGCGGTGACATCGCAGCCCCACTTATTCATGATCTGCAGAGCGAGATGTCCCAAACCGCCGATTCCGATAACGCCGACGCGGTGCACCGGCAGCACCCCCTCCTGTACCAGCGGATTGAAAACCGTGATGCCGGCGCAGAAGAGCGGGCCGGCTTTGGCGAGGTCCACGTCACCGGGCAGCGGGATGGCCCAGACCCAGTGGCATCGAACCCGCGTGGCGAAGCCGCCGTAGCGTCCGACGATGGTCATCTCCAGGCTTTCGCACATGTTGTGATCGCCGCTGAGACACTGACGGCAATGCAGACAGCTGCCGGAGTTCCAGCCGAGGCCGACGATCTGGCCCACGCTTACGGCTTTAGCGCTGCCGCCCATGGCGATCACTCGGCCTATCACTTCGTGTCCCGGCACAAACGGGAAGCGGGACCAGCCCCATTCATTGTTAAGCATGGCCACGTCGGAATGGCAGATGCCGCAATAGAGAACTTCGAGTTCCACTTGTTCGTCCCCAAGCGGGCCCGGGTCGTAGGAGAAAGGTTTCAGCTTGCCCTTTGCTTCGGTAGCGGCAAGTGCGTGAATTTCGCTCATCGGGAAGTTGGATGCCAGCCACGGCCCCGGCGTCGCGTGATAAATTGACGTTCGTGAAGCGAAGAACATTTCTGGGAACGAGTCTGGCCGTGGCCGCGGGCCAGGGCCTTTATGCGGCGGACGCGAAACCGATTATGATCGATTCGCATGTCCACGTGTGGAAGCACGATCCGAAGTTTCCGTTCGCGGAAGGCGCGCATCCTCCGGCGGAGGACGCGTCGGCCGAGATGCTGATTGATCTGATGAGGGCGAATGGCGTTTCGAAGACCGTGATTATTCAAGTGATCCATTACAAATGGGACAACAGTTATCTGGCCGATGTGCTGAAGCGCTACCCGCACGATTTTAAAGGTGTATGCCGGGTGAATCCCGAAGATCCGGCGGCGCCCGATCAGCTAAGCCGCCTGACGCAGGAGCAGGGATTCCATGGGGTGCGGCTGAGCCCGTCGGGGAATGCGGATGGCGACTGGATCAAAGGTCCGCTCATGCCGCCGTTGTGGAAACGCTGCGCACAATTGAAGGTTCCGATGACGGTGCTGGCGCCGGTGGGCAGGATGCCGGAGATTGCGCCGCTAATCGAGAGTAATCCCGGCCTTACAGTAGTGATCGACCATCAGGCCGATTCGCCTCTGACCACGCCCGAGAAGCTGGACATGCTGCTGGCGCTGCAGAAGTATCCGCGCGTGTTTGTGAAGATTTCGCATATGTGGACGCTGTCGAAGCAGCCGTATCCTTACCCGGATGCGCAGGCGCAGGTGAAGCGGTTGTACGACAGGTTCGGGGCGAAGCGGCTGATGTGGGGCACGGACTGGCCGATTTCGCTGAGCAAGCTGTCTTACGACAAAACGGTGGAACTGTTCCGGGATCGTATGGAAATGTTCACGCCGGAAGATCGGGAATGGATTTACTACAAAACTGTGCAACAGGTCTGGCCGTTCGGAGTTTGACTTAATGGAGCGGGCCACGGAACTGACTTCGGCGCAGACGATCTCGGTTCCGGCGCCGGTATCGCATCATTCGCATAGTTCGTTTGTCGACGAAGGCCGTTTCATCTCCGGTACTTTGCTGGCGGGGCGGTACCGCATCGTGGGGCTGCTGGGCAAGGGCGGGATGGGCGAAGTTTACCGCGCGACCGACCTGACGCTGGGGCAATCCGTGGCGCTGAAATTCCTGCCAGCCGCGGCTACGGATAACCGCTTTCTGCTCGAACGTTTTCATGGCGAAGTGCGGATTGCGCGGCAGATTTCGCATCCGAACGTTTGCCGCGTTTACGATATCGGCGAGGTGGACGGGATGCCGTTCATTTCGATGGAATATATCGATGGCGAAGACCTTGCGTCGCTGCTGCCACGCATCGGGCGGTTGCCTGGCGATAAGGCGGTGGAGACGGCGCGCAAGATCTGTGCGGGGCTGGCGGCGGCGCATGCGAAGGGCGTGATCCATCGCGATCTGAAGCCGCATAACGTGATGCTGAATAAGCGCGGCGGGATCGTGATTATGGATTTCGGGCTGGCCGCGATCGCCGATCAGCTTTCGGGCGCGGAGGCAAGGAACGGAACGCCGGCGTATATGTCGCCCGAGCAGTTGAAGGGCACGGAAGTCACCGCGCGCAGCGATATTTATGCGCTGGGGCTCGTGTTGTACGAGCTGTTCACGGGGAAGCGGCCGTTTGAGGCGAAGAATGTCACGGCGCTGATTGAACTGCAGGAAGCGGCGCAGCTGACGAGCATGACTTCGATTGCGGCGGATATCGATCCGGCGGTGGAGAATGTCATCCGGCGCTGTCTCGATCCGGATCCGCTGAAGCGGCCCGAGAACGCGCTGCTGGTGGCCGCGGCACTGCCGGGCGGCGATCCGCTGGCGGCCGCGCTGGCAGCGGGGGAGACGCCATCGCCGGAACTGGTGGCGGCGGCGGGCAAGACCGAAGGCATGCCAGTGAAGTATGCGATGGCGTGTCTGGCGGCGATCCTGATTTGTCTGGCCGCGACGCCGTGGCTGAAGCAGCAGAAGGTGGCGTTTTTGCAGACGACTGCGGATTATCCTCCGGATGTGCTGGCGCAGAAAGGGCGCGAGATGGGGGCCTCGTTCGGTTATGCGCAGAGGCCCGCCGATACGGCGCTCTGGCTGAATCAGCGGCTGGATGTGCTCACGTATCTGAACCTTTTGCCGCAGCCGCGTAAGTGGACCGAATGGCTCAACTCCGAATCGGTGGTCTCGGCGACTTATCGGGAAAGTCTGGAGCCGATGGTGGCCACACCGGATGGCGGGGTGACGGCTACGAATCCACCGCTCACTCAGCCGGGGATGACGGAATTCGAACTCGACGCGCAGGGCAGATTGCGTGGTTTTTTAGGCGTTCCGACGCTAGGCATAACGGGGCGCGGAAAGACGGGCGCTCCGGTGGGGGCGGATGCCGTGTTCCGGGCCGCGCAGCTGGATTCCGGTATGTTCGGCGAGGTGGCTCCGGTGACCGTTCCGCCCGTGCCGACGGACCGGCTGCAGGCTTGGGAAGGACCACACCCGGCGATTCCGGGAATGCGCCTGCATATCGAAACCGGATGGTGGCAAGGCCGCGTGACGTACGTGAAGTTTCGATGGCCGTGGACGAAGGATACGGGGCCGGCGCGATACAACGCGTGGATCTCGGAAATACAGGAAGTCCTGCTCCCGGTTCTCACCGGGATTGTTCTGACGTTCGCGATATTGTTCGCGAGGCGGAACTGGCGGCAGGGGCGCGGGGACCGGAGGGGCGCGTTCGTGGTGGGGATGGCGATGTTCACGCTGAACCTTCTGAACTGGGCGGCGAGCGTACATGCCGTGCCTTCGACGGCGATGACGGGCATGTTGTTCGAAGCGCTGGCTGGCTCGACGTTTCGAGGCGCGCTGTTTCTGCTGATGTATCTGGCGCTCGAGCCTGCGTTGCGCGCGCGGTGGCCGCACTCGATTATTACGTGGAACCGGGCGCTGGCGGGGCGGTGGAAGGATGCGCAGCTGGCGTCGGACATACTGATCGGCACGACGGTGGGGGCTTTGATTCTGGTGGCCGTTTCGATTCACGATGCCAGTCTCGCGTCGCGCTATGGGCTCGGTACCCTTGGCGGGCTGTACCTTCTCAACGGATCTCGATATTGGATCACGGGAATGATCGCAAGATTCAGCGAAGGGGTGACGACGGGTATCACGATTTTCTTTGCAATCTTCGGTCTTCGCACGGTTCTGCGGCGGGACTGGATTGCGGCGATCGCGGGCGCGTTGATTTTTGCGACCCTCGAAGGGGATCTCGCGAATGCCATCAACTGGCAAGTGGAGTTTGCGGTCTACGCAGTTCTTTTCGGCGTGCTGATTTTTGTCATGCTGCGGCTGGGTCTTGTGGTCACCGTGGTCAGCATTTTTGCGATCAATCTGATTAATGGCGTCACACTGGGTACCGACCTGACGGCGTGGTATGCACCTACCGGGTTCGCGACCATGATTGTGGCAATTGCAATTGCGTTGTGGGCATTCCGGCAGACGCTGGGCGAAAGGGAACTGGTGTGACGCGGCGCGGGTTCGTATGCATGGGCGCGGGGGCGGCGCTCTCACTGCGCGCGCAGGGCGTTTCTCAGGAAAACCCGGGGCTGACGCGTCGCATTGCGGATTTTGTGGTTGCGGCGCAGTATTCCGATCTGCCTGGCGAGTTGATTGAGGTGGGGCGGAAATCGATGCTGGATGGCATCGGGCTGGCGCTGGTGGGGTCGGTGGCGAAGAGTGGGGAACTAATCCGCGCTTATATCGATTCGCTGGGGATTTCAAAGAAAGACGCCACGCTGATCGGGACGGCGAAGAAATCCGCGGTGTCGTTCGCTGCGCTGGCGAACGGCATCGGGATCCATGCGGACGATTACGACGATACGCAGCTTTCCTCGGCGCCGGACCGCGTGTACGGATTGCTGACGCATCCGACAGCGCCCGCGCTTTCGTCCGCGCTGGCGGTGGCGGAGTCGAAAGGCTCGTCCGGCCGGGATTTGATTCTTGCATATCATCTGGGCGTGGAAGTGGAGTGCAAGATTGCGGAGGCGATGAATCCGCGCCATTACCAGGACGGGTTCCATTCGACGGGCACGAGCGGGGTCTTCGGGTCCGTGGTGGCGGCGATGAAACTGCGTGGGGCCGATGCGCCGACGCTGGCGCGCGCCATCGGAGTTGCGGCGAGCGAAGCGGCCGGGCTGCGCGAGAACTTCGGCACCATGACGAAGCCGTTCCATGCGGGGCGCGCGGCGGAATCGGGCATTATTGCGGCCGATCTGGCGGCGCTGGGCTGGACTGCCAGCAGCCAGATTCTGGAAGCGCCCAACGGGTTCTTTCACGCTGCGGGCGGTGGTTACGATGCGAGCGCGCTCACGTTTGGGAAGCCGTGGACGTTCCTTTCGCCAGGGGTTTCGATTAAGCCGTTTCCTTCGGGGTCGCTGACGCATCCGGGGATGACGGCGCTGCTGAAACTGATTCGCGAGTACGATGTGAAGCCCGAGCAGGTGGAGCGGTTAGAGGTGGGGACGAATCGCAACATGCCGAATGCGCTGATTCATCACAAGCCGACGGACTCGCTGCAGGCGAAGTTCAGTATAGAATTCTGCATGTCGTCGCTGCTGTTGTATCGGCGGGCGGGACTGAATGAGTTCACCGATGAAACGGTGCGTCGGCCGGAAGTGCAGGCGATGATTGCGCGGGTTCAGTTCGGCGTGAACGATATTGCGGAGAAGGCCGGGTACGACAAGATGACCACCATCCTTGACCTCCATCTGCGTGATGGCCGGACCGTTTCGGGGAGCGCCGATTTTGCGAAGGGAAGTCCGGCGGATCCGATGTCGTGGGCGGAGGTTGTGGATAAGTTCGAGGATTGTGCGCGCTTCGCGAAGTGGCCCTCCGACAAGGCGAAGTCTATCGTTTCGACAGTCGCAAGATTGCAGGATTTGAGCAATATTACAGAGCTAACAAGATATTGCTAAGGTTTGTTAATTTTTGCGGCAATCTCATAAGAGTGATCGATTCTCCCCATAAGTACTCTGCATAACGATTGGCGAAACTATTGTCGGGTCTGTGGCACTAATACTGTAGGCGGTTTATTTATGACAACGGGGACAAGTACACCAGACTTTGACGCGCTTCGGAATGAGGCGCTTTTTGCCGGCGCTCTCGATCCGATGACTTTGCGGTTTCAGATTGTCGAGTACGACAAGTCGAGTGGCGAACTGCTGGGTGTGCGGTGCAACGATATCGGTTTTCGTGAAGCGATCGAGCATACGGCCGGATTGATTGAGCGGCGTCAGGATTCCCACTTCTGTTTGCAGCCTGTTGGATTTGTTCAGTAAAAGCGACAGGCGGAACCGCCTGTCCTACCAATGCGGCGGCTCCAGACCTTGCAGGTTGTGCACGAAGAAATCGAACAGTAATTGCTGGCCGAACGTGCCTCCTGAGCCATGTCCGCCGCCGGGCACAAAGAGGAAATCGAATTTCTTGTTGGCGTGCATCAGGGCGTTGACTACCTGGAACGTTGACGACGGGTCGACATTATCGTCCAACTCTCCGACGACGAGCAGCAATTTACCCTGCAGCAGATAAGCATTGTCGACATTCGACGACTCCGCGTATTCGGGTCCAATGGGCCATCCCATCCATTGTTCGTTCAACCAGATTTTGTCCATGCGGTTGTCATGGCATCCGCTGTTGGCGACAGCAACCTTGTAAAAATCGGGATGAAATAACAGCGCACCCATGGCGTTTTGACCGCCCGCCGATGTGCCGAAAACGCCCACGCGTGACAAATCGTAGTACGGGTACTTAGCGCCTACCGCCTTGTGCCATAAAATGCGATCCTCGAATCCGAATCTTTCTTACCGTGCTCGCGAACGAAGACGTTGTAGTTGCGGATGAGGGCGTCCCATTTGCCGTCGGGCGAGGTCTTGAATTGGTCGGCCGGTAGTGGCAGTGCGCCGCGGCCTGTTCCCTGTTGCGGCGAGGGGTATTCGACTCCTTCGATGACGTCGTTCTCGGGTTCGGCTGGATTTTCGAAGGCGTCGTCTTCCGGTGGACGCACGGGGCGGTTCTGCGTTGTGGCAGTGGGTGCTTGATGGCAGGCGTAGGTTTCGATGTCGCAGAGCCATGGGGAACCGGCGGCGCCGAACCGTATGGCGTGGCTGCCTTCTTCATAAGTGAAGGTAGCGAACGGCAGGGTGACGGCGGTATATGTCTGCCCGCCGCTCACATGCGATAACGCGGCGGCGAGTTTGTCGTGGTCGAAGGCGGGCGCTTTCTTATTGGTCCTGGCGTCGATCACTACGAAGCGGTTGCCGCCTTCGGCTGAAACGCGATACCAGAACTGATCCGTATCGCCGATCCAGGTGGCGGGGCCGGGCGTGCCGATGACCAGGTTTTCATATCGGGTGCGCGTTTTGAGGGCGCGGTCGTAGTCCGATGTCGTGACTTGAGCAGTCGTGACTTGAGCAAAGGTCATGGCGGGGAGCAGAAAGAGCCAGTAACGATCCATGTTCGATTGTAAACGCGGTTCGATTGTAAACGCGGTTCGATTGTAAACGCGGTTCGATTGTAGACGCGGATCGATTGTAGACGCGGATCGATTGTAGACGCGGATCGATTGTAGACGTGGGTCCGCAATAATCGAAGTATGCTTGACGATCGGCAGTTCCGCAATGTTTCGAGCGATGCGCTCGACCGGCTGCAGCGTGCATTGGAACGCGCTTCCGAGAACCACGATTTCGACGTGGATCGAAAAGAGGGCGCGCTCAGTATCGAGTTCGAAGATCCGCCCGCGAAGTTTGTGCTGAGCCCGAATTCTCCGGTGAAGCAGATCTGGATTTCCGCGCGCGTAAAGAGCTTCAAGCTGGACTGGAGCGAGGAGCAGGGTGCATTCGTGCTGGCGGCGGATGGACGGAATCTCTCGCGGCTGATCGCCGATCTGATCGAGGAACAGATCGGCGAGGCGATCTCCCTGTAAACATCGCTGTCTGTAAACATCGCTGTCTGTAAATCCCGCTGTAAACTGATTTTCGATGAAGAAGATTTATTGCGTTGCATTGGTGTGCCTGGCCGCGTTCGCGGTTGTGCTGGCCCAGACGGGCGGGGGCGATCCGCTGGTGGAGGGGTTTAAGAATGTGGAAGTCGCGTCGGTGGCGGACGCGATGGAACAACTTTACGGGCAGAAGATGTATATGCATCATGAGATGCGTCCGTTGTTTACCACGAAGTTCGCCGGTCCCGCGGTCACTGTGCTGATGAAGAAGGAGGAGCACACGGAGGGGTCGAAGGCCTCGCAGGGGATGCTGGATGCGATCGACGCGGCCGCGCCCGGTTCGGTGTATGTGATGAAGCTGGAAGATGGGGCGGATATTGCGGGTATCGGGGGGCTGATGGCTACGGCGATGAAGGCGCGTGGATTGGCGGGGGCGGTGATTGACGCGGCCGTCCGCGATTTGCCGCAGATCAAGAAAATTCAGTTTCCGGTGTTCAGCGTTGGGGTGGCGCCCTCGACGTCGGTGAATCATTACCGGTTCGCCGGGGTAAATGTACCGGTGATGTGCGCGGGCGCGATGGTGAATGCAAACGATATTATTTCGGCGGATGAGGATGGGGTGGTGGCGATCCCGCGGGCTAAGGCGGCGGAGGTTTTGAAAAAAGCGCAGGAACTGGATAATACGGAGCATACGATGATTCCGTTTATTGAGAAATTCAAGTCGATTAAGGAAGCGGTGGCGAGGTTTGGGCGGATTTAAAGTGAGCACGTCGCGCGGGGCGGCGCTGATCCTGAATTGTCTTCTCAGTCAGGCGCAAGCGCCGGCGCCAGGGCAACTCCGGGAATTCGAAGTCGCGTCCATTAAGCCAAACAAAACGAACGAGCGGATGTACTACGGACTTCGTAATGCCAGTCTGACCGTCAGGAACATGACGGCGAAGGGCCTGATACAATCGCCTACGGAAAAAGAGATTTTCAGATAACCGGCGGACCGGCCTGGATTACTTCGGATTGTTTCGATATCGACGCGAAAGCCGAGCGCCCGCAAAGAGCCAACCACGATATGGAGAATTCGCTCCTGGCAAGCCGATTCCATTTGGAGTTTCACCGCGAGACGAAAGAAACATCCGTCTATTCTTTGGTTGTCGCACGGGGTGGACTCAGGATGAAATTACCCGCCGACCAGACCGAGCCGGAGAAAGGTGGCCCGAAAGAACTGGGCGCGGGGAGGCTCGTTGGCGAGGGCATTCCCTTGTATGCGATCGTTAATCTTCTTTCGAATATGCTGGGGCGCGCCGTCGTCGATAATACCGGTCTCATCGGCAAGTACGATGTCAATCTGACGCCCGTTCCCGACTCGCTGCAATTTGCCAACCGACCCCGCCGACCCGCTGACCCCGGCGTATGTCATGAATCTTGTCATCGAGGAAGCTGTTGAGAAGCAGTTGGGGTTGAAACTCGTAGCTATTAGGGCACCGGAGGAAGTTCTGGTAATCGATCATATTGAGCATCCGTCCGGGAATTGATCGGAAATATCGTGTGAACGCTCCGCTTCGCGGTCGCATCAGGACAGGCGGAACCGCCAATACCGCATACTTTTTCAACCGGGATTCCCCAGACACAGGTCAGAGCCAGTTGTGGGGCGGGCAATCTTGCCCGCCCCACGAAGAAAACATCAGTTCTCGGTTGGGACGCGCTGCACGTGGTCGATTAGCAGCATTTGGACCGGCTCATTGCGCGGCTCCAGCTTTAACCCCAGCGAGTCGCGGATCGCGGTAAAGATGGTGGCTGTCTGCCACAGCAGCCGCCGGCGACGGCCGGTCGATCCCCGGATCCGGAGTCTTCCCGAAAGAAACTGGGCCAGCATTGTCATCGTCATGGCTCCTTTGAACCCTTGGGTAGCAGGTCCATAGCCGAACTTCACTTCGCCAGGGCGCGGGCGATCCTCCAGTCGTGCGGCGAGCTTGAATCTTTCCACCAGCAACGTCCTACAGCATCGCGGGGATCTGATCGGCGGTCGCGCCTTCCGGCATTTTGGCGACGATCCCGAAGCAATCCTCGTCCAGCCCGGAAGGTCCGGCGACCTGGTAGGCTTTCACCTGGAACGCCTAGGGATTTGTGGATGATGCCGCAGTCCATCTGCTTCACCGAAGCTGTTTCGAATTTCGGCTGGTCGTCCCCGCTCAGTGCGGGGATCACGCAGATGGCCGCGAGTACAATGGCCGACGGCAGAACGATTTTCATGACATATTATCCTGACACGGAGCCAGTTCAGAGGTCAGGGTTTGCGCTCGGCAGGTCGGGAACCTGCCCCACGGGGTTACTTTCTGATGAGCCAGACTTCGGAAACCTGCACGCCCCGGCCGTTGCCGCCGCCGCCCGCGGGCTTGGTCCATTCCAGCGTGAGTTCACCGGTTGCGGTGGCGGCGCGCGGGATGTCGAATTCAAGAGGCGCGACGGGTGCGGGCTTCTCGCGAAACGGGTGGATTTCGTATTGCCCGCCCGCCACCAGACGGATGGGCGTCTTTGCCGCGTCGCCGCCATAGACCACCCGGATGGCATACTGCGCGGTACGGTCCAGATCGGCGTAACGCATGCGCAACGGCGTGTCGCCGAGGGTTTCGGCGTCGGTGAACCAGGAGACGCGCCAGCCCTGCTCGGGCAGGTCGCCAAAGCCCATGAGAGGCGATTTCAGGAAATCGGGATCCTGCGCGTAGGTCTGGCCCGCGACCAGATGCGGCTGCCGGTTGACGTCGCCGAGATCGTCATAAAAGCCGCCGGGGCCGGGATTGGTCCAGTCGAGGATGCGGTTTAGGCGCGCGAGGCGGGACTTCTCGTCGGGCAGTTTGCGGATTTCGGCGAACTGATTCTTTAGCCAGACGCGGTCGTTGAGGGCGAAATCGATGGCGTCGAGGTTGGCGCCGCGCCCGATCGAGATGGCCTGATAGCGCGACACGCTGAGCTGCATGTGGATGCTCTGGAAGAGCGCTTCGGCGAGTTCGAAAACGCGGGCGCGCAGGTCGCGGACGTCGGCAGGGAGTTCGCGGCTGTCGAGCAGGCGCTCCGCTTCGTTCATCCCGGTTTCCGAACCGGCATGAGCGGCGTCACGCAGCACCGCGCTGGCCCGCTGTTCCCGCTCCGCTTCGATGGCTTGCCGGCGGCGCACGAAGGCATCGTAATAAGCGCGATACAGAGCCTCCTGGAAGCGCCAGTTGAGGCGCTGTTGCGGAGTGGCCTTGCGCTCCATCGACTGGAATTGCGCCAGCGTGGTCTCGGTGGGAGCACCCTGCCAGTTCCGTTCGATCGCGAGCAACCCCTGCGCGAACGGGTCGGCGATCTCCGGGCCGATGAAGAAGCGGCTGTACTCGCGCAGAAGGTCCGGCACGTTCGCGTCGGGATTCCAGCCGAGGCCGCTCCAGATGAACTTGTTGACGTCGTCGTTGCAGCCTTCCGAATAGGTGACGAAGCCGGTCGAGTAAGGCACGTAGCGGCGAAAGATAGCGGCTTCGTCGACAGGGCGCGGGTTGATCGATTCGCGCCCTTCCGTGGTGGCGAAGGTGTAATCCCAGCCGGGCGCCGGGAATTCGGCGTGCATGCTGTGCGTGATGTCGGGATAGAAGCGGATGGGGTAGCGTTTCGGGACGCGGTCTCGAAGGTCGGCGATGCTGCCACGTACTTGCGGTCCGAATACAACGCCGGTGAGCCAGGCGGGCCGTGCGTCGAGTAGTCCGATGAATTCATCGAGCCAGGCTTTGTCGAAACTCTGGGGAGAAATCCAGACCTGGGCTTTGGGGTGGTAGCGCCGCAGGCTGACGGACTGCTTTTCGAGCAGCGCCATCAGGTATTTCGGCTGGGTATGGCCGGGGTCGCCGCCGGGGACAAAGATGGCGTCGATGCGCGGCAGGCGTTTGAAGACGTTGCCCCATTCTTCGAGAGCGAACTCCACGGTTTTGGGGTTCGAGTAATCGGGGTCCATGGCGGGATACCAGATGGAAACGCCGAGCGCGTAATCATTGGCAATGCGCGACATTTCTGTCATCATTTCCATCTGTGGCAGCGGGAAATGGGGGCTGTCGGGCGCATCGTCGGACCGGGGCGGAATGAGCTCGATGGTGTTGGCGCCGAAGATGGCGAGTTCGCGGATGTACTGTTCCCACATGGGGACGGACCAGCCGTCATAGGCGTTGGTTTTCGGCCGGTAACCCAGCTGATGACCGCGGATCGCAATCTTCGGCGCGCTGGTGACGTTGAGGCCGTCCGCAATTTCCAGGTGCTGGCGCGACATGTCGAGGTGGCGCAGGAAGTAGCCGGCGCCGAAGATGATGCCGCGGTCGTCGTTACCTTTTATTGACACCGCGTTTGCGGTGACGGTTAAGGTGAAGCCGTCGGCGGGGCCGGATCCGCGTTCGATGCCGATTACCGGCAAGCCCGCGCCCGCGGGATTGTGCCCCAAACGAAGCTGCGTGCGCTTTTCGATCTCCTCCACAATCATCTGCACTGCTTTTGCCTCGACACGGGCGCCGCCGGGCCTGTAAGTGACTGTCGCCTGCCGCAAATCCAGCGCGCTCAGCGGCAAAGCGGCCGCAAGCCAGAAAATGACGATCTTTCGGATCACGTGGAGATTATATGCGCCCCGCTACAATCGGGATGTGCCCAAGGTAACTTTTCTCCCCGCCGGAGAGACTTTCGAGTTTGAGTCCGGCAAGCTGTCTTATAAGGATCACGGGCGTCCGGGGTCGATGCTGGATGTGGCGATGAACTTCGGATTTCATCTGGAGCATGCCTGCGGCGGAAGTTGCGCGTGCACGACGTGCCATGTGGTGGTGAAGCAGGGGATGGAAAACCTGTCGGAAATGGAAGACGACGAAATGGATCGCGTGGAGCAGGCGGCGGATTTTCAGCTGAATTCGCGGCTGGGATGCCAGGCGGTTGTGAAAGGCGATGTGGTGGTGAATATTCCGGAATGGAACCGGAATTATGTTAGTGAGGGCCATTAATTAGTTAGGACAGGCGGTTGCGCCGGGCGAAAGTGCCTGTCTGAACGCGCTCGCGAAGCGGAGCGTGGCCGCTAATTAACCTTCACAAAACCGGAGCGCCCAGAGGACTAGGCGCGCACCCCGTGGTCTCTACTGTATAAACAATCCCCGCTATCTTCCACCCCTCCGGCGTCTTCACCAGACTGAACGAATCGATACCGCAATGATGAAACTTCCCGTCGAGATGGAAATCGTACTCCGCCCAGACCGCAGCGATTCCATTACGGACTTGCACTTTCGGGTTCCACATGCGCTCAAGGTACTTCTGTTTGGCCGTGCCGAGCCTTACCGAAAAATCCTCCTGCGAGATGTTAGTCGGCTTGCCGCCGGTGGACACGCCAGACACCCGGCCCTCGGGAATCACCACGGACCGTGCAGCCGCCGGATCGTGCGCCGACATAGCGTCAAAGAGCCGCTGGACAGTAGCGAGGATTACCTTCTCTTCGGGATCTTCGGCCGCGGAAGCGGAAAGAAGCCAAATGCTGAGGAGTACGGCCACGCGCATGGGAACAGTCTACCGCGGGGTAGGCGCTTGCGCCGGCGAAACCGCCTGTCCTGCCTAAAGCGGTTTACTGCAGCCCGGCCGAGGCCAGGAAACCGCGAGCGATCTCGCGCGCGGGGCGGTGCTTGCCGTCGAGTTCATAGTTCAGACGCCGCATAGTGTCGCTGTCGATGCGTCCGGAAAGCTCCTGCAGCGCCGCTTTCAGGTTCGGAAATTTCCGCTCCGCTTCCTCCCGCACGATCAGGGCGCATTCGTAGGGCGGGAAGTAGTGTTTGTCGTCCTGCAGAACGGCGAGCGGAAGCACGGAAAGCATTCCGTCCGTGCTGTTGCCCGCCACCATGTCCACCTGCTTCTTCGACAGCGCCTGGTAGAGGAGGCCCAGATCCATGGTCTTCGGTGAGCCGTTCATTTTGAGACCGTAGGTCTTGAGAAG